>ENA-UOTZ01000442-UOTZ01000442.1-compost-metagenome-genome-assembly--contig:-NODE-442-length-34933-cov-17.158079_pt1 | contig 34933 bp, 23 predicted proteins | sample MGYA00238144_ERZ746983 | MGnify/ENA primary metagenome ERZ746983 (study PRJEB28759, sample SAMN06268863) | compost metagenome | isolation source: single cell | place: USA: California, Emeryville, Joint...
TAGAACAATCTCAGGATTTAGAAGTAGTAGGTTAAAAGAACAACTGACTCGCTTCCTAATCGAAAAGACTATTTCTTCATCACACCCATCATTGCTACAAACTCAGTATAATCAATCTAGTAACCCCAGACATATTAACGTTGACAAAAGCGCAAAATAGCTTACCACACCATCACCGTTAGTATCTGCTTCTTTGAGCAGCTCTTTCCAGAAAGAATCGTCTCTTGAGCCCAGCATTTCATTGTCTATTTGTTTAATAATAAAATTAGCGTATTTTCCACTAGCGCATTACTTCCAAGCACTTCTTTGAGTTCAGAAGCTGTAATTGTCCCACTGCCATCTTTATCGAAAAGCTTGAAAGCTGCGTATAACTTTTCTTCTTTCAAATACATGCTTCTTTCCATCGTCGCAGCTAAAAACTCTTTTCACACCTGGTTAAAGAGAGCATCATCTTTTTCCATTACCGGTGTAATCAACTTTGCCGCTTTTGTCGGTATCCATGCTCGACATCATCTGCTGAACTTCCTTTTGATCGAAGTCGGGAAGCTTGCAAAGACCTTGAAAGAAAGAAAAATTATATTCGGCAATTTCAAAAGAGAGATATTTGCCTTCAGCGAGTTCATCAAGAGTCAGAGTTCCATCTCCATTAGAATCCAAACTGACAAAGATTTTGCCGAGTTCAATAATTTCGCTTTCAGATAGCTGCGAAGCCATGAATGACAGCACAGCTTTTTTCAGTTTGCAATAGCCCATGAAATTTCTCAGTTGGGTAATATTGATGGAATGAGCTGATTTCTTATCCATTTTCTTCTGCATCCAGGGGTGCTCGAGCACCTGAGGGGCAGTCAACCGCTTTTCTGGTCGCGTGATCATTTGTGAAATGAGATCCTTAATTTCGTCAGTTACTTCATCCCACTCTTCGCCTAATTGATTCGATTAATTAAAAAACATCAGTGTTTTATTTTCCTCATGCGAAATTACCTTCAAAATCAAACTCGCCTTTATTAACAGCCTCAAGGATTTCCCGATCCGTATCACCATAAAAAGGAGGATATCCACTGACCAATATGTACAGGATGACACCAGCCGACCAAATATCGCAGGATTGATCATATTTTCCTCTCAGCACCTCTGGAGATATGTAAAAGGGCTAAAAAAACACACAATCAGACTCTAGGATCCTCGAGAAGAAACTAACCGTGCCAGCTCTCGTTGTCATAGACTTAGAAGTTCCCTCTTCTCTAAAAACTTTCGAAAGACCGAAATCAATGACTTTTAAAGGAGAGTCCTCGTCCTTGGTCAGATAAAGGAAATTCTCCGGCTTTAAATCTCTTTGAAGAATGATTAGGCAACCTACTCCAAAGGATTTGCTACCGATGCGCGATATTATTCGAGTGGCTATAGTTAATCGCATGCATTATTTGCTTAAACGCCTTTCTAGCTTCGTCTTCGGAAAAATGCCCTTTTTCGCTTATACGGTCAAATAGTTCGCCTCCTCGACAAAGCCTGTAAATCAATGCGTTAGGCCAAGGAATCAAAGGATCTCCACTCACTCCATAACGAGATAAACGTGCCTTGGGTCCTCGAAGGTTTCATATAGTTTAATTACGTTTGGGTGATCCTTTAAGTGAGATTACGAGAAGTGAGGTAGGTAGTAGTTTACTAGCTTGCGCATGATCTCGATTTCGTTTTTAAAGCTTTCGGGGTCTTTCACTTTGTTTTTAGCTATTGCTTTTATCGCTCTGGGTTCTTTTGTGATTTTACTAACAGCTTTGAAAACAGAACCGTATGTGCCACTACCTAGTTTCTGCGTTTTGTTAGAATACGTGATAATGCAAGAAAAGAAAAGGATAAAGTAGATGTCAAATGGATATGATGATGATGCAAGCTTACATCTTTTTCTAAGCTGAAATTGTAAACGTCTTCGATTTTTTCTTTCTTTGATTGAATAAACCATCTTCTGCTTATTTTCAAACCCCCACGTTCTACCATGTCTCAGTTCTCTCTCTTTTTTTTTTGAGGTTAGAGGAAATAAATTAATATAAAAATCATTTCTTCGAATCCAATTTATATATGAAAAATTGTTCTGAAATGTTCTATCAATCAATGAATTCAAAGTTCTATAACTTTATATGCTTAAATTATAAAGTTTCAGTTATTTATTATTTAATAAACAAACATTTCATGTTTCAATAAAGTCCAAGAGATTCCAATTATCTCCTCCAAACTCATAACTACTTGATTTCCTACTGGACTATGCTCTATTAGCTGAGAATGAAGTCTTGATTAAGGTAGTTTCTGTAGCAGTTCATTTTCAACATGTGATTCAGATATCTCGTACCGATATTTGAAGATTGTGAATTAAAATACCAAAATTGGTCAGTTTTTGATTATAATTGGAAAGGAACTCAAATAATTACCGGAAAATTATAAAGGCCATATGCTGCCAACTGAAATTCGTTTGATAACTCGAGCTCACTCTGTTGTTAAAGGAAGACTACATCAAAATTTAACTACTTTGCAGATTGTAGGTGAGGCAGCTAAGCGGTGAAAATTTTAAGAAAATAGTTGTGTTGAAAATTTCAAAGTTATCTGTAATACTTAGATATTCATGAAGCTGAAATTGATGAATGCAAGAGAAGAAGTTGCGAGCTCATTATTTCTTGATTTGATGGAGAAAAGGATTACCGCAGGTTTGCTCCAAATCATGTATTGTTTCAATTCTTCGTCGGACTTACTGTGTCTTGGGTTCGGGGTAGGCCTCAATCAAAACATACAATTCAGTATCGATACTTTTAATTGTCAAAGGATAGTTTGGATACTGATCCAAGTTCCAGTAAAAAGACAAGCTACATCGATGCCTATCCTGAGATTTATCGTTCTACATCCATCTAAATCGGTTCTGGAAAACTCAGAAACATTCCAACACATATCATGGATGAAACGAAAATCTCAATAATTGGTAAATTGGCCTATAGCCAAGATCTCAAGGCAAGTTGGAAGAGCGTAATTTGTGAAGAAACTCAATTTAGAGTAGAAGCCAGATGAATGAAATAATTTTTTTTTTGTTTAAAAACAAAAAGTATTTGATTTCTCAATATCGAAAGTAAATTCTAGAATTGCTTTGTTCTATCAATTTGAAGAGGCGCATCTCAGTCTTTTCAATGTTTCAATGCGATAATTTTGCGAAAATACATAGTTAGTATCCGACTTTAATTAAGAGTCATTAAAAAAAAATAAAATAATCTGAGCTAAGATCTCTTCAGACCAATAGCAAATAGATCTTGTAAGAACACCAATTATCAGAGATTTCATTGAAAGAAAAATATTTCCAACAAAAAATTGCGTAAACTTTGCTCATTGTTTTACAAAATCGAAGTTTTAAGTTCCTTATAATGCGTCTATGTGAATATTGTGCCTTATTCATCTCCTTTTGTACTGAATCAGTGTAACACTAGCGAATCTTATTACAAAACCACTTCTAATTTCATAGTTTTAGGAGCTACGACTCGACATGCACTGCTGTTCAATTCCATCACGACTCTTCAAACCAGTCTGTTACTTCCATTCCTCTCTCAAAATATTTCCAATATCAAACTTAGAAACAATCCTCATATAGGCTTCACGATAGAAAGCTTATTAAATGAATCTGATTCGCATCCAAACGCAATAAAATATTATTTTCATTCTACTACACATAAGCAGTCAGAACAGAGTTAGAATAATCCATTCAAAATTTAGCTTGCAAATAAATCTCTCTGATCCACTATAGATTGCAGCTATTCAAAAATATGTCATCGGTTCTCTTTGAAATAGGAACTTTCAGCGTGACTCTTGAGTCACTCATTCTAACTCTCATCCTCATCCTTCTGTCAGTAATCTTCCTCCTGCTCATCAAATCGAAACGAAGCGAATTCTCTATCCTCACTCCAACTAACACTTTCCAAGTACGAACGGGCTCTCTTGACAAAGTGCCTCGAAAGCTGAATTTAGAAAGGATACGGCACCAACTCTTTAGTTCAGTCGCGCCAAATGATCTAGCAGAGAAACCCGAATTATCAGAATATGACCTCAGAATCCACGAGATAAACGTCAGAATCAAGGACCAGTACTCGCAAAAGAAGGGCCTCGACCCTTTCGAGGTCTTGGAAGAGCTTAAAGAGCTACAAGTGAACCCTGACGTTACAACATTCAATACTTTGATTGATATCTGCTTCATGCAGCATAATCACGAAGCAGCGTTTAAACTTTTTGATTACCTGAAGTCAATCGCTTCAGAAGGCATGCTTGCGTCAAACGAACTTACATCCACAGAAAAACAAGAGAAAGCTGTAATGCCGGATATTATCACTTATAATACAATCATCAAAGGTTTGTCGCTGCAGATCAATGACAAAAGGCAAACCAGTGAAAATAGAGTTATTTTGAACAAAATTTTTAAAACAACGAAGGAAATCGCGAGTTATAACCTCAAACCTAATGAGATTACTTATAATTCGGTGCTGGACGCTTGCGTGAAAGCTCATGACATCGACCTTGCCTTTGAATATTTTGATAGAATGAAAGCAGAAGGCTTCCAGCCAGATAATTTCACTTATTCGACTCTTATCAAGGGCATTAAGAACCAACATTCTCAGAATTTTAGAGAGTTTCGAGCAACCCAGGAACAGGTTAGCGAGACTGATAAAGTGACCCCAAGCAACTCTCCTGAGAAAGGAGGTAGCACAACGTCTGGCACTCGTCCGCCTGGTTTGTCAATTAAACAAACATACAGCCTTGATAAGGTGTTTGAGATATTAACCAGCGTGAAACAGGAATATTATTTCAAACCAGATGAGATTCTTTTTAATTGCGTCATCGACGCCTGCATAAAGTTCCGCAATCTCCCGAAAGCTATCGAGGTCTTCAACGAAATGTCTAATCTGGGACTAAAACCATCCGGAATTACGTACAGTTTGCTTTTTAAAGGGTATGGGCTGGCCAGACAGTACGACAACGTTATGAAAATATATAAGAAAATGCAAGAGAACCAAATCAAAATGAGTGAAGTTACCTACGGCTACTTGATAGACGCGTGTATTCGCTGTGGTCGGCTAGACCAAGCGATGAGTTTCTATAGAATGATGCAGCAAGAGCCAAATATGCGAGTAAATGCTGTTATTTATAGTATTTTGATCAAGGGGTTTACTTCCGCGAGGAATTTCGACCAAGCCTACGAGTTGTTTATCCAGATGCAGAATCTATGTGGAGATGCACAGAACATCTCAACGTACAACGCGATGCTTGAATGTGCGATAAAGAGCAATCGAATCACTGAGTTTTGCGAGATTTATGATAGTATCATTACGAAAGGGAAAGTCCAGCCGGATCTTGTCACGTGCAGTACCTACGTTAAAGGCCTTTGCAAGTTCGGACAGGTGGAGAAAGCTCTCAATATTTACAACCATTTAATGAGAGAAAAGGTATTCAAAATAGATGAGGTGTTGTTCAATTCGTTGCTTCATGGGCTTCAAAAAGCAAGGGAGTTTGATAAAGCGCTCAGTATTTACCAGGACATGCTTGATAATGGAGTGAAACCATCGCATATTACTTATGGATCTCTGATAAAGATCTACTCTGACCAAATGAAAACAGACGAAGCGCTGGAGCTATTCGAGCAGTTCAAAGCGATGTCTCCGCCGACGCTGCTGCTGTATACCTGTGTTATACAATCGTGTGTGAAATGCAAAAGGACGCCGAAGGCACTTCAGCTTTATGAAGAAATGAAACAGCAAGGGGTTAAAGGTATTGTAATTGATATATTGCTTGGGCTGATTCCATTAAATTAACTAGGTGATGAGGTGTTTTATCGTACTTTTATAAACGGATTGTCCTTCAATGGGTATTTCAAAGATGCGATTGAGGTGGCTTTGGATACCTTCGACACAGGGGTCATATTAGGTAGCGAGGTCTATAGTAATTTATTGAAGAATTCTGCGAAAAATGTGACAAGTAATCAACCGAATCTGATTTCAAACCTCTCTCCAGACGAGACTTCCATATTGGCGGACGAGCTGCGACAGAAATTAGCGCAAGTTAATATTCTTGTTGACAATAGCAAAGCAAAATGGGGCGGTGGATCGAAGAATAGCAATTATAGACGAAGGAAGTCAGAGGACCCTCTTCCATACCATAAGAGTAACCAGCAGAACTCGCCTCAGGTTTTCCAAAGAAAGAGAAATAATTCAGGGTATGACCCCAAGGTTTTTGAAGAGAATATGATGAGAAAATCGGTTTTCGGTAATAAATGAAAAGTGTTTCTTTCGGAGTGGGTGCCCGTGCGTGTGTTAATGAAAATAAGGTTTTACAATATTTCAGAAGATTGCATATCTATAAAAGAGTTGTAAATGATTTTCATTTAGTATGATTATTGAGAGCTGACAAACCAACAGTACTAGTGACTGAAAACATCGATCTCTGATTCATTGCATGTTGCTTTCTTCACTTTCTCTCTGGTTGTTGGTAGATAATGGGATATAACAAATTAAATTGAGATAGACTTCGAAATTTCATATCATTCACAATAATAAAACCAATTACAATAGACTAGTAGAACTCTTGATTGATAGTGTATCAAACTGTATTAGCCTTTATGTTGCAAGCTGAATTTGGTGCTGCGTAGTAATTACTTGTTTACTCTTCAATCTAATACTTCCTGGTTGCGTGAGAGCTACTATTCATGCGACTCCAGCATTAGTAGCATCTTAATTCACTGTTATTTGGAAGTTTTTCTCCTTACTGTTCATTAGTAATTAGAGACATAAAAGTAATTATAATGAATAAAACCCTTGAATCGTTAGAGTTCAAAGTAGAGTTTAGTAATTACAATATGTAAGGTTAATCAATATAAATAAAATAATTTCAAATTTATTTGAAAGAAAAAGACTGTCATCAATTCCTTTTAGATGAAGTCTAACCTAAAGCATGACTGATAAAGTAGTCCAGAAAGGTCTCTGGTCATAGGTTAGCTTCATCACTTGAGTATTCATAAATTTTTTGAGTTTATCCAATTGAAATTTTGATTTGACTTTGAAGATGATGTCAAACGCGAATAACGCGTCTTGTAGTCCTCGCAATTCGCAAAGATCTATCATATAGCAGAGCAAATTGAAATCAATACATCATTTCGAACATGAGAGAAGGTGATGCAGTCTGAATTATGTATGTGTAGAGGTTGTAAAGGAATTGTTATTTTATTAGGTCAAGAGCAAGCAGCTAACTCTCAACTGAGAATGAGAGTTTTATTCACGGTAAATTGTGAGTGTATTTGTTAGATCTCCTCGCTAATGTATATGGGTTTAGAGCAGAAATAAAAACATATTAGAAATGATATTAGAAGGTAACGTTATTTTGCTGATAACTAAGAAACAGATAAACTTCAATTAGAGAGGTAACAACATTGTTTTAATTAGTAGATACAGGAATTAATAATGCTATGAAAGCACCAGTTATTAGTTTTCAAAAGAATTAAATAGATTAAATAGATTAATCCCGTAAAATGATAAAAGAGTTAGGCTTTGAAATATGATGGTATGTTTTGCTTAGGGTAATGTTTTTAAGTGCCGGTGTTGTATGAAAAATTTCAATATTGTGTACTTGAAAAGCACTGTTTTCTTCCAAAGAAAAGTTAGAAAAAAAGAAGCTTCAAAAAAAGTGTACTTCTAATAAGCCTATAAGAAATTAAATTACGAACTTTTTGATTAAATGATATTGTTTCGGATAATTTAATCTCTTTCCTCTGCTAGTTTACAAATTTTCTCTTAATACCACGAGAACGAGTGGGAATTCACCTATGCGTAGTCAAAGAATTCTTCTTCGTTCATCTTAACAAAATCATACATTGAGTTAGATCCTATTTACCAATTACTTCCAATGTTGCCAGTTCGCACACGTTGTGTCAAACTGCACACCATTCTAATTTATAGTCACGCCATCTTGTTAGAAGATGGAGTGAAATCATTAATAAAAGAAGTTTTGTGACTGATTCATCACAGACAATCTACCATGTTCAAAAGCCTTCATTAATTCAATGTGAAGATTTGGGTGCTTTGGTGATTTACCAGTGGTGATTAGCCTGATTTTTTGTCTAGCAGAAGTGTGTCGTTCTAATTATTGAAGACTAATGTAGGAGGAAAAAAATTGCAGAGTAGGCTATTTTATTATTGCATGTAATATTCAATTGCGAAAACTCGTCTCTCAGCATGAATCAAATCAAACAGCTTCCCAGATTGACTGAGGGAAATTTTTTTCTTCAATCGCATACACTCAAACAAATTAGACCAAGAACCAGCAAAAGATTTTAATACTGTCTCAAATGTTTACTGATTTATATTACAGAGCCAATTAAACGGTACTGTGGCTATTAACTCTTTTACTGTTGGTTCCAATGGTTGTTTCATTTAATCGTGGAAAGCCAACTGGTAATTCTCAATCACTCTTTATTCAGTCATAACATTTCGTTAAATTAGAAAAAAATTTTCGTTGTAATTGTGCTGGATCGAAGAAATTTGAACTGGCCAGTTTGAAGTTGATAAAACGTTTGGGGCGAAAATTCTTCAAACTGAGAGATGACTAAGTTGAATGAATTCCTATGAAAGCCAGCTCCGGTCAGCAGTCTTTCGAGAACATTACTAGATACACCTGATTTTTGTTTTTTGCCAAAGTTAAAAGCGTTTTCGTCGCTGTCTGGTGCTCGCTCTCTCTAAGGAATTTGAAGGCTAATGAACTTCAGAAAGATATATCTATCGTACACATGCCGGGTTGCTTACAAAAAGCACTCTGTTTTCAATTAACATCAAGAAATAGACTCAAACGCGTAAATGCTCTTACCTCTGATAAAAAAAAAAAAGATATCTCGGTAGAAAGCAGCTAATTCTAACAGTAATTGTATTAGAATCCCAACCCTAAAAAAAAAAATGAATTAGCATATTAGTCATTCCTCCTGACATATAGCGAATCGATACAAGAAATCCATCGTTATTAAGGAGCTCAAAATTTTTAGGCAATTATGGAGTGCCTATCAAATATAAGCGAGTACATCCAATTCAAAGACGTAAAGACATTTCACATTAAGACGGAAGTCCAAAATTTTTCTCAACAACATCGTCAAAAACCTGATGAGAAGAGGGTTATTCGAATCAAGGTTAGCCAGCCATACGAAATTGAATCCACACCTTTACGTTTATTCCGTTTTTTAGCTGAAGACCAGCGAGCATTACGGTTTTAATACTAACTTTCGAAAATTTCCGCAAACCGGTTAAAATAACGACTAAGCTCTGAATGAATAGCCATTTCTACTGATTCAGCAGTATTTTATTATTAGATAATGAAAAATAAGATAAATTGCTCTTGGTAGTAAGGAATGTACCATGCTAGACTATCCAGTATACATTGATACTGTTTAATTTTTTAATTCGAATAGAAATTAAATTAATTCCTTCACTCAGACAAAATTTAGTATTCCAGACCCCTTGATTTAATCGGCTACTGGATTCACAAGTAAATTATACCAAATATATTCTGCAAGAGTTTTTGGGGATCTTTGAAACTGCCATCCTGCCATTTGGACCTCATTTATCGAGCCAAAGGTGCCTCTTCTACCCGTACATAGACTTTTCTTATTTTTTCCCCTCTAAGTCAAGAAATAGGCTGCCCAAGAAGCGATTGAAATTCTATGTGCCCATGCTTAATGGACTATTAGCACTGAACTAGCCATTTCAATACTAATTTGGAAAGCCTTCCAGAAACTTTGCTGCATCCAATTTATTTCGTAACTATCTAACTTGTATTTCCAGTAAATTTTGTTGATTAATTTATGAGTTTAGCAAGTAAAATCGAATCTAATGCTAGCTTTTACTCCTTCGAGAGGAACACTAATCAATTTTCGACAAGCAACTGCTGACGGACGTTTACTGATTCGCTTGGCATCCAACTTCAATCCAGCCCCTTCTACCTGGCCTATCATGATCTTTGAAGCAGCTGAGAGAGGTCTTGATGCTATCGCACGCGGTATTAGTCAATTCGTCTCATCTTGCACCAGGAAGATACGATAAAATCAATTGCTAATTGTTAAAATTAGAATTAAACCACTGAATGAAAAAACCGGATGTTCGACCCTTTCAGTAGCTTCACTATATGGAGGGTTTATAAGCCTACTGGGAAATTCATGTATAATTTATAATTAATATCCAAAATGAGCTCTTCGGTTAGCGACCGCGAAAAACCGTGTACCTGCAACTATTGCATTGATCAATTTTTTGACTTTCAAAACAGCAATAACCCTTGTCCGAATTACAAAACACCAGCTCTTGATACTGCGCGTGAAATCGCGCAACAGTCTTGTCCCATTTGTTACAATGATAATGTGCTTTTGTTTCCGAATAAGAGATGCAACCATGCCTTCTGTTGTGTATGTATATTAAATTGGGATTCTCAGGCGCAGAAACAACGGAAGAGAGCGACGTGTCCGTTGTGTCGAGAGAAGTTTTTTTGAGGAGAAGCCAGAGACGAGCATTTGTATTATAGATTTTAAAGTATTCATCTTTATATTTTTTCAGCTGGAAGATAAACTAGCTGAAAGAGTAAATTTATGCATAATATACATATTTAAATCTTTTACTTGCCTTACTTATCAAGCTTCCAACTACTATGATTAATTTTTTTCTCTTCTCAGTCACATTAGATAGTTAGTGAGTCGAATAGGATGAGAAAAATCTTGATTACGTTATTTCCTAAAACAGAGAGATAAAGTGTAGGTATGAGCACGGCTAATCAAAGAGGAAATCTTCTTCATAGTAACTTCTAGAACCTCTCTTTTCTTTCATGAAATGTAGTCTGGAAGCATGGTCCGAGAGTTTTATGAGCTTTTTTATGGTGTGACTTGCAGGTCTGCAAACTCGCAATGCAGCCAGCTTCTGATGGTATTGAATATGGGAAATTATAATCTCATACAGATTCAATTATACATTTTTCCTAGTTGATTTGTCGGAAAGAATGATGGAGATTGAAGCGTGCCGGAGAAATTAACATTAAACTTCCTCGGAAGGATTAATTGATATGATGAAGGGAATCAAATAAATAGTTGGATTGTGAGGGAAATGAGAGTTTGCAAGCTCAGTATGCATCTCTTTCCTAATTGGTCTTCTTGTTAAAGCTTCTTCATTTTTGTTAAAAAGAAAATTTCGAATCCGTACACTGGTCTAAAACGTTTCGATTTAAATCAGTAATTTTGCTGCAGGCTAAAATTTGAAGAAAATAAACTATTTGCAATCAAATATTGTCCAGTAGTTATTAGAGAAGTGATTCAAATCTAAATCAAAGGATACAGTATTTTTTCTAAAGATTCATTCAGATCTCAGTTTCTGGAAGGAAATCATTAACTGATATTACTCATATCATTAAATGGAAGAATAGTTCTCGAAAGAAGTTAGAATCAATTCGAAGATTCTATTATGTCTTCCTCTCTGTCAATTCAATGTGCCATGAAATAAATATCTCTTGGCTTCTCAGGCAAACCAAAATTTTCGTGAGCCAAGTAATGTTTCACTTACCTTGAATTTGGGTGGACTAATTTGGTATATTTTTGCCAAAAGCAACAAAAGATTGAAAAACTTTGATTCGCATTCATAATTCATTTCAGCGCTGTCGCAACAACAAAAACTAATACTTGCATGATTTTTGTGCATTAGACTATTTAATGCGCTTGTGTTCATATTTTTACAAAATCTCTGAGAAATTTAAGATTTTTCTTTATTTGAAAATCTTAGCAGAAAATTTCTGTGTTTAGGTTCATCGAGTTAATTAATAGTGAGGGAAGTAGTGCCTAATTGGTAAGGAGCTTGAGTGATTGTTGATTAAGTGTATTTATTTATTCTCCGTTGTGTAAGCAATTGCCCAGCCATAATGAACTAAACTCTAATTGAATATAACTAGCTATTTGTTGGTGTTAATTCTCTTTTTTTTTGGGAAACATTTATCTTCAAACCTTTAAAAAGTAAAAACGTACTTTAATGCATCTAGCTTACTCAAGAAATTAATTTTTATCTCATCAGATTTTCAACTTTTCTTCAACATCCTTTTTCGTAACTCATTTCCATCAGGGAATTTCTATTGAATTTACATATTCTGTTGTTCGTTGCTTTCTTCTGGCTGCTTTTCTACCTCTAGATGTCTCTCTTCTCCTTCTTCAACGTTCGCTTGCTTATCTACATCTAAATGCTCATTTTTATTTTGATCTTGCTCCACGACGTTTCCTTCGGGAATATTCTCATCTCCTTTTTGCTCATTTTCATCTATAATTTCTTTAGCTCCTTCAATTTTATCCTCAATGTGATCCTCAATTTTATCTTCTAACAATGCCTTCTGACCCTCAGGCTCGCCTTCTTGGGCTTCTAGGTTTTGTTGTAAACCATTTGGAGAATCCCTCACATCCTCCTCCTCCTGAATTGTCCGATTCAGCTGTTTTTCTCCATTAGAATTTTCCGTTGTTCTTGATGAATTTCTTGAGGCAACTCCTCTTTTCCATCTGTAAAATAATTTAACTCAATTCAAACCACAAATTTATTCATCTTACTCTCTTCTCTATTATCCAGCATATCTTCCTGACCAATGAGAATGGCATTCCCTTGAAAGTGGATCCGTTCAATTATGGCTGGGTAATTATATTCAAACCTCTTTAAAAGCTCCTTTCCTAATAGTACAATTGTAATTAACACTTCGAAAACAAAACTTTAAGCAAGTACCTTCATCTTGTGGACACGAGAAAACCTTCAGTCCCGTGATGAACTGATTGAAAGCCACTATCTTAAACATGCTATTTAATCATAAATGCCACATTTCCTCTCTAGAATCATACCGATTTTGATAATAGAACTGAATTAAGAACTTATTGAATCCAATTGTCTTCGTCGTTTGATAAAGCATCGTTTTCGCGTGATCAATCGTTGCCATAGAATTCACTCGAGTCGTCAATGCATAAGCTAACGGAGTTGAATTTTTCGCTGAGCCATTCCCATTATCTAAAAAAAAATTGCTAGAATTCTCTATGCTAAGGAAAACTCACATAAGCTCGTTGAATTATCAAACGGTGGTCTTGTATCAGTATAAATTGTCAATCCTTGCATGGTCTCTGATTTCCTATGTAACAAATTGCGACTCTTTACTCTCTAAAAAAAAATTGTAACGCATAATATCAGGTTAGGCCAAGAAGTCTAATTCCCAAGAATACCTCAGACAGTTGCGATTCAAGCTGGTCCCGCGGACTTGTCGGGCTCCTTACATGTGAGCGAGCTGTAACAGGGAACTGCGAGATATTCTTGAGATAATATTCGGTTTTTTTGCGATACTCGATCCATTCGTTCCGATCATAACTTGATTTTTTCTCCTGCAATCGCTTTAAAATAGATTGGTTTTCGACTGCGATCCTAACGAGTTCTCTTTTGCGGAGATCTCGATTGAGACTTTTGATGCGGAATTCTTTTTGTTGTGTTGGTGATTTTGGGACGTTCATTATCCGTGTCATCTTGTCTAACAGGATCTTGTTCTCTCGTTCTATTTCGATCGCTCTTTCCTCCTTTTGCTGCATTCGCTTGCGATTGACACGAATTGTTCTGAAAGTAGCTGGCGTTTCTTGATCAACTGAGCATTTGATGTGCTGCAGTCTTCTTTCTTCAATGATTTTGTTTCTCTCGTCTACCTTCCTCGCAACGATTTTGTTCGGAGAGGACAATGGCTTCATCATATCTAGTGTGAATCTTCCCTTAGTATTAATTTTTTTTGCAAATTAATAGACGTTTTTCAGTGTAGACAACAGATCCCATTGCAATACCTTGCTAGTGGTGCGAGACTCCGAAAACAGCTCGGGGACTAGATAGGTCGCATGTAATCCGCTCGAAATCACGGTTGGTTAGGCTTCTTATTTATTATAATTATGCGCCATCTAGACTCAATGTTCGGAGTGCAAGTTGCAATTTCTGATTTTAATGTTATTTTGATCATCAAGTAATAAATTTTCAATCACAGGAGTTCAGTACATGAATTCGGAGAAACAACCTACTGAGAAAAACGGATTCGACCCCTTGTCCTCTGGTGAAAGAAGAATCTCACAGGATCAAACGACCACCGATGGTACAATTTCTGGTGAGAAAAATAGGTAAATTTTTTTTCCGCATTTCATCGAATCAATGTATATCGGTATCTTCTTAAAGCAAAACTGAAACTCGTAAAAACTCTATAAGCGAATCCAAAGACCCTCAAAATATGACAGGAACAAGGTTTCATTCAAGGAAAATGCATAGCAATGTCTCAAACAACTCACACAACGAATTTATGGCGGAAGATGGTGTCTTTGACGATCTCAGTTCGAATTCAAGGAGCCACTCGCAGAATATGACGATAGAATTAGACATCGCGCAGTTAATCAAAGAAATCAGCAACCCAAAGGATCTGCAGACTGCTATTGAAAACTACGAACTTCGAAATAAGTTCTTTGATAAGCAAGTTTTGATGGGACATCCGAACACGAAGATACAGAGGTTTAAAGATTGTGTTTATTTCGGGCACGTCCACAATGGGAATAGACATGGCAAAGGTGAGATTTAGTTTGCAAAAGTCGATTGATTCATTGTTCAAAAGGTATTATGGTCTACATTAACGGAAGAGTGTATGAAGGCGATTGGGAAAACAATTTAAAGCATGGAGAAGGAATGGAAATATCGCCTAATGGAAACATTTATGAGGGCCAATTTCTGAATGGAAAGCCAGATGGAGTCGGGACTTTCAAGTGGAAACAAGGAGAGATATATGAAGGTGAATGGCATAATGGACTGAAGCATGGATCAGGCATTTGGAAGGGAACCCGAGGAGATTCTTATGTAGGAGAATGGAAATTTGGGAAACCTGACGGACATGGTGTTCATATATGGAAAAATGGTAATTACCCAATGTGAAATTTAGCTTCATAATTAATTAATTTCCAGGAGATCGTTATGAAGGAGAGTACATGTCAAGTCTGAAACACGGGCATGGCACAGAAAAATTTGTGAACGGAGATCTTTTTATGGGAAACTACGAGAATGGTAAACCGAATGGCTTTGGGGAGTATCATTGGAGCAACGGAAGTACCTATAAAGGGTACTTCAAAAACGGGTTACGGCATGGAAAGGGAGTCTGGCGCAAAAATTTCGGTAAATCTGACGTTTATGACGGTGAGTGGGCAAACGATAAAAAAAGCGGATTTGGCGTGTATACCTGGGCATCGGGTAACTATTATAAAGGGAACTACTTCGATGACCTGAGGCATGGTTACGGTGAAATGTATTGGACCGATGGAAGCATTTACAAGGGACAATGGAGAAGAGGCTATCAGCATGGTGAGGGCGAGCTGTATATTCCAGGCAAGCCTATTCAGAAAGGAATATTTAATCAGAATAGTTATTGCGGGCCCAATGATGAAACTGATGAAAATAACTCTTCGAATAGCCATCTTTTGGATAAACTCGATGATGGCCTTTCCTTCACCACCGAGAAGCTAACGAAGCCCATTGAGAATAAAATCGATCCTTTTCCCAAACCGCCGACTGATCGTAAACTGAATTCAGCGCTCAGAAGCACAAGCCGGACCCGAGAGCGCAATGACAGCAGAGATATGATGTTTAATAATGGTTTCCGTAGGAACACGGTTAGAGAAGTTGGTAACGAGAACAGTTCAGAATCAGAGATGTCTTATTTGCCGGACATTAACAACCGCTTTCCGACCACAAACCGACCGCATAATAGTCAATCTCCCCGAGGGAGGAATTTTACAAACCATCTTGCTGATAGGACGATCGTTAAGGATTCGAAATCACACCTAAAACCGAAAAAGCTCGATTTGAATGGTGGTATATTAACACATAAGGCTTTTCAAACGCAGCAATTGTTTTTTCCTCAAACCACGACTAACACCAAAAAGATCTCCTCTGTGAGTCCTGCAAGGGTGATTACTTCGGCAATTGAGGAGGTTAGACCGCTGGATGCGAAGGAATTGCTGCGATGGAACGCAAAGAAAGCGCAAATGCAGCCGTTTGATCGAAAAAAATTAGAAGATTTAAATGCTCCGAAAACGATCCGGAAGATTAGAGATATAATACATCCTCGGGTCTGGTTACTGTGGCCAGCGAATCATGTAGTACCTCCTCAAGGAACGGCATTGAATTTTTACAAAGGAAGCCCGAAGCAAGGCGTCTAATGAGCTAACATTGGAGTAACTCTTTTACGGTCATGAAAGAACAGGAGGATTCCTCAGTTAACAAAGGGAAGATCTAATAAGGTTTAGTGTCTTTATCTCCATTTTTCTATATTAATGCAAATTAGTTTAAGACTAATTCAATCATTTTAGAGAGGTGCCATTTTTTCTGGTGTTTGTGTACAATTTTTCATATGGCCCCTATTCTCAATAGCTTGTGTTTTTTCATAGAATCTTTGCTATCAAATTTACAAGCAACTTGCTTAAACAACACATTATGTTTTGGATAGATGAAAAGGTAAAAGTGTTATTACCGAAGTGATTCTCGTTATAATTGAATCTTTGCTTTAGTAAATTAAAAAATAGTTATCAGTCAAAAGCTTCTGCTCATAATATAATTTTTCAGAGAGAGAAAGCATGAGAGATCCACAAGAAATCGTTGAAAAGAAGACCTACAAGCTGAAAGTGTGGTGGAGGATGAGTTTAATCGAAGCAACGATCACGTTGATAATATCAGTACTGATTTTTTACCTCCTCAGCAGGCTAGATGGATTAGACATCATCCATCTCTTCATGGGTATATTCCAAGTAATCCAGAAGACTCAAATATAGAAATACTTACAAATTCTTCTTGCCCCTAGTCGTCGACTCTGCTGCTAAATAGTTTGGTGTTAACGTATGCGCTTGCAGTAAAGACTAAGACACAGATAATGGGATCAGTCATAGTGTAAATGCAATGATAGCTCACACGCTGTTCTAACAATGGATTATAGAATGCTGATAATATCAATTGGGTGCCTGTTGTTCTACTTCCTGACAGTTATGGCCTCCATGTTTAAACTTTATCAAGGTATCTTTGAGCTTTTTAAAAGGAATTCGCCTAAGACACTGTTTCAAGGCAAAATGGCGCTGATGCCAGCTCATCCCTTGCAATGGTACACGATTGAAAATATATACTCAATCAGTTTGTTGATTCAAAATTTTATTGCGATCTTTTGCTGCTTGACCTCATATAAGACGAGAAATCTGATCTCCGACCTCGTCAAAGATGAAGTTTTGGAAGTGGACCAGTTTGATCTCAGTAAATAAACGCTTTTGCAACAGCAGTTAACATGATGTAACAGATCAAGAGTCAATAGCACAAGCAATGCACTATCTGATGCTCAATGAAAATGAGGACGTTAAGAGTAAATTTAGAAAAAAACAGGCGATTGAAGAAGAGATAACGAAATCAGGTAAGGTTGCTTTAGTTTTTCTGTTATTAATTAGTTGTAAAACAGCTGGATCCATAGATTCTAAAGGGGTTAAAAAAGAAACGAAAGACCCTAATCAAAACAAAGATTTTCGTGACAGTGTTGTCGTGGAGCATCAAGCGTCATCATATACTATGAAACGCACGAATTTAATGAATGCAGTCGACGACTCCGAGGGATTTGGCACGCCGGGAGATTTATCTTCATTGCCTAGTTCAACTGCTGGAAAATAGGATCCCTAAAAATTTGAGAAGATTTGATTCATGTTAACCTTTTGTTTTCGTTTCCATAAGAGCGAATTTACAAGTTTCAATTGATGATTTTTGTTTAGTTGGTCGCTTTCAGAGTTGATACATATATATAATCATCTTGTGTCATTTCTATATTAATATCTTAATTATTGTTGTTGTGGTTCAACGGCCATCCACTGTAATTGCACATTGTGCCATCCATCCTTAGAAAGCCACTAATTATGGAATATTTTATCAGAGAATGAAGTGATTTTCCAAGGATGTTGCAGAATTATGTATCTAAAAGATCCAAATTATTATTTTTAAGCGCTGCTTCGATTTTTAAATTTTTCTCAAAATTAGAAATTTCACCGATGTACTTTAGAAATCAAACACCCAAGGACACATTTTAATCACTATAGCCTTCCTCTTCATAGGTCTCCCTCATATATTGATGTTAATTGAAGACTAAACTTAATCAGATTTGCCTATTCTTTTAAATTGATCGCAACGGGCTTACATCCAGCAAATTTTAGCTGAGAGTACAATCGTAAGAGGCGCTATATGAGGTTGCCTAAATTCCTCTATTGAACCTCAAGACTTATCGTTTACTCACGTGATTGTAGTGTAGCCAACCTCAGGATTTTTTTCAAATTTAGTTTGAATACTTCTATTTAAGAAAACAATCATTTATAATAACTTTGAAATTATCCAAAAATGAAATCAGCATCGAAGTCGGCTTCAGGTAAGAAGCTTCTCTTCTCAATCTGCTGCTCTCTCTTCTCCTGAACGCCTTTTTCTTCTGAACATCTGCCAGCCTGCTCCAGCCTCTCGGTTTCAAACCCAGAATCAATTTGCTCTCGAATCCAGCCCAGCCATCAAATTCTCATGTATCTTATCATATCATCATTCAAACCAACTCCAGCATCCCTCTAGGGTCCAGACTACCAGACACAATTCCAATGAGTGGGAATTCAGCGGAGACTGGCTGCCATGACAAACAGCTCTCGCCCAAAGAAGCAAATATTCTGATGATGGAGCAATGCTTTCAAATTTCAGATAATTTTCTCTTTTCATCTATTGGCTTTCAAAATTGGAAACAGTCAAATAACAACCCTCATTTTATTAGTCGAGCGTGGAAGAGTTGAAGATCCCAGAGATGACAGAGGCGGATCCAGAGACTATGGCAGAAACAACAACCCCAGCAGTATCAAAACCATGTCATTTCAGATTCAGAAACCCAATAACTTCAATCCAAATTCAATCAATAGGAGATCAAAAAAATGGCTATGGCTCTCGATCCAGATCTAAAGAAAGAAGACGTGGCGAGTCGCCTGCAAAAGGTAAGCAATTCTCACTGAAACTCGAATCCTCTGACACCTCCTCACCTAGGGGCGACACTGTATCTTTCAAATCTCCCAAGGAGATTTGAGGATGCGGACCTCCAAGATCTGATGTCCAGATTCGGAACAGTAGTCAAATTGGAAATTATCAAAGAGCCAATGACAAAGTAATCAAATCTCAAATCAATGCAAATTCCAACACAAATCCAAATTCAACCCTCCTTTCAGAGAATGCAGAGGCTTTGCTTTCTGTTCATATGAGAATCAAACCCAAGCTGCCAACGCTAAGGAAGAACTTTTACAGACACAATTTTCCGGAAGAACTCTTAAAGTCGAATTCGCCAAACGAGGCAAAGGCTATGAACCTACCCCAGGACGCTACCTCGGAAATTACCGTTCTTCTCCTCCCAGGTGAGTAGCTTGACATATTTGCAGGTGATAATGGGTAAAATTAGGAGATCCGATAGAGGCTATCCAAGAAGAAGACATTCGCGGTCGAGATCTGGTTCAAGAGGAAGAAGAAGAGATTAGTACTTTTCATTTTTGAATTAACGCTGTAAATCGTGTTTCTTAACAGCAGCAGAGATCGATCCCCAAGGGATAGAGAAAGAGACCATAGAGATAGAGGTCGTGATAGAAGAGATGACAGAGATTATGACCGTGATAGAAGGGATCGAGACAGGGACCGTGATAGAAGGGATGACCGTGATAGGGATCATAGAGACCATGATAGAGATAGAGACAGAGATAGAAGAGACAGAGATCGTGATAGAAGAGACGATCGCGATAGAGACAGAGGATATCGTCGGGATAGATCTCGCTCCGGATCTGGAAGAAGACGTTAATGAGGGGAAGTGCGTTAAGCTCGAATTATTAGCTCTGGTTTCCTGAAGAAAATTAAAAAAGATTATAAATTTATTGGATTTCTCAGCACTTTGAGTGGATGTACAATTCAATCGTTTAGATAACTGTTGAAGACATTTCATTAAAAAGAAATAGAGTGAAACCAGTGCGTATATCCGCAAAATGTTGAATGAAATTAGGAATAGCTCAACCGCTTGAAAATTCTAAATGAATAACTGTTTCTTCAATAAATTTTCCTAAAAACTTTGCAGAACTTATGCAGGATAAATAGTAAGACGGATACGAAGCGCACACTGAGTTTTGGTTATTATAATGAAGGCATATTTTTCCTAAACTCTTATTTATTTATCAGAATCTTAAGGCTATAACCACAGAAGAAAGCAAATTAGGCTCATCTTTTCAAGACCGAATTGCAAAATGTTTAAATTGTTTCTTCACAGGCAATTAAGTAGGCAATCCTATTGAGACTTACTTGCTTTTCATCAGACTTCGGATTTGAAATCAAGGAATTATTCGGACAAATGATTGTTAGTGAAAAAGTTGACATGAAAACATCATTTCCTGGGAAGGCCTGAAGAAGGAAACAGCCCTTTTCATTTTCAACAAAACAGGTTTAAAATCGTTAATTAAAACCTATTTGGAACAGGTTCAAGCGAACCTAGCATTATATTAAATAATATCACATATGCATCAAAAACTTATCTTTTTCATCGCTGCTATACTTCTGATCGCCTCTGGCGTTACAGCCAAAGGTTTCCGGAACAGTCGTGTTGAGGCTGAATCAGATATGTCAAATGATTTCTTTAAAGATATCGGCAAATCGGTGCTAAAATTCTTAGAAGAGTCTAATGAAGATGTAGAATTACTCGCCAGATTCACAGAGAAGAGAACACTTACCGGCAAGTTTGAGAAAATCGTTGATACTATCTTTGAGATCGTTCAAGAGTCCAATGATTTCGAACACCTCCGCACTTATCTTGGTGACGAGTTCAAGAGAATGATTCAAAATGCAATTTCTGGATATCTGCACTATTTTGGCACCAAACTCCAAAAATCCGATGGTTCTCAAGGTCGCCAAAGATCTCCGCATTCAAAGAACCTCAATAATAGCGGAACTAATATCCTGGATCACGAGACGCCTATCAAAGATTATCACGGAAAAACTTTCCTTAGAGAAAACATTCCATTCATCGATATCCCAGACACTAAGATCCAAGAACTTTATTACTATCGATGGTCGACTCTCGCCAGACATTTGAGGTATACTACAGCAGGAACTGGACACATCTTAACCGAGTTCGTACAACCAGTTTGGTATGCAAAGGCTTTTGGAACGATTGATGCCGCTGCAGGCCACCAAATCGATGAAGCCCGTTGGCTTCGTAATCAAATTTATACTAATGATTACATTCAAATCTACACCCGTGGCCCAGCGGATTCGACGCAGTACACTCACTGGATTCACGATGCTGCTTATCGTAAATCTCAAGTTGATGGAGATACTCAGTTCTTGACTAGCCAGCTCTCCGAGTTGATTCGAATGTGGGATGCTTGGGAGTACACCAAAGATCAAAATGTTGGCCTTTATTATTACACGCCAGAATGGGACGCACAAGAACGTAGCTTGCCTGGCTTCGTCCATCCTGATAACTCATCAGACCCACACTATCACGGTCCACCAACCTATAGACCGAGTATCAATGCATATATGGTAGCGAATGCTCGCGCAATTGCCAGTGTTGCTTCTCAAGCTGGAAAAGCTGACGTCGCAAAAAACTTCACAATGATTGCTGATAAAATCCAAGATGCGATGTACGCTCGGCTTTGGGACCCAGAACAGGAATTCTTCGTTGATGTCATCCGACCTGATAACCCGAACCTCAATTTTATCGACGGAAGAGAAGAAGTTGGTCTTTTCCCTTTCCGCTTTGGCATCGGCCTTGAAAAAAAATACACTGTTCCTTCTATCCAACAGCTCTTTGATCCTCAAGGGTTTTACGCTCCGTATGGCCCAACCACACTTGAAATCAGAAACAAGTACTTCACAGCGGAGGTCCCAGGCTGCTGTTGGTGGCAAGGACAGTCTTGGCCTTACTCAACTTCTCATGTTCTTAAATCCATGGCGGCGATTCATAGGGCAGACAATACTTCAGTTACGGCGGACCAGTATTTCGATATTCTCAGCATTTACACGAAGACGCAGACCAAGGACGGGAAACCATATATCGCTGAGTCGCATTTCCCCATGAAAGACGCATGGAGCGGCGATTCCTCGAACCACTCCGAGCACTACGATCATTCCACTTACAATGACGATATTATCACCGGGCTCCTTGGAATTGTCCCACGGTCAGATGATTTTCTGCAAATCAACCCGATTGTACCGCAAAACTGGACTTTCTACGCTATTGAAAACGCTGCTTACCACGGACATCTGATCAGCTACTTTTATGACGCAGATGGAACTCGCTATAGGCTAGGAAAAGGTCTGACCGTGTTCGTCAATGGCGAACAAGTCTACCAAGGCGACTCTCCCAATGCTGTCATTCCAATTCCAGCTACACGTGTAAATACCGAGCAAGCTAGAGTCAACATCGCTGCTAATCCTAACGGATTAGGTTCATACCCTCTAGCGGAGGCAACCTACACATTCTCTGCGGATTTCCCTTACAAAGCGATTGACGGCGTTGTCTTTTACGACAGCATTCCGGACAACCGCTGGACGAACTATCAATCTCCTTCGAAAGCTGACACACTTAAAATCACCTTCGCGAGGCCTCGAAAATTCTCTTCTATCACTCTCGCACTCTTCTCTGATATCGATAGAAACGGCGCTGTTGATCTTCCCACAGAAATCACTATCTCCGCTGCTAATGGCAATATTACAACTATTTCTGGCGACGCATTGCTTGCCAATGACAAAAATACTTTCACTTTCCCTGAGATCGAGAGCACCTTTGTCGCCGTTACGCTCTCTAACCGTGGGAGCTCCTATGTCGGTATCTGTGAGCTAGAAGTTTGGGCTGCACCAGAAACAGGGCCAATGTATTACGCCGTTGATGCGGTTCTCACAAACGCTAACGTAATGAATGACCAAAGTTCCACTGCGACCAGCAATGGCGCTGTGGTGGGCGGCTTGAGCAGCTCAAGCGTAGTCGCGTTCTCGGGGCTAAATGTCTCAAAGGCAGGAAAGCAGACCTTAACAGTCTCGTATTCAAATTCTGGCAGTGAAGCCGCTTTGGTGATTATTACTGTTAATCAAATGACAGGTGGAAGTATCTCCCTTCCAGCGACTGGAGGAAACTACATGACGGTGTCTATTGTTGTAGAACTTGCAGAAGGCAACAATTATCTAAGCCTGATTGGTGGAAATGAAAACATTAGATTTGAAACAATTAACACATCTGACATATAAAAGCCATTTAATCGTAAAGCTATCAATTCATATGGACCTTCGTTGAGTCTAAATTTATATTATCAAACAATTTTAAGAAATTGAGAACCGAGCTAATTCAAAAGACCTGAATATTGAAAAGTAAATTTGAAAAATCACAACAGTTCGTTCCTCCCTTAAAATCAATCAGCATTGAGAGAGTAAATGACTAGTAATACAAATAAGTGCGTGCAAGTCTTTTAAACAAGAAAACTACTAATAAGAAAAAAATTGCTGCAGGTCATGTCGTCAAAAGCGCTTTTCTTTAACCTTCGAAACTCTTTGAACTAAAAATTCCATCGCGGGCCTATACTCTACTTTTTGCACTGGCGTTGGCTTTGCTTGCTTGATAGGTGTACTTGCGCGTCTGCCCAGCGGAGACTTACTTACAGGAGTTGTATTAACCGGAGACCGATTAACCGGAGATCGACTAACCGGGGTCCTCAACAAAGTTTGGCTTTTTCCTGCGCTAAGGCTGAGGTCCAGATAGGCCCTAGCTTTTACTTTTGGTGTCTTCGTAAGATTTATAGTTGTGACAGTTTTATTCAGGAGGTCAGGCGATGCCGCGCGAGAAACCTGAGCAGAAACTTGAGCAGAAACTCTATTTGGCGAGATTTCACGTGATTTTCTTGTGATATTGGGACGGAATGTGGGAAGCGTTTCCTCTAACAATTTTTTCCTTTTCAGCTTCGATATTTCTTCATACTTGGCAAAGCGCTGCTCTATGTTCTCATCGTTCTACCAATTTATCAAGAATATCATCAGCAACTGTGAAATGTATATAATAACTAACCTTACGTACGATTCTGAGTGATTTTTCGTTGATTTGAGGCCGAAAAGTCAAAGGTTCCATTTCTTCGATGAGCTTTGCATATCTTTCTCTTTGAATTGTCTCATTTTTCTTCGCCTGCCAAGCATAGCTCTGGTTCACGAACTCTTTGACCGTTCGAATTTCATTAATTGTACTCCTTCTAGTGTATATATTGGGTTGATATGGAATTGAGCGCTCTTCTTGCAGCTTTTGCATTGCTTTCTCTTCGCGAAGGTGCGCTAAATTTTCCTCTCTTCTCGCAAGGATTATAGCTGACCTATCGTGAATAGGAACTAAATCGCGATGCTTTAACAAGTTTTTCGAAGCTTGAGTGACAAATGGCTTCGATTTCGTTTGTGAGAGCTCTTCTTTATACTTTTGATACTGAAGTGCAGCAATTTTTTCTTTCATTCTAATTCCATCCCTGAAAAGTCTGTCCGCATTTCTTTCTATCCTTTCTCTGATTTCTTCTCTATTTTTCGCTGGCTAAATACAAGTTATGATGGATGACTCAACTCGTCTGTGAAGAGAATAGTTACAGATTTGCTAAATGTATGCTGAAATCCAGCACCACCAACACGTGAGTGTTGATTTTCGTCAATATTCAGTCTTGAGTTTGAAATTTCAAGCAGATCAATAACTTGCTTTCCCACTGATTTGATATTGTTGATGAGTTCTCCCTAAAGGTTTACTGTTAGTAAGGTCAACGAAGCAAAATAGTTTTGGATACCTCGTACATTTGATCAAGAACCCTTTGATCAGAAGCCCGAGCTTTCCCTTCGAAATCATCGGCATCAATACCTCCATCCATAAGCGACTGTTTCGAAGCAGGCTTTTTTATTCTTTCACTTTCGTCTTCCTCTTCTTCAGTTTCCATAGCGAATCCAAGTACTTTTGTTTCTCGAGAGATAAGATCCGCGAGTTTGCTAATTGTTTGGTTGATCTGGCTGCCCCTCGGAGCATCCTGAGCAGAGCTATCTTTAGTTGCTTCCATTAGCAGATAGATTTAACGGTCTTATTTTAATTTTATTGCTATAAGCCCACCTTTTCAATACCAATTTGAGACTTTTGAGGAAAAAAAAAACCAAAACACCCAAAAATTTATTTAAGAAGTGTCCAGAAATTTCGTTTTCTCTCAAATGCGACCAGAGTCATGATCTAGTCTAGTTCTTCTGCTCCCTACTATATCTCTCTCTAACTAGATAGCTGAAAAAAGGGGGGATTAAGTTTGGATTTTACGGAATTTTTTCATCACAGTGTTGGTTCCTCTTACTACCTGTTTATTAAACATTACTTTGATTAGCATGTCTATACTCAGCAAAATCCGACCGAGCTTTGATTAAAAATAACGAAAAAACACATACATAGACTATGAGTAGACCAAATAAAAAATTTTAGCTGGAGCTCATTGTTGGTTATCGATGAGAGAAGCAGATAGGGATTTTCCTTCCTCTTTGTCCATCTTCAAACTTATCAATTTCTCAGATTTCGCACTCTTCTTCGAGCCAATCGGAATACAAAAACAGCATTTCTGCACCTCGTTTTGCTTCCCTTGCTCCACATCCTGCCCGAGGTTATTCGTTGATGAGGTATTGACACTCTGGCTCGCACTGCCTCCTGAAAGCATCCCAGGATTTGCCATATTTCCCTTTCCATCTTTCCCGGACCCGTAGTCCTGATTTTTCCCTTCCTCTTTCCCTGCTTGCATCTCAGCACCCATCAGAGCTGTTGGATTTCTCTCAACCAACGTGAAACACTGAATTCCCGTCTGATTTAGATTTTGAGACTCGTCCAACGCTAATTCACATTCAGCAAAATGAGGAAAAAATTGCTCTTTTTTACCTGGGTAGTCTGATTTAGGTAGTCCGCTTTTCTTCGCGAAGAATAATTCATAGAGTTTGGGGTCTAAATTGAGGGAGATGTGCTCCAGTTCTTGGTTAAAGTAGGGTATGACTTTCTCAATTGCTTCAAGGACGGAACAAGTATGAGGTAGCTCGATGATAACTTGGTAGACTTTGTTGTTTGCTCTTTTCGAAATCCAGTAGAAAGTGTATTTAGAGAACAAAAAGGCCTTTATAAGAAGCAGAATTAGTTAATGTTGCAAATATGAGATAGAATAGAGTACATCGCTGTCGATTGAACCAGCTAAGTCTGATTTAAAGTTCTTTGCGAGGATTCCCTTCTCCAAAGAGCCTCCACTGAGGAGCAAAGCGCTCTTGCTGGTATCTAAATTTGACGATAATAATCGATTAGCGCTGCTTATTGGAGAGGAATGAATGAGAGGTACCCTTCTTGCGATCTGAGCCCATAGAGAAACCTGAGTCGAGTCCAGAGCTGTTATGCTCCTGACTGCTTGCTTGGATTAACGGATCGCCCATTCTGATAGCACTGGTGGTAAAATGGTAAATTAAAATAAATAAACTTCTGAAGCTTTAAAAGAACCTTTTATAATCAATTTGAAGCACAAATATTCCATCACCCAGTGATCTTATGGCAAGAGTGTATTTAGAAGAAGACCACTGACAGGCTCAAGCTTTATTTTGGGAGGAGTCTAGTAAGAAGGAAGAATAAAGTTTTTTTTTAGTTTCACTAGCGTCGGCGTAATCATTATGGATAGATATATAAGCCTTGGGGTTATTTGGCCTGTGGACGATGCTTTATGAGTGCTAGTTGGGAATTCGATAAATGGCTTTCTGGAAGATTTCCTTAGTTTATTTATAAACACTTCTTTTGCTTTCATTTCTGCTCAGAATTGGTAACTTACATCGTTAAAGGTTAATAATTGGAATCAATTTTACGGCTAACCACCTCGCTTTGTAAATCCTTTTATTGACAGAGCGAACAATCACAGATAAGGTTGAGTGGCAGAGCGATCTTGAGACACTTTTCGGTTAAAATATTTTTATTGGTCTTAGTTAGGCTTCCTTTTTAGATGAAGATCTGTGTTTGAAGACAATGTAGGGAAAAATTTACTAGAGTTTTAAATGGTTGAAAATAAATGTGTAAAAGGTAGCAATCAGGTAATAACAGATTGAACCCGTTCTTTAATAGAGAAGTATATATATGGTACATTCATCAAAAAGATTGTATTCACTACAATACTCTCATCCACGATCAGCAAGTAATTCTTCATTTTGCAAATAAATCTTTGAAATCTTGGCCTAACGACGTTTCAAACGCAATTGTTTGATCTGTCGAAGCTAAATAATCTCGATTAATCGTAGATTTAGTCGTCGTAGTATATGCAATTTTCGATTGAGCATCTTGATTCCTTTGAATTCCTCCATCTACAACATTTTGCTTTCGTAACCCCAGCGGCTTCGCTTTCTCATACGTCAATCTGCTCTTATTCAATATCCTCTCTTGCTGTTGGCCAGGCTTATGCATGCTATCGTCGTTGATATCAATCCGGTCAAAGGGATTACTGCCTTCTATATGACAATATGAGAACTTAAAGCTTGGAATTGACATGAAGCGTTACTTTCAGAGATTGACTCCAAATTGATTGATGTTAATACATTTTGTTGGTCCTTCTTGACAGCTTCAGTCACTATTTCTTCAAATTTACGTCCAGATGGTTTTTTCTCCGCAGTTCGAAAACTTTCGGCGTTAACAGTCTGTTTGGAAGAGTCATAAATAAGAAAATTTTCTTGAATATCGTCATCAATGGAAGCAAATCTGATCATAGCCCGACGCTCTTCATCAGGATCGTCATCTAATATATCATTACAGAATTCAAACCCGTCGTCACTATCGACCAGATCAACCAGATTGACCGCAAAATTATTTTCGACTTGAGAAACGTCTTTATTATCTGCTCGAAAATCAAACAAATTTTTTAGATGTTGCAATCAAGTCGTGCAGTTACGGATCTCATTGAATGTATTATTGCTCAATTGACCTGAGTTGGCTTGCTTACCGCTAGTTTGAGCCACTCTCCCCGCCCTATGACTCGCAAAATCCAATCCTAACATACCAATAGAGTCAGTGGGCTATTATAACTCTTTCTGTACCTTTCGGAAAATTAGCATGCCGAGAGTAAGGTCTTTTCTTCCCTTCATCTCGTCGAAAGCCGTCTGATCTGCTGCTCGCTGGAGGTAGGTCATTCTTTGATAGAGATGATTCGAATTCGTCTCCTAGCGCCAAAAACGGGACTTTAGATTTCGGATATCCTCGCTAGAAGGAGTATTATTATGTAAGCACAATGACGTAGAATACCACATTTATCAACTCTACTTGTCCTTTTGACGATTGACTAGCCTCTTTCAAAATCCGTTGGATATGGAGCTTAGTTTTTTGAAAACTCCCTCCCACAGGCGTTTTGGCTTTAGGTTCCACTGGTCTTAGCTTCCCTTGTTCATGCGAAATCTTTGATTGAGAGTCCTGTTCCAATGACTGTATCCAATTCAATGATTTGTTTATCTTCTGATCCTGAGATTCATTGTGAATCCTATTCACAATAATTCTCGTTGGTTTCTTCTTGATTTGGTGCTCAAGATTTTTAGTAGTTGAAGGATTGCTACGGTCTCTCAAAAAATACACGCCAGAATTTTGCTCAATCAAATGCCTCACTGAATGATTCAAGTCCTGGACGTCTTCTATCATTGAGTTTGCTCGGTTATGTGTTTTTACCCCTTGGAAAATCGGCTGATCTCTAACAGAACTGATTGAATTATCCAAAAAAGCTTTGGTGGTTGCTGGGAGCTTCAGCTCCAATCTCCCACCATATTTCCGAGTAAACACCCCATTGTTTACAGATAGAGGCTGAGGGAACGACTCCTTCTCATTTTTTGAAGGGATCACGTTTTTATTGATTATTTTCTCGCCTCTATGTGTATTATCATCGGTTTTTATCAAAGATTCGTTTATTCTGGATCGATACGTAGAGCCTGAACGGTCTCCGCTGTAAGGTTTGAAAAAATTTTGGAGTTTAGGCGGCGGGCTTGGCTTAGACACAAGGTCTCTACTCGGGAATTTTGATTTCTGAGTAGATTTGTCAGCTAACTGCTCTAGATAGGGAACACCTTGATTCACGGGATCTGCCCTTAGTTTAGTTCGGGTATTCTTATTTGTTGTGCTTTCTCTTTCCAAGAAACTGTTGTTGATGATTGTGCTATAGTCTTCGGTTACGTATTCAATAGAGTTATTATTGCTAAATGTTCCCGGAAAAGGAAGATTATTGTGCTTAAGATTAGCGTTTTTTGAAGCGCTTTTCCCTTTGCTCGCACTCATATTTTTTGCTCTGAATGATTGAGGATTTTCTTTTGCAAACGAATGTCCTCTAGAGAATTGAATGAATTGGTTAACAGCTCCAATCAGATTCTGTTTCGTATCAATAGTGCTATTCATAACATCCGTTCCATGGGCGCCATTAGCTAAACTTTGCCCTCTTTTGTGAGTTAACCTCCTATAGAATTCATGAGACGATTCAAGAGTTGAGACCTTACATTTTCGGCTTGGTCGAAGGAGGCTTTTTGTTCACGCCATAGATAGACTCGAGGCTTTTGATGTTTTCTTGAGTTCCTTCGGTTATTGGCTCTGTCCGTCCTCTTTTCAGTGAGATCCTAAGAGAATCATGGGAATTTGGTACAATAATTTATCAGAGGAAGGTAATACTTTTGAGGTTTAGGCATCCAGTTAACGGGGTGGTTCTCTATGCCTCTGGAAAATGGAGGTTTCGATAGTTCATGAACCGATCCATTTATCATTGTGGGCGACTAATCAGTTTTAATTTGATCAACAGTGACCTACTTTAGGAATAACTGGAAATAATACACAGAGCTAAAATTAATTATACTGAAAGCACCTAAATCTTTACAGTTTCATCTATTAACTGGAGGGCTGGATGTGCTACTTTCCTGAGAATAAGAGAAGCTCTAAGCGCATTCAAAGAAATTATTCAGCTTTGCGAAATTTTAAAAGCTCAAACAACTCTATCAAGGAATATAAAGTGCCAAAAAGAATACTTCCATGATATCGAAGAGCGCCAGAGGTTTTCAGGGTGCATATACCCCCACAATTCTACAATCGAGATAACGATCTCAATCAATTTCATTGACTCATCAGATGAATGTTCGATGCAATTACTCAATTACTCACAACTTAAATTTTCAATGGAAGAATGCTAGCTAACTCTCTTCCTTTCAATCGAAAAGAGTCATTTACATTTAAGAAATTTGTGTTAACTATTGAAGTTGAAACACGGAGATCATGTTAGCAAGAGCAAATAATATCCCCTCCAAGCTTCGAACATCACGAAGATTCTCATCCTTCATTGATGTTAGAATTGGAGTAACAGAATGAACTTATTTTTGGTTCTCAGTCATAATCTACATGTTCGCGTGAGTGCCTGGGGTTCATTCCCATTTAATCAATTATTTAAAACCCGCCAAACTGTAACTGAAGAAATTATTTTGAAGAATATCAAAATCAAATGCTCGCAATCTTCTCCACTTCAAAAGCCATTCTTATAGCTGCTCTTAACCCCTCAATTGAAGAGCATATTTATTCACTGCGAGTTCGAATAGTACTCAAATTTGATAGTTACACTAAGAGACTTTCATATCCACTTTTCCTCAAAAGAGTCTCAGTCTCATTCAAGTCTCCTTGGAATGAGGGATACAGATATGATCTATAGATCTGTTCAAAACATCCATATTTCTTTTTCTAGAAACAAGGCAATTTATGTATTTATTGATTTGTTAGTTTTCGGGGAGACTCTATCTATCCATTTATCAGACCGAAATTATTCAATTCTTCATTTTGCAACGTCTAAACATTTTTTACAATGTAAAGCTGTTGAAGACTGTTCTTTGCCTTTTCAGCGCGAAGACACATTTTACTTCCTTGCTGCGACGATCACTAATACAGCAATTCCAAAAGCGATGAAAATGAGTGCAAGGTAATCCCGCATACAATATATCTTACTGTTACAGATTAACAGGGTGTTTGCTATAATCATTAGTAAATATTACCTGATGTATTTTCCTCTCGTTATGATTTTCAAAACTCCCCATTGACTCCAATTATTTCTTCCTTGATAATTAGCTTCGTTCAACGCTTTGGCTACATGATGATGGCAATTATTACTTCGATACTCTCAGCCATGAGACTAATAATAGTTCAATTTACGTGATAATGTTATGCTAATGAGCCATAACAGTATTAAAACAAGCTTTGCAATATTTAAAATACCCGTAGAGATCTGTATTCCGAGTCCGCGATCTCAATCCCTTGATCAAAAGTTTCAGGATTAATGCCGCTAAGCTCCAGTTTCGCATATTTTGTTGGGCTGCCAAAGAGGAAGTTATCTATTAATCAAAAATTCACCGATAGTTTGTTGTCAAGGTTATACCAACACCAACCTGATAATTTGCTCCAAAGTCGTGTATCTTACCATCCGACCTAAATATTTAATGCAATGAGAAAGAAGGACTGATTTGATACGCTCCGATGCCAACATGTCCAATGCATGGACAGCAGCATGTTATGCAACAAATGGGTTGCCAGACGATACAATAGGGGTATCTCTGCTTGTCGTAATCGATTTCATTTTGAATTAGATGCTCTTGAGTATTGTTATGATCGCCTTGGAGACCCACGCCAACTTTGTTCATCTTAGATCTAAAAAATAAAAATTAAATTTTACCATTCCGTATCTTTTCGATTAGATTGTTGCCGATCGCATTACAACGATGACTTCGCTTGTTATTGGCAATTCAATCCAGAAATTTTTAATATTTTGAATTCATAAGTGGCAAGCTAATCACTTTCCTTTTGAACTAAACAGAGAGCGATTCCTTAATGATGAGAAAGAGATTATACGATGAAAACTTCTTCAAGGATATCGAGATTTTAAAAATTTTTTTCAGATCATCCAACCTCCTTTCATCTGCGAAGCGCGAAGCCGCCGAGTCTCACCCATTAGAGGATGGGCGACTCGTCCAGCGATGAAACTCCGGATCATCTCATGAAAAGTAAATATAGAATTAGGAAGTGCTTTTCTTCTCTGATAAAGAGTCCTCTCACACCCCACAATCCCAAATGAAGTTGCTAGGTTAGTCTCGAAGTTCCTAGTACATCATTATTTTTCTGAATTACGACAAGTTAAAGTTTTCCAATCATTAACATTGACCACGACGATAACAATGACGAACAAACTGAAGAGTATGACCAAACTGAGGAGGATGACCAATCTGAGGAAGATGACCAAACTGAGGAAGATGGTCAATGTGAGGAGGAGGATGACCAAACTGAGGAAGATGGTCAATGTGAGGAGGAAGATGGCCAAGCTGAAGAGGATGACCAAACTGAGGAGGATGATCAAACTGAGGAGGATGACCAATCTGGGGAGGATGAGTATCCTGACGATTTATATAAAGTATCATGAGATTATAGAATATTCAGACATGGCCTCAAGACATTCAAAGAATAGACTAGTTCGATTATAATCATTTTGCATATATCTACAACTTCTCCCCTCGATATTATTCCGATAGTATTGAAAATGCATTTTATCCAGCAACAGGAGTTATTGAAATATGTTATTCATTAATAGAAAAACCTTGTGCTCTTGAGGCAAAATTAAATAAAAAAATTGTGACCAAGGGCCAAAATTCACACGTTATTCTAGATATTGAGAAGAAGGTCCTAATTTTAATCGGCACAAACCAAAATTAAATCGAAAAGTTATTGTAGCTGCTCGTTTTTGACCTTATTATCTATTTCTGCTCTTAAATACTGAGCATTCCCAGCCAATTCAAAGTAAAACTACTTTCAAGTAGATTCAAAGGATTTTTAACAAATTTTTAATGTTACATTGGACTTATAAACCCACGTGTTGAAAGATGGAAATGAAGCATATGATGATTAGAATAGCAGATCAGCAAGTGAAGACAGCCAAACTCTTCGATGACTCCCTCAAAAGCTGTTTTTTTTTGTTTTGATATGACTATGGCTTATTGTCATTGCATCTAGACGGCCTAATGAGGACGCGAAACCCAATGAAATTGTGGGGGCAGCAATGAGAGTTGGGAGCTTCATATAAAAAAATAAAGGACTCTCCTTTAGAGGTTATTTAATAGTTAAAAGTCAGAATTCAACATTTTACTAACTTTTTCAATCAGTTCTCGATACCTATCTTAGTACATTCAAAACGATGAAGAAATTCGGCCTGAACGCATTAAAACCTCCAAGTCCATCGTAAGGCCTTTTCCTCCATTCCAGGTCATTGTAAACTCTACATATATTTCCCATTTATTGGTATTAATATTTCAGTTAACTACTTCATATATAAATCTACTTTTCATTTAAGAAACGTGATCCTAAATTTCCAAGAGCAAAAGCAATCTAATCGCTCATGCAGTGGCTGCTGATTATAGGCGGAACATGAAAGACTGAGGGCATGGTTATTCACAAATCACTTCCAAAACTAAAATAGAAAAAGGCGAAACTCCTTGCATAATCATAGTTCAGATATTGTTTTCTAATATTGCTCTTGTTGTTTATTTGTGGGCTTTGCCTTAATGTTTTCTCATACTTTTCGTATTCCAATGAGTTAATGTTGAAAAGAGGACTTCTTAGACTAATTCCAAAACCAGCTAATTGTCACTTGTATTTGATTTTACGTTGATTAATCATGAATTTATTATTGGTTCAATGAGTTCTTATGGGTTTTTTTCATCACCTATTTCTCAATTTATGGCTATGGAATTTCCATTTGATGAATGTATATCAAATACTTATTCAGACTTATTTGTTTATGAATGATTATGAAATTTCTTACGTTTATTTTTGCTTTTTCTTTCACATTTTCGTTTTCCTTCCCTTCTTGGTTGAAATTTACTTTCGGAGGATAGCCCCTAAACATTGACAAAGTGTCCAAAGATAGGGTTCTTCTTCAATTCTTCCTTACCGATCTCCGTGATGAGTTTGTTGGAATGAATCTCGAACATCACAAGGTTTTTCCAAGTCTTATTGCCTCCTATGACCTGGGCACCTTGGTCACCGATCTCATTCTCTTGTAAATAGAGTTCTTTCAGATAGATCCATCTTACATTCAAGCCTATAATGCTAGCACCTTTATCGCCAATTCTGTTTGCAGATAGATCAAGTTTAGTAAGATTCCTGAAAGTCCAATTTTTTTCAATCGCAATCACACCTTGGTCTCCAATTTGATTATGAGCTAAGTTAAGTTCTTGTAAATAGCGCCAGGTGTCATTCTTTCCTATTGTTTCCACACCTGCATCAGAAATTTTGTTTGCCGACAGATCAAGTTTTTTCAAATTCCGCCAAGAATTGTTTGTTCCAATCAAGCTCGCACCTTTGTCTCCTATATCATTTTGAGAAAGAACGAGCACTTCAAGAGTCTGTGGTAATGTCCTTGGGAGTCTAGTTGCCAAGATAATCGCATCTTCGTCAGTAATTGCCCTAGAAGATAAGCAAACTTCAGTCACACTTTTTTGACTTTTCATTGAATCGAGGAAATCTCTCAGAGCAGGACTAATAGAAGGAAGAAAAGTTTTGAGATTCTTCCAAGCCTCACCTGAAAAGATTTGATGCAGTGAGCTATGATTTTTGAGCGGATTGTTGTAGATCCTCAATTCTTCAAGTTCGGTCCAAACTGCATTTTTCGAAAGTAATATAATACCTTCGTCTTCGAGATTATTGGAATTTAAAGAGAGGCTCTTGAGCTTGTGCCAAGTAATATTATTTGCAATCGCCACAGCGCCTTGGGATC
>ENA-UOTZ01000444-UOTZ01000444.1-compost-metagenome-genome-assembly--contig:-NODE-444-length-34911-cov-8.443044_pt1 | contig 34911 bp, 31 predicted proteins | sample MGYA00238144_ERZ746983 | MGnify/ENA primary metagenome ERZ746983 (study PRJEB28759, sample SAMN06268863) | compost metagenome | isolation source: single cell | place: USA: California, Emeryville, Joint...
CCGCGGTGTACAAGAACTAACGTTTTCACCAAATAAATAGAATTTTCGAGAAAGGAACTGAACAATCAATTAATTTAATTTAGCGACTCAGAGCTTCTATTTTGCCAAACCAAACTAGCAGTGTATAGGACCGATTTCGGGTCAAAAAAGGTGAAGTGTTTTGAAAAGGACCCTCCCAAGGCATCGAACTTTTGAACATTTGGGACTGTTCGAGAATTCTCCAACTTTTGGTGCAGTGCCGATCTCTAATAAATTAATGAAAACAGTACGTAATCGCTAAAATCGAGTTTAATTAACATAGCGATAGTGATAATCTAACTCCTGCTTATATTCCCAAAATACAGTCTCTTGCTCTTGTATTTTTGCTTAATCGCCTTCTCGCTCCGAATTTATTCCTTAGCGCGTAATCAGAATTCATAGAAATGCGCTCTTCCTCTCCTCGACTTGCTTTTTTATTACTGATCGCCACCAACAATTTACCTTGATTTGGGAGTTATTAAATTTAATCGTTAATTAAGCCAGCGGTAATATTCTCCGGATCAATTAAAAAATACCTCAGAAATCAGAACCCCTACAATCCAAATTTTGAGTTAGCAATGCTTAAAACTCACTAAAAAATAGTAAATCGTCAACGCTCGCTACACGCGATAGACTATTCTTCATTCGAGGTCTTCCTTTCGTGTAGATTAGAACACTTCCCTTCACTCTTCTCCATTGAGGGTATATTCCTCAACTAAGAAGATTCCTCATCCTTTCCAATATGATTTCTGCGCAGAGTGTGCCGATTATAGACTGTTCAGAAGTCCAGCATCCCTAACGGATTCTAGCATGGAGTTCGTTTATTGATGATGGGAATTTTATTTTAGAGCTCTAACTTCTCAAATTGCTTTTGCATTAATTATAAATTAATCTCGGTCATTTAATCTCAACGGAACGAAACATTAAAATCGTGCTTTAAAATTCTATTTTGGTTCAACTGGTATCGGATTTAAATACTTCCGCAGCGATGGTTGTATAATAATAAGCTTCTAAAAATTTCATATCAAAGCATGGATTTCACAAACCGTCACTCTTTAATGCTGAATCCAGAACTCCACTACCTCCAGGCAGCCGCTATGATCGCCATGCAGCAAAAGCTTTCCTTGCTGCCTCTGCAATTGCAACAGAACCTGCTTCTCGCAAATTTGTTCAGGCAAAAAGAAGCTCAAGCGCTCTCTCAAACTGAGCAGGCAATGAGACAAATGATGGAAGATTTAACCCAGCAGCAAATGTATTAAAATATCTTTTTCAAGGAAATAACAGCCTTTGTGAATAGAACGCTCTTGCCGAAAAGTATAAAAATCGAAGAGCCGGCGCTTCAGCTGCCTACCTCCATGGTCCCTAAAGTCCAAGAAGTTAAACCCAGCGTCCAACAAACATTATCGAAAAGCGATATAAGATCAATGGTGCATTTTTTATTAAATAACCTTGGGATCGCAGAAGAGAAAACTATTGAGGAAGCAAGGACTATTTATTCTAAAGACCCTCTACTCAATGGCCTTTTCGATAATCTTGTGGGCAGATATAACACTACCATCAAGACTAAGGAAGAAATGGTCAAATACACCCTGAGAAAAGCTTTGCGATGGCTGAGACTTAAGGTAGCTAAAGGGAAAGAGTCGGATCCAAAGGAAGGCATGAAAATCCTTATTCAACGGTATTTCGGAGGCAGCTATTTAGAGAAGAAAGGGCTTTCTGGTCTGAACGACGACCAGGTTCTGGACAAGTTTTTGCCTTTTAAGTATAATAACATTTCAAAATGAACATTGCCTAAAGCTCCCTTCAGGAAAGAATCGCGTATTAAAACAATGAACACAAGTTTCGTGGCTGAGCTTTTCGAGTCTCAAGAATTCACGAAAGATTATCAAGAGTTCTTAAGTAATTTTCTGATCATATTCAGTAACTAAACTTTCCATTAGAGGGATTCTATAGCATTATAGTAACAGATAACGATAGAAAAACCGAAAAGTTTATCAAGTTCCTCGAAGAGTGCTATTCAAAAAAGTCCTTTGATGTAAATAACTACTTTAGTATTCAGCAGTTTATCGCTTGAGTAGAAATTAAAAAATTTCAAAAGAATCCCATGGTTGAAATGTTGGGTAAACAATACCATGAATCAAGCACGGGACCTTCCACACCTTGGAAATGTGAATCGTGAAAATCAGCAAAGCAAGTCAGAAGAGAATGTTTCTGAGAGTTATGAGCCAAAACTGGAAAAGAAAGTCAAAATTGAAGAGCATCAATCAGAGCCCAGTAGCATTCAGACGGAATAATCGTAAAATAATATAAGCCGCAGAATAAATACATCCTGAAGACCCGGAAAGGACTGAAAGAAGTTCTTAATGGTTGAAAGATGATTTAAAGTATTGGTTAGAATGAGAAATTTTATAGTTTGAGAGATCTATTAACGATTTTTTCAGTTTTTCGTGTTTGTATAAGATTGAATACTCAAAAACATCTGTTCTACTGATTTCATTCAATCTTTAAAATGAACATTTTGTGTCGCTTATGAGTGAGTAATGCAGTAGAAAAGAAAGAATTTTATCAGAACAAAGTTGAGGAGGAAAATTTAAAATTCTGTTAAGTAAACGTTTTCGAAAATTGAATAAAATACAATAAATTAATTAGCAAAGCAACAACCACAAAATGGGAATTCAAGGAAATCTGTTCAATTTTGCTATTGATTCCGCTTTTTCAAGGACGAGCTCTATGAAGTTACGAATTCACTTGCACATTAGAAACGCGTCAAGGCCTGTAAACTATAACAAATATTTGCAAATTTGTAGAGAATAAGGACTTTATTAGGATATGGCTTAGAATTAGCATAGCGACTACGTGCTTGGAAATGTGTTGACAGGTTTCTAATTAGAGGAGTTTGGCTCGATTCAACAGCGAGTAGAATTCAATATTGAAAGCTTCGAACTTGGTGTCCAGGATCATATCAAGGACAATAATTACGAAAATTGAAGTAGAAAGATTCGGGAACAGTTTTGTGGAGGAAATATGACATTATTCCACAAGTAACTCTCAGCAATGATTTTTGAAAAACTTTCATAAGGACGATTATCGCAAACATTTCTTATTTTTGAACCTCTCGTTTTTTTCAAGCTAGCAGATTATTACTTTCTATCACGAAGTGTCTTTGCGTACCTTGTATATCTGTTTAACTGGAAACTGAACATAAGAGTCGACATTTTGGGTTTATATTTAGAGACTGAATTACAGACTGCAAACTAAAGAAACCTCAATTCTCATGTTCAAGACATTGATTTACAAGTTTTGCAACCCAGAGTCAGAAAAACAATTCTCAAAAGTTATTCTCACATTTACCCTTTCTAATTATTAGAAAGCGAATATTGCAGACTTCTCTGAGTTTTGAGACTGTGTACCGCTTCTGGATAGTATCTTACTGGTGAAATGGTTCATCCGAAGATTTAATTACTAGCAGTTTGTGGTGAATGAGGGATCTTATCATCCCAGATTTCAAGGTTATCACCGTTGATATTTAAAACAGCCAGAAAAAGTTGTTGAGGATTTTTTGGTAGAGGTGTCCTCAGATCATGGGAATACAGATGAATTTAACAATTTATTTTTTTTTCAGATAAGGAAAGGAGCTCAAAAATATTTAGATTCCAAATTAAACATTTCAAGAGCTTTTTGTGGTGTGTTTGAAAACAAATCATTGAGAGTGTTAACTTACAAAATGATGATAGAAATATTTGCCATTTTGTATTAGAAATAAAGTTACAAAGGCGATTTCTATTATTGCCATTGGAAATTTCATTTTGATGTGTCTGCATGCCGGAATTTAGCAGGTTGGAAAGAATGAGAAGAGGTATCCTATTTCAACTGATACTTTACTTAGGACCTTCATTACTATTCAAGCAGGACACGCTTCTCTTCTCTAATTAGTAAGTGATTTGTAATTGGTTGTTATGATTTGATAGGATTTTTCAGAATTTCCAAGCGCTTTCAATAATTTCTCAATGAGTTCTAACCCCATAGACATGGAAAGGCACTCTCAAATTATTTGCTCTTAATAAAATCTATGTCGAAGATCTTTATTACAGAATTTCCAAGTTCAGATCTCGCTAAATTGTATCATTTCAGAGAAACATAGGTTGGAAATACTGATGTTAGCAATAGGAGTCCGTTAGGACTAGTTTATCATATTTAAAAATGCACTAACAATTTATATAACTTCTGACTTATCTGATAGAAATCAGAAAAATTATTGATCGCTTATTTTTGAAAAAGTGACGCTATCAACAGAAAAGAATGTATCACGAAGACGATAACAAATGCATAGAATGCGGAGGAGAGCCTGAGCCTGAACTAAAACTCGCTTACTCGAGCTGCAGGAAATGTTATGAAGAAAGCGCTCGAGTCCTTATGGAATACAAGCTGAGCAGAACAGAGACTTTTCCTGAAATTAACAAGATCGACGAAAATCTCTATCTTGGAAACGAAGACGCTGCGTTAGATAAAGACCTTCTGAAAAGCAAGGGTATTACACATGTGCTCGCTGTGGGAAATTTCCTTCAGATGAAGTTTCCGGACGATTTCACTTATGAAAACTTCAAAATTGATGACAGTCCGTTTCAAGACATAGCACAATTTTTCAAAAGAGCCTTGAAATTTATTAAGTCCGGGAAAGTTACTTATGTGCATTGTTCTGCCGGAGTCAGCCGTAGTTCAACGATAGTAGTCGCCTACATAATGTACGAGAAGAAAATGTCGTTTGAAGATGCGTATAAGTATGTCAAGGACAGACGATCTATGGTCCTTCCAAATAAAGGGTTCAAGACGCAATTACAGGAATTTGAGAAGAAGCTACTCGAAGGAGCGTTCCGCCTTGAAGATGATGACGACGTCGCTGTTGCTGATAAATAAATTAAGAGTCTAGCAGTCTCAAAAGGCAGAAAAAGAACCAGTCAAGTCAACTCTTTATATTATTCTCTATGAGTTAGAGGATATACCTATATATCTTTTAGTGCTATGAAAAATTTATCTATTTATTAGGAGCCAATGATTATTAAGTCCAAGAATGCACAGGACGGGGCATATGCATCTATGAAAGGTGCATTGCTCCGTATTTTCTAAGAGAATAGCAATTGAAGAAGAAGAATAATATTGTAACCAGAGGTTTATTGCATAAAAGCAACTAGATTGATTCTTGTTTCAATTACCGTTAAAAAATGGCAAGCTACTCTCCAATTCATCTTGAATATATTCGCACTAGTTTATTTTCAAATCTTCTGCAGTAGCAGTGAGGAAACGATGGACCGCTGCTCTTATCAAATTACTTTGTATTGTTGTTTTCTATCTCAGTGTCGTTCTTTTGTTGAGCACAACTTTTCCCTTTTCTCAAGTCACAACGAAGTAATTTCTAAGGTATCAGACTTTCTCAACGATTCGATTTGTCTTCTCTTCTGCATTAAGTTGCCTACGCACTGAACTTCTGTTGCATGATTCAAGTACGAGCAACCATAAGACTACAAAATTAAGAGGTTCTTCAAAAATGTTTAACTTGGATCTAATTATTGTTGAGCTTGTCTTCCTAGTTTCATAATTGATGCATTCATATCCTTGTCTGAGTTTTAGGAACATCTACTACTGCTACTGAACGATTAAAATAGACTGAACGAATCACCCAAATTTTATCCGAATCACAGAACTAATGAATCACTCTGAAAGTTACTACTAACCTATGATATATAAATGAAGTAACTCAATAAAATTACAAAACAATTTACAAAACTTACAAAATAGTGAAACAACACATGGAGTCAAGTTCAATCGATTTAGATAAGTATCTCACTTTCCTCGAGTTGGACGAGTTCAAAGTCAACCACCCTGAACCCAGCCTCGATACCCTCTCCAAGGTCGTAGAGAAACACGCTACCAAGATTCATTATCAAAATGCTGCTCTTCAACTGAAGTATATCTCTGGCGAACCCATTGTAAAAGAAGATCTACTCATCTCAACAATTCAAAATAAGCTTATTGATAAGAGAGAAGGAGGTATGTGCTATGATATCAACCTCCTCATGGAGGCTGCCCTTGTTGCACTTGGATTCAATGTCCAATTAGTCTCTGCTTATCCAGCACAGTTGATTCCAGGAGAAGATTGTCGACATTTGGCTCTCATTATTAGAATCGGAACCAAATACTATATTGTCGATCCAGGCTTTGGTATTAACAAATTGAGAGCTCCATTGGAATTCGATTTCGAAACCACCAAAGAAACAACAGTTTTTGGTTATGAAAAGTATCAGGTAGTGGTTGAGCCTACCTGCTATCATGTGGATCTCATCACTAATGACAAGGTATTGAAACTATTCTATTTCATGAGAGAAGGGTCCTCTCCAGTATTTTCGAAAAGAGAGAAGATCATATCGGAGTATGTTACTTTTATGAAGAATGAACAACAATGTTTGGTGAGAGACTGGGCATTGTTCATGGGAGGCGCGACAGCCGACGGAAGACTCGGACTCTGGTATGATAAGAGAGAGGGTTTGGGTTGGATATTGAAACAAGCAGATTATCTCCCTGCATTAGAAAAAGTATACTTCAAAGATTATGAAGAGTTCCGTGAAACCGCGAAGAAGATACTTAATGTTGATATTCCTTCTGAACTACAAAAGGTAAGCATTAGACCCAAGTATAAGAACCCTTCTCCTAAATTGTGATAATTCATGATAAGAACTTGAGAATAGAGCTTTTGACAAAAGAATATAGTTGAGAAATATTGCTTTACTCTTAGATCTTTAATTTTTTCAGTATGTATATTTATTAGAATTCACAGCAAAATGCAAATATCAGCTGTAACACATCGATATGAGATAGTTAACGTTTTATTTTCTAATATAGATCGACAATTTAATTCCGCATGAAAGATTTCTTTACCTGTACGGATTTGCTTGCTTGAGTACTTAATTAGCTTACTACAGGCCATAGTTGACTGGTTATTATTCAAGTTGAAATTCGAGAAAACGTTGATACCTTCATTATTGAGTTTGCTCCACCATTGACAGTTCGATAGTGATAAGAGGGTACTCTGCTTATTAAGATCAATAGACCTTTCTAATAGATTCCAAGTTCTTTGAAGGAAGAAGATTGTATGAAATTATTACCAAATAATCTCAAATTCATCTTTAGAAGCATCCTGACATAGAAGAAATGAATACAGACGAACAAAAGGAAACATTGTAAACTCCAGTTATGAGTACGAGCGCAGTTTGGAACAAACTATTCTTCTAATTAGGCACGGAGATACTTTCTTTCAATAATGTTTCAATTGAATTTATTTTGAGATAATATTTCTTTTCTTACCCCAACAAAATCAAGTCGGGATTCAGACTCAACCCGTTTACAAGGTAAAATGAACGCTGCTGAAATTTCAGTATTCCTTCAGGGCCTGTATTTTAAACTCATGCTATGCTTCGTGTGAATAGTTCTTTCTGGTGGTTCATAATTACATCAGCTCAGAAATTAACATTCTCTAATTTTAATGATTTTGATCAGAAATAGTAAACTTTTAACTCCGGTTCTTTCTATTCTAAACGAGCCAAAACGAAGCGAATGAATTAGCTTGATATTTGGGTGTGGAATAGAGTCAGTAACTTTTCTGCTACTATCAAATTCTTTTTTGCAAAATGCGGCGAAACGGGCCTTCATGAATCAGTTTCGAAATTATTCCAATTCAGGAAGTTAAAAAATCACTTTGTAACTGATACGAGTCTGTCTGATTTAAATAGTGTCGCAATTTTATAATAACATTAAATAGAAATTTTATTGCGTTTGAATCAAAGAAAAATATGGAATCCGATTCAATTAATTTGGATAGCTATCTCACTTTCCTCGAGTTGGACGAGTTCAAAGTCAACCGCCCTGAACCCAGCCTCGATACCCTCTCCAAGATCGTAGAAAAGCACGCAACCAAGATTCATTATCAAAATGTTGCTCTTCAACTGAAGTATATCTCTGGCGAACCCATTGTAAAAGAAGATCTACTCATCTCAACAATTCAAAATAAGCTTATTGATAAGAAAGAAGGAGGTATGTGCTATGATATCAACCTCCTCATGGAAGCTGCTTTGGCTGCACTTGGGTTCAATGTCCAATTAGTCTCTGCTTTTCCCATGGTACTGATTCCAGGAAAGCTGCCAGACCATTTGGCTCTCGTCGTTCAAATCGAATCTAGCTACTATATTGTCGATCCAGGCTTCGGTATTAACAAATTGAGAGCTCCATTGAAATTCGATTTCGAAACCACTCAAGAAACTGTTGTATTCGGCTATGAGAAGTATCAAGTTGTTGTTGAGCCTACCTGCTATCATGTAGATCTCATCACTGATGGCAAAGTGTTGAAGATGTTCTATTTCCTGCGAGAAGGATCTGCTCCAATATTTTCGAAGAAAGAGAAGATCATATCAGAGTATGTGGCCTTTATGAATAGTGAGGAAGAGTCTGTGGTGAGAGACTTGGCATTGTTTATGGGAGGCGCGACACCTGATGGAAGACTTGCGCTCTGGTATGACAAGAAAGAGAATTCAGGCTGGACTTTCAAGCTCGAGAACTATCTTCCGACGTTGAGAAAGATATACTTCAAAGATTTCGAAGAGTTCCAAAAAGCCGCAAAAGAGGCACTTAATGTTGATGTTCCTTCTGAACTTCAAAAAGTAAGCAAGAGACCCAAGGCTTAATAGCTATCTCACGAAATTGTTAAAGTTCTAACGAGTTCCTTTTTTTTTTGAAAAATTGATCGTTTAAATAATTCATCGCTTTTTATTTGTGTTTTTTATGTAACTAACATGAGAGCAAAAGATGCACGTTAAGGTTCCAGACGAAATCTAATGAAGATACATTCCCTTTAACTTCCTCTCTTTATTAAGTTTCTCTTAAATTCAATAACTGTCTACTAAGAGAATTCTTATTGAATCCTTCATAAAATTGTGACATAACACACCCAAAATCAGCTCATTTGACCACAACAGAAGACAGCAAAAGAGTTCTAATATTTGAAAAGCAACCAAACTTTTCAAAAAAATTTGTTTATCGTTTACTTATTATGATATATTCTTTCTCTATAAATGAACAAAAGTTAAGATCAAGACGAATTGATAATTCTTTCGCGCTCTTTGATTTTCAACAAAAGTAAGAGATCCTATCAATAATTAGGAGTATTCCTTTTGAGAGATGAGGATTCTCAAATCCTCTTTCATTCCTTTATTTCAATAACGCTTAAATTCTAAATGGGGACAAACTGATATTAAGACCCTCCCATAAAACTTTCAATTTCCATCACAAATTCCTCCAACTTGCTTGCTTTTTTGTCCTCTCCTCTCTGTCTCTCAAAATTGCGCATTTCTATTTTTGGCAAACAGTGATCAAAATTCAAGAGTCACTATAAAATGGATCCCAACAATTCAGCTGACATATAAGAATAATGAGAAACAAAAATCAGAAGGCTTTCGATTCTCATCTTAAGCTTTTAGAAGCCACTTGAATATTCATTATTCTCCTCATATTAACAGTAATCCTATTTTTATTTTTTTTCAAAGTCAACTGGACAGTGACAAAATAGAATCCTAAATTTATTCACACTCTTTTTTTTTTCTTTCTTTTTAAGAATTCCTATACGCCTGTATCTCTATCTCAAAAATTTGACCAAGAACTTCCATAATCAAAGATTACACTCTCAATGATTTGATGCAAAAGACTACATTCTCAAGGTCGGCCCAAAACTTATTTTAGCCTGACTTCATGAGGTTAACTTAAATCCAGGCAAATTCTGATCCCTTAATAAAAACTTAAATCATTTATTGGAATGCAAACTACAGACTCGATCGACTTAGATAGCTATTTCAAGTTCATCGGCTTGGATGAGTACAACACAAAGCGTCCCGAGCCCAATCTACCTACTCTCACTAAGATTGTAGAGAAACACGCAACTAGCTTCTTCTATCATAACGTTGACCTACAAATCAAGTATGTTAGAGGCCAACCCATCGTAAAAGAGGACTTGCTCCTCTCTTTCATTCAGAACAAGCTAATTGACCGCAAAAGAGGAGGCATGTGTTATGAAATCAACTTCCTGATTGAAGCCGTACTCGTTGCACTTGGATTCAAAGTCCAATTTGCCTCTGCTTTCAACGCGCCATATCTCCCAGAACGAGAAACATCTCATATGGTCCTTATTGTTAAAATCGATTCCGACTACTATGTCGTTGATCCAGGGTTCGGAGTCAACAATGTTCGAGTTCCTTTGAAGTTCGATTTTGAGACCAGTCAAGAAACGACCGGGCTAAGCTTTGAGAAGTACCAGATTGTGATTGAGCCTAACTACTACCAAGCGAATCTTACTATCGATGATAAGATGTTGCCTCTTTTCTACTTCATGAAAGAAGGATCTGGACCGAAGATTTCTGATAAAGAGAAGCTTATTTCTGAGTACATCAGTTTCATGAATAGTCCACAGGAATTTAGAGTGAGAGACTGGTGCTTATACTTGGGTGGCGCGACTCCAGATGGAAGATTTGGTTATTGGTGGGATAAGAAAGAGAAGGCAGGCTTCACGTTCAAGCAAGCGAACAATCTATCGGCGAAGGAGAAAATTGATTTTAAAAATTTTGAAGAGTTCCAAACAGCTGCAAAGGAGACGTTTGGAATTGAAATTCCTACTGAACTTCAAAAGATCAGTGTTTGACCAAGTATTTGTGAGCGTGTCTCTTAATCAGCAAAGGTGTGAGAGAGCTATAAATATTTGTCGTTAAAGAAATTTGGTGTGAATAGATGGATTGCTTCGTGTCGATTTCGAAATTTCTTTCAAAAATTTAATGCAAAAAGGCACGAAAACTATGTTTCCTAAGAATTAGGAGGAAAACTTAGCAACTAATGATACCTTTAATAATCTTCTAAAGTCTCAATCATTGTACCGCCCGGTTGAGAAGAATTGATCGATCATACGAAAATTCTTTTATAAATCTCTTGACCGAAGGAATACACTTATTCTCCAAGTCTTCGAAAATAACCTAGTTATTATCGAATACATACAATTAGAAACATGAACACGCGGCAGGAGTAGCATCGGATGGCCGAAATTTTACATTTTCGTATCTGGATTTTACCAAAGAGAGACCAGAAACTAAAGAGTCACATTATATATAGATATTTATCTAAGATTAAGAAATGGCAAAATAAAATTACAACAGATCTTGTAAAGGTGTAAAAGATGGAATCCGACACATTCGATTTAGATAGTACCTCTCCCACATAGGACTAGACGAATTCAAAACAAATCGTCCTGAACCTAAGATTCATTATCAGAACATTGACCTGCAGATCAAGTACCTGAGAGGTCGGCCTACTAGAAAAGAAGATTTGCAGATATCAACCATTCAAGAGAAACTTATTGGCCAAAAGAAAGCAGGATTTTGCTATGAAATTAACTTGTTGATAGAGGCTGCGCTCATTAGGCTTGGATTTAAAGTTCAGCTTGTCTCGGCTTACACTGCGCCATATCTTCCAGAAAAGGAACCATCTCATGGCGTACCTTATGTTCAGATTGAATCCGTGTACTATATTATAGATCCAGGGTTTGCTTTTCGAGGTCCAGTGAAACTCAATTTCGAAACGAATCAAGAAACCATGATTTTCGGATATGAAAAATATAGGTTATAGTTGAGCCCTCACTATCTTGTGAATCTAATTGTAGATGAGAAGGCTTTAGGAATGTTCTATTTCATGAGAGGAGGATCCTCTCCGAAATTTACAGACAGAGAGAAGATCGCTGAAGAGTATCTGAGCTTCATGACTAGTGAGCAGGAATTCCGAGCGAGGGATTTAGTATTGTACTCTGGAGGACCAACAGTCGACGGGAGGCTTGGTTGTTGGTGGGATAAAAGAGACGGGACAGGTTATACATTCAAACAATCGAATTTTCTGGCCTCGAAAGAGAAACTAGACTTGAAGGACTTCGAAGTCCTGCGAAAAACTGCAAAAGAAATATTCTGACTCGAAATTCCATATGAGGTTGAAAAATTAAGTATTAGAGAAATGTTGTGTGACCTCACTGTGGTTTATCGTAGCATAGAGGTATCGTAATAAGAGAGTTGTGAGTGTTGCTTCGTTGCATGCAGCCAGGATAGGCCTTAACTACAATGGCCAATGAACTTCACAAATGAAAATCGTGAAGGCAATATGAGAAATCGGAGACATTTTCTGAGAAATTGTGAGTAAAAACCAGTCGTGGTACAAGACCATGAGGCTCGCCACAGAAGCAAATTAATCGTGGTATCTATAGGATGTGGCCAGAGAAATTATTTTAATGACCGTAAACTTGGAAATGGTAGAATGAATAGAATGGTACAAAGGACAAGAATTCGGTACGATCGGAAAAAAAATTTTCATATACTTTCAAGTTTCCGCCAAGCATGCTCATTCACTACAATTTTCTTTTCAATACGACAGTCCTACGACGCTGAATATACGCAACTAAGCAGCACCGTATTAGATCGCAGCCTTTATGAGCATGAAGCTTGGTATTGATAAATTTAATGACAAATTAGGAATGTAATTCTGTATATCTGCAAAAACTACTATGTAATATTCATTTTTTTGGTGATTCTCCTAATAAAATCTATCTATCTAGAGAATGAGTTGCCAATAAATGAACATTGGTGATAAAATTGTCTAGCAGCGTGTCTTCAACTAATACTGTTGTTTCTCTTATGTACTTTTCAGTGGAATTTTCTATTTAAAATTTCAATACTTGAATTAAAAGTTTGTATAAATTTTATCCAACAAACTGCTGAATTTAAGTTGCTGATAGAACTGTTTTGAATTCTGATAACATACGAAATACACGACTTCGGCATTTTCATGATTTAACACTGCAAAATCATATTCTTCCCTCTGAACACAAACTTCGAAACACTTTTCTGACGAATTTATCACTGTTGACTGGACGCCTCGGAATGCTGTTTCCACAAAATTTCTCATAGGAAAGTCAATACTGTAGTACATCTCAATAGAAATCGCAATAGAAATGGCAAAAATCCAATGTCCCTTCGTCTTTGAGGATTTTTTCCCAAGAGAGCGTTGTTCAATTTTGCCAACTGCTCAGAAGATATGAAATCATCAGAAACGCCCTCCTCCCATTTTCAACTTTTTCTCTTTATTTTTTCACTTTAAGCTTCATCAAACTGTCAGTCCCGCAAATCCTACGTTATTTCAAGAAAAACTATTTTTTTTTTTATCCCTGCCTTTTTAAGGTCCGTTAGCTCTCTATCCAACTTTTTCTGCTCCAATTAAATCACCACAAAATGATTTATTCTAATGCACTTAAATACTAACCATCTCTCACCGTAATAGATAATTAATTTGAAAAATTACAGATGGAGTCCACCTCAATCGATTTAGACAGCTACCTCACCTACCTCGGCTTAGAGGAGTTTAAACTCAACCGTCCTGAGCCCACCCTCGACACTCTCTCGAAGCTGACAGCACAGCACGCAACCAAGTTTCTCTACCACGTGATCGATCTGCAGATCAAGTATGTCAGAGGCCAACCCATTGAAAAAGATGATCTGAGCATACCTTTCATACAGAAAAAGCTCATTAACGAGAAGCGAGGAGGAATGTGCTATGAAATCAACCTTCTCATGGAAGCGGCTCTCGTGGCGTTTGGATTTAAAGTCCAATTTCTGACGGCCTTTCCCGCTCCATTTCTCCCAGAAAGACAGACATCGCACGTCTGTCTTCTCGTTAAAATCGACGCAGACTACTATCTCGTCGATCCTGGCTTCGCTTTCAACAATCTTCGCGCTCCGATTAAGTTCGATTTTGAAGTCCCTCAAGAAACCACTGTTTTCGGGTATGAGAATTACCAGATCGCAATTGAATCAAACTACTATCAAGTGAACCTCTCTATAGAGGACAAAGTATTGCCTATGTTTTATTTCATGAGAGAAGGGTCCTCTCCCAAGATTTCAGATAGAGAGAGGATTATTGAAGAGTATATCGCTTTTATGAATAGCGAACAAGAATTCAGAGCAAGAGATTTTGCTCTGTTCCTTGGGGGAGCGACCCCTGATGGAAGAGTCGTTTACTGGTGGGATAAGAAGCTTAACTCAGGTTATAGATTCAAGCAAGTGAACTACCTTCCTGAGAAAGAGAAGACCGATTTTACGGATTTCGAATCCTTTCAAAAAGCTGCAACGGAGACGCTAGGATTTGAAATTCCTTCTGAATTGCAAAAGATCAGCGTGAGGCCGAAGGTTTAACAAGGGTTTTAACAAGTTTCGTGAGAAATTAGAGTTACGAATCTTATTTCTCAAACAAAAACATGGTCTGGTTAGAATAATTATTCGTCTCATATTTTGTATGAAAAATATTCATGATAATAATGATTACATTCGAAGATTCTCTTATTCAAATTAATATTCGAAAACATGTTGTTATAGCCTAAGGGCTTGCGGTTTCTGAGGAGTTTTACACTATCTTTAAAGGAAAGCAATATAAATTAGAGAAATAACAGTGATTTATGTGTGAGCTTCCTTCTCCTTGAAGAATACATTTAGCGGAGGGTCAGCAAACTAAGTCAGAAAGAGAGCTTTCTATTCATGAAAAGCCTACAACATTCAATTTTTCCATTGAATTCTTTTCATGAGCTATAGCCCAATGTTGACTTTAAACTCACGAAATAAATTAAATCCAAGATTCATTCTGGTCTCTTTTATTTTTCAATAAACAAACAAGCGATAAGATCTCGTAATGGAATCCAATACAATTGATTTAGACAGTTATCTAACTTTACTTGGCTTAGACGAGTTCAAATCGGACCGTCCTGAGCCCAACCTCACCACTCTCTCCAAAGTAGTAGAAAAACACGCAACAAAGTTCCTCTACCACAATATTGACCTTCAAATTAAGTATATCAGAGGCCAACCAATTGGAAAGGAAGATCTGGATATATCATACCTTCAGAAAAAGTTTGTCGACGAAAAGAGAGGGGGTATGTGCTATGAAAACAACTTTCTGATTGAAGCTGCGCTCGTAGCGCTTGGATTCAAAGTCCAATTTGTCTCTGGCTATCCTTTTCCATATCTTTCGGAAGAAGAACCATCACATATTGCTCTTCTCGTACAAATTGAATCCGACTATTATCTCGTGGATACGGGCTGTGCTTTCAATGGTATTCGAGCTCCTTTAAAATTCAACTTCGAAACTACTCAAGAGACTCTTGTTTTCGGTTATGAAAAATATCAGATTGCCGTTGAACCCACCCACTATCGAGTGAGTGCTGTTATCGATGAGAAGGTAGTCAATTTCTTCTATTTTATGAGAGAAGGATCCTCTCCCAAGTTTTCGGATCGAGAGAAGGTGATTGCAGAATACATCAACTTCATGACTAGTAAGCAAGAATTTAAAGGGAGAGGCTGGGCTCTGTTCATCGGCGGAGCCACACCTGATGGAAGAGCTGGATGCAGCTTTAATAAGAAAGAGAGAACAGGCTACAAATTTACACAAGCGAATTACCTTCCAGTGAAAGAAAGAACTGAGATAAAGGATTTTCAGGACTTCCAGGCAGTTGTAAAGGACACTTTTGGTCTTGAAATCCCTGACGAACTTGAGAAGATATGTGTTAGACCAGAGATTTAATTTTAGTTTCATAGGCGCTGGTACTCTACTTTTACTTTAATGGAGATTATGAAATATAAATTGTATCGTATCATTTTTCATATTATTAAATTCATAGGCTCATCGAACAATTTGCTATAAAGAGGTGTAAAAAAATTCAGACGTAATAGGTATTGCACCTTGAAAAAAATTTCCTCGTTTTTGGTTTAACTTCCAAACCAACATAGATCGGCTTATATCTTCTCGCGCTACTTGTTTAATATTACAGCCGCCTGTATTTTTTTAAATTCATCTTTCAGCTTTGAACGATTTTCTTTTGAAAGTTTGACTCCTGTGTTTGACATCTAACAAATTCAAAATTACAAGCAACTTAAATGGCTCCCTTACCAATTTCAGCTGATACAGACGGACCTTATGTCTTATCAGAAACTTCCTCTCTAGATCTTTCGCTTCTTGCTCAGTCAGCCAATTGCTCCCACGCCACCTCTGAAGTTTATACAGCTGTTGCTCGTGAGAGGGAACTATTGAATTGTTATATTTGCTCGAATGAAACACGATTTTCTCATGAAGTTGTCTCAAAGGCGACAACTCTAACAAATCTCGAGCAGTAGCTTGATCTAATTTCTCAGGCAGCTCGTTCCCTTTAAATTCAACTTTTCTTGAAGTTAAATCGTCTTCCTTAAAGGTCATTAATTTATTTCTTGATAATCGCGTTTCAGCAAAGTCAACCTCGGATTTAGGATGCTCTTTAAGCTCAATTTTCGATTCGCTTTTTAGCACTGGCATCGATCGAATCTCATTCGCTTGTTTTCGGAGTTTCTGCGTATTCTTTGGTGAATGCGAAGAGCCCATACTCATATAGACATTCATGACGTTCGCTTGGGCAGCCTTTTGGTTCTTCTGCACGATATCTCCAAGTTTATGCATAATTTTTGGCTTTTTGCCTCCTCGTAGATTGATAATCTCGCTGGACGTGAACTCCGTTGTGGAAACAGATTGCCTGGCCTTTGGAGACAGAGGCGTTAAGGGCTCATCCTCTTTAATGTTGCTCGTGCTGCCAAAGTGGAAGGCGAATTTTTTATCATATTGCGTTGAGTAAGGTTGCTGTTGTTGTTGAGCTTTTTCCATTTCATTCCAAATCGAGCGTAATTCTTCAAATCTTTTGTTTTCTAAACTCAACTGGTTTGTATCTACGTACATTATTTATAATTTTCAGAAAATAGAAACTTACATGCTTGAAGCTCAAGATAATTCTTGGAATATGCGAGTTCCTCCATTGCGCGAAGCTTCTCTTCATTTGCTGTGCCTGGGAGATTGACATGAGATGATGATATTGAATGGGGACATTACTTTCAGGCATAGTTTGATTTCTTTCTTCAGCTTCCTTTTTACGTTTTTCTTCTATTTGCTCAATCAAAGGCTTGAGAAAGGTGTTTTTAAAATTGTATTCCCTGTCGATATCGTAGTTTGCTATGTGAACCTGCGTGAATACAAAAAATACGGAAGAAATAAACATTTAGAGCTTTTTGTCGCAATGGTCAAACTTTCAGGCTCATCAGTGTCAGACGCTTGTAAATCTTCATAGTTCTCGTATTTAAATTCAATTTTTTGCCCTTCAGATAAGTCTCTCTGGACTTGGATCAGATCTTCCTCTGTAAATAAATTAGATATTAGGTGAACTGATTCCATGAAGATACGTTTGAACGCAGGGACAATATGATGCTTATTTTTTCTTTCAGATGATATCATTTTCGGATAACTATCCCCTTTCGGTTTGGTAGTGATAAACTTTGAGGGTCTATTGGTTTTATTGAACGTGCTTTCGTGTTTTGAAATTCTATGGGCTCATTTTATGAGGGAATAAATTATTTGTTTACTGGCCATTCGACGCTGATTTCGTCAATTTGCTCCGTTCACTCATATTAAACCGCGAGAAACTCCTCGTTGTCTTTGCGACGAACTTAGGAGTGCCAGATTTATCTGTTATTGTTTGTATCATTTCTCTCGGAGACTGAGTTGCAGAAAGACCATATTTTTCTAAAATCCCTTCTTTGACTTTCTTTTCATCACCGATCTATTTTCCCGAATAAATACTAATGAAGAAAGCAAGCCATCTCACGGATTCTAAATATTTTTTCCTGATTTCAATGTATTTGTTCTTTTGAGTGTGGCTGGAAATATCTTTGTGCAGCTACATCAAATGTTAGTGAACGTAAGTGGGAAATACCTACCGCTGCATGGAAATTTCTTCTTGTGTACATGAAAAGCTCTGTATTGTTCCAAATAGGGTTGTAATCAGGTTGTATAGCTTCAAAGAGCTCTTTTGGGAGCGTTTTTCGAAGGGTAGCTGAACTTGGTTGTTTGAATTCTGTAGATAGGTCTGACTCTGAGCGCCGATAGCTCAAGGTAATGTGCTTTTTAGGACTTCGAGGAGTGTCAGCCAAAAATGCGCTCATTTTTATTACAAAATATATTATTTTATCGCCTCAGTATTAGCATAATTAAGACAAAATCTTATAAGACCAACCAAACCTTCAGCATTAAGAGAGGACTCATTTTCAAAGTGTTGATTTGTTTAGTTCAAGTACTGTTCTATTCAAGTAACTATTTCACAAATCGGCAGTATCAAGAGCGATCATTGGTGAAAAAAATTAAAAATCAACTTAAACAAAAAACACTTCAATATTTTTATTAATGGTTGTGTTGCATTGAGGACAAGACGTAGTTTCAGCCTTTGCTGCACACGCATGGCAAAGCACGAAATGTAAGCACGGTCTCGTGATAACATTTCTTGGGTTTTTCTGACAAACCCTGCACTGATAATCATCTATTGTAAGCTTTTTGATCTGTCCCAGCGGATCCGTTGCCTTTCGAGTCCTCGATTCAGACCATTTTCTGAACTCCTTCTTCACCGCTCTGACCAGCATAAAAGTGCTCCCAGCAAATAAAAGAGACGCCAAGAACAGCGACACGTTCTTCCAAGCCAAAGAATGATTAAGCTTTTTAATAAGAAGCGATTTCGATGAGAAAAAATACAGAGGCTGCTCGATCCTCAGAGTTTTTTGGACTCTGTCATAAATAATTTCGCCGTACGTGGTGAGCACAGAACCAACTCTGATTCCTACTTCTTTTTCTGTGAAACCTATCTGATACCCTCTAAAATAACTTCCATCACTACGCAGGGTCGCCAGAATATAGTTGAGAGCTGTCGTGAGGAAGATAATAATTTGCTCGATCGCCGAGAGTGGAAAACGCGTAGTTTTTTCAGTGAGTCTTTCTAATATATCATCTCCACATTCAACTTGTAATGAGCGGCCAACACGGCATTTGTAACCACCCACTGAATCATCGAGAGAGAAATATAGCGGCATCGAAACCGCCTTGCTATCATGCTCGATCTCGTAGACCCGCTTCCTTAAAACGTCGCCGGAGTAAAGCTCATCCTTGAAGCGGATAAGATATACAGCTTTCACTGAGGGATCCAGCGAGCACTGAATTGGATAATCGCAGCTTACGTTCCCTTGAATAAAGTAGGGCTTTTTGAATTCGTTTGGAAAGTCTGGATCCTGTGTCCATTTAGACAAAAACCTCTCGTTTGAGAGATTTTTAAGAAGTCTTGATGGATTTTGGATTTCGGTGTCTTCCAGCTTTTTGATGTGTTCGTGTTGTCTTCTTGTTTTTGTGAGGACGGAGAAAAACCACCAGACAGAGCTAAGACTTGTTGCTCCCCATAATACAGCTTCCATTTTTCCAGTGCAGAGTTTTTTGTTGAGTTTGATGCAAAATAAAAAAATTTATATTGAGCGGTCAGAAAAGTGATATCCTGGGCTCGGATGAAGTATCGGTAAATCAGAAAAGTCGCTCTAATTGAGAGAGGGATGAATGAATTCCACAGCGAATTTGCTACCATTCATTGTTCTAGCCTACTGAGCGGGTTTAATCGACCAATTTATTTTCAATATACTTGCAAGATTTGATCATTTCATTGAAATACCGCCATATGGAACTTATTATCATCTCTAATTAAAGAAGGAAAATGACTATGAGCCATTTATGTAAACTATACAGACTTTTCTGATTACAGTAAGCCATCGTTCTTATTCGACCTATTTGTTTCAAAAAAAAAAATCTGATTCAAGAACTCACGCACTTACCATTGCAAATATCATCGAATGATTTAATTACACACCCCGACTGCATATCAATAATTTTGGCACTCCGATCGCCAGAACTTGTGGCAATCAAATCATGAGAGATCTGCATGTCTTATCTCATGATCGGCTTTCTCGAGATTTTTTTCACAGCCGTCTCTGTGAACAGTTCCATAAACTTTCTCTCTACCTGTTCAACACTATTAATTTTGTTCATAAGTTTTGCTATTGTGTCATGCTCCCCTCGCTCTTTTAGCTGTATTCCATAGTCTGTGTAAGGACTATGGTGCAATTTTTCCTCTCTAATCTTAAATTATCATAGTGAAAATCGTCAAAAAAAAAATGGAGATTCAACTATGAAATGGAGACTCTCTCAGACAGTTGACATTAAAAAAAAATATCTCGCTAGAACTCACTCCGCCTTATGAAAACAGCGTTCGAGCTGTTCACGACAACAACATTTGCCAGTGTCACCCTTAACAACGAATTTTTTCAGCCTGGATACCTGATCGGTTTTTACGAATTCGCGAATAATAAACTATTAATAACTACTTTTCAATTATTAGACTATCTCAAACGCAACATATTTAATTACCGAAACTACTATACTGCACAAATAAATGAAACTCTATGGTCTTCTGGTCGCTGGCGTGAACCCAAACGACGAAAAAGTCTACATCTATAGTCGAGAGTATGAGCTCAGCAGCTTCGCCTTTTTCAATCGGAACCCGATCAAAGGCTGCTTCAAATTCATTGGGAGAGAAACGACTCCTCTATTAGAAAAAGGAACAAGACACACAGCAGAGCATTCTAGCAGCGAGGCCAGCTTCATAGTGCATATCCAAGTATCCTATAGTAGCAAATTGGCTTATTACGCCTTTTGCGATTCGTCTTACCCCAAGAGAGTGGCATTCAAATGTTTAAATGAGTTCATGGAGGCTTTTGAAGCGAAACATGGAGATACTTGGACTAAATACATTAAAGACGAGAATCTGCTGTGTGGTCTGAGCGTATTGTTGAAGGACTATGCTGATCCGACAAAAAAAGACGTGCTTACTGACGCTATGAAAAACGCCGATGATATTAAATCGGTTCTCCACATGAATATCACAAGGCTTCTTGAGAAGCAGGGCGATTTGGAAAAACTGGTAGAGAAGAGTAAGGATCTTAGTGATCAAGGAAAGCTGTTTCTAAAGAGTTCGAGGAAGATGAACAAAGGATGGTGTTGCTTCTAACGGCTTGGTTTAGCCATAATATCGAACTAGGATTGATATTGCTCTAACTGTTCGTTTGTTTTTTTTCGTTTTTGACATATTTGGTATATTTGGTGTTTCGCTCCTTTATGGTTCATACCATAATAAATTGCACTTAGTTAACTCGACCACGAAAATGGGATAAATGTTCATTTGTTATTCAACTGAGTTGGAATGGTATGGAAATCTGCTATCTAAAGCATTGTAATAACGAGAAAAGTGATTTATCTTCCGTCTCATCAGAAGTCCCGAAAGAGATGAGAGAGCTATGAGATGTTCGAAATGCTCAGTATTAAAGTATAACTCACTTCTGCAAGCAAAATGAATAGTAGTAAGATGACAATGCTGAATGTTGATACCCCTAATAGTAGGTGAAATTAAGAGGTTTTGTTGCATTAAACTTAGAGTTGTTCTTCAGAAAGAACCGTTTACAAGAAAATTTCGAACCTTCTACCAAAGACAATGACATAAATTTTGCTGTCTTACAGAGAACTTTTTTCGTATTGCAAAATGAACTTCAATTGGAGATGGTGCTATGATCACTCTTTATTTCTTCTTTTCTTAATTTTCTTTGAAAATATTATCTATTAACTTTTCAAACTAACATAATCACAGCAATTTCTTTTTCGAAAACTCGTTTGGAAAAGATGGTTAAATTTCAAATATGGTTTTTGATAGGTTTTTCTGACAAAATCTGGATGCATCAAAACGATTCAGGTTATAAGTATGTAATTCTTTAATACGCTAAATTTTCTATTTACTTGCTAACTTTCCTAAGAAAATTAGCATCATTCCAATAGATTGCGTACTGATTGGGCTTCTTACTTGAAAGCACCAGTGCAATCAGAAATGGTGGTAGGAATGAGCTCGATCATGCTCTTGAGACCGTTGATGTTACCAATGATATTGGCAGGGGCCATAATGAACTGAGCAACAATGGCAGCAAGGGCAACGATGTCAGCACCACATTGAATCTTGCTCATGACATTTGGTGGGATGTTGAATGGCTTGTTGAGGCACTTGTCAGTGATTTCAGGCATGTATCTGAGCATGGCCAAAAGTTGTTGGACAGCTTCACCAGCACTGTTAGCAGCAGCGGCTTTAGCAAAGCCAATGAGGTTAGGAAGGACGTTCTTGAGGGTCGTGGCGCAAGGAATCAGCTTGCTTGCAATTTCAGCAATTTTGATGGTTGTGGCAATAACGGCAGGAAGATTGATCTTTGGAAGTTGGATCTTTGAGATGTCACTCTTGACTTTGTCAAAGGCAGTCTTTGCCTTGTCCATAGCGACTTGGATACCTTGCTTGAGGATATTGAATCCCTTTGTAACTTCTTTGCCAATGTCTTTGATGATATCCTTAATGTTGAAGTCTTCAAGAGCTTCATCATCGAGGACGAATTCGTCAACGTGGAGATGGAGTTCAACGTTTGGCTTGTTAATGGTAGATTGGATGAGGTTTCTCACGATACCACCCATCTTGGTAGTTTTGACAGGTTGATCGATGTGCAAGTGAACGTGGAACTTGCTGTTGGCATCAGGGACGACAGCTGTGAGGGCAACAGTTGCCAAGAGAGCAAAGATGATAGCAGACTTCATCATTAGATCGAGCTTCAAAGTTTTTTTAGAAAATATTTTTAATTGAAACAACCTCGTGCATATATATGACCAACACCAACTCTTGAGGCGATTTTTTAATTTGCAGAATGTACTCATTTAATTTCTGTTTTTGGTCTTTCTAAACTGACAGATACACAGGCAAAGGAAAATGTCTTTAGAGATCACGTTCGGTCATTTCTAGCCAGCATCCGCTGTCTTCACGAAGACCTATTGTCGCTTTTTCAGAAAAGATTTTGCTTATTTTTGAGAAGAATTACGCATTGCTCACCAAATACTATAAAGACACTCTGAAACCGTTCTATTTCTTTAAGTTAAGCTTCCCTTAGTCTACCCAAACCAACTCAAAAGGCTGTGTAATATTGGGAAGAAAGATGAAAAAGCCAATTATAAATTTTACTATTTACTCAAATCCTTTTCCAAAGAAAGAAAACTCAAAGTAGTAACTTGAGTAAGATGAAGAATTTCTACACGAACTGAATGGGAAGTTCTGAGAATTGAAGCACCCGCTCCAAAAAAAAAAGCCAATCTAACCCACCAGAAAGCCATTGAACAATCCAAAAAAAATTTATGAGTTTTGTTGATACTTTTCAGATGATGTGAAGCCAAGCTTCCCATGGATGAAATTTTCGATTGGGCAATTTCTTGTCCAATAATGCAAATTGATTGTTAAAATGAGATCTTGGCATAACTCTGTCTCAATTGTCTATTTTATCATTTTTATGCTATTCTCGACTAAACTCTAGTGTCATGGTATTCCAATGATTTAGATTTCTGATTTTTTTTTATATATCTTTCATACCATATCCATTGGTACAGAGTTTCATAGAGCAAAACAAATCAACGCAAATTGTTATCGAGACAACTCACTATGCTAAATTTATGATGTATGCAGATTAATCAAAGAAACTAACATCTTCTCGACATAATATGTATAAAACGGGCTTTTTACTTGAAAGCACCAGTACAATCAGAAACGGCCTTAGGAATAAGATCGATCAAGCTTCTGATTCCATTGATGGTGTTAATGACATTGACTGGGTTAACGATGAACTCACCAACAACTGCTGCGAGAGCAACGATGTCGGCTGCGCATTGGATCTTGTTCATGACCTTTGAAGGAATGTTGAATGGCTTGTTGAGGCACTTTGAAGAGATGTCAGGCATGTATTTGAGGACATTCATAAGTTGTTCGACAGCATCAGCAGCTTTGTTAGCAGCGACGGCCTTGGCAAAAGAAACCAGACTAGGAATAGCGTTCTTGATGGTCATAGCGCAAGGAACCAACTTGCTGACAATCTTGGCGATTTGAATGGCTGGTGTAAGAATCTTTGGAAGCTTGACTGCAGGAAGGTGGATCTTGGCGATTTCGTGCTTGATTTTATTGAAAGCTCCTTTGGCTTTGTTGATGGCGCCTTGGATACCGTTCTTGAGGACATTGACTCCTTTTTTAATAGCACCACCAATGTTGAAGTCTTCAAGGGCTTCGTCTTCAATGGTGAACTCGGTTTCAAATTCTTCATCTTCAGCAACAAGTTCATCTAAGTGGAGGTGGTATTCGACTTCTGGCTTGTTAATGGCATTGTGAATAAGATTTCTCACGATTCCATCAATTCTGTTGGTTTTGATAGGTTGATCGATGTGTAAGTGAACGTGGAGCTTGTTGCTGACATCAGGAACGACAGCTGAGAGAGCAACGGTGGCTAAGAGAGCAAAGATGATGACAGACTTCATTAGATCGATCTTCAAGTTTAGAGAATATTTTTAATTGAGGCAGGCTCGGGCTTATAAATATATACGTGAATGCAAATCTGAATTGTACTTGCTCTTGAGGCGATTTTTAATTTTCTACACCTTTTAATTTATTTTTCTTCTCTCAGCTTAGCCAGATAACAACGAGAGTAAAAGCGTTGCTTTTTTTTCTACGTTAGGGCTCAACTCACGACCGCAACAGCTGTTCTCGAACAGTTTTCAGCATTCCTTTATAGAAAACTGAAAAATCTTTCTGAAAAGGCATAGCCGAATAATTTAGGAATATTTTAGGCAAATAGAAAATTTGAATTCTCTTTGTTTCCAAACGTAGAAATTGAGTATACTTTCAATCGATTGAGTAGGGCTCATGGCACTAGAAAGCCATTGCTGGGCTTCAATTTCGTTGTTCAGGGAAAATCTGTTTTCCTTCCTCGTCATGATAAATTTGAATTCTAATTGTAAAAAAGCGTATATTTCATTAGAAGAAAGGTCATGAGAGGCAGCTTCCAGTCTTTGATCAGCATTGCAGCACCATAACAAAAAAAAAAAGAGAGAAAAGGTGTCGGCAGCCCATGGTAAGATGTCATCTAACCCTTCGAGAAAGGAAAGAAAAAGAAAAATAAGATAATACGATTCGATTTGGAAAGCATTCCGGTCCTGACAAACCTTGGAGCCAATGAGGTAGTTTTTGTACCGTTCTATGAGAAATAAAGCACAATCCTTTTTTCAAAACTATTTTTTAGGAGATAAATGCGCAGCTATCTCTGGAATGAGGTTTTTTTGAGAGAGGCAGCACTTCTCATAGCTCTTTTGATATAATATTCATCATTTGAAAAGTACTTTGGAATCGGTAACTCAAAGGACAACAAATTCTCTGAATGAAAATAAACGACATCAGTACAATAGCTGAAGAAAATTGGATATGGGAACCAGAGTATGTGCATGTTCATTTCAATTTATTCAAGTATTTTAATTTCTAACTTTTCACAATATACAATTCCAAACGTTTTGTTTTTGATAAAAAGCTAGCCTACAGAGAACTCCCTTCTTGTGAACATAGTTTTTTTTTAATCGCCTATCGACTGGGGCAACGCTCCATACATCAGCACAACAAATATTAGATTGTAATCTATCTTAATACGCTAACTTTATGATTTATTGCTTCAATTAGATGCTTATTTGCTAACTTTTTACTGGAAGGCACCAGTACAGTCAGCATAGGTCGTTGGAATGAGTTCAATCATACTCTTGAGACCGCTAATGTTGTGAATAATATTAGCAGGGGCCATAATGAACTGAGTCACGATTGCTGCAAGAGCAACGATGTCAGCGCCGCATTGAATCTTGCTCATGACTTTAGGAGGAATGGTGAAAGGCTTGTTGATGCATTTTGAGGTGATATCTGGCATGTAGGTGAGCATGTTGAGGAGATTTTTGACAGCTTCACCAGCAGCGTTTGCGGCAGCGGCTTTGGCAAAACCGATGAAGTGTGGAAGAACTTGCTTGAGGGTATTAGCACATGGAACCAGGCTTTGTGCAATTTCGGCAATCTTGATGGTTGTGGCAATAACAGCAGGAAGATTGATCTTTGGAAGAGTGATCTTAGAGAGTTCACCCTTGACTTTATTGAAGGCATCACCTGTTTTGCGAACAGCGATTTCGATTCCTTGCTTAAGGATACTGAATCCACTGACGATGTCATCGATGATGTTTTGTTCAAGTGGTTCGTCGACAGCAATAAGTTCATCTAAATGGAGGTGGTATTCAACGTTAACACCTGGCTTGTTGACGGCATTGTGAATAAGGTTTCTCACGATTCCATCAATTCTGTTAGTTTTGATAGGTTGATCGACGTGCAAGTGAACACGGAGCTTGCTGTTGACATCAGGGACGACGGCCGTGAGAGCAACGGTGGCCAAGAGAGCAAAGATGATGGCAGACTTCATCATTCGATTAATTTTCAAATTTTTTTAGAGAATATTTTTAATTGAGACAGACTCGGGCTTATAAACGATTGCAGGAAAATGCCCATATTAAAATCTTGAGCCAATTTTTAATTTTGAATCAGAATGTAAATTTATATTTCATTTCCTTGATTTAGTAAGTCACAAAGGGAGGCAATTTAGAAGCATTACAGGCACTGCAGTTCATCTAACATCAGCAAGCAACTGGGTTTCGGAAAACTTCTTATAGCATTTTCCTCATCAGCGGTTTTTTTTCATGAATCATTAAGGAGTGATTGAGGCTGATGTTTGATGGTTGGCGGAACTGCATCTAAAAAAGATTTGAAGTCACTGTTTGATTGTTAGTCTAAAAGTAAGTTTTCTAAGTGAAATATATATGGATAAACGAACCTTCGTTATGGCAACAGAAAAAATTGTTGGATGAGAAGAAGATTCTCAGTTATTAATTTATGTTTCAATATTTGATGTGAAGTGAGAATTGTACGAGACTGTCGATTGAGATAACGCTTCACAGATCAAAAGATTATGAATCTTATAGATATTATCCATTACTTTCTCATAAATATTTAGTTGCTAACTCTCCTTAGAAAATCATCAGCATTACAACGATGATCGTTAAGTCTTACTTGAAAGCACCAGTGCAATCAGCGATGGTGACGGGAATTAGCTCGATCATGCTTCTGAGGCCATTGATCGTTCCAATCAAATTAGCCGGAGAAACGATGAACTGAGCAACAACTGCGGCAAGGCCAACGATATCAGCACCGCATTGAATCTTGCTCATGACCTTTGGAGGAATGCTGAAGGCCTTGTTGAGGCATTTAGAAGAGATGTCAGGCATGTAAGTAAGCATGCTGATGAGTTGTCTAACAGCCTCAGCAGCATTGTTGGCAGCAGCGGCTCTAGCAAAACCCATGAGGTTAGGAAGAGCATTCTTGAGAGTCTGGGCGCAAGGAATCATGTTGCTTGCGACCTTGGCAATTTGGATGATTGGTTCAACCAGGCTTGGGAAATTGATTTTTGGAAGGGCGATCTTGGAGAGTTCACCTCTGATTCTGTTGAAGCCTTCTCCTGCTCTGTTGATGGCGACCTGGATGCCTTGAGTGAGGATATTGAATCCATTCACAACGTCCTTGAAGACGTCGATAATATCGAAATTTTCAATGGCTTCGTCGTCAGCTACAAGTTCATCTAAGTGGAGGTGGTATTCGACTTCTGGTTTGTTAATGACATTGTGAATAAGGTTTCTCACGATTCCATCAATTCTGTTGGTTTTGATAGGTTGATCAACGTGCAAGTGAACACGGAGCTTGCTGTTGACATCAGGGACGACGGCTGAGAAAGCAGCAGCAGCCAAGAGAGCAAAAATAAGAACAGACTTCATCATTTGAATGGTTTTCAGGTTATTTTTTTTAATTAAGAGAGTTGCTCAGGCTTATATATGAATGCAAAGGCGAGTCGTCCTCACTCCTGAGGCATTTTTAAATTGCGAAATCTAACACTGGTTAATTAAATTTCTTTAGAACGACCTCGAGTGCTCGTTGAAGAATAGTCGGAAAGAGTAATGATATAACCCAGATGCCCTCAGCCTTCTTTAACGAGTGGAATTTGGAAGGGAAATTTTGATAATGGGTTTTGAGGTTGGTTTTCTCTCAGGATCTCTGCTAATCTGATATCAAATTCAATATCGCTGATTAACTTCGAAAGTAACTTTAAAATGAATCACTCGCATCCATCCTAATTTTGGAAGAAAGTGCTACTCTCAATAGGACTGTATTGAGACACATTTCAGATGATATGGTTTTCCTGCCCTTCAGGAATCTTGGTAGTCAGCGCTTTCAGAGTTGTATGACTATATCGAAGAAAAAAGTCCGTCATGTTCCTGTGCTCTGTTTATTTCAGTTCTGAAACTTTATAGCAATGAAATTGTTGTCTTAACATGAACATCCAAATAACCTATAAACGTTTTTGACTTTAATGGCTAGATAGAATATAATTTATCCAAACTCCTGATCACTCAATTCTTAATAAATTGTCTAGACGGACCCTCAAGACATCACACATTCAATATTGCCCCTGTCTTCTTAGAGATTCTCATCAAAAACCATCACAAATTAATAGAATCTTTCCATTAAATGCAACATATTTCAATTACTTGCACTATTGACCCTTAATTATGACGAGATCTCTGGAGCTAATGAGCTTATGTAAGCACCTCAGCTGCAACATTCACAATAAAAAATTATAAGTAGAGATAGCAAAACAAACCTGCAAAACGGACTAACGAATTTTTAATTCGTTTTAACAATTTAGACAGAGTACATCAAATTTCTAAAACACGTTTGCTCTGGATTAATAATAAGAAAATGCCTATAACTATGCAATCAAAAGCTTCATTTCCTATACTTTTTGATATAGATCGTCACACACTATATAAATTCATTAACAAACAAAAAAAACCCCCATTATTCAAGACTTTGTCTATCTACTTTAGGACCTCTCGCATATTTCTTACGATATTCACCATACTTACGTTCCACTTGAAGCCCTGTACAGTCAAAAATAGCCTGAGGCAGCAAGGGACTGATATCCATTGCAGCTTCCAAACCAAGAGAAATACCCATGCCGTCGAGCATGCTGGCGCTCACTACTTCATAGATCTTTTGTGCCTGTGCAGCACAATAGAGTGGGTCCTCTTCATAGTAGTTTTCAGGTTTGTAGAGCGGAATGTTGATATCAGCAGCGATTTTATCGATTTTATAGAAAATATTTAGAAGATTCAACCCGATGGACTCTATGTTTTCTGCTTGGATGTTCTCATTGAGTCTATTATAGACAGGATAAAGCTCTAGAACCTCCTCGGCAAGGTAAATAAAGTTCTGTCTGATCTTCTCTTGGGTGTCAGCGTCATCGTTGAGAGCTTTGGCAACATCCAAGTCATCATCATCGCCATCACGGTCGTTATCTTTCGCATTTTTCTTGCTTTTGCTAGAACTCTTCTTGCTCATGGTTGGTACCATAGAACAGAGTACTAAGAGGGCGCAGAGAAGGATGGCTAAGGTGGATTTCTTCATTCTGGAAAGAAGAAGACAGGGCTAATCAATTCAAGTTTAAGTTTAATTAATTATTGTATTCCAGGTAGCTCAGGCGTCTCTTTCTGATCTGATCGTTTAATTCGATTTTTCATAACGTCTATATAACACAACCTATTGCAACCATATTTTGATGCTTTTATTGTGATTGGTGTGCTTGATGAAATTAATGAAAGAGTGAAGAGTGCTCAAAGTTTGTAAGGTAGAACAGCTGGATCCAAAATAAAAAAAACAAGAAATTCTAAAAAAAAACAAAAAAACAAAATAACCCTTGATATCAAAAATTATTAGATGAAGATGATGACAGTGAACACGACGGTTATATGACTCCTAGATTTGTAAGAGGACTTTAATTGCATGTACTATATTCAAATCTATTTTAATATATACTCTCCGTTTGAAGTATTCATATACTCTGAGTAAGATTCGTACAAATGTTGAATATTGAGACATTGGAAAATTATTTACATACTGATGAATTTCTACTCTATGCTATGTCATAACATGAATTCAGAGATTGAAATCAAACACTCAAAGTCCTTCATTGTCCCTTGGCTTCCTTTCACTGCAGAGCTTGATAATCCCCTTGAGAAGAGGTATTGAGTTGCTGAATTGTACCGGCTCTATTCATTTTAATGTTCATCTAAATTATTTCCAGAAGGGTTTTTGCTCTTTACGCTAGTAAAAATAAAAGCTCTATCTTTCGCCAACTCTACGCTGCCCTTTTTGATCTCATGAAGCATTGCTGCTTGATCCTGAAAATTACATCAAGGATTAGATTTCTTGAGACCATTCCCTCGAATTTCAGCTGTAGTTTCGATGAACTCTTGATTCGATTTAGTGGCATCGAGAGTCTTTATGTCGCTATTTTGCTGCTCAGATATTTAGATCAGCAATCTTTGAATTCAAAATCATTTACCTCTTGTGGATTCCAATCATAAATCAGATCCCATTTGCTGTAATGCTTAAAATACAAATTTGTGAACAGTTTTCTCAGATATTCGTAGTCAGGCTTCTCATCAAATTTCAAGTTTCTACAATATTTAATATACTCCCCAAGCTCTCCTGAAAATGTTGCAATTAGCAACACCCTAAATCAATCAAAGATACCTGGGATCCCTTCACAAAGTACTTCAATTGCTATTGTGGCCTTCTTCTCTAATATCTTTTGATACTTTTCCTTTTTATTCGAAGCAGCTATCCCTTGCCAAGGCAATTCTCCTTTCAAAAAATAAACAAGGCAGTATCCAATTGCTTCCAGATCGTCTCTTCTACTAGTTTCTATCGAAATAGCAAATCGTTAAACCAATTTCAGATCTCAGCAAACCCACCGATGCCTTGAAGACAGTTCACACTCACATACCTGGCCGAGCCAACCATGCTCCTTCCATCTCTATATGCCATATGTGCTCCTGTAATTGGATCCATATATCTTTTTGAAATTCCAAAGTCGATGACATGGAGATTCATCTGCGTCTTGCCACGCCCGATAAGAAAATTCCCTGGTTTGACATCACGATGAAGGATCCCTTTGGAATGCAAGTATTCTATTCTCGAAATCTATATTGAAAAAATGTTATTGATATCGCATTAACGCCATTACCATCTGTTCAGCGAGCATGAGGACAGTTTTCAAACTGAATTTTCCCTCACAATAATTGAATAAATCCTCAAGATTCGGACCCAGAAGCTCCAATACAAGGGCATTCATATCTTTTTCAGTTCCAAACCAATGCAAGCGTGGAATCCCAACTGGTGAATAATAACAATGTATTCAAGACATGCATTTGAACTACCTCCATCTTGTAAGATCCTGTAAACTTTCGATTCATACAAAATTTGGGGAGTTTTGGAAGTCTTCTTTTCCTAGCACAAGAGATGTCAGATGGTCGGATCCTGTGAGCTCGTAATTACTAGTTTTATGGCTATTTCTTCCTTAGTAAGAGTGTTAGTTCCTGGACATCATTAGATTCAAGGATATTTTTGAAAAAGGCTTTACCAATGAATACTTCGCTGAAGGATCCTGCTCCTATCTTTTGATCAACCTGAAAAATCTCATTGATTCTGAACTCCATTATCGAGATAAAGCAAGAGTTAGTTCAAAGGCTTAGCTATACCCAGTATAAAATCTTTAATATCTAAGCAGAATCAATAACGAATCCACAGCAACACCCGAAAATATTGGTGGTTCTGGCCTGATTGATGAGTAAGTGTTCAAAAGAAGGTAATTATGCAAGAACAAAAAGCCTCAACCTCTCGGACCAGCAATAATTTGGTATTAAATTGATGATGTGTGCATTAAATAATTCAAAGAATGTATGTGTGCTATTTCTATGTTTGGATCAGATTTATAATTAAAGGTTAATCAAGATCGAAGATATATCTTACTTGTAAAATAGAGAAGCAAAATGGTCAAGAAAGCTACTCAAGAAAATATCAATACTAAGCTCGCCCTCGTCATGAAGGGCTTTAATTCACTCGAAACTCTGAATCTCTGAATGATATGAATCTTGTTGACATCTTTCCAGTTCAGTTTGGATTGCAATATTAACACTTTGAGAAACCATTCGCTTCCAAATAGCTTATAGGTCTGAATTTAATAGTGCCTTGGTCCACATTCCCAGCTTTAGTTACGTGAAGTGATTAATTAAGAGTGTAATTATAACGTTTATTTTCAATATGTACAGGAAATTACATAAAGTAGTCCTTGTGATTATTCAGAGGGAAGAGGCCTATATACAGAAAAATTATGAATATCAAAGTGAGTCTTTTCAACATGGAATTACTAAAAGGTGAATGTTTCCCTTGGTATTATGAAGGATTTCTCCTTATTAAATCGGGATATGCACTTATTACTCAATTCCCCCAACAATAATTATTCATATAGATATATGTAGAAATACTTATTCAATCTTATATACGCTCTCTCTCATATTATAATTACCTAATGAGCAGAGAGATTATTTGCCGAGAATACGGCTTTTAAGCTCTTTTTGAAGGAGCTTGCCTTGTAATCTGGATCCGGCGAGCATCTGTCTAGATTCTTGTGCTCTTCTGATCAAGAACGGAATCATGATGTCAGTCGGACCAAAAGCAATATATTTATAGACATTGAATCCCTAACGAATGGTTAACCTATTAGTTTTCCAAAGCATTTACCATTGTATGAAGATAAATCGTCAAATGCTCTCCTAATCCCATCAATTGAGCGAATTTAACTCCACCTATATTATTATTAAACCAATTCATACTGATTCAGAGTTTACCATTCTTTCTGTTAATTCCTCTGCTCTCTATCATATCAATCGTTTTGAGAATACTTTGCTCATTGTGACTGCATACATAGATCTATTCAAGTATAAGATACATCAGAATAGCTGGCAATAATTACCTGAGATTTAGAAGTCAATTTCGACATCAAATGCTCAAGGTTGGAGTCATAGTTGGCATGGGTCAACTGAATCGAGTCCAGGATCGGGCTCGGTCTGCCTTGCTCTTTAGCTAGCCTATTCTCCTCGACGATATAGGCGCCTCGAACCATTTTTAACGCTGAATTTTGAAAAGTCGTCAATAAAACGAATTTGAAGGTTTAACTCACCAAATGGTATTTTTAGCTTCTCGCATTTTTCAACCTCAAATTCTACACGGCTCTTTGATGACTTGAGATAGTTTTGTACAGTATTGATAACAATCGGTTGGTCAGTGTTATATCTATGGTTATATAGAATTAGAGGAATTGTGAGTATGAGGTTTTACTTAAGACTGAATTGTTCTGTAACAGAGTCAATCATGTATTGGATATAGGTCTGTTCAGCATCGCCAAGCACCTCGACGTTCTTAGCCTTGGCAGCTGAGAAGATCTTGTCCAGTCTCTCGGTGAATTTGACCATGTCTTTAATCTCTTTGTCTTCGAATTGACTAAGCATCTTCACAAAAGAGCTCACATGTCCCGATTTGGGGTCGATATTGAAGACATGAGTCTTCAATCGCCAATCGAATCGAGAAATCTTCTGGTCAGCGGTGACGTTATCGATGTCTTTGCGGTGTGTCTGCTTAATAAATTCGAGGAAAGCGGTCTTTTCTAAGCTCGGGTGCTTCTTTTTCATAGCGTTAAAAATCTAAAAACCATATGAACGTCAATCACAGTCATGAGATAAATTGTTACCGCTTCCAAAGACGCTTCATTTGCGTTCGGATCATGATTTACGGCTTCATCGAAAAACTCCAAAAATGCGACTTGGGCAGCGTTTGCTTTCTTCAAGGTATTGTAATCCACCAAAGGCGACAGCTTGATGGAGATTCCATTGCCTGGAGTCTGACCCGCGATGTCGACAGTTCGGCAGAAGCAGTCAGTAAAGTGGTCCATTTCCTAAAAAAGTAAAAGATTAAACGCGGCTCAAATGTCTCGAAGCTAACCTCAGCCGTTGGGATGTGGCGCGCAGAAGCTTCAGCGACGTAATCCAGAAAGACCGGGATACCTACACAACAATTATTCGAATCGGTCAGTAAAGAAAAAAGCTACCTCTCTGGTTGTAAGCGTTGGTTGGAATCAACACGTCTTCAAAAGTAGAGCCGCCTGTGAAAACTCTTCCAACGGTCTTCTTCACAAAGAAGGATGTGAGCTTTTCTCCTATTTCAAGAGTTATTAAAAAAACAAAAAAACTTTTTCATACCGAGAATATGCTTTGAGAGATCATAGAACTTGTCAGCGTTGTCAACGACAGTTGGGACTTGGACCGATTTGTTGACCATGATTTGATTCATCAACTCTGCTAAGTTTTTATCTTGGTAGACTCTGCTTTCAATGTAGCCTTTCTCAAGTTCAGCTGGGCTCAACTTTGAGTAGAGGATTTTTTGAGCCTTTCTGGCAGGCGCTGATGGGTTTTTGTTACGGAATACGCTCTTCAAGGTGTTCATCGGGATGAGACGGTAAATATCGAACTTTTATTTTATCAATTCTAAAATAAGGTGCTATTTAATTCCTAAATTCGAATAAAGAGATCGTGAGCCATCCTGGAACTACTTAAATTTATTACTGTTGTTTTTTAAGCGCTAACCTCTTAAAAAGGCCAGGAATCACAGAAAAGAACAAAAAAATAAAAGGTGAGTAGCTTGATCCAAATGGGCGAAAATGGACCAGTAAGGGCTGTTAAGCCGGTAAGGAGTTATTGATAGAAAAACGTTCTTTTCGAAAATATTAATCAACCGTTAAAAATTTCCTTAAGAATGAGATTATTTCTAGTAATATTCCACAACGAGGCAGTTGGAGGCCTGATATTCGATTTTCTAGAGCACCCTCTTCTCTTCTGGTCAGTTTATTCAAAAAAATCCCTGTTTTTGGTTTCCACAGATCAGATGCATAGTTTGAACGAGAAAAAAACCGTAGCTCACCTCGATAAACC
>ENA-UOTZ01000445-UOTZ01000445.1-compost-metagenome-genome-assembly--contig:-NODE-445-length-34872-cov-16.276333_pt1 | contig 34872 bp, 21 predicted proteins | sample MGYA00238144_ERZ746983 | MGnify/ENA primary metagenome ERZ746983 (study PRJEB28759, sample SAMN06268863) | compost metagenome | isolation source: single cell | place: USA: California, Emeryville, Joint...
ATTTGAGACTGTTTTACCTTCGGAACCATATTTCAATGCAGATTAGTCATGTAAAGCCTGGACCTATAGAGTAATTGATTTCAAAAGCCGGAAGTGACGGATTTTCTCTGAACTGAAGAAATAGGAAAATTTTTTCACACTCTCTTAGGAGAATTTATGTTCCAACTGTCACCTGCTAGAAGTTATCCATAATTGCTGTCACAAATAGGAAACTGACGCGAAATTTGCACTCAACATCAGTATTGATAGTTCGTTCTAAGTACTTGTGACTCACAAATAACAACGAATTAATTCAAAAGCAAAAGGGAAAGGAAGTTATTAAACACATTCCTTTTGTTGTAAAATATGTTAGATTGCTATTTCCAGTTTATTGAAACAACTCAAGATCCCTATTTATTCGAAATACCGATAGTTTTTAATTAAGATCTTCACATAGACTCTTTTTCGTTGCTCTTTGCAGATAGCTGCACAAACCTCCAAGCAATAAACCACCTAGAAATCGCCAAGCATTGTTAGGTGATACCATGATATCAGAGTAAAGACCTGATTGTAGTTCCTTGAGCAAACTCAGTTTTATAAAATTCTATTGTCTCATTTTCTAATGTTTCAGCCTTCTCTTCAATGTACTTTTTAATCTGTGGCACAGTCTTCTTCCTTCCCACTAAGCTGGTAAAAAGCGAGACTTGAGATTTGACTTCATTGCTCTCATCGACCATTTTCTTCAGGAATTCAACCTCTCCGCCCTCAGTAACCATCTCATTTTCTTTCATTTGAGAGTTCTTTATGAAAAATGCTTTAGAACTAGTAATTGTCATTATATACTTTATTTGAAAGATATTCCTTTTCGTCTGAATGCCCAAAATAAGGTGGATTGCACATGGTGAAAGTAAAACTTTACACGAATTTAGACTCGGATGAACAAGCATTCATTACTTCTCTCCTTTTTCAATTATCCCATTAAAAATTGTACCAAAAGACTTGCGGACGCTTATTTTATCTCCAAGCTTATTCTCTTCAATAATTTTTCGAGAATTAGCCAAAGCCACGTCATCAATGTCTAACCAGATTATAATAGAGTTTCTTGAGTTGATTGATAATCCTTACCTGTTCCCACAAAATTCCATCCATAAAGCTTAAGACCAAGCAGTGGATAAATCAAACTTGTGCCTGTGCCACTTAACATTGGAAACTGAAATTATTGAGTAATAAACAGTGTTATTACATGTCTAATCCTCGGACCAATTGCGGTTTTTCTGCAAATAATTCCTAGATGGAGTCGTTATAAGCGATTCTAACAGTAAGAAAGCTCACGTTAATTAAGTCATTTATCCAGTTAAGATAGTCTATCCTGGAGGGAATAGTCGGACATAATGCGTCCGAGGGAATATCCCAGTAAGTGATTCCAAAGTCTTTGTTTAGTAGGGCCTTGTTAAGTTCAATACAAGATTCAGGGTTTTTCCAGTCGATTGATGTCATTCCATGCTTGTTGATAAACACGCTATTGTTCAAGTTGAAACCTTCCAGGCAATGGATTGAGAATACTGTTTTTCGAATGATGGGAAGAGTAGAGCAAGCTCATTAAAATCAGGAGGCTTATTGTAGTAAAGGTTTTTTGTATTTCGCCTTTTATCCAATTGTTTCTTGAGAGCCTCTTTTTGATCGAATTTTGGGCCCTTCTTCACTTTCTTACTCCGTGGATTCATAAATAAAATTGAAAAAACAGAATCTACAATCATTCAGAATTTATTAGGTTATTACATCAACTGCGAAAGTATTTTTTGAACCGAATAACCTCGCTGGCATACAGTTCGTAAACAATAGTTACCAACTGTGGAGCCTCGGACTGGACGCTAAATAAGCCCATTCTCGAGAAATTAAATACCGGAAAATATCTAAAATGTTGTGAATGTATCACCGAAAACTTTATCTACCAATTCAGTCAGCAGAGGAGGCCCCGGTTCCCTTGAAAGAACAGACCAGAGAGGGTGCTGCTGTAATAAAAAGCTCAAGATCTTTCAAACTATAGTCTATTTCCATGATTGAGAGCACAGACTCCTCAGAAATATACTACTTAGTTTGAAATCCTTGTCTCTGAATAATGCAGTCTTAGAAAGACAGCGAGATCATCTGTACTTATTTCCATTGCTCAGAAATCAGCAAATCTCCTCAGATTCTTGAGTTTTTTAGTTTTGCAGAGCTTGCCGAAGGCTGCTGTGGCATTATGGAAAGACCCAAAGCCAGAAGAGAAAAATTTGCGGTGGGTTTTTTACTTAAATTTAAAAGCAGGAGCAGGGTGATGATGATCCACTTTTTCCGTAAATTAATTAGTAAATCACTAATCTAACTAATTAGAATTAAAATTGCACAGTTTATCGAGGAAGAGTTTATCTATCAGACTTCTCAATCGCAATTCGCAAAACATGGTAACCTGCAGAACAGTTATCAGAATTTTCACCGTGCTGATCGCCCTGGTGATACTCCATCTCCCAATGCTGCTTGTTTATCTCAAAATATCAAAGTTTGACGAGCACAGAACTTGGGTTGCCATACTATTCATACTAAACGACGTCTCAGCTCTACAATTTTTGTTCCTCGCCTGCACAAAGATACAAAAGGGGGCCTGGATTATATTTCTATCGCTCCTTAATTTCCTTTTCATGTGCTTCTACCTCTCGAAAATCATATATTTCTCAGCAAACAACCCAACCAACTACACCTGGGCCATGTGCCTCTTCTTTACTGCTCTCCAAGGCTTCCAGCTGTTTTACCTCATAGTCATTCCATTTTTACGACAAGGATTCTCTGTGTACTATATAAAGCTGGCTCTACCTCTCGTCATCTTGTCATTAATCACTGCTGCCACATACTCAGCCATCGAAGCTGCCCAGGAAGGATCCCCCGCTGTGAAGTTTCTCATGCTCTCTGGTTTCATTGCCTTTCTAGGAGCTGTTTTATTGTCTGCAAAAGTGCTATCTCATGTCAAATTCAACCCTCAAGTCAGCAGAGCCTCAATTTTATTAGCAAAAGCCTTGAAAATCGCGTATTTCGTTGTCTATCCTCTGGCAGTGGGCTATTGGATGTACGCAACCAGACAAAAATCCTTACTGCATGAGTGGTCGATAATGACTTTTTTGTTGCTCGGATGGACAGCGAGCGGCAGCGTTGGATGGTCGATGGGAAAGTTGTTAGAGTACCTGGGCATTGTGGAATGGGGAGTCGATGTTGTGATCAATTTGTGGTATTATCCCATCATTACGGAAGAAGTTGTACCAATCAATGAAGATGTATATGCCTTTTTGGAGAGCTTTTTGCTCTTCTCTCATAATTCGACGCCTATCAGAAGCACTACGATGGTAGAGACCGATTTTGAAGAGCCTCACGAATATGCGAAACGGCGAAGCCTTGAGCGAGTTCCATCATCTTTGTTTAAAGATAGTACTTGCTCGATTTGTATGGAAGAGTTCCTTGAGGGGCAAAATCTCGTCTCAGTTAAGGTATGTAACCACGCATTCCATTCGCATTGCTTAAAAGATTGGGCGATAAACCGAGGTTTGTGCCCGCTGTGTCGAGCCAAAATTAAGAAAGACTTGTTTATTACTAGAAATCCTGCACATGGAAGAGCCCATTCAGCAGTGGTTTAGCCGGCACTAATTAAGTTTGTTTGATCCTCCTGGAGTTAATGAGAAAACGACGACAGATATTTCATATTTCGTTCATCAAACTTAACAAATAAAGTTTTATAATAACTCCTTTTGGAAAATACTGTTGATCGTCGTCGTTTTATTTGTTGCTTGATTGTATTTTTTCTTGTTGATTGTTTATCATCATTGAATGTGCTCGAGTCAGTAAGACCTGCATTCAATTCAAATAATGAAATAAGTTTTTGTTAAAAGAGATGAAGAAAATGTAGAATGCTCGGTAGATGGTTTCAAATTTTGAAATTTCTCCTATAATCCGAATTATAATCATCGCTTACGGCTTAGGTTGGTGAAATTAACCTGGTATGATTTTAGCAAGTTTTCTTTGACTACACTTATTGCGATACCAATTGTGCACTTCGCATCTTGCAATATGTATTAATTGATAAATAGCTTTAATAAGACCGGTAGAATTGATCATCCTCATGGAGAAAAAAAATTCTAATGAAAAAGCACTCCGTTGTCAACAGGTAGTATCAAAAACGATAGAAACCCAACATATCAAGCATATAACCATAGACTCTAAGCCTGGCCATTTTTATTGATTTGAAATTGTTGGAAGTAGCTCACTAGAAAAAACAACAAAAAAAAAAACATATAAAAGCCCTTAGCGCTCGTCCTCGTCGAGCCCCTGCAAAAAGCTCGGGAGTAGCAGGGAGCCTTGCATACTAAGCTGAGTGTTCGATTTTTTACTGGGATCATCGCTATCACTCAAAGTCAAGTCAAGTTTATCTCTATTTCGTTTTCGACATTTTTCTTTCCAGCCCGAGATATTCTTCCTTGAGAGTCCATAAGCAATGGAGTTAAGAAAGCCTTGAGAATTAAAAAGGATATTCTGAATTAATATAAGATAAAATGGAAGGTTTTTCTTCAAAGGGTCTGTAGTTAGCTCAATAATCGTTGAGGGAGCATTGCAAACGATCAGTATACACGGGATGATTAAGAGCTCGAAATACATCCTTGTCCCGAACTCTCTTAATTTTCTTAAAACTGAGAGATTGCAAAACAGGCAAAACAGGATGCAAATGGCAGATGGAAATGTGATCACAATTTGCAATTTCCAGTCAACTTCATCGTCTTTGTCGATGGCATGGACACAGTATCCGGTTCGCTTATCGAGTTTATAATAGTTTATAACGACTGGGACACAGGCATAAGACAGAGATAGCAGAATCGAACTGAGCACATATTTTTTAAAATTGTTTGAGGCAATCCCTGAGGTATTCAAGTGAACGGTTGAGTAAAGTGAAAATGCGAAAGTCGCGGTCCAAAACAGAGAACCAATGTAACCGAAGATGCTGAGGTAAGATATAAAATTGCAGTACATCTGGCTGTTTGCTCGGATTGGGTCTAAAAATGACCCAATGCAGGCAATTGCATCCATCATGGATAGCGCAATGATTAGTTTTCCCACTGAGATTAAATAATTTTTCAGAACTATCGTTGTAATGATGTTCAAAAACGAACCGCACAGAGATAATGCTGATACGTACATCACAACTGTAGTAAGGAGTTCCTCCTGATTGGGTAGCAGCTCGAAAATTTGTGGGAGAGAGTCGGACTCTCCATTGAACAGAGTAAAAGAGCTGTTTGTGTTGGCTGAGAACAGTCGCATGAGTTTTATGATTATTTGATACTAGTGAGTGAGTTTTAAACCTCTTCTGAAATCACAAACTCACAAATAAAATCAAAATTTTTAATTAAGATGACTCTGGATTCTGTTTGCTAGGGGTTACGATTTATTCTGGTTAGAATAAGAGAACGTGCTCTAATTCATTTTCTTAAGTTGCTAATGTTGCTGATGATGATCGCATGCAGGCTCTTTAGTAACTTTTTGGAAATTTGTAAGATATCAAATGGTTTTCACATCTGAGAAGATAGAATAATTAGTTTTTGATTAGTGACTGATTGCCTTTTGTAGAATCAGCATTAGCAATCACACGCGCAAGAAAACATATGTCTAGAATTAGTCATTGCTAGAAGCGTCTTCTCAAGTACGCATTTCAAATTGGCTGCATATCTTCATTTCCGAGATACATCATCAAGGAATGCCCTTAACTCACTTCCTCTTTTATTTTTTCTGGGATCTTTCTATCAAGGCATTGTGTTCTAGGATTATTCACTGATATAAGGTCCTTAAAACACCAAAAAGTTCTATTGAAATGATTTTTTCAGTGTAAAATTCTTAGAAGGAATGAAGAGCTCTTGCGATGAATAGGTATCCAGTAGCACCTCGGTCAGTGAAATCTTCAAATTAGCAGGAATCAATTTTCTAGTTTTTAGTAAAGACTGAGATGAAAACTGGAATCCAATTTTCCTTGAGGTTAACAATTCGAAGTGTTCGAGAAATTATATTCTGAATCTCAAAATTTCCTCACTTCCAGTGTGAAAATTGATATTTCTAGTGGTTGAGACCTTCCGACAGATTTCCTTTAGGCAAATTTTCGCCAAATTCCACTATCATTCTGAGTTCCCAGAGTATTGAGGATAATTTGTTTCCTTGATTTTAAGCTGTTTAAAAAGTGATGAATAATTTGATTGGCTTACTATGTTATGCATATCTCTCGTTGCGGTCAAATCCGTAATGAGAAAATATAGTCCAAAAAATTTTTACTTGCTCTATTCGTTATTATTTTGAATTCATACCATATTTTATCGATAAATTTTTCGATCAGTAAAGTAAATGGAACCAAGCAGCTCACTAGCTACTGATTTCTCAAACTGAATCTGATACATATTCAGTGTTTTTTTCCAAGCTAACGGAACTCACACTGAATCTTGCCTATATTTAAAATCGACCTCGTCAGATTCCTAAAGATTACTTGAAACCAGAGGAAAACCTTTTTCCCATCAGCTTACATATTATATCCTATCCTCACTAACTTTCTTTTCATTCAACCTTGAAACATGGGAGCGACCCTTGGCAAGAAAAATGCACCGCGCATTATAAAAAAACGAGATCCAAGAAGAACAATCATATCATCTTCTAATATCTTAAATGTATACGACATGGGGACAAAAATTATTGGTAAATCGATCATTCCTAGCTGGGTTAATGAAGGTTTGATATAGGACAAGGCCATTTTGGCACTGTTCGGTTAGCAAGGTTCAAAGGCACAAAAGCACCTCTTTTTGCTGTGAAGAGTATTCGAAAAGACAAAATAGCGAATAAGATGAACCTATTATACCGCGAACTGGAGCTATTACGCGACCTTGACCATCCCAACATCATTAGTTTCAAAGAAATATATCAAGACGATAATTACTTCCACATTGTTATGGAGTATTGCAGCGGTGGAGAAGTTATGCATAGGCTAGTTAAAAAGAAATATTTTTCTGAGGAGGAAGCCGCGAAAATGCTGTTTAAGATGTTTTCTGCAGTCAAATATCTGCATGATAGAGGGATTGCCCATAGAGACATCAAACCAACGAATTTCCTTTACGAAAGCAAGGACCCTGATGCCGAAATCAAGCTCATCGATTTCGGACTCTCTCGCTATTCAGAGCCTCACCAGACACTTGAAAGTCAGGTCGGAACTCCGTACTACGTCGCTCCGGAGGTACTCCGAGGCAGCTACGATCATCGTTGTGATTGCTGGAGCCTTGGAGTAATGATGTATACCTTCTTGTGTGGCCATGAGCCATTTGATGGGAAAACCACTCCTGAATTAGCCAAAAAGGTCCTTTTTGAAGAGCCAAATTTGACTTCAGGTCGCTGGGCAAATATTTCATCTTCAGCGAAAAATCTCGTCGCTGGCCTTCTGATAAAGGATCCTAATAAAAGGATAACGATAGAGAAAGCGCTTGCACATCGATGGTTTAAAAAGGTGCAAAAACCCTCCAAAGTTGAGCATGAAAAAATCGAACATGTCGTTGAGAACATGCGGCATTTCTCATTGAAAGATAAGCTTCAAAAAGAAGTGTTTAAAGTGCTTGTAACTCAAACTAACAGCCAAGAAATAAGGCAGCTTCGAGAAGTATTCAATTACTTTGACAAGCATAATAAGGGGGAGATATCAATAGCAGACCTCAAGATTGTGAATAAAGAGCAGCGTTTGAAAATTAAAGTACGTGAAATGAAGGAAATTATGAAAAAGATTCATATTGAAGAGACTGATACGATAAGCTTTTCGGAGTTTTTATTTGTGGCTATGGATCCTAATGTATACCTCACGAATGAGATGCTTCAACTTGCTTTTCAGCATTTTGACGTTGATAAAACAGGGTTTATAACGGTGAAGAATCTAAAGGAAATAATGAACAGAGCAGCAATATATTTCCGAGAGCAAGAGATTGAGCAAATGATTATAGAGACTAACTGCGCGAAGAATGGGAAAATAAGCTTTGAGGATTTCTGTGTTCTCATGAGAGATGAACAACGTTCAAGGTCATCGAGCGAGAGCCACTGCAGTCTCAGCAAGCACGAAAAGATGAAACACTATACTATAAATGACTTTTCTAATCGATCCGAAACTCTAAAATTCAAGTAATTTAATTCATCATTTGTTGCATATTCCTGGATTTCCAACTAATTTGCAATTAGTTTTTTTTGTCGTTCTCAGATTGTTTAAATGATTCATATCTTTGATGATTAATGATTTGTTAGCTTTACTGTTAATGCATTTGCAGGTTTTTTGTTTTTTTTTTTTTTTTGCTTTAAAAAACAACTTTCATATCCTTGAGAAAATTCAACACAAATAATTACTGCTTTGTTCCGACCACGAATAGCGTCTCTAGCGCAGCAGGGTCCTTCTTATCAATGAAATTCTCCTTAACCTTTTTTCTGAGAGTCTCGAGCACTCTTTTCTGCTCCTTTTCTCCCAAACTTTCAAATAGTTTCTTATTTCCAGGACCACCCATAATAAGACCTTCAAAGTCATCTTCAGTGACGCAATCGAATGAAGCTCTTTGAGACCAGCAATAATCGATTTTCAGGCCTGCTTCCTCAACCAATTTCATCAAATCTTCTCTTTTTCCAAGGTGAAAAACGGACCTTGTCGATGACTTTGGCTTCAACTCTGGAATTTCCTCCTCAAGCTCCTTTACCACCGAAGGGAATATTCCTAGAAAAGTGACTCTATCAGCCGGTCCAAGCACTGACAATCCGAATCGTTTGCCTTTTTTGAGCACACGCTTCAGTTCCTGAAGCATTTTCTGTGGGTCGCTTGTTAAATGCAGGCAGAGGTTCGCAATATAGCAATCCACGGACTCGTCAGCAACATTTGTGAGTTCCTCTGAGTTTCCAACTTCATATGTGACTTTGACATTAGGCTGGGAAGGGAATTTAGAGTATTGTTCTTTAGCAAGAGCAATCATCTCTTCAGCAATGTCGATAGCGGTCAGAGTGCATTCGTGCTCGAGGTTTTGGACGAGGTATCGATTGAATAAACCTGATCCGCATGCTATTTCGAGTATATTCTCTGGCTTCTCTTCGAAGATTTGCAACATGTTAGCAAGCGATACACCGAAAGGAAGGTTATTTCTCTCGAATTTTTTGCTGTAGAGAGCTGAATAGGCATTCCACATTGTGGAGATATCTTTTGGAGTAGGGATCATGTGCTGCTGCTGAGTTTAAAAATCTGAATAAAGTAGTTTTTATCTCTTATAAAATCTTAATTTCGAAAGCAATAAAGATTTTTTAGTGTATACGTATTAGGCGCTGCTGAGATGACCGAGAGAAAAAAATGGATCTATCTCAATAGCCACAGCGTTGTTCTCTAAAATGCTGAATCTTAGCTTCCTTTTGGAAACTTGAAGGGAGAAAAAAAATGATGATGAATCATAGTGTTTCTAAATCTTCCAAGTGATTGAAAAACAATGTCCTGTGTAGCAAGGCGTTCCACAATTTCCCATTCAATGTGACCAAAGTGTTAGAAATTATGATGACCAAGATACCAAGAGATATGATGAGAGTAAGAGATCTAGTCACAATAGATCTGGAAAAGAATTTTATGCGAGAATCTTTAAGTACATAGAACGCCGAATTTGACGGGCTTGGATCTCTTTAATAATATCCATTCGAGGCCAGAGGACAAGAGAGAAATTATCATGGATTTCATATATAAGATGAGTTCATATCAGCTAAACATATGCTAAATAGACATACAAAATATCAGCAGGTTGTTTGAGGATCATAATTTTGAGCTGCCTTCTTATTGAGATTGAGAAAAATAGGCGGACCCAATTTCCTTTCTTTCCATATGTGTATTTCGTTTCGCTGCTGCGTCGGAACAAATAATTTAATTTTCTTAAGAACAATGAGATACATTCCGTTTTTTTTAGCGATCTTGGTCTTGTGCCAACTCAGCTCCGAGTCTTTGGCGGTGGAGTTCGATTTGATCCTTGAAGGTGAAGAAGACTTCTGCTTGGATGAAAATTTGGCGGCAGGAACTTTGATAGTTGCTGAAGTAACGATTTACGAGGAAAACAAGACGATAAACCTGGACTTAAAAAATGAGAACGATGAGATCATTAAGAAGTATGAGGGTTCTAATTACTACCGCGTCGCGTATACACCTTTTAATGATGGAGTCTATAGCGTTTGCGCCCATAACCCATATTCAGTGCCATTGACGCTTTCTATTGTTTTCAATTCTGGTATCGATGCCAAGGACTACACACAATTCGCTCAGAAGAAGAACTTCCAGACGATTGAACTTGATGTCAAGAAGGTGGAAGACCTGATTGAGTTGATGCGTGACCAACTGAGCGTAATTGTTGCAAATGGAGAAGAACAACTGGCAGAAGCAGATAAGGTCTCTTCTATGTTAATTTTATTCAGTTTCGTCACTGCGATCTCAGTTATGGTTGTTGCGAGTTTTCAAACGACATACCTCAAACGGTTCTTCCAAAGAAGAAAAATGATTTGATTTTGATTGCATATTATTGATGAAATCGAGCTTATGTTGTTGTGTATTTCATGTGTAAGAAATTCAAATCCAACTGAAGTGAATTCATTAATGTGCTTTTTCTTCGATACAAAAAACTCTTCCTCCTCTTGAAATATTCTAGAAACCAGTAGTTGCTGTACTTAACCACAGAAATTCCTAGTGTTCCACATTTCATTCTCTCTCTCTTCGAAAGGGATATTAATGCTTTACAAATTAGTTGCAACTTTTCAGATACACCAGATTTCTCATCATTGTAGCAATAAGAAATTAGAACTGAGCAATTCTAAGGCATCGTTGCTTCAACCAATCATGATTACTTGTGAACTAATAGACACCAAGCGCGCACACAGACGACACACGAACAGATTATCGAATTTTTTTCCACAAAATTCCAGGTGTTGATAGTAATTTCGAATTTGCTGGATATCAAATTATCAAGAGCAAATTAGAAGCCCCGACTCCTTAATATTTTAATTCTGAAGTATCTTCACGTAAAATCAAATAAATACTACATCTATCATATTCTGAGATGATATACAGAGACGGCTATAAGCCAAAGCTTACTACCCTTGATTTTTCCATCGAAAGCGTCATACTTTTCGACCCAACACGCAAGCCTCAGAGCAATGGAAACTCAGAATCTGACATACAAGATGCAAAACTACTCTATTACCACCCTCCAGATAAACACATTGATATCAAGAGAAACATGGTTGGATTGATCGAAGGTACGACCATCTTCTTCTCGCCTTTCTCTCCTAAGAAGCAAGCTCAAAAAGTCACACTCATCAATTTGGATAATCATAGCTATATTTCCAAAAACGTTGAAGGCTCTCTTTGGCTTTGTATTGGTATCAACAATCATTTCTCATCCTCTTCTTATCGCGCTGCAACCAATTCAAACTCCTACATCTCAGACACTGTATTTCAAGTAGAAAGACCGTCAATTGACTTAAACCTGGCGGTAAAATTCATCGACCATTTCGTTGATTTCTTTACTTTGTTCTACGGGCCAATTCGATCTCACATAAATGAAACAGGAGTTCACGAGACATTCCAATTGATCTTCGAAGGCTTCATTCAACATTACAAGAGATTGAACGCAAAGCCAGAGAGTCATCTTGACCTGCTTAAATATCAAATCAAACCCTTAAACTACGCTCCTACTGATAAGAAAACCTTTCTGCTAATTCACTATCTTACAAATGTCCTCACCTCAGTCTTCGATGGTGCATGCCACTTTGCTTTATTTCACAAGGGCTACTATATCTATACCACTTTGGACCAGGACGTCACGCAACTCTTCTATGACTATCTGTACATTAGTAACAGCATCTCCGAGATTGATCCTGGAAAGGTAGAGTCGCAATTCTCGAGAATGAATGCGTTCACGAGCTACGGGCACTGTAATTTTTTTAAACAAGGACGAGGCTTCTTGTATGGGCTAATTGATGAGGATTTGCAGATTGAAGAGCTAGCTCAGCCAGTAGAAGAAGAGAAAAAAGTACAGACTGAAAAAAGGGAGATTGTTAGCGAGGACTATGATATATATATCCCTGATGTCTGGATTAAGGAGGGGAAAGAGGTGGTTAAGTACAAATTCATTTTGTATGACAATTTTGGGACTCGTATGCTGTTATTTTATGACCAGAAAAAAGAACTTAGTCCACAGAAGCTGCAGCAAATTAAATTAATGTTAAATAGAGAGACGTTCGCGCTTGCTACGGAACTTGATAAACAAGTCGGAAAACTAAATCCCAAAGAAGAAATGACACAATTGACTTATTATAATACCCTATCGTTGTCCTATCGAACGAGCTTGTCATATCTGAAATGCAATGATGTTCTCAGCTCAAAAATAATTTTTGAGTCGATTGGGAAATTTCTGGCCAATCAGAGAAAAGAAAAAGAGCTGCAAATGATCGTGTTTAGGTTAAACATGAATTGGGTTATAATTAAATATTTTAATGGGAGGATAGTTGTGCTCTGTCTGAATTCGCAACTTGCAATTCAGAAAGTAGAAGAAGAAAAGCACCGTCTTTTGGAAAGCTTTTCTTCGAGCATTCTTTTGTAATGTAAAATGTTTTTGATGAGCTGTATTTTTTGTTTGTCTATAGCATAGCCTAAGCTGCCTCCCCTCTCTTTGTTAAATTGGCATTTGAAAAGAAAATAGAATTGTAAACTCGAATAATAAGTAATTAAATGCAGATTATGATTGGTTCTTGGATAAAGAAATGGAGTTTAGTCTCTGTAAAAGCGAGCCAGCAAGAGGGAGAGAGAGATATATATGTACTTATACATGTAGAATTCGAAGTTTTCAATTTGCGCTATATCAATCCATAACGCATAGAGCCATTAATGGCCTTAATCTCACAGAGTGCCATTTCTCTCAGAGACAACTTTAGAATACAAGTTTCGAGTGGAATAATGATATTTATAAAAAGAAGCTTGTCGCTACTAGTTATTCCCACATGTTGGGGGCGACAGATTTACGGTGACTAAAACAGCACACGATAAAGGATGTTGAAAAGATATAAAAAATTTGGATGATTTCCTTTGTACGAATCTAACAACATCGTCTGCGTTCTTCTGGAACTACATCTGATGTGTGGATGCTAATCGATCGCTGTTTCCTCGTTAGTGGACTGTTGGCTTCGCTCTTGAGTTCAGAGGCAACTTCGTCTTTAACTTCTTTAGCAAGGCATTCAAAAGCTTCATTTATATTTAGGTTCCATTTTGCGCTCGTTTCAAAAAAGGGGATGTTATGTTTTTCTGCGAGACTCCTTCCTTCTTCTATTGTGACAACTCTTTTGCTTTCATCAAGATCACTTTTATTCCCTATAAGAATTTTGCGAGAATTCGTGGGTGCACTTTGGTCCGCTTGCCTAATCCAATTAGTGATATGCTCAAACGACTCACGATTATCGCAACTGTAGACAAGGATTATCCCATGGGTTCCTTTAAAGTAACTTGTTGCAATGACTTTGAAACGCTCCTGACCTGCAGTATCCCATATCTGTATTTTCAACGCTAAATCATCGAAGCTCATCTTTTTAATCTTGTAATCTACCCCGATGGTGGGCAGATGCGTGGCAAGAAATCTGTCCTCAGTGTATCTGAGAAGCAAAGACGTTTTTCCAACTGCAGAATCTCCTACAAGTAAGAACTTGACAACGTATTCAAGCGGCTTTGAATCGTCCATCTTGCAACTTTTTTTATTTACCGAAAGTTTGATTTATTCAGATTCTTGCAGTTGATGAGCCAAATTTCTCACTTATACGAGAAATCGAAGAAGTTGTCTAAGTGGAATTTCCTATGGCGGGTTGAAATTTATCAGCAGCAGGCCATCAGTGATATGCTTTTCTTTTAGAATGAAATCATCGCTGTTGTGAGTAGTAAAGCATGAATTCGAATGAATGTGAGATGAGATGTGGATTTCGATGAACACAGATAGAAAGGAATGTGCTTAATGGATGTTTATATTAATTAAGATTGTAATCGGATGAAATCAGTAACATTGTAATAATTTTGTCACTTGGGAAAAATTGTTCATTCAAAGAAGTTCATTTTTGGCTAATGAAGCAAAAATTAAAACTCTTTAATATCAAAATTGAGATTTCTCTCTTGTGACTCTGTAGAAAAAGAGTCTCAAAGCTTTTCATTTATGCCCGCAATGAGATTTATCTAACATTACAAGCTCTTTCCTCATTTCAAACCTGCATGAGTTATAAGATAAGCAAATTTCAGTATGAAACCAATAGGGTAGCAACGGATAAGGAGCATTTCGATACAGCAGGAGCCAATGAATGGAATCGCTCTGAACATAAAAATACAATTTAGCCCCTAATACATGTTGTTATACAAGGCTTTGGCTATTGAAACTGATAAATTATTGAAGCCTCAACAGTAAGTGAATATATCAGTTAATTTAGGATTTAAAAAGTACAACTATGGAGGGGAAAAAAGTCCAATGTCACCCAACAGCATAATTAGTAATAAGTATTCGTTTCTGAGCGGGTCCAATTAGACGAGTCAAACATTGTATCGAAGGTCTCAATAGAGTCGAGTTCAAAATTGTAATCAGGCTCAGCATTGTCTCTCTCAAGCTTTTCTCGCAATGATCTCAAATCTTTTAAAGCGTCTCCAATCACAAGACTATTTTCAATCAGCAGATTTATCAGACTTGGCTCCGACCCTCGAGTTTGAACGGCGTAGTTCTTAGGCGTTAAACTTTGATCAATGTTATCATATGGAAGTTGAAAATATTCGCTTTACGCGGCAATAGATTGGCTATTGCAGAGTTTGGATTGGTTTAAATTTGCAGGTTGGACTGCAATTGATTTCCATGTTTCTTCACTCTTTTCAACAAGTACTCTCTATATATAGAGGTAATGACGAGGGTAGCAGAATCTATAGATTACCTTTTCAGGCACTTCGGTAATAGTATCGGAGCTTTCTGAAGTTTCTGATGGCTTAGAGTTCTTTCGTCGGAGCTTCGAGAGCATACTTAAACTAGTTAACTTGTGATTCTAGAGAATGGAAATCGACGGACCTGCTATCCTTTGTAAAATAGGGGTGACTGAATGACACTTGATTGTTTTCAGAAGCACATCGTTTAAAATCGTAGAAATATAACTGTATTATAGCAACATGACTGTCAGACACATAAAAAGTATGAGTATTACCTGTCTGATGAAAGAGGAGATATTCTTGTGTCCAAAGTGTTTCTGAAGAATTATTTCTGAAAACTCCCTTGGCTTCTTCACGATGAAGCGAGAGCCATCAGCACTCCAGCAAACGATATCCCATAAACTTTGTGTCTACGCATTGTTATTCCATTAAATCAAAAAGCAAAAAGTTACTTGTAATATGTTATAGACTGTTTGTATAAACTTGGTGACTTTACAACCAGCTGAATCATAGGCTGCTTTATATTGGAAGGCTTCTCCTTTAACACCATAATGATTCATTTTGTCGAAAGTGCTCGTAACTTTTGGAAAATTTCAGGTATAATAAATCATCTCGATTTTTGTTTATACCAATTCCTCAAAGCTTCTCGACAATTCTTTTGTCCAGAACCTTGTACATGAAAAATCTTCTTACTGGTTTCTAATAATCTTTTCATGTCATGATAGCTCAATTTTCCGCTTGCCCTACTGAAATATTTCAAAAATCAGCTTCTAGCAAATTCTATAGATATTCAACCAAATTAGGAACAATACTATTTTCATCGAGATCAATTAGACGCCAAAAAAAAAGTGAGATTCATCAAGCTTTAATTAGAATAGAAACATCTCGAATATGCACTGGAAAATTTTAAATTTGAGAACTTGGGAATCGGCATTTCGAATAAAGTTCTTCAAACTTTTCAGAACTTTTTCATCAAACCCAGCTGGCAGAAGTTTTTGAATTTTCAGGCTCTAAATTGCCTTACACTACTGAATAAGTAAGCAGGCTGCTTGCTGAAAGACAATTTAGAGTTGGTCTTATGCGAGACTTCATAAATATTGTATTAAGATTTGCTGTAGAAGCTCTAATTTGATAGTATTTGTTCTTCGGCATGAACGAATAGAATAATTCATGATTAAATTCTGGGCATTTTGTTTTAGAATCAGAGCTTAGTAGAGCAGATTTGAAAAAACTTTTCAGCAACGAGATCTTTCTAACAACAGCAGAGGATATAAAAGAAAAGGCAGGACTCTTATAGCAGTCAGGATGGTCTAGCGCAGAGTATTTCTTCGAAGAAAGGATTGATTTGTAGTATAAAAACTTCTTGTGAGACCTCTATCCACAATGTTGATCTAAATGTTGGGTTTATAGACCTAACACTTAGCGCCTTTGTATCTGCACTGTGTTTGTAAGATGTGAGCCATACTTCAGTATTACAAATATTACTGCAATTAAAAACCGACTTGTGCATACGATAGCCTGGCTCTTAAATTCTTATTGAAAAATGGGTAAAATTCATAACAGCTTCGAGCTCATGCAGATTCAGAGTCTGCCTTTTGTGATGAATACGATCTGATAAACTTCCATTTTCCTCTGATTTGAGATTTCTCGATCTGAAAATCAAGACAGAAGTTATGTATATAATTAAGGAACACCTCCTCGCTGATTTCAGAAAAGATTTCTACTTTGCATGAGTTGAGGAAGAGACTTGCCATTCTTTTACTATGTGTAACTTTATTAAGGCTAATTACAAATTACCCCACACCCCCGCAAACTGGTGGATTGGGTTGTAAGAAACTGTCGAGCAGTTTCGAAAAGTACTCGATAAGACTCAAAACTTTCTTCTGGATATTATTTGTATTCAGGAGATTCACCTTCTCAAGGGCTTCAAAACATATGGTTTGAAGCAGAGAAGCTAGCAAGCCAAAAAAACAAAAAGTAAATACCATATTCCCCTTGGAAAGAGCATCTTCCATGAAAGACAGTTGATATGGGAGAATAAATTTCTTATAGACATTTGAACGAAATGAAACAGAGCTCAAGAAATCATTTTTAGCTCTGATGAATTGAGGTACAAATTTTCAGTGATCACCGAAAAATAATCCAATTTCGAGATTGATCTCAAAGTACCTGATTCAGAAATTTAACTTCAAGCCAGTAAGCTGAAATTTTCTTCTCAGAAATTAGAATTTAAATTCGATTTAGAATAAGCAAAAGATGAATCCTTTGAAAACAAATGATATAGTAAATAAATATACAGAACATCAGCATAGGAGGAAGAGCATCAGCATAGGAAGAAGAACATTTCCTAGAGAAAAGCTCACGTTGTGATGTACTTTAGTCTTTCCATCATAACTTCAATAATCGTCATGACAGGAACATAAAAAGTAGCAACGTAGCAACGTAGATGCAAACGTAAAAATTTCTTCAGGAGTACAATTGAATAAAGGATTTTCTTCTACTATTTCACCTTTCAAATGCTCCTTGCTCATTTTACAACTCCTGCAGAAAATGGGAGCTTCTATGAGCCAAAATCCGTTCAAATGAACCAAATTTTTTTCGCCTTTGATAGGATTTTGTCCGAGTCAGCACCTTTTCTGGAAATAAAATAGCTATTTCTCTATAAGAACGCGACTATGCTTGAATGGTTTCTTGTTGCTATTTTTTTAAACTTTTTCGTCGGAGTCTCTATCATCTCTCACAGTTCCAGACAGCAATGAATTTCAGAGCTTTGCAGCCAATTTGGAAGTTTGTCTTGCCTATTGTAGGGAAAGCAGATAATCATTTGCCTTAGGTTTCATGGAGAAATTGACACAAAGACTAACTCATAAATAGATCCAGCTTAGTAACTCTTTCTTACATTCATGAAAGTTACTTGATGAAGCTTATTCCTTAGGATAGGTAAGGTCTAGAATATTCATGCTCCCTTACTGTCAGAGTTCGATCAAATTCTTCAATCATTCATTTGGTTAATTGAAGAACGAAGAAGTATACTATAGCGTGCTCCTCTTGATTATTAGACTCATTCACTCGAATTATATTATTCTTTAAGTATCTCTGAGCTGAATATTGCAACATATACGACAGATGAATAATTCTTACATATCCTCCTGTACGGCCCTCTGAAAATTTAATTTTAAGTCCGCTTTTCCGCAAAGAAAACAAAAAGATTATTTGAAAGTTGTAATAGATTGCTCGCTCATCTCAAGTCAAAGGAAAATTTCTCTTCATGAAAAATCGTACTCTTGAACGTTAAAGTTGAAAAGGAAGTAATCATCAACAATAACACTACTATTTTCTTAAACTTAACTCATCAATGTTTTGTATGTTGAGTAGATCCTTTGAGAGGATAGCTACTCACTCGTTGTACGAACCCGAAAATGGCTTTATACTCATTGCCTTGATTATCTGAGTGGAGATTAAGTTTTTCAGAATAAATGGTAGTTTGATCTAACTTATATATTGTTCAATAATAGCGTGTCAAGGGTTAGCCTCTATTTCTCAACGCGCATGATAAACATATTGGAATATTTATTTTAACTAATGAACCCATTTTCAGATATGAAAAAAAAAGTGAGTAAAAAACCAAGAGTAATTATATTGAAAGTTCATTTCACCTGTAAAATGTGAATGGGTAACTAAACTTCAAAAAGAGTCAAGGAATGACCTAATAATCACCTTGGCCAAGTAGATACAAAATCTAAACAATACGAATGCTAATGAAGTTTAGTATGCTACTACCCTTATTCTTATCACCTGATCATTGTCAACTTTCTATGATTGTATTTCACATGTTTTCTTCCAAGATCCCAATTACGGATTTTTTAATCATCTCGAGTCAGGATTTTTTTTCTGACTTATTTTTAAGAATGATTGCGTGGAAATACTGATTCAAGAGTATTTTATTGCGACCGTTTTAATTAAAGATACCCCGAACTTTTGAGACCTACTATTGTGATTTGAAAATATTTGAATTCAAATCCTTTTCTCAAGGAGAAATCAACTCTCCTCAGAATCTATTACTTCCTGGGGCTTCGTTAGCTTTGTTGAAGAACCAGCCTGGCCTTTTTTCTTTTCAAAAATATATAAATGGGAAAAAATCCAATTTTCACGTATGAAGGTCTTAAGCATCATAGTGAGTCGAAATGAGAATACAGTCAAGAAGTCTAAGTATTAATAGTAAATATCTCATTCGATAAGGTCATCAACGGAAAAATCTTTTGAGCTGCGTTTTCAACGTGAAATTAAACTTTTTCATTATCGAGCTTAGATGTTTGTTCTTCTGCCAACTTTCTATTAGACTTCTGGACTCATTTCACAATAATGACATTTAGCAGAAAAAGTTTTCAGCTAAGATTGATTAAACTGGATATTGAGCCAAAATCTTTGAAGTTAAAGGCTTGTAAAACTAAATTTTGACATTTAAAAATTTAAGCAGTTCGTGAATCACAAATGTCAGGAAAAGACAGCTTATTAGGCAAAGAGCCCACTAAGAAGGCCAAAGAGAGTTTAATGAATAAGAGCTTCTCTAACGTTGGCATCAGCAGATATCGTTGGTTGTTCCTGATTCCTTGCGGTCTTGGACAATTTTCCTATTATTGGGTCGTTTCGCTCTTATCCTCTCTACAGACTCAAATTCAGGACGATTTGAACGTTGACGCTGCAAAGTACGGCTTTCTACAAACTTGTGGACTCTTAGGTTCATGGGTTATGCCTCTTCTTATGGGATATTTGATCGATTTATTTGGCGCGAGGTTTGGTTACATCTACGGCAACCTCGTCGTTGTGATCGGACTCGTGGTTCAAGGAATTACTGGTACTTATAATAGTTTCTGGGGCATGTGCGTCGGTAACTTTATCATTTCCTTTGGAATGGACTCGATCAACTTGAGCAATTACAAGTTGATGTGCAAGTGGTTCAAAAGCAAGGATTTGGGACTTGCCTTTGCCTTAGCAGGCAATCTGCAGTCTCTAGCCGGTATCGCAAACGGCTATATCACTCCAACTCTATACAACGTCACTAACGAACTCGGATTCCCGCTGTTCATCGCCGCCCTTGTGGGTGGCTTTAGTTACATCTGCGCTCATATCTCTTGTGAAATGGATCTTCAGAGAGAGAATCAGCTTAACCAACTCACGTCAACCAAAGAATTTACTGAGACGATCAAGTTAAAAGATCTGACAAAATTCAGGTTGCTCTACTGGCTGTTCGTTGGTCCTTTCATAGTGATCCAAGCTTTACTTATCCCCATGCAATACTACAACAGTGAGTATATGCAACAAAGATACAAATTCGACACTCAATTGGCTGGACTTTTCAGCCAGTTCCAGAATTTCACTCCAATGGTCCTTGGACCTATCCTCGGAATCATCATGGATAGATGCGGAAGAATCGGCGAGTTGATGATAATAGCCTCAGTATTATCAATTTTAGGCTGCATCTTGCAGGGCGTGCTTCCAAATTGTGATAAATGCTTGATTCCTCTCCTTCCAATAGGACTTCAAGGATTTACAGGCGCTATTACAGGGCTGGGTATCATGGTCGGCTTAGCTAGGATCGTTGATGTGAAAATGCTCGGTATATCCTTCGGAGTGGCGCTCTGGGTCATGGAAGTCATTCAAGCCTTCTTCCCATCGATCGATGGTGCTATCGTTGATGCTACCTCGAAGGTTGAGAATGGATACTACTGGGTGTTCATTGTCAATGGTTTTATTAACATTATTGGCTTGGCTGCAGGAATTGCAACGGTCATTTATGACTATAAAACTGGAAATAGGCTAGGTGTGCCTCAGAAAAAGGAGACCAAAGAAGATGATGAGAAACTAATTGAGGAGGCTCGCAAATCGAAAGGCGTTCCTGAAGTTGACGCTCCAAAAGTTGATGATGCTTAAGTTAGATTCGTTTCATACTAAGGCAGTTTACAGCAATAAAAAAAAAAAAGATTCGTTGAGAAACTTCACGTTAATCTGGGTTGAAAACCCATTGAATTTCCACCTTGGTTAACAAGGGAAAAGATTTACAACAAAATACATTTCCTCCTGATATAAAAGCAAAAAATTATTGGTTCTGATCTTCTCAAGAATTTATTGAACAATTAATTCATCTAAAATTCCAAAAGTATTTGTTTTGATAGCCAGGTGAGTCACCGATTAAATATATTTTCCTTAGCAAAGAAAAGGAGTATCAAAAATTCTTGACTAGAAACTTTAAGAGTTATCTCAAATGAGAGCGTTGCTCAATTCCAACAATAATGTAACAAGAATATTAAGACTCGGAAGAGTATATTGATTAGCATCTTTCTTACAATGCAGTGGAGATAAAGAAGCCGGTTATTATGAAGCGCCACCATCCAATTAGCAATTCTCAACTTTTATTTTTCACAACCGCTGTTTTCGATGTCAATTTGTTCCATGTGGTGCTGGATTACTCTGGGCATATGAAAAAGCGGAAGCTTGCTGTTAATTACGAATGAACAGTAAATTTTGAGGATCATATTTAAGTTGAGCCTACTCAAAAGTACTGTAATCAAGTCATTTATTGGTGCCAGCAATTTTAATTGTTGGAACCCGATGATCTTTGCTGTAGTTAGCGCTGAAACCCGATTTGAACAAGCAGTTGCTTCCTACTGCAGTGCTGATAATTAAATTTTGCCTCAAGAAACTTTTATTCAAACATTAATTAACTTTGGGAGGAGCCAGTGCTGAAGTTGTCATCTGCAACCTATTATTAACCAACCATATATATATTATCAAAGAATTCGGATGTGGGGAACAGCTTAGAACCACTTTTCGAACCACGATAAAATTAAATACGAATAAAGTACCTGAGCAAGGTAATTTAAAAAAATGATCAGAATAAAGCCCAGTGGGTGATAGTTTGCAAGCATTTACAGGCAGCACAAGAAGATTAAACAATTGCCTTGGAGACAAGTGATTCTAAATCTTATCAATTATTTGTAATCAGAAATTCTGAGCCAAACTAATCAGGCAAACTCGTTAATCGTACATTGAGATGCATCTGAATCGTATTAGAAGAACATACGAAGATGTGTGAACATTTTTAGAAGAATTTCTGAGAGACAACTCTCATTTCCGTTTTTGAAACTTTAATAAATTGAAATCAATCTTTTATTTAAAATTGAATCTGATTTTAGATAAAGTCGATTTTAGAGCTTTAGTCATCACACATCTAAAAATCTAAGCTTGGTTATCAAAAAATAAAGTATACTTCATCTTTAAAAATTTTAAAAAGTTTAGGTGAGTTAGACTCGCTATGGATCATCTTTCCTCAAAGCACATGAGAGACTTCCTCCTGGAGGTTGGGACGCTTTACAACACCATTCCTCTTAGATCCATCAAGAGAAAGTCTTTAGTACTTAATATTTGTCTGATAATTCAAAGTATTCAGTTTCTTGCTCTCGTGCTGCCCTCAGAATACGCACTAACAGTGAATGCAGTCTTGCCCATGAAGTTCATGATCTGGATATCAAGTGTGAGAACGTGGATAAGCGCGGCTTCTTTCAAGATCGTCCTTATTGCCGTTATGCTGTTGCTAATTTGCCTAATCATGGTCATATTGACAATACACGGCATATTCCGAATGGTGAAGGCGAAAAAAGTGCCTCTCCTCTACAGCCTCATGATCGAGACCCGAATTCCCTTTGTTTATTCAAACGTGCTTCTCATCCCTTCTTTAGAGACTGGTGTCCTCCTTCTGCTCAAAAATGACACTTACGTCAAAAGCACTTGCACGGATACATCGTGTCAGATAGGCATGAGAACTTTGGGTGGAGTTATCATAGTATTCGCCCTAAGTTTGCACATGTTCTACGAATGGATTTCTGTGAATATGAGCTACCAATCCCGAAATATAATTCAACGAATTTCGAGTCTGAGAAATACAATTAGAGTAACATACTCACTAGTCATTGGCCTAATCTCGGTTTGCTACAACGATGTCTACGTATCGATCATCTGCTGCATTGTGTGGGCATCTCTTTATGCAGCTGAGTTATGCTATCTACTCTACAAGCCAGAGTTCTCACAAAATATGGCTAACCGAACATCGGTTGTCTTAAAGCTCCTTGCAATCGGCATGGCCGTCGACAACATCCTAGAGTACTACGGTTATAGAAGAGCTGCGATCATAATACCTTTAATTGTTTCTTTGATGATAAAAGCCGCGTTAAATATCCAAGAACACATCCTTTGGCACTCCTTCCAGTTCCTCAAGTCAGAAAAATCTACCTTGAGGAACATGGATACTCATCTGCAGATCTTATACTCCACGTTCATTATGTCTGAGAAAGTCGACTACCGATTCCTTGAAATGATGAAGCCAATCATCTCTGCTCAAGAGAGTATCAAGCTTCAAACCGCAACGAGTCCGAGGGTCGCAACGAGTCCGAGGGTGAAAACAATGAGCACATCACAGCTGAAGTCCATCTATGAAGATTCTGAAATACTCAACAAAGAAAAGGAAGTTTTTGAAAAGATTGATTATCTGCACCCTGACGAGTTCTACTACTTCCAAAAGATTCGCAGGAGTTTAATCGAAATGGTTCGATCGACTTATCACAGAAATTTCGAGGCATTCAAAGGTCGAATCCCAGCAACTTTCCTCTGCTCTTACGTCGAATTTCTGACGGAGGTGTGTGAGGATTACACGCAAAGTTTGTTTGCGATAGCTCATGCTCGGAAGTACTCCAAATACGATTTAACTTTTCGTCAGGAGCTGAGACTGAAGATCTTACAAGCTCGCATGAAAAGCAGTCTCAAAGAACAAAATCAGCTGGTACTTCAAGACATTGAAGATATCTGCAAGCATTTGGACAAATTCGAAATGTTAGTGAGAGCAACCGACCAATTCATAGTTGATAAGGCGGCTTTCCATGCAAAGTTCTTAGAGCCAGCAATCGATTTGAGATCTATCAAAGCGCACAGCCATACTCTACTCAAGAATTCAACGAAACTGGCTAAGAAAATGGAGCACTTGATCTTGAAGCAGAAGAACCACATTGGAATCCAAATTCTTTACGAATTTTTAGTGAAATACATCCAAGAAGATGTGAACCGCTATCAAAAAATGAAACACAATCTGATTGTGAGACACATGATCGCGCCTGAGATGGACGCTGGTAAAGACTCGCTGCTCACAGATGATAATCTGCTCAACTCAGACTTAACAACGAAAGTTGGATATCTTGTCGTTTCTCTTGAACAGCAGAGCTGCGGAAAATTAGTCGCTTGGTCTCCAAACTTTCCCGAGGTAATCTCATCAACGTCGGCTCATTTACGAACAATGAGTCTCCGAGATATCATCGCACCATTCCAGAACCATCACTTTAATAGCCTGTTCAGGGAAATACAAGCGAGCTCTGACCTGACAGAAATTTATCAAAGAAAAGTCAGTATATTTTTCAGAGCGAAAAATGAAGGACTTTGTCATTACTTCGCTCAATTCGAGGTGCAGACTTATAAAGGAGAGCCGACGTTGGTGATTTATTTGAGGAATAATTTAGATTTTGAGCAGCAGTTTCTGCTCTTTGAAGAGACGGGGAGCGTAATTGGACTATCGAAGGCGCTGATGTCGACGCTATGTGCTCACTGGGACATAAAAACTGTTCATGAGCTCGAGCATTCGAGAGTGACCATGAGTAAACTCTTTCCGTACGTTAACCTCGAACAATTGCTGTATGATGGAACTCGTATGAGAACTGTGATGAAACCTCCTCAGATAGCGACGAGAAGTAATGTATTAAGTTCGAAACCGCCAAATCTGATGACGGAGTTTGATTCCGAAGATCTCAGAGAGTCTGATTCGGGCTTGAGAATAATCAAATTGAATATCTGGAAAATCAAGCCAATGGACTCATCAAGCGGACCGGACACCTTTTTTGAGACTGTTCAGAGGGAGGCTGTGCAAATGATCAAGAAGATCAAGAATGGGAAACAATTTAGAATTGTAGTGAATAGCTCTATAGCTGAGGGTGAAGCTGAAATGGAAAGTGTTGACAATAGCTATGCAATGCGAAACGCGATTTTATCAGAAAATTTTGATGAGAAAGAACTCGAAGAAGCACGTCATTTAGACGAAATTCCGAATATTACCAAAAGAACTACTATGCTGCTGCCATTTAGCACTCGGCCTTTAATGACTGATTTAGTTAATCAAGAAAGTCCAAGTCCAATATCTTTTAAATTCACAGGATTTGAGGGAAACAATGAACCAGAAGTAGTTCGTAGTGATCGAGCTTCGATGAGTGATTCGAACACTCATAAGAAAGATTGGGCGAAAGACAAACGAAAAGTTCATAAGCGTGAGGCATCGATTTATGCTTCGAACACCACCGCAGACACGAAGAGAAAGCAGGCATCGAAGATTCTTATAGTCGTTTATCGACTCAAGGAGCTCGTGAATCAAGGGAGTACTCCTCTTTTCCTCAAGCAGACTAATTACTTTGGCTTGATCTCATTTGTGGTGATAGCAATAGCCATTGCCATTTTTTATGCGATCCTGAACAGGCAGTACTACTACTATGCTCAGTATGCAAAAACAGCCTATTTCCCATCTTACTTCAGTTCCGTCGTCAAATCGCTAATGGCAGTCACAGAGTGTGCCGTCTCAGTCAATGTAGGGTTAATGACAACTCCCTCGAGGGCGGCCATATTTGTTTCAAATCCTAGGAATGTGTACAAAAACAGAGTTCAAAGATTCAAAACTTATTACAATAAGTACATGGTTCAGTACGACATCTCGCAAGTGCTTCCAGACATAACGTCCAGCCGTTACTCCCTCGAGCTCCAACGATCCTCCTTTGACGTTGGGATGAAAAATTATAGTTTCCAAGAGAGCATGACCGTCCTGCTCGGTTTGACTTACAAATTGAATTACACCGCTTTTGTCAACTACGAACAGCTTGATAATGATAATTGGGACGTGATTTTTCTAAGAATGTTTTCATGGAACTATATTCAGCTGTACGAAAGAATGCGACTCGATCTATTTAGCGCCTTTTACAATCAAAAGGATATGATATGGACGACGCTAAAAGTGATGATCTACGTTCTGATTTTCCTCGCAATTCTCACGTTTAGTATGTTTGGTTTCATTGTAATGAAAATCTATTGGCATGAAATCCGTATCCTTTCGAAGCTGTGTACAATCCCAGACGACCAGACTGCGGCTTTGTTGAAAAAACTGCAAGCGAAATATAAAGACTATTTCAAGAAGGATCTCTCCATTCCTGTGCTCGACAAGGGCGAATTCAAGAAGGGTGGAGGAAACAACGTCAAAGTTAAAATGACGAAACAATTTGTTAATCAAAGTCACAATTCGATTTATTATCTGGCTTACTTTGCTGTGATTTCTATCCTGCTGGGAGCTTATGCCATCGTAACTAGTCTGCTCGCTTACAATAAAGTTGAGCAAACAGTGACATTTATCAAGGACCTCGAAATTATGTCAGGAGTCCACCTGTATGTAGGGGCAAGTACCGCTACCAACCTCATGCAAATGAATACTCAAGAACTTATGCCTCAGCTATCCTTCAGGTATGATATTTTCCGCAATGCCACATATCAGCTTGTGAATCTCTTACAAGACGTCCAATCCCGTATTTTTGATAATCCTTTGGCATCTCCACTTCTCATAGAAAGATACAGAAATTTGACAAATAGCAATTTCTGCTATGATTCTATTACATCCCCCAACTATAAGAACTGTATGACTTCGTTGAATGGAGCGTCTTCACTTGGATTTGCGAGTTTATATAATGCAGAATACGTTGGCTTGATAGCACAAAGAGACGCCTTTTTAAACAATCTGACAGTTGAAAATTCTCAAGCTCTTATTGATTCAGATAATTTCGTACAGATTGATACAAATGGGCCTTGTATTGATGCGACTTTTGTTGCGAACATTGAGACAGAAGGAACTTTTCTTTACAATCTTTGTGTTTCTATCCAGGACTCAATGATTTGGGTGCTGATCAGTGGGTTATTGCTGACCTTGGGACAGGCTGTGCTGATCTGGAGACCAATGTACCTGAAGATGAAAAAGCAGTTTATGGAAGTACGACAAATTTTTTCCCAGCTTCCTGTGGAGCTGATTATGCATAATAATTACATTAAAAACATCCTGAAACAAGGAGGAGAATCCTCTATTTAATGGAGGATTTGATTTAATTTTGATTTGTTGCTCAAATTCATATTTGAGTAATTGTAAGAATCGGAATTCAATATTATTTCATAAAAATCTATCGTATGATAAAAAGACTGAGCTCTGCGTATGCAAATGACACTCCTAATGAAAACACCTTTGATTGATTAGATAATAAGTAAAATGAGTGACTTGGAAATTTATTGACCAATCTCAGGGACAATCAGGATCGGAGTTCACCTGTTAGTATTTATAGGGTTGTTTTTACATTTGCATCAATAAATAATTCGTCATGATCTATGTAACGAATTGCCATAAACTAAGCACAATGGCACTATAGAATGTAAAGCAATACGGGCCCAAGAAATAGATCTAGTCGTCACAAAGATTGTGGTGCTCATATATTTACATATTTCTTTTGATAAGATAGCTGCAGTCATTTCATTTAAAAAGTTGGATCTACTGCATTCTAGTCTCGGAAGATTTCCTCTTGCAACCGAATTACAGCTCTAGTCATCCATCACAAGTATCTATATAAGCGAAGACTCCATGCGCAAAAACTTCTTCTCATCAGGTACCCATTTTACTCGTTTTCCGAGGTCCAAGCTTTGAGTTTTTTTAATCAGATAATTCTTCACAAGATTCTGAGGCAGTTGGATTTCTTTCCAATATGGAAGCCTTTTCTCTAACATAATCATTCTCTTAAACTCTTCTGAAAGTACAACTTCATAGTTAACTTTTATCCTTTTAACATTACTCCAGCGACACTGCTCGGATATCGCTACTGCCCTATTTTGACTTGGAGTAATTTTTGGACTCGCAAGCGCCACTATACTCTCTATTGAAGGAAATGGACAGCAAATGAGGTTTATCACGTCTGCAACTGTTAAAGCCACTGCCGTGAGCTCCAGGTGTTTAAGACTTTTAAATTCCTCAGCCTGAGTGAATAAATTCTCCAGCTCTAGTTTGACCACAGAATCGTTTAGAGTATTGTCTCCTGATATTGTAAGTCGCGACAAATTTCTCACGAAGCTCTTGAACGAGCAGATGTTACTGAGAATTGATTCGCTTAGACAGGCATCTGAGAGACTGAACTCTGTTAATTGTGGTGTATATTTCTCATCTAGTATGAGTCCAATCGAAGGCTCCGACTCAAATTTATTCCCTCCACTGCGGATTATTTGGAGTTTCTCCAAATTATGCAAGTGTGCTCTCTTGAAAAATAAACTTAGCTCGCTATCCTCTAAGTCTGATCCTTTGATCGTTAAATTTTGCAGTTTATTATTCTTTTGTTTTGAAAAGCATGTTTCCAGCAAACTAAATCCATTCGCCGTCAATCCTCCAATTTCCAAGCTAACAAGCTGGGTGATGTCAACCGCACTTGCTATTATCTCAAACATTAAAGAATCTAATATTTTATGATGCACGGCTAAACTCTCAATAACAACCGGTTCCTTTCTGTTCGACTGCTTTGTTATGAAATCATTTGCCATGGCAACGTAATTCGACCATTCAATTGCAATCCGCTGAAGTTTAGGTAGATGATGCAGCAGCAAGAAAAGATATACGCTGGTGTTGGCAACGCCTGAATAGAACTTGAGAGATAGGTCCTGGACGTTTGGGAGACTGCTGAAGAGTGTTTCAAAATCTGAATGCGATAAATTAATCGATACCTGCAACGAGAGCTTTTGAATTCCTTTTGTAAACAGCCTAAAGGTATCAAGCCTCGGAATCTTCTTATATAAAGAGCAGTTCAATTCAGTAAACTTGCAAGGCAGGCAATCCTGTCCGTCTTCATCGAAAATTAACCAGCTCACAGTATTGAAAGAGAGTTCGCGCAGATGCAATGTGTGCCTTCGCAGTAGCACATTCTCCATACAGAAAAAACTGCGAGAGAAGCAAGAGTCCCGAAGAGATTCCAGTTGAGGATAAAGTAAAATGAGTCGATGCCAGCGATTTTTTTGAACTCGTGGGGGTGTGTTTGGATCCTCGAAATGAAAGAGCAGTTTTTTTAGTGATTTATGTGGGAGGTTAGTGAGTTTTCTCAATAGTTGAACTATTTTGACCATTTCGAGATATATTTCTTTGAGTTTTGGGAAATGTGATCGAAGATTTCGGCCAATAGGAAGGTTGCCTTGTGAGATGAAGAGGTATTCGAGATGCGGAGAGCTTTCGTAAAGCATTCTGCGAGACTTTAAAGGGATTTGACCCATGGTGGAAATTCTTATTTTCTCAACTTGGCTGAGATCGTTCAATAAAAAGAAAGAAAACATGTCTTTTCCGTCCAGCTTTAGGTTTTTCCAGATGTGAACGCGCTTGAATTTGCAAAGATTTCTCCGGTTAAAAGAGAGCGATGCATCCATCACATCGTTTGTGATTATATTTTCCATAATTCAATAAAATATAATAGCATATAATAGAATGAATTGATCTGGATAGAAGACAACAACCAATCTAAATCAATATTCTAATGGTGCTTGAGTAAGTAGATTCGCAAAGTTGATTATTTAATACTTGTAAACATCCATATATTTATAATACAATATTTCATACACAAATAGTAACTTGTTCTCAACGATGTCATAAATCCAAACGCATTAACAGAAGCACAAAAACTAGTTTATAATTTAATTCTAAAGCCCACTCACTGACTTCGACGTCTTCAACTATTTTATCTTAATTTCCTTTTCTTTTTCTCTGGAAAAATTCTGCTATGGCTCAGTTGTCGTATAGTCTGTGTTCCTATGGTGTGGAAACTTAATTCCTGGTACCATATATTGAACAACTTCTCTCCGCTCACTCACATTCTGCCAAGGATTTCTAATATCAATTATAAATCACAAAACAATTTCAGACTCAATTTACCTTGTCCTTTGCTCGTTACTTCGTTGTCTATTCACACTCCTGTCTCTGGAGTTTTCACGTACTGGCAATCTCTCAACAGCAGAGTTAGTTGGATTCTGGTTATACCTGTATCGAAACTTTTAAACCATCTAACAATGAAATATGACTACCTTGAAGTCGCAGAGCGAATTTTATCTCCTCTTCTGTGAAAGTTCGTCGCTTTCGATTGTTCCAAAGGTTTAGTTGGAGCCATATTCCTATGTGTATTCGGCTGGCTTGTAGTTACAAGCGATTTAGGCTCTTTTGCTGATAATTCCCTTCGCTTAAATTGAGCAGATAAATAAGGAGCAGCCCCAGCATTTTCTCGGCCATGCTCTGTAATTGACTTAAGCTTCCTTTTATCGGTCAAATGATTCGTTTTGTTTGGCGACCGACTACTTGCTGGGAAGTGATACTCTTTCTGATGATGAGAGACCTTCGGTGTTGTATCTGCTTGTCGAAGCGATGGAATATCTCGATCCATTGTGCGATTCACGTGACTGCGAGAGGTCGAATAATTCCCTGGACTTCTCGAAGTGTTATTTGAGCGTCTAGAATCATATGACTGTTCAGTGTGGCTTCTAATTGCGAGGTTCGATTGTAAAGGCAATCGCATATTCTTTGTTCTCAAGTTTCTCTCTTGCGAATCATATCGGTCAGAAGGTTGCGTATTTACTCTCTGAGAAACCTTCGGCTCAGGACTGCTTCTGAGGTCGTTCTTTCTCTTCGCAGATTTTGATAAAGTCTGCAAGTTCGTCTCAGCTCTTTGTCTTCTTTGTTCCCGTTTCTGTTTATCTACTTCTACAAAGTTTTTAATATCTTTCGCGTTGGAATCTATTCGTGACTTTGCGTTCTCTTTTATTTGCTTAATGATTTTGAAACCCGACCTATAACCTATCTTTTGTTTAGGAGAAGGCGGGCTCAATTTCCGATAGTTAGCCAAATATTCTGGAGAAGCGAAGAGCTCTTCTTGAGTCAGCACTGGCGTTTCATTTTTCACTTGTCTTGAGTTTGCGTCAACGCCAGTGACAAAGAAGCTATTCTCGTCTTTCCTCTTTGCAATTCTCTCTGAGGGTGTAACTCTATCATGCCCTTCATCAACAAAAAGCTCTCTATTTTCATCATCTTTGAGATAACGTGCGATATGTGCCCCTAATTTCCAAGCAATAAGGCTCGCTGGTATTTTCTGAGCTCGTTTCTCCTTTCCTCTTCGAAAATCTTTCTGAGTAATCCTCGGCTTTTCTGGCTTAGGCAGATGGTGAAGCCTAGCTTCCTCAATATATGGATTGTTGAATTTCAGTTTAGTGAGTCTGGCACTCTCGAATTTAGTTTTCGTTTTGCGCGGTCGCTTATTTCTGCTGGATAAAAACTTATGACAAGGCATCAGAGAGAGACTGGATTGTCGTGTATCAAGCTCTGGATGAAAGATTACTTCCTCCTCAGGCTCAATTTTAGCTTTTTTGACTGGAATGTTGTTGGAGAATGATTCTTTTGAAAGCCTGTTGAAGAAAACCTTCGGAAAGCTTGGATGTTTTGATGGCTCTTCGGACGGAGTTCCAGGCAAACCGGCAGGGTCGTGAATAATTAGTTCTATTTCCACGTAGTCAAAACGATATTCGTCACTCAAAGGAGGAGATGCAACTGGCTCTTCATCTCCGCCCACATATTTATGCTCGTGAGTCTCAGGGTCCATGGCCATGTCCAAATTTTCTTTACCTAAACTAAAATGAAAAGCGAGAGAGATTAGGCCCGAAAACGTTTGGAAGAATACATTTCATAGAACTCTACATCCACGAGTCTTTTTCGCCGGAGACGAGGAAGCTCCCGTTTTTTGAAGCGGTAATTTTGATCGGCTCTGAAAGGAAGAGTTGTGTCTGCCTCGCTATTGGGTGTCTGAGTTATTTTTTTGCTGAGAATTTCTCTTTTCATCGTGATTTCAGGCTCAGAAGGCTGGATGTTTGTTGAGTGGAATGTGGATTGGTAGATCCTATCATTCGAGCTGGTAAGGTTGAAGTTAACATCTTTTATCATGAAATATAGGATAAAATTTATTAAAACGTACAAGCGGTGACTCAGCTGCCGTTTGCTCGATTGTCACCAGAGCAGAGAAAATAGTTATCTGGTCTACTGCTCGCTAAATTTCTGTCAAAGCACTTTCCATTTTTATAAGTGCTGATATTCGATCTATTCGAAGTTCCCGTAGTGCACTGATACAAATGATATCATCATATTGTGAATTAAGCCAGCTGCGGCTTCTCATGGGAAACGTGATCTACTCGAAGGTCTGACTAACTAAGCAAAATGAGTATTTTTTTAATTGCAAATGCTTCCATCAATGCTCAAATTTTTCGTTGCGATTCTTCATTGCGATAAAAGGTTAATCGGGTTATAATTTTATACTACTAAGATATCTATCTTGGAATTAAGCATCCTGATAACCTCACAAAAATGGAAGAAGACCAAATTGAGACAAAATTCCCAGAATTCAAAGAGGCTTTGAGTGATTCCGATGTAGCCATCGAAGAGAAGGCCGAGATCCTCTCTAAGATTAGACAGAGATTCATTGAGCCTTATGCACCAAGCAAGGAGTTTGTTGACGCGAACTTGTTACCTACTCTGACTAAGCTTGCTCATAGCGGAAAGTTCTCCGATGACTCAATCAGAGACATCCTTTGGACCCTCACAAACGTCGTCCACAAAGACGAAGAGATCGTTGGCTATCTCTTAAAAAATAAGATAATCACTTTCCTTTTGGGATACATCAAGAAAGATACTAAGGAAGAAATCCTCGCACAGGTATCAAGCAGCTATCACGTATAATTTTCTCAAATTTGATAGGCTATCTGGGCACTTGCCAATCTTATGCTTGATTCTGCAAAAGCGCGAGACGAAGTGATCGAGAAAGAAGGACTAGCGATTTGCTTGGACGTATTCCAAGAGAGGAAATTCGAGTTGTCCTCGGAATTCAGACATACATTTTCGCTTTTGATTTGTGGCTTTACCAACCAAGTTCCGCCGCCTCCATACAATAAAGTCAAGAATATTTTGTCGTACTTGAAGTACTCGATATCTCAATCCAAAGACAATTCAGAATCTGCTTTCATCCTTGATCACAACCTCCAAACAGTGAGAGATCTCCTTTTGATAGGAAAGGAAGCCGCCTATAAAGACCTTCAAAGAGAAGGGATACTCTTGTCCATCATGGATAATTTCATCAAACTTGAGGATTACTCTCACAAATGGGTTGAGCCATACCTCAGCACCTTCAATTACTTCGTGTCGCAGGAGCTAGAAGAAATATATCAAGAGCTTGCTAGCCTGCTCACCGAGCATAAGGTATTTAAGAAACTTTGCGAGCTGCTCGGTCATTACGATAAAATCAACCCAAAATCTCTTTGTGCACTTATAGCCGACCTCCTTGCGCTCAAGCACGCAGTTCTAAAGGATCTCTTACATACTAAGAACCTTATAGGCGATATCGAGGATATTATTAAGCATGACAAGGTAAGAACTCGTCAGGAGGCAGTGAGACTGACGGCGTATCTGCTTCGGTTTGGTGATCAAGAACTCAGAAGGAAAATTGGCAATTCAGGACTGATTGAATTTGCGTTGTCACATTGCTTGAACATTAGCGTGAAGGCTCTGGAGGCGTTACTTAGAGGTATAATTTCTGCCGTGGAAGCGTTCCAAGAGAACAATGAAGGCACACGAATCATTAAAAAAATTAAGGAAGCTCTCACCAAGACCGATTCCCTGGTTTTGAAATATATCCAGCAATCTAAACAGAAGTCCATTCAAAACTATTTGGATAGACTGCTACGGGATCTTGAGCTTGAAAGAGCAAAAATTACAAGCAGTGACAAAATCAAAAAATCAAAGAAAGAGTCCGGGAAAAAAGAGGGTAAAGCGAGCACTTCGAAAGAAGAGAGTAAAAAAAGCACAAAGAAAGAGAAGGAGAGCAAATCAAAAGACTCTAAGATGGTTGATGAGGAGACTGAGAAAAAAACTCCTAAAAAAGGAACTGCAAAGAAAGACAAAGAGGATGAAGAGAAGTCAAAGCATAAAGTTAGTTTCAAAGATGATCATGAAGAGGAAAAATCGCCGCTAGAAGAAAATTTAGAGGGCTCTGAAAGGAAACGAATTCCTCACAACAAGGTGATAAAGCGAACAAAATCGAATATCTGGGTGTTAAAGGCAGCAACTAAGATGGTTAAGGAAGGTGAGGCGCAGAAAGAGTCAAAACAAGGCAAACCTAACAGAAAAGTGCTTCAAAGAACTCAATCTATTTTGGATACTCTGAAAGAGGGATTAGAAATTCTGGAAGAGGGGGATTATGGACGCGGAAGAAGGAAGAGAGATCCAGTACATTACGAAAGTGATAAGTCAGAAAAGAAGGTTAAGAAGTAGTGTTTTCTGAAGTAGTGAGGCGTAGAATGATTAGACTGTGATTCGATATTAATTGAGTATCCGAACTGTTTTGTCTATATCTGAAAATACGCAGATAAAAGAACTATAAGTAACAAATCATGTGGCTGAAAGGGCAGTAGGGGTTGTAGCTGAGATAAATATCAATTGATGATCTCGTGTCCAACCAAAGGGAATAGATTCGATTTCGAGGAATTCTCAAAATGACATAACTTACAATATTTAGGAGTATATGCTGATAATAGTTTTACATTAACAATTAATTATAATCATTTAATTTTGAAATAAGCAGCAATTTTTGGTGAGCCCTCTTTCTCTTTTTCTTACAACTGGTAGCGGAATATTTGAAAATAGATAATGATATGAT
>ENA-UOTZ01000446-UOTZ01000446.1-compost-metagenome-genome-assembly--contig:-NODE-446-length-34868-cov-14.198902_pt1 | contig 34868 bp, 30 predicted proteins | sample MGYA00238144_ERZ746983 | MGnify/ENA primary metagenome ERZ746983 (study PRJEB28759, sample SAMN06268863) | compost metagenome | isolation source: single cell | place: USA: California, Emeryville, Joint...
GCGGGCCAGTTGCATGTACCTATATAGTTGTGATATGGATTTTATCAGATGTGATACTCTCTTTCATAAAATAAATTGAAAGTGATGACATGCTCTCAAAAAGCGAGACAATTGATCATGGAAGATTAACTCTGATTAGAATATATGAGAGAGGTGAAGAGCAAATAGAAATAATGCTCTTTGAATGAGAATTCTTTGAGATCTCGTTGGAACGAGCCTTTTTTCAAATTTGAGATCAGTAAGATTAAATGTGGAACCCAGAGACGAAATCTCAAGCTTAGTCGTACTCTCAGCAAAATCTGATTAAATAATCACTTCAAGGTCATTAGTTATATCATTAATCTGTGGAATGAGGTATTCCTCCAAATATTCTTACTTTTCCACCAAATAAAGAGAATGAAGTCACTACGGCTCCTTCTATTGCCTCTAATCCTTTGCTAATTGTAGGCTTCTCTTTTACAGCCAAGTTTACGTAGCATGCGATTCCTTTATTTTATTTTTGGAATGCATCCGTGAATTAAATTTGGACAACTCACATAATTCTTTTCTGAAACCGTTCTCGATTAAATTAGATACTGATGAAAATTATAATGTATCGGAGTGATTAATCAAATCCTTCTGCCAATGCTTCTGAAAATCAGTGGTTAGCAAATCAGTTTCTTTATCTTATTCAATCGAAAAATCCAAAACGCTATCTGATCTAATCCTTTCTCCAACCACCAGATTCGTGCGAGATCACAGATGGAAATCCATCATTGCCCTTTCTATTTACTTCCATCTGAGTCTCAAACAAATTAAAAACGCATTTTTAGCGATCAACTTCAAGGTTTTTTAATAAATTAAAGCAGGAATTTTTTCAAGAATTTGGATAGCTGACGTTTCATGCAAAAAGATTTATCAGAATTTAAAATCCCACCGCTCACAAACTGGGTTTATAATTAATTAAATCCAATTCGACAAACTCTTTTAATTCCAAATAGCGGACCGCATATGCTATTAGCACGCCAACGTAACGATTGCGAGCTCCTAAGTCCCTCCCTCGCACAGCAAGATCGGAATGCTCTCTCATCTCATTTCAAAAAGATAAAAGTTATTTTCGATGGTGTTCTCGAAATCGAACTCAGCTTCTTCAGAAGTCAAGAACAGAACCTAACTTGCGAATGGCTTCACAAGGAAATAGTTAATAAAATAAATGCAAAGCTTAGCTCTCCCTCAGACAAAACCACAAAAATTACAGCAGTTTATTTGGAGACTTCTCCTTCGAATATTCAACTCGATTATTGGCTTACTCTGCCGAAAAAATCGATTTCTGTTCTACAAGACGGGCAAGTTCTGATTGCGAGAAAGGTTGAAGAGAACAGAAAGTTTGCTGTTGATTGTGAGGAGGGGATGATGGAGATAACCGATTTCAAGATACTCGCGGATATAGGCTGGGGTGGTGTCTCATCGGTTTACTTAGGTAATCTTGATAATATTTCCTTTACATTTCCCATCAACTAGGCAGAAGGAAGTCAAATGGTATTTTTTACGCAATAAAACAAATCAGAAAAGGCTCTTTTCATAACGGAAAAATCGAGAAAAAACTTATCTACAGTGAGAGAAATAATTCAATATTATTGCGAAAGCCGTTTATGACGAAACTTCATTATACCTTCCAAAATGTATGGAAAAATGTCATTCTGTCGATTGTAATTGCTAATGAAATTAGGAAGGGTATTATTATTTTATAATGGACTATGTCCCAGGAAGAAGCCTCAGACGTATTTTGTACGAAAGAGGACCTTTTTCTGAGGAAGAAGCGAAGGTCTATCTCTCCGAAGTCATCATTGGACTGGAAACGATCCATGATTCGGGACTAATCTACCGCGATCTGAAGGTACTTAAGATTTTTTTTCTCTATTGACTGAATTAAAAAATAGTCAGAAAACTTGCTTTTGGATGAAGAAGGACACATAAAATTCTGCGATTTCGGCATCTCTAAGAAGATTAAATCATTCCTCGATTTGAACTACACTCTCTGCGGAACCCCTGAGTAAGAATTTGAATTGACTCTTTACTAATCCTCTTGCTAGGACATTTTCTCCTGAAATGGTAAAAGGTGAGGGATACAATGTCATGTCTGATTATTACAGCCTTGGTATTGTCGCGTATGAACTTATCACTGGTGAGCCGCCATTCAAGAGAGAGAAAGGCTGCGACCTTAAGCAATTTGCTCAAAAAATTGTCTCCGACGAACCAAAACTACCTGATTATATTTCCGATGAGTTCGCTGATTTTGTCAAAGGCCTTCTTTGCAAAGATGCAAAGTCTCGATTGGGATGTGAAGGTGGGATGGCGGAGATAAAGAACCATCCTTGGTTCGAAGGAATCAATTTTGAAAAGGTCGCTTTACGCCAATCAGTCCCACCAATTGAGGCTTCGTCATTAATATTTGAACAGCAGCTTGTTCCCATTACAACTGATGGGATTGAGGACTTTCGTCCATCTGGAGAATACACAAACACACTGCTATTCTTCGATTACAACTGCGACGCCGAGGAAAATAAACCAGCGCTTCAAAAGCCTGAGACTCCTAAAAAATGCCGGCTTCCATTAAACAGTTCTCCTGACTGCTCTCCTAACCGAAAAACAATCGTTCCTGTACGTAAGTTTTCGGAGTTTGACGCAGTACTTCAACATGGGTCTCCTATAAATATTAATAGAGGTTCAGATGCTGAATATTGGCTTGCCAAAAGCCCTGACAGCCCGCGTAAGATCCTTCTGAGTCCTATGACTTTTCAGAGAATTATCGAGTGCGATGATCTCCCTACTCCAAAGAATGCTAACCTCCCAATGGTGCCTCGCCAGAAACTATCGATAAGTACATTGCCTGACCGAACTCTCACCGCGGATACGAAAGATGGAGAAACTGGTCTGCAAAGTTTCTCAACATCAAATAACCTGGCACCAAGATTTATGGTTTCAACAGCTGAGGCGGATTCAAGGCAAAGTATTCATTCAAAAGGGCGTTCTAAAGCTACTCTGCTTTAGAAACGTTCTTATAATTTTTAAATTTTTTGTTTTTGAATATATTTCCTTTTAGAAACAAAATTGCTTACTTACTTAGTACTATATTATTTCCTATTCTGGCAAAGAAAAGTTCTATATACATTTGTCAACGCGTTTGTATCAGTTTCATCGTTTTCCTTTTTTAAAACGTATGAATGGATCTCTTCCCAATATTAATAGCGGGTTTTCTCCCACTCTCAAAACACTATTTTACATGAAGTTTAGTACTCTTACTCATGAAATACGTCTCAGAGAGAGTTCCCTCTTCGAAAGATGCAACCCAGTCAAGATGACATTATGAGATTAGCAAGGCCAGTAAAAATGTAGCTGTCTTGTATAAAAAAGACGAAAATATCATCATTAATGGACACTATTCTCGATTCAGTGTGCGTGCGTTGCATCAGCAGCCTTCTGTTTCGTAGCGCAAATTTAGCTCAGAGATGATTATTAATTTAGAAGAAATTAACAGTTCAGAGCTTTACTTAATATTTCACGAATAAGACAGGAAACATGTGATTCTCTGGGGATGAGCTTTGAAAATTAACCTTGTATTCTGCATTGCTGATAAAAAGTCTTAAAATATTTGAAATATTCAGTCGTGCTCATCATCTAACATCCAATAAGGATCGAGCACAATTATCTACCCATCCAACTGCTTCAATTTTTCTCTAATTCCCGCTTTCATGAGCTCCAAGATCATTATACTGAAGATTGAATCTTCAATAACTAACAATTCGTTACTTTATAAAAAGAAAACCGTTACTTAGTAAATTAAAACTCATGCAGAATCAATCATCTCTCGTTTCTTACTTTCGTGCTATTAAATTATTTCCTCAAAATTGAGCAAGAAAAACACAACAACGAATTCACAAAGCCACTCTTCACGATTGCAGCTTGCTTAATCCATTTTCTTGATTTCAAATATGATCCACCGAAAAGTCTGAGAGATGAAATTCTTCGAAGTGGAACAGAATCCCCGAGCAGCTCCTACTTTAATCACAAACACGAAAATAAAGCTACCATGGCCTCTCAGTGCCTGTGTACAAGGCAGAAATGAACCGATTGCTGTTAAGGACACTCAATTACTACCAAAGCTGAATAACCAATTTTCGAAAAATGTTCTTAATGGCATCTGATATGCATTATTGTGAAAATAAACATGTAATAGAAGGAACATATAACACATTTCATTTGACTACACCAGCCCGCCCTCGGAGAGGATATTTCATCTTTCATCAAATGAAACGACTTTTTTTGCAACCAAATCAAAAACGAATTTAATTAATTCAGATGACAATTAAGCATCTGATTCGGATGTATATCTTACATGCTCCCAGAACGGTTCACCAGGAAGCGATTCTTCACAGTCAATGATCCTTCTTCTTTTGCAGAGAAACAGCGATCCTCCATCAAAGCCGACGAAGCATCCAAGCTGGTCAACGTAATCGAAGCATTTTTGATACCTAGGTAACGACAATTGTGCTGAACCCTCTCGCACACTCTCGTTCCCGGTCAAAAAACTGTCTTCAGCATACTCGAAATAGCCCCAAACTCTCTTCAGCGCAGTGCCAGCCATTTGGGAAATGATCAAGCATGAGATCTCTTTGGAAGAGATGAGGTACGGGAGTGCCCAGCCATCAATTTGATAGCTCTTTATTTCCTCTAATTCAAAGTCGGGATTCAAGCAAAGGAAGGTAATCATGCTCTTTTTCTTCACGAGGTCACTCTGCAAGATGGCAATGGAGCCTGTTTCGATATTCAGCCCCCAGAATCGGTTTAAAAACATACAATTCAGGCGGTATCTCGAGACAGGAGTCATGTCCTCGAGGTCGAAAGCAATAACCTCGCAGTATTCATAAGTGAACAGAAGTTCAAGCATGACGAAAAGAAGTTCTTTCTCAGGATCGCATTCAAAATCAGCGATTTTCTGGTTGAATGGGAAGATGAGAAGCTCAGGAACCTGCGTGGCTACCTTCTGCTGATTGAAATTCCATCGCAGAAGTGAGGAACCTTTTGCGATCAGCAGCTCATCAGAGTTGAACACGCGAACTCTGGTCAATGGTTGATTGATACTGATGTAAGGCAGTGGAGACTCCAAGTGCTCACTTGGAATACTGAACTTGGCGTGGACCTTAAAGGCTCTTTCGATGGAATAAACGATGATTCCATAATCATCACATACAATCAGATACTTTTCTAACGGATCTGTGAGTAAAGTATGCTGTTGGAGGTTCGAAGGCGGCTGGCTGAAGTTCACAGGGAGCTTTTTTATCAGTTTATTGGTACGATAGTTGAATACTGCGATGCTTGAGGACTGATAGTTAGGAAGACTTCCTTTATACATATGTATGGCCATCAGCGAATTTTTCATTATGATTGCCGATCGGCAAGTCATATCAGAAGCGAAGCGACCTAAAACACGATCGCAAGGTGCTGGTAAAGCATCGGCGTTGAGTAAGCTCATGGTTTGTTTGGGAAGGGAAAAAAATATGTGGCGAAGTCTTATTGTGATCGAATCAAGATTGAGATTTAAAAAATAAAACAGAAGAGAGCTTTTAATATACCAAATTTCGTTTTTATGATCAGAAATACCGATTTATAAAATGATTTCGGCGGTGTTTCTGAGATCTTCATCAGGAAAACTTCACTATGAGAGCCAGAATATCTCAAATCGCTTACGAATGACATCAAAAGGATGCCGAATGGCTACGAAAGGGCAGCATTCTGAGTAGGATAAATGATAAATCGGGATGCTTTAACAAAGGTCTGGATTAATTGATGTATTAAATATTTTTGTAACGTTTTGGAACTTTGGAAGAAAATGATTAACCTCAATAATTCATACTAAGAAAAACTAAGATGAGAGAATCCAGCGAGCCATGCTGTTGAAGAAGTTGAAGTATAAGCAAATCAGTGACTTTGCTCGATGCAGAAGTCGCTTTTGGCGAAAACTTGCGTTTTTTGACGTTATTAAAGGCATTAATTGGCTTCTGCACAGTATTACTTGAAATAAAGTCTGATCCTGAATGATCCTAAAATAGAGCAGAAATGTATAACTGAAAATCTGTTAAAACGTTTGAATAGATTGTTCCCATTCGAGGCTACAAAGAAGAAGAATAAATACTTTTTCAAGGGCCAGGCCCATGCAGTAAGTAGATGATTTGTGAGTTAAATCATCATGCAGAAGATTTAAAAAATAGAATTACCGCACTGATTTCATTTCGCTGAGTTCCCATAATTTCTATGTAACTCCTAATTCTAATTCTTATCTTATTTCCGACGATGCTGAGTTCAAATATTTTAAACAAAAACAACTTCTAAAGCCGCTTAGCAATTTCTGGCCTCCACTTCAAAAATTAATCGAAATTCTGGAAGGCGCAATTTGTTTAAATGATTCACCTCAACTTTTCTTAGAAGTTGTTGCATTATTATAAAGTTACAAGAGCCATCACAAACTCACTAAGTCTTCAATAAAGCTTTTGTAGCAGAAAATGATAGAGACAGAAACACATATTGTTCTTGTAGTAGGTTCCTCAGAAAAAGGCTTTTATTGATGATACAGTTACAGTTTTTTTGAGCTACTAAGTTAATTAAAGTTCAAATAAATTGGCTCACTCAACTCTTTGCGACTAGTTATTGGAAAAAGCAATGTTGGATGTAGTGGATGTGTGTGTGGCAAGTTATAGGCTCTCTATTCCAAATTTAGCAGACTAGGCTCATCGAGCTTTATCATTTTGCACAAAAAATTGACCCAGAACTGTTCTCTTGAGTTGTTACGAAAAAGCTCCTCTGCTCTTTTAATCTTCATATTTAAGAGTCAAGAAATACGTATTCAATAAACATACTTGCTAATCCAGTAGTTGCGAAGAGTTTGTAAGACAACATAAGATATCATCATGATTCTTACATTACCATTGTGTCCTAATATTCTGCAATCTTTGTAAATACTATTCTGATATTCTCAAATCAAACGAGAAAGACTAAACTGAATGTCCAAAATACCATAACAAATCAGTTCTTATCCCTTACGCGTTCGCTCGTTATCTATTTACAAACAAAATTTTAATAATGCACATTCATTATCTCATATCACATTTCGATCACTTCTCCCTTTTCAGATCTATCTCGAGTGAATGTTAAGCCAACGACTACTGTCTTTTCAGGTTCAATTTAAAAAGTCTTTCGAGGATCTTCCCCGAACGAGTTAATTAAATATATTATTTGTTTTTCTCAATACCCCTCATTTTCTACATTGACGACAACTGATCCACGAGTTTAACGTTCTCTTTTGAGAAATTTGGAATTTGGTCTACAATTCAATTTTTCATTTCGGAAAATTGCGAATTCTCCTACAGAAGTACGCTTTTAAAAAGCCAAATAACTTTTTATCCATCCTGAATAGAAACACTTTACTATAATCTTAATGAATATCAATTCGAAGTCCCAAAACCAAATGAAAGGTATCCTTCTTCGATTCCATTTTCCTCATATTTATTCGACATTCGATAGATCTACTCTTCCATTTAAAACAGAATTTTGACTTTGATCCCACAACCGCAATGAGGTTAATCTTCGATAATTACATCCAAATTCTGTCACGGATCGACCACCGAGACATTCTTGAACAAATGATCAGTTTTTTATGCTCAGTATATGGTCCTATCCCACTCTGCAAAGGCGTAGACCTCTCACTATCCGAAGAAAATGCGGTTATCATCAAATATGATAAATCAGAAGCCCGCGCTTTTGATTTTTTATTTGCTATGTACGAAGAGTATTCTGCTAAGCAGCATCCCGACAGCGAGATCTTAAACGGCCTCTGCCTTACTCAATTGGAGAGCGACCAGATTAAAATCCGGCATCTTGAACAAGAACTCCGAGAGAAAAAGATTCGTAAACAAATTATTATCCACTAGACCTTATCAGCATGTGCTGCAGAATTAGAAGAAGTCGTCACAAAGTCGAAATCAGTCATAAAATCGCTGCTCGATCAGATGCCAAGCTTGAGAAGGAATAATAATAGGTCATTGGCTGATGTAAAGAGCTCGATGAGAGCGATTCCATCATTTAATATCGTTGAAGATGAAGAAGAAGAGAAACAAATGAGTATAGGGGAGATACCACAGTCTCTTCAAGGTAATTTACACGAAATTATATATTTCATAACACTGCATCGGATAGAGGTCAAATTTTCTTCGATTCACGAGTTGATACGTAGCCCTACGGGCCTTTTAGGCCCAGAGAGCATCATTCAGAGAGACACAACGACTGCTGGTGGGACAACTCAACGGGAATTGCTAAGTCTTGGCACATCAAGAGAACCGATGAATGACTACGAACATCAGAGATCTTTTGATCCCTCTATGATTAGCAACAAAAGCTCGTCAAATCTGAGAACTCCTGAACTGCCTTTTGTCAGGTTGAACCCAAAAGTTCCAGCTCAAGATCAAAAAACCAGCTTTAAGGCAATAATTACAAGACAAATTCCTAAGACACTAACGCTTAAAGAAGCTCAATCGAAAATTTCCCAATTAGCGAAATATGCGATACATGTTTCTTCGCTGAGTGTCATAATTACACTATTGCCATTTTGCATTGCTGCGGTTATGACGCAGCTCACGTTAAATAAAGCAAAGGTGTATAGCCTACAGATTGTTGATGAGCCAATTTGCGCAGAAGCTGATCCTGCAGGGCTGTTTAAAGACATTCAATACATTCAAGGCCCTGCTCTCACGGCTCTTTCGATGATCGCTTTGGTGGTCTCTATTGTGAATTATGCCCTTAGACTTGCGTTGGAAAAGTTGAAGGGGAAATATAGTAGCAGATGGCTTTGGATCTTTCCTCTTGTGGCTTGTGTTCTTCAGATGGTTGCGATGCTGATACTGTTTAAAGGGAAGGGCGCACTCACCGATCTCCAAGAGAAACTGTTTAAGATGGAATCTCTCAACTGTATACAGGATTCAAATGCTGGAATGGACGCGTATAATGAAATCCTTGGTATTTTTGGACAAGAAATGCTGTTCACTGTGATTGGAGGTCTGCTTTCGACATACCAAGCCGTTCTCTACCTTTCGAATGTGTTTGTTATTGAGTTTATGCAGGATTTGAAAATGGGTTAATGCTCTAACATAACTTTTAAAATATCAATCAATATGACTCTGTAAATAGGGATTTTTAAAATATTTTACCATTCTTTTGTTTACCAAGCGGCTAAATAGCATGTAACAATGCTATAGCTCGCGTTTTTTAACTATATCGGTATGTATTACAAGAGTTTTTTCTTACTTTGCAGTGAGGGAAAGCTGCATTTATCCTAAGATTACGTATCTCAATCTACAAAAAAGTACTTTGAACAGCGAGCTTCAATTGCCAAGATAAACATGCTATTTTTAAGTGAATAAACGGGAAAATTTTAAGGAAAATAAATACATAAACCAACTCATTTTTAGGCCTCCAAGGGAGTCAGTAAAAAAAAGAGATTTATATAACAAGCAGCCTCAACTTAATATGACTCATCTAATTAAAAATAAGCCATTACAACGTTGAAAGCTTGGAGTAATGTGCTATCTGATATCCCACTCAGATCTGGGAATGTGATCGACACTAGCGTTTTCATCAGTTCAGATTTCGCTCGTCCTCTCTCCAACTTTAATTCGAAATCTCGGGGAATTGCCTTAGATCGGCATACTTTACATTTCCCACAGCACTCAGTTGCAAATTTCCCACTTCGATGGTTATACGTCTTGTACAGCTCAGAGTTCGCCATCAGCACCAGGAAATTTTGTATTGTTTTCATGTTTCTCAAGTACTCTCCTTTTTCAGAACTATCTTTCTCAATTGCTGTGAAGGTGAGGATAAGATTCGTGTAATAAAGCAGTCTCGCAAAAGACTCGATCAGACCTTCCAACAAACAAACCACCTGGAGATTAATAGACGGGTAGTCAGTTTGATCCCCTGAGAGAATCTCCTTGATCGCGGATACAAATACCGGCAGATTATAAAGTTGATACCAGTCATTCGATTTAACTATGCAAATTTTTTTATTTTTACTGTAGGAAATGGTCTCTTTGTATCGACTCCACAGCTTTTCTAAGTAATTCAGCTGCAGACTCCTCAAGTCCTCGAGTTTTGGACAGGGCAGATTTGCCAGAGTAAAAAACGTCTGGCTGACTCTAGCGGAGAAGGTGAGCAAACTCATCGAAAAGCCAGTGTTTTCTTGGAGGTAAGCCAGAGCTAAGTTTGAAAGTTTCCTTGAGAATTTCAAAAATTCCTTGCTTAAATTCATTTCGGTAGAGTCTTCTGGCTCTTCTTGCTCACGTTTTAATTCAATCTCCATCGCAGTGTTGGATTGCTCCGGCACGGCGGTTTTTTTGGTGGGAAAAAGCGTTGGTTCAACAAAGAGCTTTTGTACTTGGGTCTGTTGGACTGTGAAGAAAGTGCTTGGTTGACACAGAAGAGGGTGTTTATTGATTATGGGTTGGCAGTAGTTCAATGTAGTAAGAGAATTCATATTGTTCCGATTTCTTTGAGGGGGATAAAGTGATTTTATAGATTGAATGAGAGCTAGCGCATTTAAATTAGAATTTGCCACTGGCGAGAAAAGATTTAAAAAATTTCTGGATTTTAAATGTGCTGATGAATAAATCGCTGAGTTCATTTTGTTCATGAATCGAAAGAGGTGCAAACTAAATAAATTCCTTTTTAATGCTGAGATTTTTTAACCAAAGGCATTTTCTAATAATTTACGGTTGGGGCATTGCTTTTATAAATTGAATGAATTCTTTTATCGGAATTTATGGAATTAGCAAAATTAACCCCCAACCAAACAAATCTACAGACAGCTCTTTTCAAAATATTCTTAGAAGAATTTATAATCTTGAAAATATAGCAGAGTTTCATGCTCGATTTTCAAAGAAATCTATTGCATAAAGGTGGATGGAATTAAATTTTTTTTCTGGGAGAAAGTCCAAAAGTCATATTTTCTCTTGCTCTCATCTCTAATACTGACGAAGGAATTTGCGAGCACAGATTCTCAGCAAGATTTTATCACTCAATGGGGAAAAGCCTGCTAAATTTTAGAGTTTGAGGGGTGATTTCCTGGAGGAAGCTCCTGAGTTAAATTCAATAATTTTAAAATTGAGAAAAAACCCGGTTTTCAGAATCAAAGCATTTAATTGTTTATAAAATATGAGAGAAAGTTTGAGAGCATTTTAATAAAATCCCCTGGCCATGTTTGGGACGTTAGGATCCTGCGAAGATCTTCAAAGCGGTGGTTTGTCTAGTCACATTTCTCTGTAAATATTGAATATTTAAGTCTTTTGACTCAGAACTCCTGAATTCGATCTTACTCTTCTCATCCTCCCTTGGAAGTAGTACCATAGAATCTAAAACTTCCCACTCTTTTCCTCTCGGAGAAACATTGTTTCATTGCATTAGTAATGGCCTTAGCTGCGATTCGTGAGCAAAGAACTAATCGAGTATAAGAAATTACGAATATGGGGGTATGTTACAGATATTTTAAACCATTTGGTCTCAGACGACAGGGATACGGTGCGAAAGGATGTATTCCTTCGCTGCTATTGATGTAAAATACCAAAAACTTTTCAAATTTTGGAGATCATGAAAAGTATCAACTTTGAGTCAGAGTAAATTCATTCAGAGAGAATATCAAATAGACTAATTAGAATAGAATAGATAGCTTTTTATTACAATGAATGCTCACGGTTGACTGGCAAAGAGGAAGCTGCCACAACTGTAAAACAGCAAAAACAGTGGAGGTTTGAAATTAATTTATATTTTAATTCTTTAATGAAAGTTTCAGGAGCTAAAGTGGAAAGGTGTTTAGCGACCGTTATTAGAAAAGTAGAAATAGCAGGACTTTTTTAAATATTTTAGACTTTGAACGCAAACGAAAGCTCTAAGACTCCATAATGGAAAATAATTTCTTCTTAGGCAGAATTCAAATTGTTATACTCACAATTGTTGAAATAGTTGATAGTTACTATAGACGTTAGCATATCCATAGCGAACATAGATGCTGCTAATATCATTAGCGGAGAGATTTCTAAAATTAGATATTAATCTTAATGGCTCTGAAGGATGGAAGCTAATACATTTTTTTTTCACCGAAACACTCAGTCTATACGATCGATAGAAATTCATAGTACGCCAATACTTGTATTACTCCGGAAAGTGAGTCCGGTAAGAGTAGCTTCAGACTATTATTTAAATGCTTGGGTTATTATGAACGCGTTTTTAGAAATGAATAAACTCTTTTTTGAAATTGTTGAAGTAATTGCGTTGATATGAAGTTAGTGAGGAAAATTCATCTTCAGTATTAAGCTGATTGAGGCTTTAAGACAAAACTCGACAAGATCACAGCAAAAAAGCCTAAATTCGTAAGATGGGATAGATTTCAACTCCATTAAGAAAACTAAAGATGTGGTCTACATGGGTGGTTTCTCTCTTTAAATTCAACATAAGAAGTGACAATAATTTTTTAAATTCAAATATGAGAAGATTTAACTCAAGTAATGCCATTTTTCCCGTTCTTTAGAAGTCAAGTGCAAGTTATTTTTACCCAACAGAGTGTTTAGATAAGCAAATGCTCGTCTTGATACTACTCTGAGGACTATTTTGTTTTCCTGAAAAATACTGCTCTATATCTATCTCTTCAGAAGAATCTATGCTGAGCATTTGACTTTGCTCATTCAATGAAGACTAATACGTAATTCAAAAGGAAGCTTCCATATCTGTTCTAACTATAAATTACAACGTCGAATGTAGAAAAGTTATCAAAAAAACAGAATAATTCCAATTACTCGACTATTCAATAAAACAAATGTCGAAGTTAGAAGCTCTTGCTCATAAATTCGAAAAAGCCTCTAAGAGAAAAAACACTCCAAACAATACCTGATTCCTAGCTGCAAATTCACGCTATTTAGTATTCGACATAAAATCCAAGCTTGGCAAAATTCCAGTAGACCGATCGTGAGTGGACTAATCACCATCTAATATATCTTGGAGTGTCATATTGATGGTGAAATACGTTTTTCTTATGATCTCAATGAGGAGTTGCTGAGATAGCAAGGAACCATTACTTTGAGGGCTCACTGAGAACTGAAGGAGGGTTCTTTGTTGATTAATAACAGCGTGGCTTTACCAACTCTATTCGTAACGCTAATTCAACAGCAAAAGAATTTGGAATCTGAGTAATATGTCTACGGAAACCACAAATTTCATTGATAACCACTATTTCCTCCAAATAAGCGAGTTACCCAATTTATTTACTGATAATAAAACAATTTAAATTTTATTTCGAGGCACTTTCTGATCACGATTTATTCTCAATAAATTAAACTAAGTCTTTGCTGCCGGAAATTCCCGTTTTATTGCAGAATCACGGCTCAATTCGTACTTCAGGGCGACTAGCACTTCATTAAGCATGTACCCTCGGACTTGATAGAAGCAAAATTTCAAAATTATCGAGCGTTGATTTTATGAGAAGACTTTTCTATCTAATCTTAATGTTGCAAACGTCCTCCATAACCACAGTCTTCTCTATCTTTACTTGCATTCTATCACCCACCTTAAAATTTCGGAATTAAATCTTTCAGAAAATAGAGCACGGCTTAATTAGGTGCTCGATATAGGATTGAGATCATTCGAACGGTCTAATTCTAATTATTAATTTTATTCACTCACATAAATTACATAAAATTGTTTAGTTCCAGCGAATCCAGCGTTTTATTCAAGATCCAGTGCCGTCGACTGGTTTCAAAAAACTTTGAAAGCGTTGTGATTCAAAATAGACTACAAGAATTTGATATCGATCGATTCTAATAATTTCAAATCTGAATAATTCCAAATGAACATGCGCTCAGAACAAATTTATCTTTATGAGGAAATGGACCCGAACTTTCCAAGCTTCGAAAGGCCCAATGAAGCTCCGTATATATTTACAGACCCGCTTGATGGTATCTTGCCTCGAATTAGCAGTTTGCAGTCATCATATTCGATGACACAGCAAAAGCTCATCCAAGAAACTACTACCATGGACGTCGAAGACGGAGACGGGACATCGGCCAAGCATCACACCAAAGATTGCTTGAAAGTCGGACGGAGACTGATAAAACTGGTTCTCAAACATCTAAAGACACGAAGCAAGCTGATCAACAAATTCCTTGGCGCCTCGGCGAAAATCGTCAATTCGATCTTTGCAGTGTTTGGCTTCAAAGAGCCTGAGATTGAAGAGTTGTTAAAAGTAGAGGCGCATATACTCCAAAAAACGTGGGAAGAGTTCAAAAACTGCCTCTCCTACAACAAAAACAAGAAAATCTGCGTGGTAAAGTCTGAGTACTGGAACGTCATGTTCTGTAGCAAAACATTCGTTGGATATGCCCTGACAGCCTGCAAGAATCTAGAGAAAAGCTTTATAAAAGACACGCTCTTCAGTTTCGAAGGCCTTGCCTCATGTTTATGTGAAATTTTATTTTTTACAAATCAATTATTGCTTTTGACCTTGATTTTCAAGGATCAGACGGCGAAAGGCGGAAATTTTTTAAGAACGGTCCAAACGATGGGGAATCTCGTGGTGCTTATGATCGAGCCTAGCTTGTTTGATTTTTATAATCACCGTAGTGGGAAATTTCCCAACGAATGCTGCGGAAGATGCAAGATTTGCTGCTCGAAAAATCTACCTTTTGACCTTGAAATTGTTCTTCAGCGAGGCAGAGAGAAAGCGAGCACTTTGACAAAGGCGATTTTTGAAATTTGTCCAGAGTCTTTGGAAACCGTGAATGACGAACAGTTGTTTAGTATTCTGGTTTTACTGGTGAAGCAATGACGCGTTAAGTTAACGTACGATGAGTTAGGATAGATAGTAATTTTGGTGAGCAAGGCTGTTTAAGAGTTATTTTACTTTCTTGAATTCTGTGGTTTTAACAAATGTTAACAATTAAATTAGAGTTAGCCTGATGTGAATATACTTATGTTGAATTAGTAGCAACAATGAATGATGATTTTCGAGAATAGGGCATGAAGTTGCTACGAGACTTTCATACTTTTTCATAAATGATGCTCAACGAAGTTTGATGCATTTACTGTCAATCTCTCTCCGAAAGTGAGCGAAATTGTTTTGTAGCTCCAAAAGCTGAGGAAAGATAAAAGGTCCAAAAACAAAGGGAGTGCTGGCTCATTTTCAAGTTTCTACTTTTTTCTACTTTAGGAGCATCCAAGAAACGCTTCGTACTACCAAATTTTGTCTATATTTATGCTTTTCATATTGTAGCTAAGGATAATGCTTTGAATGATAGGAGAGTGCAGCTGTCAACTTTATGCTCTATACATTTGTTTCATTGGACAGCTTCATCTCATGGCATCTTATCAGAAAACTGATTTTACGTATCATCTCTTTGCTGGTATGAATGGGAGGTGGCAAGTGATATCTGTTAGAGCTATATTTCTTAGCTATATGTCTTAGAAATTAATTCTAACTGCAGCTGAGTGCTCTCAGACGTTTACGCATTTTTCAAGTTTATTACGTGAGCTAAAGAAATTAAATTTAACAGCAGACATCCTAGCTCTAAATCTACAACAAGCAAGTACCATTGAAAAATGAGGGTTGCAACAAAACTGATACCTATTTTAGCTCATTCAAACTTATTTTGATGATGATTATGACACAATAACTTTTTTTTCATTATTTCTAGGTTGACCATTGATAAGGCAACTCTTGCCATCAGCGATCGAGTTATAGATGGGAGCCTCTTTTAGTTGTTATCAACCCCACTAAATTTGCACATATCAGAGCAAGAACCCTGTTTCTAGAGGAAAATTCCATTTTAGTAAACTTCTTTACTCGGAATCATTCGAAGTTTATTTGCTTTAATTTCTAATATTTTGTTTATTTTTTTCACTTCAGCTCGGATCTCCTTCGAAAATCACAGACTGACACTTCAGATGAATCAAAAGGAAGTTTCTACACCTCGTTTGACTAATAACTTGGCTGGAAATGATAAAGTAGCCTCTCCGAGCACAATTTCTGGTCAAAGCAACCTCTTGAATGTCAGAATCAATGTTGATCCTGAACTACCGATCGAAAATTTCGAAATCAAATGTCCTATGGACATCTCAGGTGCGAAGCTGTTTGAGCTGGTCCAAACAATTAAAGATTGCTCCAGCAAAGACTTTTATTTGCTGCTGGAAGAGGACACTAAACCACGGAACATTTCTAGGAACTGTACCGAAGCTCTCTCGTATCTTCAAAACCCAAATGCTTCCCTGAGGATGAAATCACTAAAACGTGGAAATAACCAAATCTCAGTCAAACGATTGCGTGAAATTTTACTTTTCAATGTAGCTGAAACAACAACAATTGAGGAATTAAAAGAGCTTATTGATATAGAAAAAGGGGACCCATGTGATCGACTCAAAATAGTTCATGACTCGGATGTTTTATTGGGCAGCGATAGGATTGGTTTGCGGAGGGAATTTATTTGTTTCAACAAAGGCCCTGCACATTGTCAGTCATTTGAAAGCAGCGAAGGACGCTACCCTTATCCTCATAGATCGTCGACAATTCCGAATGGAGAAGCTCAAATCTCAAACACTCCAAAGCTACTCCAAGACTCGCAGCTAAATTCCAGCATTGCGACAAATGATCGGAGTATGAAAATTTCGAAGTCCTGCGAAAAATCAGGAAAACCAAACAAACTGGAAACTTTTTGGTTAGTTGCTCAATTTCTCAAAGAGACTATTCTACAAGTAACCCTCTGGCGAAGTTACCAAGAGGGAAAAACTTCTTTGGGCAAAAAGCCGTTCCCTGCAAATGATTTTCAAGGCGAATTCAATAATTCCGACTACTATAGCATTTCCAATATCACACTAATAAGAGAATTGAAAGATTTTTTAGAGAAACAATATAAAATGAACTATAAGAAAATCATTTACAATCAGGACGTATTGCCTGAAGATACACTACTCTCAGTGATTCCAGATGGCTCTTTACTGAAACTTTATGATTTATCCAATCCAAGATGCGAAGATATGAATGAACCGTTCCAAAATAATTGAACTATGCTGGCGATGATAATTCAATTGATGTACAATTGTCAATTAGAGTTTTTCTTGTATTACACATCGCCTTTACTTAACCCGCGTTTGCTTCCTAGCTGATCTGTTACAAATTCTAATTTAATATTTTTACTCTTCTGTTGACACTAAGCAAAACTGGAAATGCAAAATATTTCATTCTAAATTTTTGTTAGCAACTTATAACTATCACTAATACATTTAATTAACGAAGGTGATTCCGATATGCTTCTCTTTTTCTCTTTAGCTGAAGAATTTTGTCATATAAAGTCTTTCCAAAATAGAAAGCATCAAGAAAACAGATAACCATCCTATTTTCAGTGATTTTTTAGACAATATCTCTAATTCCACTTAATTCTAGGCTGTCTTAAGTTTGTGCTTGGGATTAAAGCTGCTAATCTTAAATTCTCCCCCTGAAGCTTGGATACATTTCGATATCTCATTAAAATACTCAGGCTTTATCCACGTTCCAAACTTTTCATCTTTTGAATAAGCACCAGTATGTAGTCCAACAACATAATATTCTCCTTGGTCATTTTCATAGTAGAGAGCAGCTCCTCCTTGACCTAGATCCGTTTGTATATCATACAGCAGCATATTTTGACTAGAATCGAACGCGACACTAGATGTTCCTCCCCATAGCTCATAGCAGTTTTCCTTCTCAACCACCTTATCTTTAGGGTAACCCACCAAATTAAATTTTTTCGACTTCAACGGCGCGGATGTCTCGGACACGTGCAGACCCAGATACCCGACACTCTTTCCAATCGGCTCTTTTAGAACGACCACGCCGAAATTAAAAATCATATCATCTCCATTTTCTGTGTTTGCATTCCTCCATTGCTCTGGAACATAGCATGACTCTATTTCAAAGGTCTTGAGACCTGGGTTTTCAAGCAGCACGAATTCTACTTTCGTATGATACTTGTTAGTTCTCAAATCAAATAAATTATAGGCAGCCGTAAGAACGATATTTGGACCAATCAACGTGCCTGTACCCCAAAATATCTCTTGTGTTTCCTCACGATAATATCTGACTATGCCAATAGCGCTAAATGGAAATCGATCTGGCGGACTAATCTGAACTCGTTCAGAAGATTGGATCTCTGTGTCGTTCGAGTCTTTCGTCGACTTTAAGGTGTCGGCGAGTGTCATTTTCGTTTCATCTAACATAGTTTTACTTTATTAGCGGCTTCAGGTCAGGTTCTTGCGTTTCAGCATCTTTTTTATTGCTCTCTCCTGATAGCTCTTCCCTTTTGAGTCTGTTTGTTTCTTGAGGGTCCAGCATACGCTGTACAAGCGCAGAGATAGACTCTGAAATGTTTAATTCCTTGATTGCAGTTTGAAGTGCAGGCTGATAGCTTTTCCGATTTTTAATTCCAGATAAATAATCCAAATCACTTTCCTTAGCTCCTTTCAACTGGAGAATAGTGAGTCCAATACTGTAGATCTGTTCGGATTCATTGAAGTTGTTTCGTTGCAGCTTCCTTTCGAATTCAAAATCATCGTTTATTTTGTGATGTGTTGATATGATATTTGAAGGATCAGTTAAAAAAAATCGCTGTCTATCAGCAGTCCATGAAATATTCTTCGAAGTTAATCTCAGTGGAACATCGAGAGAGTCGTGGATGGTCTCTAGACAGATTAATAGCTGATTTGTCAACCGTTTGCATTCCTCTATTGTTTCTAACAACTCATTGTATTTGAGTTGGTGTGGATACATCAATGGCTCCGTGATATATCCAAGAGCAGGCTCCGAAAATTCTATCGATTCGATTTTAACATAATCACGCGCGAAGACTCCTAAATACACTAGCTCTCTAATGAATTGAGTGGTTGCGAGATTGGGATTCTTCTGATAAAATTCATTGTTTGTATCAAGAACGTGAGCATGGTAAGTTTTTCCATCCAATAATGATTTGACGCTATAAATTCGATAGCAATACCCCTCCTTTTGAAGTTCGAAGTCTGTATAGTAATTCTTCAAACGCTGTGGAATGAATGATTTTTGGGCTTCACTTATCATTTCATTATTTTATTCTATCCTTTAGTTAATTAAAAAAGAGAGGGAGCCTAGAGCTTTAATTATGATTACAAATTATGATGTGTGATGTAAGCGCTTCTTCTTTTTACTAATAGTACATAGTACTTAACTTCGAAACATATTGAATCAGATTATTTTGACTTATATTGTCTTGTTCACTTCTTCAAGCAGGTAAGTTGAGTGTCTTTAACTAAATATTTATCTAACTCAAGATGTGAAATTTAATTCTAGCAAAAACAAGTTTCCTTGATTTTATCTGTAAGCGTTAGAATTGTCAAACAGCTAGAACGATGGAACACCAAGGCTCCTTCCAAAATATCCCAAATTCGCGTCCTTGTGCTGACAGAGACTTCAAGTTCCGAAACAAGTCTTTATCAGTTGTCTGATTCAACAAAGGAAACACCTTGATGCAAATTATACTACCTAAATAAACTTTGATCTGGCTGATATCCTGCATTCTCCACACAAATCTTAATTTCTCACTGAAAGAACTCATTTTGGTAACAACAAACCGTTATAAGTATCTTCAAAGCAAGTTTAGTTCCAAAACTATTATAGATTTATAGAAATAAACACAGGTGATAAAAGAAGTAGTAGTAATAAAAAGTTATCTCAAAATAGTAGCTAAAGCATTATAAAGAAAGCAAAAATTTTATGGTTGCCGACTTTGTCAGAAAAAATTCCATTAGTCAATTCTTTTAATCCAAAGAGATGGCAGCCTGCGCAGTTGGCTCATCAAAGACCTTCAGAACATGTTCCATGATTTCCCTATGATTTTCACAGCTCAGCTTCTCTCTCAAATACCAGCAGTAGAAATTTTCTGCTTTATCAAACGCAGCCTCAAAACCCTCTTGGTTCGCTAAGATCTTCCTAATAGCCGTGCCCACATCTTTGCCCGTCAGTCCTGACTCCGACAGCTGCCCCTTCAAATATATTTCGCTTCCTATCAATTTTTGATTAGCCTTCACGTGATTATTTAATAAATGCATACCATTCATACTCATTCCAAGTTTCGTCAGCTTTGTGACAAGAAACTCGAGATGCTTTTCGTTTGAGAGAAGCCGTTTATATCTCCTGAGAAAAGCATCAAATTCTTGAAGCTCTTTGACTGAGAAGACCTCGCGAGAAGAACCGCTTCTCATAAATTGCTTTGACCAGATAGACCGATCTTCGGTGCCGCTATCTTTCTTTTCATTCATGAGAGTTTGATAACTGGAGGACAATTTTATCAGAGCTTGAATGATGGCGCCATCAGTATAAGGATCATCGAGCCTCGAGAGCATCACGAGTTTTTCTCGGGTTCGAACAAGGGTATCTCGAATCACTTCTACTTCGCCAAGCAGAATGGACGCTTCGAGAAAGGTCTAGCATAAAGGATAATAATGGATTTGAGGGAGGTGAGATTTACATTATCGAATGAAGGTACGCGGATTGTTTTTGGCGTGAATTCGATTTGGTTAGAGAAAGCAAAGGGTGTGGGGCTTGATAGTGCAAGCTTCTCTCGTTCAGAGCAGAGCATTCCTCCCATTTACTCTTAAGATTGTGGAAATTCGGCCAAGTGGATAAGTCTTACTTACTGACTTTACTTTAGAAATATTTATTTGAGTAGATTTTTAATTCGAGTAATAACGGGTAAATTGTTACTCATCAACTGGAAATAAATTTTTTGTTTTTTGTTCTTTTCAGTGGAAAAGTGCCTTCAGAAGAGATCATGCGTCGTGTGGCCGAGAGATATTATTTTTCTTTAATGAGAAAGGACCCAGTACATATATTGCTGGATGGAAGCTTGCAATAGAGAACGGATAAATATAAAAATGTGAGTTTCTGTTAATTTGCAAGAGTGATTCTTTTCATAGCAAAAAGAAATGAGAATAAAATTTGATCTGAGTTGGAGGCAACTAACAATAATTTACTGAGATAATTCAGAAATTCTTCACTCATTCTTGTTCGAAAGAAGCAAACTGTATATATTGCATTCTTTCGAATTGGAAATATTCTTATTCTAACAATCAGCTTCTAAAATTTGACTCATCGATTCATATTCCATATTCTGTTGCTCAATGGAACAACTTTGTAGTATCTTACTAAAATATGGTTTTTTGTTTTTTTAGGAGTAGCGTGCTATAAGGTCAATAGAGATCTGTTTGTCAGAAAATATACCACGAAAATATTAGCCAAACATGGCAAGTTTAAGAAATCAACAAAAGCGTTTGGACATCATGAGCTGAGATGCCCTTGTTTAGGCAAAGTAATTCATCAATGCTATGTTAAAGTGGAATATAAATTTGTTTTGGCTACTAGGGAAAGGAGCTCATAATTAAAACCCTCTGAGTTCCTTTATGTCAATTTTTCAAACCACTCCTAGTGTTTTTTCAGAAAAGAGACATTCTGATATAATTCAGCCTTCGAAATTATTTGTAAGTTCAGTTAGATGAATGAGTTTTTTTTTTATCACTTGAAACTTCATTGCTGTTTGAGGCTAACTTCTATAAAAATACAAAAAATATATATGATAATAGGAATAATTCAGCAAGTCCAAAGTGTGAGCAAATCACTTTATGTTCAAATCATCCCGCTAAACTAGTTAACTCCATACTGAGCGAGCTTATTTTGTAGTGCTTGAATTTTGCTATCCTTTAGTTTTGCAAGCTGCTCAAGCTTTTTTACCTTCATCTCCAATATCTATTATCAAAAAATTATCAGAACATCCCATCAAACCTAAAACATTACTTCTATGGTCTCTTTAAGCTCGTTGATAGTCTGCTCCCGAATATACTCTTGTTGTGATCTAGTTAATAAACATTTACCAAACTCTATAAGACCGTGTAATTACGGGTTTTGTTCTTGTTGCTGATAGTATTGAACTGCTTGCTTCTTAGTCATTATTTCAGGCGGGGCTTGGTTTTGAGTATTTTCAAGATATTTATCGATCTTCCCCTTTACATAGAGAAGTACTCTTTCAATTGCTTCAGGCTGGCAGTTAATAACGCTATCAACATCTGTTTTCGAGAGTTGGAAGCCCATTTTCTTGAAAACTTTCTCTGAAGATGAAATTAAATGTTTAATTTGAGCAAAAAAAGGCGCTGGAATGTACTGTTAAGCGTGTCCCAGTTAGTTGCTTTCATTGAGAGTGAATGGGCTGCGCTGTAGTTATGAACTTCAACCAGTTTTGGAAGAAAGTGAGCAACTATTTCTGCCATTAAAACTCCGTCAGCAAAATCACGAGAAATATTTTTCTTGGGTCTGCTGAGAGGGATTTCGTCGACCCAGTTGTAGACAATGTTAAGTTCGTCTTCAGTGAGAGCTTGAGTATTCATTGAGTGGGATGTAATGGGCTGTTCGGTTTCTGAGGTGTTTTATTGTATATTAAACAATGTGAATTTGAATTCAAATGGTATATATCCTTTATGTAATATTTTCTGAATTTCAGTTTCGAGAAATAATTTGTTAGTTGCTTGAAGAGCTATGGTTTCAAGCTAGTGCGCTTCAAGAGTTTTATCTGTGTCTTGGGGGAGCCTGCTTTATTAGTATCGATTTGGCTTGTGCAAAAGAAAAGTGATAGATCGAGTTCAGTGGAAAAAAAGTGCTTCTAATTGAAAATAATTGTCATACGATTTCTCTAAAATGGCCATGTTTTATTTATCAGGCATTTGCATCTCTTCGATTATTTTTCCGTAATTGAATGAGGATTATTGAGCATCGGACAAAGGTCATTGATATAAACGAAATTAAGTTGAGACTAGGCTATTTAATGAACGATGATAAGTCTGACAAGGCTGTTAAACCTTGCTAACGCCTCTGAACCTGAAATACCGAAGTAAGAAAGGGATTTTCATACAATGTAGTATAATTTTCTAAAAATGTATATAATAACACCAAACCTGAACATGTTGGAATTGTTGCATTCTGAATATTCAGTAAAAGCAGCTCAAACACTCAAAAGTCAACAAGCAAAGTGCTTTGATATGCTCTTGAGAGATTTCATTCTTATAAAATCTGATCTTTTTAATCGTCCTTTGTTAGATCATCAGTTGGTTTTGAACTATCAGCATCTTGAACCTTAATCGTTGAATGGATCTTCGAATGGAGTTTCAACGAGACTTCCGAACTAAATGCTTTTCCACACGAAGACACCGGACAATGAAATTTTTTAACTATTTCCTTTGTACCCTTGCCACTGTCCTGCTCTTGAAGATCTTGAAGAGTCAACAATTGCGAATTCATCAATGGTGAAAAGTCAGATCCTTGAATTTTGGAGAATGTGGTTTGTCTTAAATAAAACTATAAAATTTTTGGAGCGACAATATTGGTTATTACTCTTATAACAATTTTGACAGTCAGTTTTTCCTTATTATATTAGTTTAAGGCGTGGAAAATAGAGCAAACATGCTACTTGAATACGAGCCAAATTTCAATGGCTCGAATTCTCGCTGTGTAATTCTGCTTGTATTGAATGAGCATTATTATGCTAAAATTATTATCTTAATTTCTTACTTTTTTTGTGGATTTTAGTTAAATTTCCAATTCATTTCTTATACGGAAAAAAGAGAAAATTTTAGCAAGTAGAAAGCAGCAATCTCATTGATAATCATAGTGCTAACTTCGAATATATATTCTCCAACAAAAAAAGTTATATTATCAAAGGAAAGGTCCAATCGACTGCTCGAGCTCACGCTATCACATTTTTGGGCTCTCTGCCACTAGTAAGTTTGTTATAAACCAATTCATCAGATAATCTTGAGTTAGCTTCCTGTAGAAACGCTATTAATTTCGATATTTTTTTCGTATAGTTGTCCAGTTTCTCTCCCCAGGAAGGTTTACTAAAGCCTATGAACATAATAGCTTCAGCAAAAAGCGATAGTGTTAAAAACTACCGATATGCGCAACTAAAGCAATCAACTTGACAAACCCTCTATAATCGATGATAGGACACCCTCCCAGCTGCATTCTTCGGAAAACCTAAGAAAGAATATTAAAAAAGACCTAACACACTAACGAATAGTACCTCTGTGCCTTCTTTCAAAGATATAATCACTGGAATAAGCGAGAAGTCTTGACCAAACCTTTTGAAATTTTTCAATGACATAAATGGCTGATTGTGGTATTGGAAGTCAATCGCTTCGTAGAGCATAAACAGCTACAATGTCCTTTAGAACAGATAAATCAAAACGAATTCATTACATGTTTCAGCAAGGCGTCGTATCCTTCAAATAGCCTTAGAACTTCATTATCGAAGGAATCGTCCATCGCAAAAATATCAATCTTAGAAAAGGTCGGTTTGTACAGCGTTTTCCCCATCACCTTCGCGACCTTGCTAATCAAAGCTTCTTCGATGAACGTTTTGAATGAGTTATATCGATCTCCTCGATCTGGTGACAGAACTCCATTGTTTGGCAGTTTGCTGATGATATACAATATATCAATAAACGCGCTGAAATCAATTTGTTTCTTTCTGCATCTCCTTGAATAAGTCATCAACACCTCTTCTTTAGTGCAGTATTTATCAAGTATTTCGAAATCCTTCAAGAGCTTTATCAGTTTAAGGTAGCTAAGTTTATTAGAGTTCGTGCCGCTGTCTTCCGAATACTGTTTCATTATGAAAAACAGGCCGTCTATAGAAGTATAGTAAATAAAGCTCTTCATTGAAAAATGACAGCTTACTTGCAAATTTAGTTCCGATTTTTTCTGTCATAATTGCATGAGCTTGTTGGTCGTGCTTATCTGCTTTAGCTATCATTTCTGCTGCCTCATCAATATCTTAAAATCCCCGACGAGTCAAATGATGTTATATAACTAAGGATTTTACTTTCATTGAGCTGCATATTTTGAATTTCTTTGAGAAGGCCGAAATAAAAAGAGCGCTTGGTATGGTTATCAGGAGAAGAGCTTTTTTCTGGAGAGGCTGTTTTTTTGTCGGGGCTGCGTTCAGTGAGATTCTTATTCTCTGTTGTGATATTTTAGAGTATCATAATAAGCAAAGGAAAATGTGTTTGATCATACGGCGCGATGGATAGCCTTCACAAAAATTGATTGATAAACCTCTCATATGTGCGTAGCTCTGGATATACTTCGGAGGTAATTTTGTTGATTTTAGATGGATTTGTGATTCAGAACGCAAATGCTTTCCTGGATCCTCCTTAAACATGCCACTTTGAAATTTCGTGTCTTTATCGAGGTTTGTGTTTGTCATAGGACGTCCTGGGCTTCTTGCTGAGAGAGAAAGAGAGAGTCAGAAAACAATTGTTTGAATCGACGCTTTTACGCGACTTCTCTTGAACAGATTTCTCATTAGCACTTTCATCGAACTCGTTGATGACTTGTTGACTAGCGTACGCTACTTTGCGTGTCAGAGTCAGAGAGAAATATAAGAAACACGTTACCATTTTTATTTTTCTTAGGTGAATCATCATCATCGTATGGGCCAAGGATTTCACCGGGCAGCGACTGGTTGTGAAGGTCGTTGACAGAGCCGTCAGGGTTTATCGCTGATAATTCTTGCTGATTTTTATCATCAGCTTCCTTCCGAGTGTTTTTCTGAGTTACGTCTTGGCCCTGAGGCGTAAGATCACTGCTCTTGATCACCTCTGTTTATTTGTGAGATTAATGAGTGGAAAGAATGGAGATTTACCATTAGAAATGTCCGGTTTTGAATTGCTTTTAGAATCGGCTCGTTCGCCTTTGGGAAATTGAGCCAACTGATTCACTGGTCCATTTTTCCCGCCTGGAGTGCTCTGAGAGCTCTTGGCTTGATGTTTTTTTGTTTCAGGTCCCAGTGATTTAGGAAATTTCAATCCTCTTAGCATTTTATCCAAAGGAATCTAATTGTGATTACTTAATTTTATGATTTTTTGTAAATAAATTATATTAGTGTGTGTTATTCTATTATCGCATCAATCAGCGAGTCAGAGTATATTCTTTTTTTTAGTGCATCGAACATGGAGTAGATTGCAAGAATACGACCATAAGCGAATATGAATTGATATCTGCTTAGGGCACCTATTGAAGGAGCGACATGCTTTTCGGTTGATCCAGACTATTAGAAAGGAATTAGAGAAGGGCAATCTATAGGAGGTATCATGATGCTCTGGTCCATAACCTTAATGACTTGCTCTAAAGCTCAATAATAACTTAATGAGCAAATCAAATGTCTTTATTTCTTATGGACTAATAAATTATTAAGATACCCTGGGAGTGATTAGTTTGTCTCCGAAGGTTAATGGCCTGAGATTCATATAATTTGATCGAGATCCTACCAAAGCATGAAATGATCGCTTCCATTATTTCTCAGATTCACAAGAACTAAGGGCTACACATCTCCAAAAACAGAACAATTTTATTGAAATGCTTCCATTCGACAGGTCCATAGATAAACTTAGTACACTCTTTTTTATACTCACAAGTCAAACAAAATACAGTCAAAAAATTTCCAAAAATAACTGGATCAATATGACATAACATTTTATTCCTCATTAGAATTCTGAGGCTTTTATTAGTATTTAGAACTTCGGTTGAGCTATTCTAATACGCGTGGGTTGCGTACTCATATGATCTTTGAACATTCCTCGACGGTCATCTAACAAAAATATTATCAATTTCCTTCAATGCCTCTCTATTTACCTCTGGGTGCTTTAGTGAAACCAACTGATGGCAGTGTCTTTTTCTTCGATGATATTTGCTCACCAATTGAACTAAAAATTAGGTTAACGGGAATAAATTGCTATTCCAAAGTGAAGTTCTATACGATCTGACATCGAACGTCTGATTCTTCGAAGGGTCATGATGCAGCGCTCCAAATTTCTCTGTCTTTGTGAAGCTGACCTTCGGAGCATCTCTCATTGTGCTAAATCAAGAAAAATTATAATTCTACACGCTCCAAAAAAGAATTCGAACCTCAAATTCATGATCTCGCCTTTTAAATACCTTCCAGGGCCAACAACCCTGGATGTGGAAGAATTAGGAGCGATTGGCGATTCTCCCGCTCTGATCCTCCGATATCCCATAGTATAGACTGGCTGTCTTTGCCATTCAAGTTTTGGCCCAGGATTATACTCAGGCCCAGGTGTCTCGCTGACACTCGAATTTCCTTCTCTGAACTACAGAATAAGTTAGTGTCCCATGAAACCAATGCTAGCTCACTCTTGATTCTAATCCTATCCTCACACTTGCTCTGCCTTGTCTTCTCTTTAGATCAGCTTCCATAGGATCAAACTAAAAAGACGAAATTTTTTGATTTTCACACTCAATTGCTTTTAGAATTGACTTCATTGTCCTCACGGTAATAGTAAGCAAATTTCGCTCCAGTCTCAAGTGTATTCCTTGCATGGCGAGAGAAACTCCACTTAGGTTCGTCTTTGAACCCATATAAATATTTATCCATTCCTCGAACATCGTATTTAGGGCCACTTGACGTCCTTCCTAAATAACAGCATTATCTGAATAAAACTCTCAGCTGTGAGCGTGTACCTAAAAATTGACTCTTGCTGAGCTCCTTGGATTGAAAAATCATCTGAGCTTTATCTCTGCTTGCAGTTCCAAAGACGACTGTTGGTTCAGTTCTTTTGCGAGAGTCAATCATTGGGCCAACTGAGGTGTTGAGACGCCTTGATTCGAATTCTATGAGGTCTTGATAAGTGTATTTTTTAGTGCTGCGACTGCGAGCTCCTTCCTCTCCTGTGAGGAGAGCCGTTTGGGCGTTTGGATCCATCAGAGAGTTGGTTAGTTGGTATGAATTTATTTTTTGTGATTTAGATCAGGACTAATAAGCTTATTTGGATCCTCGTAAATAAATTAAAAGACCGTTACATCCATATGCATCGCTCATCAAAGAAATTCAAAGAGATCTGAAGCTGACCATTCGTTTGGAAACTTTGAAGGCGAAGGTAATAGAGATTCTCGGAGTCTACACAGCCAGAGTATTCTGTGAGCATAAGAGGCTTGATGACTAAAATGACAACAAAGTAAGTAGAAATGATACATCTCGCTCGGATGCGCGAGTGAGCCCTTGTAGAAAAAATACAAAGATTTATTGAAAATCGCATGCCTTAACTTGAACCTTGAATTTAAGGCAGAAATCCATACTCATAGAATATTTTCAGAAGAAGTGCTTCTATTTCTATTTTCCTTCTGATCTTTCTTCTTCGAATAGTCTCGAATAGACCCTTTTTGAGAGCAATTTATTCAAAAAATAATAAGATCATTTTGTGGAATCTTTAGCAATCAAGTACGAGCAGGAATTTAATTCCTTCGCAAAAGCACTGTAAATAGTACTAAAAAATAGGTGATCTTCTAGAGACTTAAAATCTGAAGATGCATTCGTAAAACCTGAGGAAACCGCTTTTTTACCTTCAAAAGTGAGCATCAAGAGAAGATACTATCAAAATAAATTTTTTTGTGCAGACCTTGAAAAATGTCTACGTCATGGAATTTTCTCTTTATAATTGTAAATTCATCAAAGTCCTCATCAACGCAGGAATTTCAAGTCGAGTCGATTGCCTTTCTGCCTTACTACCGATGTCTCAGAATGCATTGCCGTCAGAATCATCATAATCCAAGTCCAGAAATCTAACCCTGTGTGACAAAAAGCTAAAAAAGGAACATTTTTTCTGAAAATAATTTTTCTAAATCTTCCGATTTCTCTTCATTTTCTTTCGCAGTGAGTCTTTATGTTAGCGCAATTCACTTTTGCCAGCAATACATAAGAGAAATACACCATGGAGTTCAACAAAATTGATTCTACTCTGTATTACAGGCGTTGTTTCGATTAATTTTTAAAACCTTTAAAATCGCTTCGATAGGTTCGAGTCAGTTCAAAATTCTTCAAATCGCTTCTAATCACGTTGAGAGGCCTTCTAGCCTCTTGTCTGGACACATAAAATATGATCTTATTCGAAATATCCAGTAGTTTCTAATAGAATTCTGCTTCTACATCTGAGTCCCTAATATAGAGATTCAAAGTCGATACGCAGCAGATACCGAAAGATTAGCTGATCTACTGACTATGAGACTGCAGGGAGTGAGTTTATTTTTTTTGTGTAAAAAAAAAAACAAGGAATGAGTTAAGTTTATGCCTATTAATAATGTTTTACACTGGAATCACTACTCAATATTTATGCGCCAATTATTCCTTATTTAAATAAAGTTCGAAAATCACCCTCTTCAAACTGCGAATCACTCCAGAGAGCGATTAGGTATTTGCTGAGAACTTAATTAAATAAAATATCAAAACTACCTATATTTAGTGCTTGATCGCGATCAATGGGTTACTTGACAGACACCGGAAATACACTGTCCTATCCTGATTCCAAACCCTACATTGAAGGGATCAAAAAGGATGGAGTTCTTCAGTTTCTCAACCTCTACAAGAAATTCAAAGATTTAGAAGCAGTAAGCCGATTATGGGGCGACGAACTCGAATATCATATCATCAACATCGACCCAGTAACCAAAAAAGTGCGTGTTAAACTCGTGGCAGAGGAAATTATGCAAAGAATCAAAGATGATGCTTTTGAACCACAATATGAATACGGAAAATGGATGATAGAAGCTGTTCCGAGAAACCCTTACGACGTGCTCTGTGATCCAGAGCCAGTTTTAAGGAATATCACGACGAGAAGAACGATTATTCAGAAAAGTCTTGATCCTAACGACTATATTCTCTCTAACTCCGTTTTTCCGCTTCTTGGAGTTGGTGATTATTACCTAGACGGAAGCAAAAGAGAAGCAGGCGCCAAGTCCTTGGTTAAAGAGACGGAAAAGACTGAGTCTGTTTCAAGAGCAGATGAGGAAGAAAAGAGAGAAGTAAGTCTAGATTTGGAATCGCCAGCGAAAAAAGACTCGAATTTGACGGCCAGCCAGAAGCGCGAATTGAATGAAGTTTCAAACTCTATGTTCATTGACGATGAGATCATTAACGCTCATCCTCGCTTCCCTACATTGACGAGGAATTTGAGGTTGAGACGAGGAGAGCCAATGTGCATTAAGATCCCGATTTTTAAGGATGTTAACACCTCGTTCAAGGAGACGGAGGATGAGCCGTTCCCTGGGTTTATCTACATGGATGCAATGGCTTTTGGAATGGGATGTGGATGTTTGCAACAGACTTTTGCTGCGAAGAACGTGTCAATTGCTCGTTATCTCACCGATCAATTGGCTGTGATTGCTCCACTTATGGTAATTAATTCGTTAGTTGCAGTACACTAAGAATCTATTTTTATCAACAGCTTGCTCTTTCGGCTGCTTCACCAATATTCAAAGGGAAACTCGCTGATACGGACACTCGATGGTCAGCGATTGCGCAGTCAGTCGACTGTAGAACGCCTGAAGAAAGAGATGTAAGTCACTTTACTATTGAAAATTGTGCTGATAGGTTTTCATTAGCCGTCTTCAGAGTCATATCTTCCAAAATCGCGCTATGATTCAATCTCATACTACATCTCGGATTCAAGCGCATTTAAAAAAGAATATAATGACGTTAAATTCAGAGTTGATGAGAATGTCATCAAGTACGCTGAAGAACAGGCTAAAGCCATGGGAATTGAAATGGATGATCGACTTCTGAATCACCTTGGATTTTTGTTCGTTAGAGATCCAATGGTGGTTTTCAAAGACAAAATTAACGTGGATAACACGACCAATACCAATCATTTTGAGGTGCAATAACTCCTTCTCACAAACCTTCCTTACCTGTTTGTTAGAACTTCCAAAGTACAAACTGGAACTCAGTCAGATTTAAACCTCCTCCAGCGTTCCATAGTGAAATCGGATGGTAAACATTCTGAAAAAAGACGAAAATAGTTGAAACATGACAATTAGGCGAGTTGAATTGAGAACTGCAGAATTGCAAATAAGAGACATTGAAAATGCTTCGTTGGATCTATTCGCACTGATTATGGTGAGAATAATCCAGCGCTATAATCTGAATTTTTATATTCCTATGTCTAAAGTATACCCGCTCTCAACCTTATTGATCTAACTAATTCATGAAGCTGAATGAAAATTTCGAAAGAGCACTTCAACAAAACGCAGTTGTCAAGCAAAAGTTTTGGTTCAGAAAAACCAATGAATATGGTACGCAATATTTCTTTATATCGTCGCTAATATCCTTTCAACAGAGAGTCCAGATGAATATGTTGAACTCACGTTAGCAGAGTTTTTCAACGGAAAAGACGGTGTCTATCGCGGGCTGTTGAGCTGGGTGAAAGAATTCTTTTCAAACTGCTGCAAGTGCGCATCTAGGGAAGATTTCTATTCGAACACTGTTGAAAAGTTCCTTGTAAAGAACGTGATCAGCAGAGCCGAAGGTAAATCGATCATTTCTCAGCTGAATTAAAAGTTTGTCCTTTAGGCAAAACGATGACAAATGCTCAATGGATCCGTACCTTTGTTCAGAAGCATCCAGCCTACAAAAAAGATTCAATCGTGTCTGAGGTAATTGTTTAGGTGAAGTCCAGTTGTTGATTATAATGTAATATTAGGAAATTGCCCAAGATCTGATAAGCGCAATGATAAAAATTTCCAGTGAAGAAAAAAGTTATGCTGATTATGTATAGTTTCGTTTTAAATACAGGAAGATGTGCCCGTGCATATCTTTTAGAGAAAATTTTTTCTTCATTGGTTCCTTGATATGAATTAAGTCTTTATTTCTTTAAATATTTGCAAGAAGAATTTATCATTCGTAGAGGTTTCATATGATTTACTATTAGAATGAAATGAAACGAATTGATGGATAACAGGGATAGTTTGATGGCGATTTAGATAGAGTTGAATAAGGCTTTAGAAAATCATGGAAGTGAGGGCAGTGTAACGGTAAGATTAATGATGAGAAACTATCTCAGGGCTTTACTTCGATTCATTGATGCATAATCATTATATTGTGTCTCAAATTTGGAGTTAACATATGTATATATTGTGCTTGCTAACCCAAAAAAAAGTGGGAGAAGAGGAAAGCGCTTTCAGCAGCAAACAATGGGGATTACTTCAAGCACGAATAATTTTTTAAAACCTGATTTACTTCCATTTTTATATGTTAAATAAAGGGCTTTTTCATGTCGACTCTGCAAAACTTGAAATAAAAATCGAAAATTATTGAAGAGGGAAAAGTATAAAAATTTCTCAGATGAATCATTAACAAGTTCAAAAAATTTATTCAGACCTGAGAATTTTGGAGCATTTTAATATACATTGAGTACTCAGAATAAGGTTCCGATTTGATGGATGAGACAAAAGAACCTTTAGAGAGCTCAGAAATCCGCTGTGAAGAAAGCGAGCTCCCTCCTTACGGACTCGACTCAGGCTTGTCCGACAGATCAATGCTTTTACCACCGTAAAATCATCTTCAAGATCCTAACTAAGCCATTTGCCAGCCCAAAACAGGTTTCAAAGTCTCTTTTTTCAAAGTCTTGCAAAGAGCCAAATAGAACAAGTTCTCCAAGCTTCTTAGCATTTCCGAAAAAGCATAAGCTGGAGAAATTACAACCGAAAATCTTACCCGCTGTTCAGGAGTGGACTCTAATCAATAACGTTCTGAGCGCGGTTAATGGCTTGCAGACTACTTATGTTTCCTGCATCAAGACAGAAGTATTCTTTATCCATTGATACTAATGAGTAACTGCTCCTTTAGAGAAGTTTATCAAATCAAATCATAAATCATAAATGTCAGAATCCCACGAATCAAGGATCGAAAGATAGTACAGAAATTGATCCAAACGAAGTTATAGCACCATCGAAGATTAATATTCTAAGCAAGATTTACATTGTAGACTCTTGGAGCTCAAGGATTGAAGCAATTCCGTGGTCAAAAGGAGTTTTTTGCTCGGTTGCAGAATGGATCGGAGGAGGACTACGAGTATGTGAAAGCGCGGTTGGAAGAAGATCGAAAAAGGTTGATTAACGTGATTAGTCATATTTATTAGTATATAGACCTGATTATGCTCGGTGCTATCGAAGTAGACTGTCAAACCAAAGAGGATTGGACGGGCAGACTCCGTTGTATGTCGCTTCGAAAAACGGACATTTGAAAGTAGATCATCATACTTGAGAAATTTAAGCTAAATGCTTTTCAAAGTTGGTTCAACTTCTCATTCAATTTGAAGCTGATCCCAAGATTCCTTCAAGATTATCTCAAACACAATTTGAGAGTCCATTGGAAGTGGCAGTGCGGTATTCTTTTTTTCATTGGGAATTTGGCAAGCTGATCTGTTGTTAAGTTGGAAGCATCAAAAAGTCGTTGAGTGCCTGCTGGAGAGCTCGGACTGGGAAAAACCGCTGCTGAAAACTTGTTACAAAAGTGCGGAGAATGACAGTATGAGGAAGACTATCAAGAAACGTCTTTCAAAGAAAGGTTAATCGTTTTTTAAGAGAGAGCACGGCTTATTTTAACTTATGGCTCTTTTTAACGTTCTTTGATATCAAATAATTAAAAGAGACAGAGTTTTTATTACTTCCTTATCAAATTCAAATTCATAACGCTCTTTTTGTGCTGTTTTCTTTTTTTTTTCTCGACTCATCTTGTTTAACAATTTCAATATAAATTTTTTTAAAAACACATTCTCCCAGAAATCCAGTTGAACCTCAGACACAAAAGTTAACATCTTTGCAATTATTGAATAAATGAATAAATGCCTCTAATAATAATCAGGGGGGCGCTATCTTGCATCCTCGATGCGAATAACAAATAAAAAGAGTTTATTTTAAATTTCATCTTTCATTCTTTTAAGGGTTAAGTTTCAATCAATATTATATGTATTCATTACGAATATTGTGAAATGAAATTATATAAGTGATAGAGTAACCCTAAGCTTTTTGATTCATTGGAAATGAAGCTTGGATTTATTTAATGTGTTTAGGCTGAATTAACGTCAATTGTTACATGGACTTGCGTTCCGACAACGTAGCTTCTTATAAGGAGGATGGCTTCGATAACCAAAACCAAATTGGTACCCATTGTACCAATAGCTCTTCCGACGAAGTTATTATAATGAAGTCCGATCGCATGGGCAATTCTTGCAATGAGCAAGACGCCTCCGATTGACCAAAGAATTCTTTCATCAACCACGCTAGCTTCGATAAGGCCAAGCAGAAGAATAGCCAAAGGAACGAATTCAGCAAAGTTCGCATGTGTTCTAATAGCCACTTCTAATTCAGGCTGGCTACCACCTCCACTCCCTAGGAACACTTTATGTCTATTTCTGAGGAGGATGATTCTGAAGGTGAGGGCAAGGTACAAGAACGTGAGTGCCGCAGCGAATAATCCTGTGATTTGAGGAAAGACCATTTTCAGATATTTTTTTCTCTTTTTTTTCTACAATTATATAATTCATTTTCAAAAAGAGTATTTATTCACAATTATTCTTAACGGAATGTTCTAAAAGTTCGAAAGTTGGATTCTCTTTTAACTGAATTGAATTGAATGTGGCAGTTTCCGATGATGGATATCCTTAGATACGTCAGGGTACGGCGGTGAGAGTAGTATTCAATCACAAACTGGCAGAATTGAATCTCTTAATATGAAGACGGATTCGAAAATGCAATCCTTGAAATTTACAGTCTGTCAGTTAGAAAAACGTAAATTGAGCATTGCAGAAAGACATTTTCCCAACATATTAGATTTTTCCTTCATAGATCGAATGATGTCGAAGAGGCTCCAAGAGCATCTCTCATTTTCTCATAAATCTTAAGTAGAGTTAAA
>ENA-UOTZ01000447-UOTZ01000447.1-compost-metagenome-genome-assembly--contig:-NODE-447-length-34844-cov-12.649466_pt1 | contig 34844 bp, 24 predicted proteins | sample MGYA00238144_ERZ746983 | MGnify/ENA primary metagenome ERZ746983 (study PRJEB28759, sample SAMN06268863) | compost metagenome | isolation source: single cell | place: USA: California, Emeryville, Joint...
ACAAAACTACAAAAACAAAAGATTGTTGAGCATGAGTTGGTGCTGATTTGTGTGGGCTTGAATATTTGTGGAATAGTTGCTAGTTTATGAAGCGTGATGAGAATAAACTTGGCTTTCATCTCTTTCATATCCTCCAAAGTTAATAGTTAAATTACACAATATGGAAAAGACATTATCATCAGTTTCTGCGTTCAATGTGATAGCTATTTTGCAATCATAAATAAGCAGGGGATATCTGAAATTACGAGTTTGAATACTTTTTTCGAATTTTTCACTTCTCTTTCCTTTACAAAGAGAGTTTCCTGTAATTATCTCTTCTTTACTTGAAACAGATCTTTGCAATTTGAAATAAAACTTTATAAGAGAATTAAACGAAAGAAGTCTCGTTGCTACCACTTGCTTATTCTCTCTTTCAATGAAACTTTCAGGCTAAAGATGAATATCCATTCATTAATAAGACTATCATGACTCGCATATAGGTTGCCGTCCTTGAGAGCAAGAAAACACCACTTTAAATACTCTTTGAGAACAGAATAACTTCTTAACGAATACGAATGGACTGAAGGAGGCAAGGCATTTATCAGTTATTTTACGAACCGCTCAATCTCTGAAGAACAACACTGCTGCTGGTTCCTCAAAAATCAATGAAAAAAGCGGATGAGCCCTTCAAAAATCAGAAATTTGTGGATCAATCGGAAAATGTCAGTGCGATCTGCAGAGAGTATATCAAGCGCTCTCGCTATCCAACTGAAATATTAGAAATTGTAACAATGAAGAGAGTCTGACAAGTCTTGGCTCACACCCTTCCAGTTGGATACCACCCCTTGAACCAGCTTCACACTAGAGTGTCGAATATATTCATAAATTTTACTATTTTAATTAAGGCATGCCCACTTAAGTGTGTCTGAACATATTGAAATTAGTGATACCATACATTCTTCTTTTTGCTACCACTATCCATTGCTTTCTGCCGACTGAGAAATGAACAAAAAAATTATAGTAGTAAATTAAAGTAGGCTTTATTGTCAACAAATTTGTGTTATAATAGTGTATTGTTAGAGAGAGAGATTTATAAGGCAGCCTACAGCTGGAATATATATAATTCCCCCAAAAAAGTTTGATATGCAGTGCCACGAGTTCAGTACACCTCGAAGAGGAAATTTCCAAAGAGAATCCATGAGCTTTGAGAATCTGAAAAGTGCACCGAAGTCAAATGAAATATTCACCGAAAGTCTGCTCGATTCAACCAGAGACGAATCCATTTCTGCTGACTCGACAGAATTTCATCCTGCCATGAGATCGGAAGACCAACTGGTGATAGAACTAGACCTATCTCAGTACAAAATCTTCCCCTGCAGCAATCGATCAAAACACAACCACAAGCAATGCCCCTGCTATCACTACCCCAAAGACCGAAGACGTCCAAACTGGAAATACTCAGCTGATATGTGTCAATACGCTGAGCAACCCGAAAAATGCCCAAAAGGAGACTCCTGTCCGAAAGCACATAGTAGAGCTGAACTGCTCTACAATAGTGAGAAATATCGGACTAAGTTCTGCTCTTATTACCCAGATAGAGTAGAAGCCTGTGAGTTTGGCGACTACTGTTCCTTTGCGCACAGCAAAGCACAGATCAAAATCGACCTAATCGAAAATTACAAAAGGGACGAAGATTTTTTCATGTTTCATTACAAGACTGTTTTTTGTCCTTACAACCTTGCTGATCATGACAAAGTCCTCTGTGTCTATGCTCATAACTGGCAGGACTATCGTAGGCGACCTGACCATACAGATTATGGCGCAGCCATTTGCTCTGAATGGAAAGCGGCAAAATTCATAAAGAATTATGATGAAGGCGGCTGTCAATTTGGCGCAAAATGCAAAAAGTCGCATGGTTGGAAGGAAGCTGAGTTTCACCCAACGAATTACAAGATGAAGAAATGTACTTTGAAGAAGTGCTTTGGAGGAAATTTCTGTCCATACTATCATAATGAAAATGATAGGAGGGTCGCAGTTTTGAAGCTTGATCAATTCTTCAAATTCGCCCCAAGAAATCGAATTGACGAGAAGATCGGTGATGACAAGCAACTTCACGAGACAGATTTAGGGCAAAGTAGATATGTCGAGAGCAAAATAGAAATTGGGAAATACGATAAAGAAGCATTTTCAAATAATTTCGTTGAAGAGAGCAAAAATGATGAAGGGCACAATATGCTTATGGCTTTTTTCAATAGTGCTTCTGAAAAGTACCAAAACAAAGAACCATTCCAAGAAGTCCCAATAGAAAATAGAATTTGGACAAATGAGGAGTTTCTTAACACAAGAAATGAGAATGTTGTGATGTCGCCTTGTGCTGATATCAGTGGTTATTTCGTTAAGGAGGGATTGGCCAGCCAGCAGAGCAAGCAAATCGCTGCAGTTGGTGACTTTTTTACATTCGGGAGTGCCAAAGATGTTGATTATCTCACTAGGCTGCCATATGAGAAAGATGATGAAAAATTGAGCCAGTCACTCTTTTTTTGGAAGATGTAATTTTCGGCTGTTTAAGTAATTTTGAGGATTGAAAAGCTGAAGGTGCTCTATCAGATGGATAAAATTAAGTTTAAAACTGTTGCATTAAAACATTTCATATGCTGTTTTATAACTTCATAAGTAACAAATAGTTTCATAATATATATAAATAAATCATTAAGTAAATATATCTTTTTGTTTGAACTATGTTATTTAGTAGTTGCAACGGTTTAATATCTGTCTAGCTCTTATGCTGATAATATATTCTTCCTATTTTCATTAATACTGAAATCCCTAACCAACAAAATTTCACATTTAACAGACTCGTCACACAGTGTTTTTCGTATGTATAACTACAATTATTTCAATCTGTAGTTCAAATCAAGTTGGATAAATTAATTCAGGGAGATTTTCCTCATTTGTTCAGATAAAACTTTTTTGCCATCTTCGAGTGCTTCTTAAAATAAACTATTTTCTACACAATTGTGACGAATGAAAAATTGTAGAAAAATTAATTAGCAACACAGAATTGAGTGTACGGGCTTAAGCATATTTGAGCACATAGTCTTTGACTATTGAGTTATATTTTTCTTTATCTCCTTCATAAATATCTTTTGCTTCGCTTTCATGATGAGACTCTTGTGGTTCATGTAAGATCACTTTTATTTTTTCGACGAGCTCCCTAATACTAAGCATAGGTGTGTAATAATTCCCCAGGGTATCTAAATGTATTTTTTTGCCTTCTTGTGATATTTGAGGATTGAAAACTTTGTTCAAAATACTGATTCTTGGAGGCCGAAAAGGATATTCATCTGGAAAGATAATGCTAAGGTAGTAAATGCCACCTTCATGAGGAGTACCTTTCTCTCCAAGGATGATTGCTGTCCAAATCCTCAAGTGATGAAACGAAGGGATAATTAATAAGTCGGAAGGGAGATTCTTAAGTTGTAAAGCTTCATGCTTCATTTTGTAAACTCGAGCCCCTGGCGTGGAGAGATAGCTGCTTTTTGGGTCGTGTTGGATGTTGAAATAGAGCGGAAATAGCTTCTCAGGCGTTGAACTGCTTCCATCGATAGTCAGAATTGATTTGATTTGAATATTGCGAACGATCAGCTCCGCTCTAAGATATTCTACTGGGCTCTCAATTTTTTCATGTAAATCGAATCCTATATGCTTGAAGAAAGGAAGAATTATAACTTTTAGCATGAATACCCATAATTGACTAGGTTCAGAGAGTTTGAGCAATTTCTGCTTGATCAAAAATTGAAGGGCCTGAATAAAACTCTTGAAAAGTACAACAGCAATATCTTTGTCAAGCTTAGCACAGATTCCACTCGCCTCAATTGCTCTCAGTTCGTTAAGGTCGCGAATCAAAAGCTGTTTTTCCCATTTACTGAATTGTTTTGTTTCGGTTATTGCAAGGTAATATGAATCAGGCTTGACACAAAGTTCTTTGATGGCTGAGGAGAGGTCATTGCTTTGTTTCTTATGCTCTGAGTCAACATAAACCACGTGATATGCATTATGTGCCTTTTTTATAAATGTTTCGGCTTTCGTTGTTCTGTCTAACCTACGTTCATCAGCTCGATAGCAGCCTGAATTTGTAAATAGCTTCTGTTGCGTAAGCCTAAAGGATTCGAATCTGGGGCGTCTCTGAGAGAAACATATTTCCGAAGGTAAGTTAATTTGGCATCTGCTCTTCATGTTGCCTCTTGGATTTTGATCAGAATCTCAATGTTTTAGTGGTTTAACTAAATCAAAAAATTATGAATAGCTTATTCTGAGAAATAACAGGTTTGTAGTTAATCTATTGGCACATCTGATGACAAAGAGCGCCGTAGAATCGCCCTTGGATAAGACAGTATATACACATGGATAATATCTAGGTTAGTCTTTTTTGTTAGATTACTTGTTTTCTCTCTCTGCTGGAATAATTAATATCTGCCGTTCAAAGTAATTATGTAAATGCATAGCCAGTTTTTCTTTCTTCTCATCAATGACATTCCTCTGTCTATGATTAATGAAATTTCGCTCTATATACTACAGATTTTTTCTTATTTTGACAATCTAAATTTCAAAACTTCTATCTGATACAAACTTTTGACCTCTCTCTTCACTATGGCAGAAATCAACTCCTCTTCACTTGTATACTGAGGTTTAAGCGAAGCAACCAAGAGAATCTACACAGAGCATTAACAATCATATTTTCCATGTTTTAGAATTACCTTCTTGTAATTGTTCGCAATCTTATGTTTTCTATGAATGTCTACAAATTTTAACTCATTGAGTCCCTCCTCAGAAATGCATACAGCATACTGCGAATGTGAATGAGCGATTAGACCATCCGCTTGGCTCGGGTAAAGCAAAAACTCGAATCCATAAGAGCTCCCGCTTTCGACTCTGAGACCTTGATCACGCATTTTGGCATACACAGCAAATTTCCTTCGCATTTCCAAATTCTTTGCTAGTAGCCACACAACAAAATCCGATAAATCGAGTTTGTTTTTGTAGTTTTGCAAGTCTAGCACACCAGTAAAGAGTTCAAATGAATTCTTTTTCTCATCTTCCGCTAGTTCCATTAATTTAACTTCTGTAGCTTCCATTTTGATCTCTTCCTCCACTTGGACTTTTCCTTGCTCTTGATTCATGTTGTTATCAAGAACTTTGGGTAAATTTGAAGAGATTGACTTGTAGAAATCGTCCGTTAAGACGAGTTTAGGATTGAATTGGCTGTCCTTTTGATACCAATATGCGAGCTCGAGGTGGCTGTAAAATTTTTTGGTTTCTTCGTCGAAACAGAAACATTCATTTGCATAAAAAAAACTCAGCATATCAATAAAAATAATTTGGTCTGTATGAAACGAAGGAGGTAAAATGATAGCAAAATAATAGAGAAAGCTCTGTTTTGAATCTAGCGAGTGGCTAATGAAGAGGAGCTAGAGAGATGATTACCTTTACCTATAACAGCAGCTCTTTAATTTGTATTATGAAGACGCTTTATGCAAATTTGAACAAAATCTTAAACAAATTCTATCGCATTCTTGTAATAAACAAATTGTCTATTTGGCGATCGAGCTAACAAAAAAAAGTCATATAAAAATGTTTTTAAAAAGACGGAAAGTGCAATTTGTAAGAGCACAGAACCGATTTAGTAACATAGAAGAAGGAAAAATAGTAGTTCTAACTCTGACTAAACTGAACCCGCTTAGTTTTCTTCGTTCTTGATTGATATCTGAGCCAATAGTGGCCTATCCGTTTCAGACTCTATTTTAACTTGAAGAGTCTTTTTCACACCTTTGGTGTGCTTTTGGGTAATGTGTGACTTCAACGAACTTTTACTCCTACATTTAGAGTCAAACGGTGGTTTAGATAAATTATGTTACTTAAAGCTTTTCAAGCACTGATGAAAAGTGCAATTGAAGGTAGCTGATTTAGGGGAAGAGCAATCGCTTGATGCTTTACTGGAGGGAGTTTCTAATGCGATTTGTTCGGTGCTAATTCGAATAAGTGTTTTTAAATCGCTTCTTGGATCAGATTTTGCAATCTTCTTTGAGAATGGATGTAAGCCGATATTCATAGCGGGCCTTTTCATCCAAGGATGGTAAGACCGAGTCTCGTTGTGATTCACCGTCAAGGGTAGATAGAATTGCGGTGTAGGATTTTGGGGCTTGAAAGAGTGTAATGGCATATTATAATGGCTATGGTAATGATGGTGAGTGAGTAGGCTCACCGGGCCGTTATATATCACCTGAGGTTGAGGAGTGTTTGTGTACACAGGATTGCAGATATTAACAGGCAATAGCTGAGGAGTAGGGACTATTGGATTGATTTTGGCATTCGAGTTATTCTTTGAGAGTGGGCACTCATCCAGCTTTTTCATGAGAGAGAACAATTTTGCGATTTGTGCCTGCGGTTGGCAAAGGTCTGTCATCTGTGCAAGGGAGAGATATTGTTTTACAAATTTGGATTTAATTATAAAGGTTCCAAGTCAACGCATCTATATAAGTTAGAAGCTGGGCGAATTTCGAATGCCCGAGTCAAAGAATTCTGAATTTGGAAACTACCTTTGGTTCTTAACCTTTAATCTTTGGTTGTTATTAAATTCAACGCACTTATAATTGAAATGAAAAATATACCAGTTATTTCTGGAAAATTCAACCTTATTTATGCCTTATCAAAAAATTTTTAAATTATATATTACCTTTCAGTGGTGCATGTTACCAAAGTAGGTTCTTTCCAGTACAAATGGCTAGGAATTTGAAAACGGAGAAAGCTTTTTTGGAAAAGTGAGAGAGCTAGGTTGATTCATCGATGAATTCAGAACAATATTTTAAAACTCTTAATCAATCAAAAACCCACCGAGTTAAATACACGCACCCTTTATTCTACCAAGCTTTGGATAGTGCACTATAAAATCGTCATTTCGAAGCCTCCTAAATAAAGTAAATCGCTTGGAAGTTATCCCTTTATCTATGCAAAGTGAAAGAGACCACACTCCAAGGAAGCACTCCTTTTTCAGGGTTTATATAACGAGTTAAATTAATTAAAGACAACTTCTTTTGTTAAAATGGGTAATTCGGACGTTTTTTCTGGGTGTTTTAATTAATACTCTTCTGATGATGGGAATATGATAGTATGAATAAATTACTGGTAAATTTTTTTATCAATCTCTTTAAAGCCGTCAAAACAATCTTTTTTTGGAAGAGATTATGTAGCTCAGTCAATTACCTGTAGGCTATTGCCAAAAAAGCTTGAATCGATATCGCTAATGTGCCTGAAGCAAACGTTCAGAGCAAATTCACTTCTCTAAAATTTACTTCCGATAGTTTCTGTCAGGGATGAAACATTAGCACTATCCAAACTGATATTAGAATCAATGTCAGTTGAGGATCTTTTTATGACGTGATGGTCAGAAGAGAATCTTGCAAATAGTGAGTTTTGCACATTATTTTGGCAAATCAGATGAGAAAACTCTAAATTCTAACTACTTAAGTGTAATTAGCTTTTCCTAGGATTGAGAAGTCAGAAGCTCGCCTTTTACTCAATCTCGACTCGAAAGCCATTCAGACAACATCAATACGTTTCAACTTTTTACTATCATCCATATTAAAAGTCCGCATCAAATATATATAGATCACCAAACCCTTTGTCTCTGATCTCGTCACATCTAACAGAAACTACCCGTCTTTTAACTTCATGCCCTCCCTTCCTGTTTTACAATTCGCTAAAATTAGCATTGGGAGTCCTTTTGTAAATTTAAAATCGACTCTACCGCCAAAAGCCCGAAATACTTTCGTGAAAGTTGACTTAGAGAAATTTGTTATGCTCAGTTTGGTCAATGGCTAAAAAGTTTAATGTGTAAACGAATCCAAAGATCTGGTTAACTATAGTATTGGAGTTTCACTCTTATTTGCTACAATAAGAGTTTCTAATGGAACTCAATAATTTCACTGTGACGAACTAAAACAGTTCATATTGCTATGCTATTCGTTTATCATAAACTGGATTAAGTGCATAATCTTCTTGCGTGGTCGTCAAAGCTTACGATTTCAGAATTAGTCAAATAGCAAAGATAATTATTACTCGAATGATCCGATCTAATTTTAGTTGCTGGATAATTCATTGCTCTTCCGTCCATACTGAACCTATACTCGTTTTTTGGCTCAACCAGCCTCACACTTCTTCCATTTTTTTGAAAAAATTTCCTACTTGCCGCTAAATTCGATTTAGACAGGCAATTGAACAGGCTTTTACTAGTATAAATTAATTTTTTTTCTTGCAAAATCCTCAGGGGGTTTTCCCTCTCCGGAATGATATTAAGGACATCTTGCTGACCCTTCACTGAAGTGGATCTAGCACTTGAAAGGCGCATTGATGCATCATTAGACTGGTTGATTAAGTCTTGCGAAATGTTTTTCTGAGGTCTTTTCTGTATCACTGATGAGGTTTTAGGCCGGCCTTCCTCCCTATTTTCAGCATATCTTTCTCGATAAAAACTCCTGATTGGTTCATAATTATTTGAAATATTGCTATATGGTATCTCAACATTCCTTTTTGCGCTGGGCCCTCCCGCTTGAGAGCCTTCAACAATAAAAATTAGTCAGTTAACTGCAATACTAAAGGATATTTACCTTGCAACTCGAAGTATGTGCGACCGAGTCTATTTCTTTCAGAATTCATACTGTCTTCTGAATTGAAAGAAGTTCGCGCACTCATCATTTTCCTTTGAGGGACTCTCCATTTTTTTGAATGAAGGATTGCTTGCTTTGGTGACGGTGTCTTTTCGAGGTTTGGAAGGCATTGCTTGTTGAGAAAGGAGTTGTGAACTGTAGATCTACGATAATCATCTTGACGAGTTTGAGGAGGCTCTTCTTTGTAGCGAGAGTAAAGGAGATTACTGAGATTATGGTATTTTTTTTCGATGACTTCGTCTATCTTGCCTATAATTTTAGAGTTGCCTTCTTATTCTGACTCCAGTTACTTTGTGGCTGCGAGGCTGTTCTTTCTCTGATCACTTGTGGAGTTCGAGCGCTCTTTACAGGGATACGATGAGATGTCACGGGTCTCGAGTGTCGATGCTCTCTTTCGGTTTTTCTCTCCTCTAATGAAATTTTCAGCGCTCAGAGCTGTCATGATGTGCTACCATATATTGTGGGTATAATCTTTTTAAGTATTCGAAGATCTGAGTGAAATTGAAACTTGAGGCTGTCAGACATGTTAAAATTTATTGATTTTGATGAGTTCACTTTATCATATAATTCCAAAGGAACTATATGTCTGAATTCTATAAATCTGAAAGACAATAAAGATGCCTCAATACCACCTTTAATGAGCTTGAAACTATCCGTCTCATATATTGAATGGGACAAATTGCATGATATCAATGACATTGAACACTCAGTTTTCTCTGAACACAAGCATCTTTATCCTTACTGTCAGCTTCTTATGTTATATTGGGTCAAGTTACATACAATATTCGTAGTTTCAGTCAAGGTAGCTAATTAACCTATTTGCTAAAAAACATTTTGTAAAATCCAACCCAAAAAGCTCACAACAATTTTCCGAAATTTCAGATTTTGTTATTTAGACTTTAAACTTTGATGAGTAAGTGAGGAGGTATTAAAATACATCAATAAGCAAAAAGAAGAAAAAAGTCCCTTCGTTTACAGATTTGATACTAGTTCAACTAACACTCAAATTTTCATGAGATTTACATTCAAAATTTAAAATATCCTTCTGATATCTTGCCACCTCTGCTCTTCGGCTGAATTTTTATTGTAGACATTTGGTTTCTAACCGATTCGAGAGAAAGAGGAGCTCCTTCAGAAAGCATATAAATAGACGACACATTCGTCATATCCCCATTTCCATGGCCAGTCAAATCAATATTCGGCAAGAAGGGTTTCGGTGATTTGAATGACCGGTCGATTTCTCCCTTCCTTACACTCAGCGGTTTCCAGCGAGAGTTTTCATTTCTACCCGAGAACTGTGATTTAATGTATTTATCGGCTGACATCATATAAGTCTTTTGCTGCGGTGTTAACGAATTGTTTAGAATAATTCCAGTTTGAGGATCCGTGTGCGAAATTCTAATCTGACTGTTCGACGATAACTGTCTCTGCAACGGAGTTGCTGGCGATAATCTCGAATAAGACGACTTTGTGCTTGTAGGTTCTTTTATTTCATTGATTCGCTTTTTGAATCGGATTACTATCGTCGAAGACGGCTTCTCTGCAATTTCTTTGGAATTTCTTGCAGACAAAGACCCAGTGATCATTTGATTATATAGCGTTGGATGATACTTCGACTGGTCTTTTTTCTCCAAGTGAGAGAGCTGAAGCGTGTTTAACCTCAATTTTTTTCTCAAAGCGTCTTGGGTTTCTGCGTCAAGGATCGTTTTTGATGTAGTAGAATCTTCTAATCCTCTGGGGATTTTTTGTCGACTTATTGTTAGTTCCGGTGAAGTTCTATCATTAATTGCAAAAGGAGTTGTCTCTGGGAAGGAGGAGGAAATTTCTCCACCATCAACTGAAGGGAAAGGCTGGATTTTCGAGAGCATCTCCACGTTTCTCTCTGGGCTGAAATCTTCTATCGCTGACGCATAGCTCTCTGTTATCTTGATTTCAGGTTGCATTCTGGGACTCTGATGCAAACTGAGTGTATCTTCGGGAAAGTTGCTTCTCATACTGATCGATTTCGAAGAGTGGTGATCATATACCTTGAGATGCCTCGGCTTATCTTTCTCTGAGGGAACGATTATCTTGACCGGCAATCTGTCTATTTCAATTGTTAGTGTTGTAATGCACTAAAAAAGCGTACTTCGGAGAGGACTCGGGCTCATAAGTGGGGTAGCTCTAGCAATATCCTCTAGATCTCGAATTTTCGAGAGGTACTGCCTCTCGGGTTCGGATTCTGCCTCATCGCTACGAAGCCGCCGCGCGTTTTGTCTGATTGATTTAGAGCGGCTCAACTCCATGGCTTCCTTCAGAGCCATTACTTTCTTGTAACTGCTAAGAGAGTCTTGGGAAGGGGTCGGATTGTTTCTTCGAGGAATGAAAGCCTGCTCTTGCGTGTTAGCAGTCGGTTCAGTCATTTCAGATGTTGCTGCTAACCAATTAACATCTCTTTTTGTGCTTGTGCTTCTCATTAGTAAGTTTTGAACATTTTTCGTATTCGAAACAATCGAGGCCATGCGTTTATTATGGATAGATCCTCTTGAATTTATATACCCTTTGAGCCAAGCGCTCGCAGTTTGCTCGGGGAGAATAAGGTCTTTCACTTCCTATAATAATTGATAATCAACTTTACTTCGTTGAATATATACCTTGCTATTTATTTCTACAATTTGCCCTGTTAAGGAGATGCAGACTACTGATGTTGTGCGATTTTTGTTGCTTATAATATCTTCAACTCCAAAAATTTCACCAGGACCCAAAATAGAAAGCTATTTCGGTCGGAACATTATCTACCATGTTTTGACAAATGAACTAATTACCTCGACTTCTCTAGCTGGCGGTTGCTTCTTCAGATATTTTTTTATTGTGATATCCGTGCTATTCTGCTCGTTATCATAATGAATTTTAGTAGTCATCTAATAAACCAGGATGAAAGCGCTAAAACGAATGGACACTCACTTTAAATTCTCCAGTTTTTATGACGTACATCGCATTAGGAGGCTCATTCTGAGAATATATGGCTTGATTGCGAACGGCATTCTTCAATTTGCTGTACATAAAAAGAGTTCTGAGCGAGTTATATGACCAGTGCGTGAAGATCTTCAGCGATTTGAGGAAATTCACTTCGTTAAATAGGATTCTTTCTTCCTTCTCCCCTGTGACAAAGATAAGAAAAGAAGTCTTCTGTTCAATTCATACTCAAAATTTGTTGAAAGTGCTCCTTGTCAAGCACAGCAAAATCAGAGTCTTCCTCACAAATTACAGTTGCTGCTCTGGGTTTACGCTCGAGCAGAGAGAGTTCTCCGAAAGCGTAGCCTGCGCCTTGGGCAGCAACTTTCGTGGGGACTTTTTCTTTACGTACATGTCGAACTTTAACACCTCTTTCAATTTTTTTTTCAACAATCTCTTTCTCAATAGGAATATGGATCGAAACTGTTCCTTTCAACGTGATCCAAAAGGTCTCACCATACTCACCTATAATAAAAGAAAATAAATATCGTTATGCAAACTCAGAGAAATTAGAGTAGTTGTATGGCCAAATGACCCGGATAGAAGAGAACCAACGTTGAGTCTAAAAAGACTTACCATGTTTAATACAAGTATCGCCTTTCTTCAAATGAACATGATAAACTTTCGCCATGCATTCGCGGTGTGTTTCTTCATCGTATTTTTTGAAAAAAGCCACATTCTCAGTGCACTTCACGAGAAAGTTAAGATCCGTAGGAGTGCGGTCCTCAGACTCTTTCTGCAATATCAGTACCGCAAGCTATTTGAATTAATCAATGGATTAATCCCAATTGTGAGGAAAAATCGCTGTTTACTTCTATTTGATCGTCTTCTTTAAGTTCATCCAATTTAATGGACTTGAGCTTCCTAAGTGTAGATGGGTCAATGGTTGACATTCTTTGCCTTCCCTGTATTGTCTCCATTACAAGAGTCGAGTGAGGCTTTTGCGATGCCGCTTTTCTCAAGACAGGGCTGAGTGTATACAGTGTCGGAACTGAAAGCTGACGAAGATTGCCCAAACTAGTGCCTTGATCTCCTTGAAGTATAATAGAATTCTTCTGCTCTTCATTTTGATCGTTGGATTGTTCAGAGAAAGCTTCGCTCTTCTCTGAGATGACGGAGCTGTTTTCTTGAATTCCTCGAGAGGATTCTAGTAGTTCCTTCAATGATTCAGGTTGGTCTTTATTCCCATCGAGCTGCTCATTGTGAGATGAATTCATATTAGCTATAACTATATGAGGGACTTTCTCGGGGTTAATATATTTGGCGGCTTGCTTGCTCATGGATTGACGAGCAACGTGATTCTATTGATTTACTTATATTTTATTTCACTGAAAATGATTTAGGTGGGAAATTGATGAAAACATTATTAAAAATTTCATTCTTTCAATGAAATTTAGAATAGATCCTTGTCTATTAAAAGTGCAATGACGTGATAGAATCAAGTCTAAGCAGTTTTTCTTTTGTACTCTACAATTATCATCTCAAAAGAGAAGCGGAATAAAGTTTCAAATAATCACCCTCTCAATTTTGTAAATTGAAAAAGCCCTATGATTGATATGATAGTAATATCGTAATATATATCATGAGCTACAAGCTATTTGAACAAATTAAAGTCTATAATGAGCCTGAGCACATTCTTCAATCAGAATACAAAAGTCATCATTGATGAGTCATAGTTGATTAAACACAGTACTAAGCTATTCATTATTAATCATCTAAAGATGTACCGAATGAATACATTTAATCGAACTTAAGATCATTTTGACAATTAAAGCAAAAGGCTAGCCATAGGCGAGTCATTATTTCTTCCTCTCAATATAATGAGAGTTTACACATTAGTTAAAAAACAAAACAACTAATTTCAATGGTGTATATCATAAATATTCCCTCCTTCCTTCATTCCACACTTGAAACCTCAATACCAAAAAATATTAGTGTCTTCGTATTCTGGGAAACTCCGAACCCTCGATTTGCATCCAGCAACCTAGCACGATACAACAGCCCTTCATTTCCAGATCTCTTCAGCAACGCTCTTTGAAGAAAAGGAAACTGCAAAATTTTCCTCGCGAGCACATCATCTTTGAGCAAATGCCCAAACATATTTTGACACTCTTTTTCACTCATACTATCATCAAAAAATTCGATTGGCTTAGAATTATCAGCTGCTAGCTTCCCATCTGTTTCGTCAAATTTATAGCAAACCAACTCTGGCGTCCGAATCATGTAGAAGTTGTTCTCTATAAACGTGAACGCTCTTGATTTGCTTCCTGTATTTAAACTCAGCAGCACAGTGCCTCTTTCCCAATCAGCAATAACGATTTGTTTCGCGTTTTTCATCAGTAAAGCCATGAGATTTTTCGATTGAAGGATACGAACAGCAACTATAGACGTGTCTTCGAGACAAAGGTCAGATTTTTCAATAACTTTCTCAAGCTTTCTTTCGAGCAAATCAACAATAGCGATCGTTCTGAAATATCCCACCGCAACTAATTTATGGTTCACTCTGCAGAAATCTGCGCATCTCACCATCTCAGGAAGAGTACAAGTGCTTTCTATTCGAAAGCCTTGTGAGTTCCAAACATTCAAATGAATATCAGCGATGCTTAGGATAACGTTGAGGGCTGGGTTATAAGCTAAATAGCTGAGAGATGTGTAGTGAAATGGCGTGGTTTTTTTGATGGGTTTAAAATTCGCTTTTGTGTTTACAATTTGCAAGACTGGGAGTGCTCGCTGCCATCCTTCGTCTGAAAAAGCTGAAACACTCTCCATGCCAAATAATTTTTTCTTGCTCATTTCGAAGTAGAAGAGTTCGTCAGGTCTTAGCATTGGATAATAGGCTTTAATAGCAAAGAGACGGCGTGTTTGATTATTCTGGGTCTCTTCATCAGGGAGAGAAGACTGAGAGAGACTTCTTCTTTCATTGAGTTCGTGAAGTTGGCTCATATTTAGTCTGAGTTATTCTCTTTTTTTAATTAGAGTGGGAAGAAAGGCTTCATTTAAATAAAAATGATCTCGTGTTTGTCTTACGATATAGAAAACTCACCAGTATAATCAAAATTTTAATTTATCTGGTCGTTCAAGCTCGTATATTTTAGAACTTATATAGTATGTATTCTTTTGGATAGAAACCAGTGCTCCATCTGATTCGAATTAAGGTTGAGCCTGAGAATGTCTTCATTCTTTGATTTTAATATCATTCGGGAACCCATGGAAGGTGCTACTAAATACTACTTGGGGGAAGTATCATATTTTTAAAAGAAAAAGCGAGCTTGACTAAATTCATGGGATGCATTTGATTATGATCTTGCCCTATTCATATGAACTTTTCAGGGGAAAACTTTTTTGTAAATAATGTAGTTTTTGCTCAGCACGCTTTTCAGAGGAGTAAACTTGAACAGAAGATGTCTGAAAAATCAGTTCATACGCATTTTGTATCGCAAGTTAAGATATTGATGTATGTACTACAAACTAACTTTATTCCTCGTCATTAAATAAAAGTGCTAAGTTGCTTTTTACAAAATTTATCTAACACTCAAGTTTTTTTTTTGAAGAAAAAACAATCTTTCCAAACCTTCCCACTCTCAATTTTGAGCCTTTTTATAAGAGTTACAGATATATTCAACTGAAAATTAGCCCTGAATTCTTCTGTTTGAGTACTTCAAGAAACTTACGAAAAGCTACCCCTTGGATTTAAACTGGAATTTAACCGAATTTAATTGGATTCAAGCTATTGCTTTTTGAGTCAATATTTTATCATACCGACGGATCCGTTCCATAAGAAACATAATCATGTCAAAATACCTATTCATAGGTGATAGCGGGATCTTAGAGGGCACGTCCATCAATCGAGAACCCAATGAAATCGATCTCCTTTTGGAGGTAATAGGGGACGGTGTCTTTCAAATCATCAGAAATGGAATTTTCATTGTAAAATGCTTGAACACTCTAGTCAGTCGCTTTGGTTTCAAAATTTTATTGCACTCTTCCACAAGTGAGGAGCATCAGCTCGACCTCATCAACAAGCTCCAAGCGGCCAGTCTGCAAAAAGGTCTTACTTTTCCAAAAATCACTGCGATATCAGTCTACGATGACAGGATCTTCAGAAATTCTGACCCTGAGGACCCTATTATCATCAAAGAGAAGTTACATGGTATCTGGATCGCAGGCTATGGATATCAAGACCAAGCCAAATCCTGTGTCCGAACTGCCCTCTCAAAGCTACTCTCCATCTCATCCGACTCAAGAAAGCAGCATTATATCATCGATAGTAATCCCAAGGTCATCACCCAAGCGATCAATGAAGGATGGAGCACTTTCGAAATTGGTCCTAAATTCTCTTTCGATAAAGCCCTGGACGAGATTAAGAAGAAAGCGATGGCCCAAAACCCGATTGTTGAAAGTACTGTTGAAGAATCTAAAATACCATTGGTTCAAAAAGTCCAAGAAACTGCTTACCAAACCTTCAAAGACCAAAAAGAACGATTCCGTCTTCCTTCGTGGCAAGGAGGCATTATACGACGTAATAGCGAATTTATGAACGCTTATCTTCCAAGAATCGCAGGTGATGATGCCTTAAGCAGTGGGACATTTACTGAGATTTTCACGGGTAAAAAGTGGTATGGGAGAGCTGTAATAAAAGACGTGAATCTGGCTGATGCTATTGCTTGCAAAATAAGAATTGAGGCTGATTTTTATGCTCTGTTTGGTGCGAACGTCCCAAGAATTGAGATAAGCACACAAAGCATGACCAATACTGCCGATCCCGTATTAGAAAACATTCAGTGTCCTCACATAATGACCGAAAAGATAGAAAACTTAACACCTTATCACCCTCAAAGCAAGTCAAATTTCAATGGCCAGATCTCAGTCTCTAGTGATGGGACAGTATTGCCAGAACGGGGGCTAGGGAGTATTCTGGCTGTTGGTGCGCTCATAAACGATATTGATATCATCGGTGAAGATGGCAAGAATCTTGGATTTCAAAAAGTAAATGAAAATAATGGGAGTTCTTATGTCAGGGCTTTTAAAGTCGGCTTTGGTCAAGCATTCAACAATAAATTTGGGCTTGAAAAGTATCGAAATATCCGAGTTCGCGCTTCAAGCAGTTCAGACAGTCCTTTCTTGGAATTCGATAAACTTCCTAAAGAGACACAGTTAGAGTTTTTGCTGACTCTTGATAGAATTTCAAGGACTCCAGAGTCGTTAATCGAAGGGCTATTTAGCCGAGAAGGGTTAGAAAATTTTTACACGATCTTTGGATCGACACCGCAGCAACGAGCTGAAGAGGTTCTTAAACGAAAGTCAAAACTACTCCAAGAGTATCAAAAAGATATGGAAGGTATTCGATCAATACATCGACCAATTGAAACCGGATTTCAAGACCCAAAATCCCTAGAAGACCTTTTGCTATGCATTGAACCAAATTTATTTGTTGATAGCGTGGTCCAAATCCAGCTAACTGCTGCTTTGGACTCTTTCTTAGACTTTAAGTCTAATCCGTCTTCGGCAATAGCTCTTTTGAAAGGAGAGTCAGGTTCCGGTAAGACATATATTCTCAATTTGATTGAGAAAATTCTCCTCGATGAGGCTGCGAAAAGTCCTCGTTCCACGACGCCAAAGCCCATATATATTACAATGAAGCAGCTACAAACACAAAATCTTGAGGAGCTAATCGAATCTAATTTTAAAGAAGCTGAAAGTAGGCCTATAGTTCTGCTCATAGATCAATGCGATCAGCAGATTGAAGGAGATACTGTCGAATATTTCATGAATTATCGGAAATTTTGCAGCATTTTCAAATATCTTCGGATTATTGTTGCTTGCGGTTCCCAAAGCTTATCCCATCAACAACAAACAGAGGTGCTCAATTCTCCAGGTGGGAAAATCTTCCAGATTTGGGAAATACTTCCATCAAATTCCGATCAAGCTATTCGATACCTGAAGCGGTCTATGAGCTCGGTTTTCTTCGACTTCAATGAACTCTTTCGAAAATTTAACACTTTGCCCTCGCTCAAGCACTTTATTGCCACTCCATTTACTTTAAAACTTCTGAGACATTCTATTCGACGACTCGAAAAAAACGCAAATAAACAAAATCCAGGAGTTACCTCTCAAATCAATTGCTTAGCACTATTCGAGAGCCTGATAAAAGAGTGGTTTGCTCATGATGAGCAACTCTTGCTCAAATGCACAGGAATCTCAAAAGTAGATGACGCTTACCAGTCTTTTGAAAACTTTGCACAGGATATTGCAAATAAAATGTCATTCACAAAGCAGCAAAGCATTTATGTGAAAAATAGCATTTTCGAATCCTTTTTTAACACAAGCTCAGTTGAAGAGATCAAAATGAAAGGCTGCCCTCTAGCTCTTAGCAAAGAGGGTCACTATTCATTCACTCATCCAGCTTTCTTTGAGTTTTTTGCAGCAAAAGGACTCATCGCGTTAGTTTCTCGGGACGAACCTAATAAAAAGGATCAATCATATGAATGCAATGTTGAAATATTAAAACGAGAAACTGGTGTTATCGGATTTATCAAAGAAGCCTCTAGACTCATCCCGAATATAGAAGCTCATTGTTTGGACAAAATTAAGGCCTCAACGCATCCTCAAGCAACGAGTGAATGCGTTACTCTTGCATCTTTAGCAATAAGCATTCTTAATATCGCCAATTACAATTTCAGCGGCCTTAATTTGAGCAAAATTCGCGTTCCTAAAGCTGCTTTATGCTATGGTATATTCGACAGCACTCATTTCGAAGGCGCTGATTTAAGAGGAGTTGATTTTGAAGGAGCGTGGTTGAGAGGTGCAAGCTTCAGAGAGGCGAATATCGAAGGTGCCCACTTTGGAGAAGGCTCTTTGATCCAATGTGAAAGTAGAGTTAGAGAAGCTGCTTATTCCTCAAACGGCCGCTACATCGCAGTTGCTTTAGAATACGGAGCTTTATTATATAAAGTCAAAGAAAAGACAGGACATCTCGAGATGAGCAGAAAGTTCACGACTCAAGAACAGATTGTTAATACTTGCGCTTTTAGTCCAAACTCCGAAATGCTAGTCTTCGGAGGGCAAGATCGAACGCTAACAATTTATAACCTGATAAATGCTACGAGTAAAAAGTGCCACACAGCGCATCATAAAACTGTTACATGCTGCGCCTTTGATAGAAAAGGGCACTTCATTGTATCCGGAAGCAACGACTATACACTCAAAATCTGGGATCCTGTCACAGGTTTTTGTCTCAAGACGATGAGAAATCATCAAAACGGAGTCACTTGCTTGGCGATTCGGCCTGACGGCCAGCAGATAGTTTCGGGAAGCACTGACTACACGCTACGCATTTGGCACCCGCGGACTGGCCGTTTGGTAAAAGTAATAACAAAAAAGCATACTAGCATCATCACTTGCTGTGCATACAGTCCAAACGGGAAGATATTTGTCTCAGCATCCAACGATAGATCAGTTCGTGTTTGGAACGTAGCAAACTGGAAGTATATCCACGTCCTTGAAGGAATAAACACCCCCGTCAGCGCCTGTTCTTTCAGTCCTAACGGTGAACATCTAGCAACAGGAAGTTGGGACGGGACAGTCCGCATTTGGGAAATAGCGTCCGGTTTCTGCGTTAAATTGCTTCAAGAGCACTCTTCTTCAGTAACGAGCTGCAACTACAGTCCAGACGGCAAACACCTTCTGACCACAAGCAATGACCAGACGCTCAGAATATGTGAGACCGCCGTCACTCTTTTCACCGCATCTCCTCAGGTCCACACTAATAAGGTCTCTTGTTGCGCAATCGGCCTTGGCGGTCATTTCATCGTTTCTGGCAGTGATGATTGTACCCTTCGCCTGTGGGATTCAAAAGGTACTTGTACCAAGACACTGGAAGGACATACCTCGCGCGTTACATGTTGTGCTGTCAGCCCAAACGGAAAGCTCATCGCCTCGGGAAGCGACGATGAGACTGTTAAATTATGGGAGGCGGCCACTGGCTGCCACAGCAAAACGCTCTTAGGGCACAAAAACACCATCAATGTTTGCGAGTTTAGTCCGGATGGAAAGCAGCTTACGTCTGCGAGTGTTGATGGTATAATTTTGATTTGGGACGTGGCTCTTGGGAAAGTCATGAGATCTCTGGAAGGAGAATCTTATCTCGCCACTTCTTGTAGTTTCAGTCCTGATGGTCTTCATCTTCTTGTCGGGTATTGGCATCATATTATGCGCATTTGGAATATTAAAATGGGGACAACAGTTCAGTATATTGAAGGAAAATTTGAAGTTACTCATAATTGCAATTTCAGTTCTGATGGGAAGCTGATTGTAGTTGGGACGTCCGATAGGTATGTGCATATTTGGAACGTGAAAAGCGGCAAAAAAATTAATTCGATATATGGACACGAGAGACCGGTGTTCTATCAGGTATTTAGTCCTGATGGGAATATGATTGTGTCAGCAAGTAAAGATAACACTGTGAAAGTATGGGACTCGCAATCTTCTAAGGCGATCGTAGTGCTGAGAGGTTTTGTTTCATCGGTTGCGAGTGTTGCGACAATGTTTGTTGGGAAAAATTCGTTGTATGTTGCAACCGGGCATGATGATGGATCGTTCTATTATTGGATGATTAATGGGGATAATGTGAGATTAATTTGGACAAGTCATCAATTGAAATTGAATGTCCATTCAGCAAAATTAGATGAGAGCTATGGCTTACAGCGAGAAGTATGTAGCTTTTTAAAACAAAGGGGAGCGAACTGCTAGGTCAAGATCAGGTGAAAGAGAACTAAATGAAGAGAGATCGAATTTCTAAGTCGTTGTGACATGTTGGAAACTTATAAATATATAAACCAAACAATCCATATTTAATCAAGAATAACGCAATAGAATTCGCAAATAAATTGATATAATCACCATTCTCGTCTACAGAAATTTTCTGAAAGCTTCTCATTGTTTGAATAGATTTCTGTTTCCGCTTCTTTCAAGCAATAATGCCAAGCATTTGCGGCATAATTCTCAATATAAAATGGATAATGCTCATAAGGCTCGCAATTTTTCAATTACATTATCATATATATCTTGTCAAATATTCATTGATATCTCATAAAGATGTTCAATAAAATACGATTACCTCAAATACCCAAGCCTTCCCTTGTTTTACTTGCTCTATCAAAGATTGAATTTTATGAAAATAGCTGAAGTACTATGTCTTAAACTCAAATTGAAACCAAAAAATGGCTACTAAAGCGAACAAACTCTAACTTTTTATTGAGTTTTGAAATGTTTTCTCGTACCCATATTTTGTAATAGCTCTACTTTTGAAGTTCCAACTTATCAAAATACAGCTCAATTGAGTCATTTTCTGAATTAGAATGTTTTTAATTCAAGGTTATACAGACTTGTATTACATAATTTTTCTCTCATTTGTTTATGAATGATATTCTAACCTGCCTCTAGTAAAGAATCTTTTTCTTGACTTTGAACCGCTTCGGTGGTCATTTATCGATGCAGAGAAAGAACAATTTCAGGTAGATCTTCTAAAATTCAGTAGAAAGCTTTTTATAGATCTGTCGCATAACATTCAATCATTATGAAGCATTAGCCAAATTGATTTAATTCTTGGCTAAATCAAGTATAAGTCGCTCTCACCTTGTAAGTTGCCATGGGGAGTTGTGAAAGCAGTAACACTGAGTTCTACTGTAATGTTGCCCTTTAGAATACTGCTTTTATTTCTTTAACAGTAAAATGCTTCTAGTTGTAGCAAGCTCGAAACAAGAAAACTCACGAAAACCTCATTGCCCAACCTCTACCTGGAATGGGAGCTCTCAATGTTCTCTCGATGGGTGGCTTGACTCCTCATTTTCAGGAAACAAGGGCAGAAGAGAATTCGAGAAGGAATCACTACTCAAACCATATCTTGAAAAAAAATTTTTACTACCGGCGTGATTCTTTGATTCTAACAGAATCATACTTAAACCAAAAGAAAGATCGAAAAATAATCAAAAAGATATTTTTTAGTTCAAACAATCCTGACACATGGAAAACAGTGAACCTAAATACAAAGCAGTCGTTCTCAAGCAGTTCAAATCGTCAGAGTACGACTTAGTCGAGAGACCTCTTCCGAAACTCCAACCTGGAGAAGTATTGGTGAAAGTGTTTGCATCGCCAATCAATCCTCTCGATCTCATTCGAATCAATGGCGGCTTTGCAGGACTCCAAACGCCTTTTACACCTGGTTCAGAAGCTTCAGGTACTGTAGTTGACGCAAATGTCGAAGAAAAAGAAAAGCTCATTGGAAAGAAAGTGAGTGCTCTCGCTGTCAGCGGCGCTTGGGCTGAGCACATCGTCACCAAGTCTAACACTTTGATCGTCCATGACGATGACGTTGATCTGGAGCAAGCCGCTTGCGGATGGGTGAATCCCGTTACTGCCTATGGCATGTACCATCAGGCTCGAAAACTGAAAGCTGAGGCAATTGCTATAACGGGCGGCAATTCTGCCTTGGGAAAGATGATGATTAAGATTGCTGCCAAGGAGAACATGCCATTAATTTCCATCGTCAGATCGAAAAAGTCGAAGATTGCAGAGCTAGTTGCGCTTGGTCAAAAAGAAGAACATATCTTGGACTCTACTGACGCAGATTTTGAGAAGCAGTACGTCGAGCTTGCCCAGAAGTTGAGCGTTAAATGCGTCTTTGATTGTGTCGCTGGACCGCAAGTCGGGATTTTAATAAGTGGGCTGGTGAAAGGAGGAAGTTATTTCAACTTTGGAAGTCTGAGCGGGCAGCCTATTGGAGGGATAGATCCTACAGGACTTCGGTGGGGAGGTAAGTCGCTGCATGGATTTGTGAGCACGATGTATTTGGTTTCTCTGCCTCTTGAAGAACAAAAAGAGATCCTGGAATTTATCAAGAAAAATATGAAAACTATTTTTGCTTCGACGATTAACAAAAGAGTCCCTGCCGAGCCTAAGGAGGTCGCTAAGGCAGTTGAAGAGTATGTCAAATCGATGTCCGATGGAAAAATCCTCATAACCTTTAAGTGAGTGATGATTGATTTATGGCACTGCTGGATAAAAAATTAATGATGAACATTTAATCTTAAGGAATGTCATGTGTTTGCTGCTCTAACTAGGGATTTGATTTGTTGATTTCTTATGTTTTAGCTTACCGGCAGTGTAATTTGTCTATACGCATAAAATGAAATTAACAACACATTAATTTCTTCTTCTGAAAATGTTTTCAAGAGTGTAAGACCGAAGCAGCAATAATTTATCGATATTAGTTATAATTCCCAATGAAATCGGATTTAATTAATGTTCTCTTCCAATTTGGCAGCTTGATCTACTTGCGATTGTTCAAATTTAACACCGTTTTCAATTACAGTTCATGAAAACAAAGAGCACTTACTTCCTTTAATCACTTGGGACATCTCTTCGTGGATTAGTTGTTAGTGGACCTATTGTGATACTATAAGTTCCTTGATGGAATCTTTTTGCAAGAAAGCTCATAGATTATATTTTACTGAATTTAAAGACTCATTTTTCAGTCTTCTCTTGCAAATGAGCCTGGACTTAACTCCCAGCACATTCAACGCATCAAGTAATTTTCCGACAAAAGTATAGAAGTAGTTTTCTACGTTATATAAAAAGTAGTAAATGAAAATACAATTAGCAATCATTATTGAGTCCCGCAGAGTTGCAGTTATATCATTAATTTGGCGGAACATCTTGAATCATTCATACTTATTTAGTTCACGAATTGCGGTCGCAATATATATATGATTCTTATGGCAATATGTACTAAGACCAATCTCTATCATAAATACCCAGGTCAAGTCAAGGACTATTTCGGCATTATTTAAGTTGGAAGACTCACGCAACATAAAATGACGCGACTATTCTTGCCCTTTTATCCCTCATTAAAATTTGAGATTGAAAATAGGAAGAAGAGTCAATTTCAAAATGTACATGAAAATAGAAATCTTGTTTTCAACTGAATGGAACTTATGAGTAGTTTTTTTCTTTTTAATTTCTTGGTACTTTCTCATTCAGCAGGTTACGTTTTGTTTTTCAAAGTTCATGCCATTACTCACGTCATGTTTTTCATTCATTTCTTTTTTAATTAAGTACGATGTACTGTGAAAAAAAACTCTTTAGTACTCTAAATACAATCAAGATTGCCCACAAAGAGATTTGAAGACAAAACTACCTCATCATTGGAGAAGCGAAGAGCTCTTTACACATCCAAAATTCTCTAAATATATTAATCGTTATATTTTCTTGGCGAGTGAAGAAATGCTCAGACATAATTTATTTGCTGATTGGTCAGAATTACTCTTCATCGTATTCAATCAGCATATACTTTGTTCTCGGTATGAACGAGGAGAATTACAACTTCGAATAGTAATCATAACAGCAATGACTAACCGTGGTTCAACTAACAGAAATTTATCACAGCCACGACTATTTCATTCCAAACATTCATTAATTAAACAGCTTTTCCTTTTCCTCTCCCTACTCATGTGGCATTATCGATTTATCCACTAAAGATTTTCAAAACTTTATCCTTTCTTTTCCCTTCTAACTGATGACGCCTTTCAAGAATTGCTCGAGCCACCATAGCTTTCAAGGAGATTTAGAAATCAAATCTGATTCACGTAAGAGAGTAATTTAGCTAAGTTGTGCAAAAAGCTACGCATAACAAAAAAGAATTATCATGGAATGAGAATAAAAAAAGTTCTCGATTACAATTATAGTTAATTAGCGAACTTGGATTAAAACGTTTGAGTATGTCTTGGATCGAAATGGGAAAACAGTCCATTAGTTCATTTCATTGACATCGTGTGATGTTGCTATGCAACGATGTGCTTTTAGTTCTGCTTGCTGGGTTGTTCAGTCCCATTCTACAGAAAATTGCTGAATTTTTCTATATTAGCGCCTCCATCTAAAACGTATGCATTTGGTCCACAGAGGTGTATTAAGCTCTTAGCATAGTCATTAATGTTACAAGATTAGCTTCAAACTAGCCGTTTTAGAGAAATTCCTCTATTGTTTAACTCTCGACGAGCCTTGTCCTCCTTGTAACTCAATCTGACCGTACAAATAAGTCTCAACCTAATTCTCAAAAAAAATTCATACGACCGCGGAGTTCACAAAGCAGTGTACTCGATATTGCTTCTCAGAAACTCTCCTAAAATATAGAAAGAGTCAAAGGTTCGAGCCTTTCTGAAGAATGCAACACTACAAATTAAATGCGATTCTATTAATAATATAATGCTGGCATTTTTCCCGTAAGATCATCCATAAACAATCCCGAAGTTTTCTTTGCATACCAAGCAACTACTTCACATTTATTCTATTTATATGAATATTTGATTACCTCCAAACATTCAGGCTTACAAAAATCTGAAGGCATTGAATAACGTCGTAGTTGTTCCATTTAAACCCAATAAATAGCATCACGGATTCTCTTGAATTTTACGGCGAAACATAATCAACTGCTCCTAATAAATTATCTTCTCGTGCCAGTTAATTGCATTTTCGATCCGGGTATTTCAATAATTCTCTGTTCATAAGTGTTCTAATCAATAATTTTTACATTAATCTAATACATTCTAAAATTCTCGATCTTTGGAAAATTGATCCAATTATTTTTCTTTTCTATGGTCTTTCTTAAAGCTTCTAAAATAAGCTTTCACTTCTGCATTCATAAGTAAGATTAGACCAGCACATTGCCTGCTAATCCCTCAGAAGAGCTTGAATCTGAGGGTAAGATGTCGGTTGAATTCAGTTTTTTGACATGTTGCATCCATCGAAGTTTTGAGAATCAATAATTTATGGATAAAATGGATTAAATGACAAAATTTTTGATTCTAATGATTCTCATATAATCTATATAGAAATGAGAGCTAAAACTTCCAAAATGAGCCTCAAACTCGGCTTGATACTACTCTGTTTCCAGGTGATCCAGCAACTATCATGTAAGAATAACTGAATTACTGAATGAATAATCAACTGTTTTTGTTTTCAACTGTAGATGCTCAAAATTGCAACGGTGCATACGGCAACTTGGATGCTGAGTTCAGTGATTGCGCGATTAATCCCATGGGAACGCAGGTTATGACTTTCAATGGCGGTAAGCTTGTATTTCCTGTGTCTCGTTTTAAAATCAACGGTGTTAAGTCGGGAATCATCTTTCTATGGGGGTTTGGATGCAAATACAGGCAAACCCAACAAGTACAGCTTATGTGCTGAGATTAACTTTAAAGTACTAAGATATTGCGCGATTGAAAATTAATTATTCTACTATAACATAGTCCAGTTAATGATGCGAGTAGTGATGAGTGCAAAATAGTCTCAATCGAATTGGTTCCTCCGAATCGAATATCAATAAAATTTGCAGGATCCGACATTACAAGTCTTTTAAATCGGTTTAACTACGAAGAAGCCTATTTCACTGGGTATTCCTTAAACAAATGGTATTGGATATATACTGCTCGGAGCCAAAGCGCGTTACTTCTCAGTCAATTTCAGTACGTGGGAATTTATGATCCTCAATCAGCCAGTTTCGTCGTCACAGATGCCAATAACTGGCTTCTTCTGTATTATTTGCCTAATCTCGCTTCCAGCGGGTTTAAGGTATTTGCTAATGGATTTCAAGGGTATGCTCAAGGGTTTTGTGGAAAATTGAGAGGATTGGCGGTCATGCCGGGAGTTAGTTTCAGCAATTTTAACGCTGCGTATGAGTATCTTGGTCAGAAACAGGGCAGTGGTCCAAGCAAAGTACTGCTATATATGCCGTTTAACTCCAAAACAGGTCAAGTTACAGTTGATTTCAGCAACAGTGGCTATACTGGAATACTTGGTTCCACGCCGTATCCAGACTTTAATGATCCAGTTTGGGAAGACGTAAGCTCTTTGGTATGTTTTCCTTAAATGAAATCTTATAGGATTTGAGCAAAGGAATTCATTTTACCAGCATAGGGTCGCCGAAATTCATTCAATTGCCACTGTTGGACTTTCTTGTTGAGGATGATTCGGTGACGGTCAGCTTCTATATCACTCTCAACTCGGCACCATTATGCACTGCGCCAATCATTCAGAGGAAATCAGTAATTTGTGATATGATTTCTACATGTCTCATCTGAGTTAGATACTTGGAGAGATAGTCTTTGGTATTGCCGTCACGGGCAGTCGAACCATCTCGCTTTTTATAAATAACGTAGAATTCCCTTTAGGAATAACCCTAACACTTAGTAAAATTGAGCTTATTAGTGAACTCTTAAATTTGTTATATTTTTTTGTCAAGATACCCCGACCCATGTTATTGTCATGTGCTCAACATATGGAGATGCACCAAGTCCAAGTTGCAAAGCCTATCAGGATACTTCGAAAGTCTCTCCTTTGACTGTGCTTTCTTCAATAGTCTCATTGGGACTCTCCTTCTTTGATAAAACTTACATTGGAGACTACGTGTGTGGATTTAATGGATATGTGAAAAATTTAGCTATCGTCAAAGACGGAAACATACTCGATAGTAAATAATACCTTCGATTATCTCGTCCTGATCCATTTTTCTTAGTTTCATGCTCTAGCTGCAAGTTAGGCGCTTCTATAGATGCTTCAGGACAGTTCTGTCTAGAATGTCCTTCCTCTACTGTAGGATCCCAAGGAACATGTGCAGCTGCTTGTGGATCTGGCTTTCAGATGGATCCGGACACCCAAGAGTGCTACTGCCCGCCAAACCATTATATCAACGGAAATGTCTGCACAGGTAAGATTATTCAAGATTCTACCTCTCTATCATCACTAATTGTACTAGCATGCAGTCCTGGCTGTGATGGCTGCTTTTCTTCTTCTCCGGCTGGATGCTATTCATGTGCTGCTTCAATTCCTCAGTTATATCTTTCATCTTCTACAAATACTTGTGTGGCAGCATGTCCCTTGGGAACTTATGCGAGTTCGTTAGATTTTTATTGTGTACCCTGCGATCCTGCTTGCGTTGGCTGTACTGGCGCAGGAAATACTCTTTGTACAGGAGGTTGCCAAGCAGGTTATTATCAGCAGCCAGCACCTGACAACAGTAGCTGTTTAAACTCCTGCCCCTCAGGTTCTTATCCAGACGATGGTACCAATGCATGCCAACTTTGTGATACTAAATGTCAAACATGCACTGGACCGTCGAATACTCAATGTCTGCTCTGCGCAACAGGATTCTATCTGCAGCCAGCTCCTGATAGCAACACTTGCTTAGATAACTGTCCGGCAGGTTATTATCCAAATGATGGGACGAAGACATGCCAGCTTTGTAACACCAATTGTCTGACATGCACTGGTCCCTCCAATGTGGAATGTATACAATGCGCCTCAGGGTTTTACCAGCAACCGCCACCTAATTCTAACACTTGTTTGAACGTATGTCCTTCAGGATATTATCGCGATAATGGAACCAACACTTGCAAACTTTGTAATGCGAGCTGTCAAACGTGCACTGGCCCTTCAAATACCCAATGTCTTATCTGTGCGACAGGGTATTATCTATTAGGTGCTACAACTTGCGTCACTTCGACAGCGTGCCCTTCAGGTACCTTTCCAGATAGCTCAACTTACATTTGCCAAAGTAACCAATGATTGCTTTATTCTCATTAACTCTAATTTTTTATTATGAAATAGGTTGTACAGCGCCCTGTGGCACTTGCTCAAGCGCTACCTCTTGTAACTCTTGCGTGAGCAATAACTACCTGCAGCCCGCTCCAAACAACTCTCAATGTTCACCAACCTGCCCGTCCACCCATGACGCGGATCTGACTTCTGGGAAATGCGTCCCTTACCCGTCCTATTGTACCGACCGTGATACTTTTGGCTGCTTGGAATGTCAGTACCCGCTTTACGTCTATGACAGCAAATGCTACATCGCTTGTCCGCCTTTTACTTACCCTCAAACTGTAATAGACAGCTCCAATTACACATGCTTCGATTGCGATTCCAGTTGCCAAACTTGCGATGGTCCTGGTCCTCAGAATTGCACACTCTGCAAAAACGGTCTATACCTGTTCGATAGACAATGTCTCCTCAATTGCCCGAGTGGAACTTATGGAACGAAAGTGTTTCTCCCATCTGGTGTCGCTGCACCGATCTGTGCTCCAAAAGTCCTCGTAGAGTTATCTCTTCAGCTCACAATTCACCCGAGCCAAGTCTTGATCCGTTTTTCCGAGACAGTTGGAACATACTATTTGAAATATTTCATTTCGCAGCTGCGAGTCACCGTGCAAAATACGGTCATTGACAATACACTCATTTCAGCGAAAATCCACGATGGCGCACTTATTGATCTGACAATACTAGCCAGAAACTACGTGCCTGATGGAGCGATCCTCCGAGTCGATCTTCTTTTAGGTCCAGACTTTGATAATGACCCAACCAGCGAGTTCTATTTCCTGAAAAAATACGCAGAAAAGCAAATTATTGAGGCCAATTCGTATGATCTCAGTCAAGGAGACACTATCTCTGCAGCTGCTTCGCTCTTACAAACAACTGGCTATACCACTGCTGCGGGTCAAGTCGCTGCGATAGCAACTTCAGGCGGTGTTGCTTCAATCCTCATCCAGTTCCGTATGATTACTGATTTGATCCAATTGCTACAGTTTCTTGATATCTCCTGGCCCGCTAATGTCATGGTTCTATTCCAAGAATCTTTCATCGATCCCAGCAACCTATGCATTCCCATTTGTGTTATTCCCAGTCCTCCGGATGAACAGCTGCCTAATATAACAATTTCTCGATATCTCGAGGCTCAAGAGATTTCTCCGGTCTTTTTACTCGGCGCTTGCGAAATCGTATCAACCTTCATTTTCGAGATGAGTGTAATTTTCTTCCTCAAAGTACTCCTTCAATTCCGAAAACCGAAGAGATTCCCGCAAAGTCTTACCAGATTCGGGGAGTCACTTGATAAAATACTTGCTTGGAATACAGTGGTGCAGGTCTTTATTTCAAATTATCCTCTTTTTCTCGCTTATAGCACCCTTCAGCTTTTCTATAAGAATTTCGAAACGCCTTTTGTAAGCGCAAGTTTCGCCACGTCAATTGTGGGTCTTGTTGCATGTATAGGTTTCATTACTTGGATATTTGTGGTGAGCTGGAAGCTATCTAAGCATCCTGCAAACCTTGAACAAATGTTGAAGACGTATCCGAGCGTTTCGAGCTTATTTGAGGGAATCAAAAACACCAAACGAATGCAAATATTCCAAATCTCGTTCAGTCTTCTGAGGATAACGATGATAGCTGTTTGTGCAGTCATCGCAGACACTTCTCCTTATTTTTGTATTTCATTGCTTTGTACAATGGAAGTGCTCTACTTGACTTACCTTTTCAAGTACCGTCCATTTAAAGCTAGTTTTGAGCAATGGACGGTTGTCCTGGCTGAAATATTGGTGCTAAGCGCATTTTTATGTGCTCTTGGGATAAAACTATCAACCGATTTGAAAATGAGTGTAGACACTCGAACCAATCTCGGATGGGGGTTTATTTCTCTCAGCTTTGGAGTCTCCATCATTACGATCATTATTCTTGCAAAACAAGCGATTGCTATTATCAAACTCGGTGTGAGGGTGTTTAAATCACACCTCCTCAATAGAAAAAAGATACAGCCAATAATGCTGAACCAAGAAAGTTTGACTACCCAAGGGCAGGAAACCAATGAAGTTAAACTTGAGAAAGTGAACGCTGCGCTTGGAAATCTCGAAAATGCGCAGCATTTGCTTCGAAACGGCCTGCACACACTAAAAACCGGTCAGAAATACAAGCCTGAAACTTTGAGGTACCATAAGCAGGTGATAGAGAATCTTTTAAAAGATGCGCTAAAAGCAGTGACTGATTATGAAGAAAATGGTACTTCTATGAAGAATTCAAACACTTCTATCAAGAATCCAGGCAATTCTAACTTAGAGTTGGCGAAAAAAATACAGAGCGGTCTTACTGCAGGGCTTTCGCCAAGTCATCTGGGAGAAATTGCATTAAAAAGAGAAAATAGTGGAACGACACAAGACAGCCCCACGAAAAACACAGATCGAGTTGATACTGAAGAAGAACCCATCCTATTGAAGGTGAAGAGGAATCTTTTCTTAAGTTTAACAGCCAGAAGGGTTGATACAAAGAAACCGACATTCCATTTCTTTGGAAACCCAAGCGATCAAGACACGCCTAAAGAAGAATGCAATGAAGATTCTTCGACTATCCGCTTGGATACTTTCAGTCCACTCAAAATTGAGGCTCAACCGTCGAATAATCCGTTATTGAACAGCAACAAAAATCCTCTCGTGCAGCCAGAAACCCGCAATTCGACTGAAGAAGCAGAACAGGAGACTACTAAATGTACAAGCGCTGAGAAAACTTTGACAGCGAGCAAAGGGGCTATTTTATTAAGGGATACGAAGATGAGAATGCAGTTGTTATTCAAAACAAAATTACCGAAAAAGACTATCTCAATGCAAATTAGTTCTCCATCAGAACAACAGTGAAAGCGACCATAGATGAGAGTGTATCTTCAGAAAATAAGCTAGCTATATGAAATCTGTTATCCCTGTTGTAAATAGTTAAAAATTTTGTTTAGTGAGCATATCTGTTTTTATTAAACTCTATCAATTAATGTAATTTGAATGCTTTCCGCTTGGAAATCTATCTGGAGATTTCTCTCAAATTCACTCAACAGAAAATGAAATCTAACAGTTCTTGGTTTTCCATTGTGATTTTCATTCTGTCCACAATAAAATACAAGTTAAAAATAAAATTGAACAAAATTAAGTAACCTGGTGAAACTATGCAGGAACAGAAAGCACTCTCCATGAAATTGACTATTATGGAAAAACGGATTCTGAAGGTAGATTTCACAGCAGATTGCTAAGAATGCGCTTGATAGGAACTTAATGAGCACAGAAGCAAGTCGCACGAAAATATAAGTTTCGATGTAATCGATGAAGCAAATCTCTTCGCACTACAAGCAGTTATCATTGGGCCTGTACTCGCAAATAATAACTCTGCTTTCTTTAATGGATTTTTCTTGTATCTTAGACGAGCAGTCCGTATTCTGGAGGCAAATTTATCTTGGACATTGCTTGCACGAAAGACTATCCATTTAAACCCCCAAGAATAAAGTTCAAAACAAAAATATATCATCCAAATATCAATGACAGAGGGAGTATGAGTATTGCAATCATGGACTGTGGTTGGAGTCCGGCTCTTACAATATATAACAGTAATCAAAACTAAGTAGACCTTCTCAATAAGGTCGTTATCTTAGTTCTTGAATCGATTTACGCTTTGATGGCTGAACCAGACCCCGATAGTCCTCTAATGGCAGATATTGCTATTGAATACAAATATGATCGGCCACTGTATGAAATTAATGCTCGCGAATGGACACGGAAGTTCGCAGTTTGAGTTTTCCTTCATAAATGATATATTGCTTGCTTATCAGTTTATGGTTCAGGGTCATTTTACTTTTTGTGGGTTGCAAAGAATCTCATTCATAATTATTAAATGAAATTCGATGCGAAGTTGGGAATTATGAGTTAGATGGATCAACAAATTTTTGATTGAGATGCAATGTTGAAGATATGTACCAATTACTGGCTTCTCTAATGAACACTTCATCACTCAGGTGCCAATACATATTTGATAAATAACATGTATATTTTGGAGAACTGTCATCTACTTGAAGTCTCTAAACTTACAACAGGCTCCCGTTTTCAGCTTCCTCACTCTCAAATAAATTTTCTATTTTAACTGCTATTTCGCACACCATAGGATTGTCATGCTGTTGCAAGTCCTGAATCAGAGACACCACACCCTGAGTTTCCAATTCATCAGTTAAACGTTTTACATCAGCAGCACTTTTCTCCTGAGCCATCTTTAATAATTTCAGGAGTCCCTCCAAAATTCTCATCAATTCTTGTGCTTGAATAGTCTGTCTGAGCACTGCATAAAAGAAACCTCCGAGCCCTTTTTCAATTAAAGTCGATAGCTGAACATAGTCAACAACGTCAATGAGATTTGCTACAAGATAGACGGCTTCTTTTCTGACCTATTGCAAAAGAATTACACACATTTGATAACATAATATTACCTCAAAATAGCAACCTTTTTCAACGAGTTTGAAGATTGTACCCATAAGAGTGGAATGTTGTATTAATCTTGTTACTTGTCCCGGGGTACCAGCTGCGACATTTGATAGAAGCCAGATACTTTTCTTTTGCAAGCTTTTTTTCTCTGACTGAGAAAATTTTTCCATTAGGTCCAATAGACCTGGAAGTTTTAGAATCTCCTTTAGGAGATTGAGATGATAGCTTAGATAAAATGAAATACTTCACGATATTTGTTATCAGTCGCTGAGGCAAAGGAGCCAATAATCCTCAAACACCCCAGTGTCAAGTTGGAGGAGGAGAGCCATTTCATAGTTATTGGAACTAAATTCATTTCGATAAACTTATCGAACGCCCCTTCAGTTTCAGCACCTTTGCATGAAGTGAGTGAGAGACCAGAGAGGAAAATTACCGTCCGAACCGAGTAGATAAGAAAACCCCCAGGCTGAGTCTGCTAAACACTCTTGATCCTTCTCTGTCTGGAATATGTCTCCAAAAACTGCGAGCGCTCCTGCAATTTTCGAATACTTCGCTTTTGGTGTTCCTCGACAGAAATTTGACATTGTCCACGAAATATTTCTCTTCAAAATGATATCAGTATTGCTCCTATTTTCTCTGAATGTTCTATTATATAATTCGATCACTGCATCCATCCCTTCTTTTTCTAAAATCATATCTCTATATTGTGCACTATCTCCAGCAACATTTCCCAATGCCCAGACCGCCTAGCCGTGATTACAGACTGTTAATACAATCGAAAAGTCGACAGATCTCATACCTGTTCCTGAATATCTCTATGAGGAGATCCTAGCAATCTTACAAAAAGTTGAATTCCTCGATCTTCGATTACAATCTTCGTTTGCTCATTAGTTCCACTCGCTATATTTGTGAGAGCCCAAGCTGCCTCAAACTTATTCATTTATTGATAAAACCTCTTGGCAGGTTGATGGGTCAAATTTACTTGCAAATATGGTTCTTTATCATTCATTAGGAAATCTTTCAAACGAGGTACTATTCCTGAGTCAATCACTTCTTGGATTGGTGGGTCCTTTTCTAATTGAATGGTCATGTCTAACACTCAGGAAACGACGAGACTTACCTCTACTAAGGAGTTTTCGTACTCCGATCAATCCGGCATACACGTCTTTCTTCTCTTCGCTCTGAACCATCTCAATAAATGAGTTCAAGGTTGCATCAGAATAGTTTTTCGTCTGCGCACTGGCAACAACCTCTCGGATCTCCAGAAATTCATCTGTATTGGGAAGAAGTTCCGAGATTGGGTGTTTTTCTTCTGTTGTTTGAGATTCTCCGAAGATTTGCCCACTTGATGAGGTGTCGCTAGGTAAAAATCCAAAAATTATAATGTTCCCAGATTATATAAATCCGTTACTTCGGTAGTGTTTGCTGATTCGCCTCCATATTATGCTCTCTATGTTTGTAAACTCAAGATCTCAATTGGCTAACAAAATTTTGAGTTATAATAGTTTAAATTAATTTCCTTGCGGGCTACGCTTACATCTCCTCTCATGTCAAAATAAAAGTCATAGAGCCAAGTCAGGACTATACTTTCTCTCATTGTTGTGGTATTTCTGCTTTATTTTCTCGACGAATTTCTGAACTTAGTAATTGACTCTATGTAAGTGATAGAGTTTCAAAAGATCTATCATAGAGAATCGGTTAGGAGGTTTATTAAGAAGTACTTTTTCTTTTTTTGGTGTTTGGAGCAGCCGATATCTAGTACTTTGCTTAAGAAATACTTAAGGATCGATTAGTAGGAAACTTTAATCGCGAAAGTCTTCAACGTACAACATGTTTTTTACAGGTGGCTCAAAGATTATATTTGTTGAAGGTGTTTTACCTATCTTATTTCAGAGAGATGCGAACCTATGATAACAAGATTGATCTCAAGAGTTTGAGGAATTGTCAACTCTGATTAAATTTTCTAAATATAACAACCTATCATTATATAGAGCTAACTTTGTTCTCTATTTAAGGATTGGCTGCTTCCCCTTCTTCCTCAGTCGCAAAA
>ENA-UOTZ01000448-UOTZ01000448.1-compost-metagenome-genome-assembly--contig:-NODE-448-length-34815-cov-13.013184_pt1 | contig 34815 bp, 28 predicted proteins | sample MGYA00238144_ERZ746983 | MGnify/ENA primary metagenome ERZ746983 (study PRJEB28759, sample SAMN06268863) | compost metagenome | isolation source: single cell | place: USA: California, Emeryville, Joint...
GCACCTCTTAGCGTTATCTGTGACACCAAATGGAGGCAGCCCTAATCTACACGATAATCAACGCAACTCCAACCCAAACTCACTGTCTCTCGGATTAATACTGATTCAAGAAGATTTTTCGTTGTGAGGATTAACCGGTTGTTTCATAATTATCTTTCTAAGGATTACATTTATCCATTGTTATTAAAATGATTAGCAGTGTTTGCAGCCAGACTATGAAAATTATGAATTGATCACTTGTATAATAGGTTGTTAACAATTTCTCTTAATAGAATTTGTGTCTTCTTGGAGTTTTCTCAGAGAACTGCTTCCAGTCAATTCCGTAATCAGGAGCAGTTCCAAGAATAGCGTCCAGTTTCACTTCATGTTCCTTGGTAAGTTTCTTGTATCCTTGCACAGCATTGAGAGCGCTGTCAACATGAGAAGCTTTGGTGAGTCCCAACACAGCAGTCGTGACATTTCCGCTTCTTAGAGCCCACGCAATAGCAAGCTCAGCAGTTGTCAGTCCGAGCTCTTTAGCAACTTCAGCAAGCTCGGCGAACATCTTCTTCGTCTTCTCAATATTCTCAGGCTTCATGTACTTATCGATCTTGTAGGTTGCATTTAATCTGTCGATTTCGTAGCGAGTGCCTGTTTTGTCGAAGTTTTCCTCAACGAGTCTTCCGGTGAGGAGACCACCTGAGAGAGTTCCCCAAATAGTTGTTCCCATCTTGTATTTATCAAAGATATAGGCAAATTCAACTTCGACCTTCTCTCTGTGAACCATATTATATTGACATTGTTCAGCAATAGGTTTAGGAACTCCGTACTTCTCGCAAAGCCAGTAAGCATGAGCGATTTCAGAGGCCGACCATTCTGAGGTAGCCCAATAGAAGCAAAGGCCTTTAGCGAAGATGTCCTTGAATGCCAACACAACTTCTTCCATAGGAGTAGTCGAGTCAGGTCTATGGCAGAAGAGGATGTCGACATAGTCAAGTTGGAGTCTCTCCAAGGAGTTTTTCACACCTTCCATCAAGTGCTTGCGAGAAAGGCCAGTTCTGTTTGGCATTGTGAAGCTCCAATCGGAAATAAAGAGCTTCGTGCTAACAACGTAATCGCTTCTAAGTTTTCCAGATTCTTTTAATGCTCTGCCGAGAAGCTTTTCGTGAGCTCCTGAACCGTAGGATTCAGCGGTGTCGAAGTAATTGATGCCGACCTCGAAGCATCTCTTGATGACTTCATTTGTTCTTTTTTGGTTCTCCTCGTTGTCAGCAGAGAGCATATCTCCGTAAGCAACGACGGAGACTTTAAGTCCGGAGTTACCGAGGTATCTGTATTCCATTTGTGGAGCGGCTTTCTCAACCATTTTTACTTTAGATGAGCTTTAGTTTTTTTTAGATATGTTTTTTATAAAAGATACAGATGCTTGCGTTAATAAATACTCAAACGAGTGATTCCTCGATCGAAGATATCCAAAATTCATGACAGTTTTTCTGATCATGATATCAAATCGCTGCCTATCTACATTTAAAGCATTATTCAGAACGAATTCGATCCATTTTTGATCTGACTTGCTGGTGCGGCTCAGATTTTCATAGAAGATCCGCGTGTCTCCAGAATATTTTTTAATTAAACTAACCAAGTTTTCGATGATTCACATACAGCACAGAAAAAACTGAAAATTTCCATTGAGTGCATTGATTTTGTTGAAAACATCTTGCCTCAGGATTATTTATAAAGGTGTCATCATGAGACCAAGGAAGAAAGCTTCGAGCTGAGAAGACCGTTCTTCTCTCGAACTTCTAAGCCTCGCCGTTCCTCAGTTGTGAATCTATTAATCAGATTATCTGATCTTTTTACTCGTTGTTCTGGAAGACTATCTCTTAGGAGATGTGTTAGGACGGAATAATTCTGCTGGCTGCAGGATTTCTGTACAAAATCTAATAGGTGAACAAGAAATCATTGAACCTCGAATATTCTATCAACAATAAAATCACTCTTCAAAAAGGAAATCGGAATCTAGAAGGGAAATCGGCCTGTTGTGGTCATAATCTGTGCTTCATCGACTTAATTGAAAATCTGGAAGACCTAGCAAACCACAAAACAAATGAGTTATTCATGTTTTAGGGATCTTTAACTATGAAAAGTTCATTTCCTATACTAACCCAGTTAAGAATATTAGAAGTACGATTAGAACTTGATTAATTGTTGAATGAATGAATTCATATGGATTCAATATGCATTCTTAAATATCTGTAGAACAAATATTCTTTATAAACGAATCCTCACTCAACGCTAATTCTATTTTTATACTGATACTCATCTCCAGAGTGGTTACATTACTTAATAGAATTTATGTCTTCTTGGGGCTTTTTCAGCGAACTTCTTCCATTCTATTCCGAAATCAGGAGCAGTTCCAAGGATAGTATCCAACCGCACTTCATGTTCCTTTGTGAGCTTTGTGTATGCTTGTACAGCATTCACAGCGCTGTCAATATGAGACGGTTTAGTGAGTCCTAACACAGCGGTCGTGATGTTCTTATTGCGAAGCGCCCATGCAATGGCCAATTCAGTGGTTGTGATACCAAGTTCTTTAGCAACTTCAGCAAGCTCAGCGAATAATTTCTTTGTCTTTTCGAGATTCTCAGGCGCCATATACTTATCAATCTGGTAGATTGAGTTTATCAATTCAATTTCGTATCGAGTGCCTTTTTTGTCAAATGATGCATCGAGGAGTTTTCCCGTGAGGAGACCACCTGAGAGGGTTCCCCAAATGGTCGTTCCCATGTTATACTTATCGAAGAGATAAGCATACTCAACTTCAACTCGCTCACGGTGAATCATGTTGTATTGCACTTGATCAGCAATAGGCTTAGGGACGCCATATTTCTCGCAAAGCCAATAAGCATGGGCGATTTCAGAGGCCGACCATTCTGATGTGGCCCAATAGAGGGTTAAGCCTTTAGCAAAAATGTCTTTGAATGCCAGCACGACTTCTTCCAATGGCGTGGTAGGATCAGGTCTGTGGCAGAATAGGACGTCGACATAGTCAAGTTGGAGTCTCTCCAAAGAGTTTTTCACACCTTCCATCAAGTGCTTGCGAGAAAGGCCGTTCCTGTTAGGTTTATTGTAAAGCCGGTCTGATGTGAAGAGTTTAGTACTGACAACATACTCGCTTCTATGTTTTCCAGATTCTTTTAATGCTCTGCCGAGGAGCTTTTCGTGAGCTCCCTCTCCGTAGGCTTCAGCAGTGTCAAAGAAATTGATACCTGCTTCAAAGCATTTCTTGATGATTTCGTTCGTTCTTTTTTGGTTTTCTTCGTTGTCAGCAGAGAGCATATCTCCATAAGAGACAATTGACACCTTGAGACCTGAGTTACCCAGGTATCTATATTCCATTTGTGGGGCAGTTTTCTCAACCATTGTTCCTTCAGATGATGATTTTCAATTTTTATTTTAGATACGTTAATGAATTTTAAGATTCTCAGCGCAATTAAATAGTAGAAGAAGTGACTCCTAATTTCTTTGGAGGGGTGACTCCGAAACTTGACATCAGAACAGGCATCTGTTCCTTTTATTGTTGAAAAGAGGGCTGTTGCACTCCATTTCTGGTACTTTCATTGTTAAAAATCGACTTAGAAGAGAGATAGAGAATAGTATAAATCCACATGAAGGTATTTACTCAAAGCAAAGCAAGTATACGCCTCGAGAAATAAGAGCAAGATCTCTGCGTGAATGTAATATAATTGTTTTCTTAACATCTTTGCTATACAACCAGCAAAATGGTCAGCAGAACAAATAGCCTCATTGACTCATTTATCAAGATTATTAAATACTATTTCATGTAAATTAAGACTGTTTTAAGGTGATCATTTAGTGTACTCAAAGATATTTGAAAGCGAGGCACTCAGTTAAGATGTTCGTGGACAGTCGAAAAGCTTAATGTTGTACATTAGTATTATTCTCTATTGTTATATTGATCTATGTATTGAAGATAGTGCACGGATTTTCACTTTGAACAATCCGAATCAATTCTTAGGAAATGCTGTGCTTTCATACCATTTTGCTATTGTTCAGGTTTGTTGTATGAGGTAGATTAATTTTCATATATAATTAGGATATCATTAACATTTTAAGTAATTTGAAACGATCATATTGATGGTTGCATAAGATTCGTGTACCTTTATATTGAGACTGAGCAGTCAGTATATATACACTGCACAAAGTAAGACATTGCCTTAAGAAGAGAAAAAAAGGTGAGTCGTATTGACGAATCATCAAATTATCGCAATTTTTTTGGGTATAAAATTGATAAACTTCAGTTCAATTAAAAGAGTGAAAAATGACTGTAAAAAGCAAGAAACACAAACATTGAAACTTCCACAAAGAACAAAGAGATTTTTTCATCGTCAATCATTGACGATTTAAACTGTAAGAAAATACAAAACTATAAATGATATGAATAGCATTATATACGGCGATGCAGGATATCCCACCGACTTTTTTTGAAAACTCTATCTCAGTTCGCTTGGTCTCTTAAAGAAAAATTGCATTTGACAGAGTACTTAATCATCATTTCTTAGAAAATATCTTGAATTTTGTGATAAACGCATCAGATATTTCGATACTTATCAAAAGTTGTTGTTCTTCATATAAGCAGCAGTACACGTAGCAAATCTTATATATTTTTTTTTACATTTCTCATTGAAAAGCAAAGTTCTATGTAACCTTTTCTCAGGGAAAAGTGAAAGGGATGAATCTAGAAATATTCGGTATCCGTCAGTAAATGCGAATGGAACAATCTTTTTAATTTAAGATAGTATATTGGACTCTTGATTTATTTCTTTTTAGAATATCAATAAATACAATCGGCTGAAAAAGAGATGATGAGGGTTCACACTTTTGTCTTGAAGGATCCGAACGCAGATCTCATATCAAAGGACTTCTCTATCTATATCACTTGGAAAGAACCTAGAGACGAGGGATTTGTTTTCCAAGGATATATGTGGGATGTGGATGGCATCAGGACAGTTTCAGATGGATATATCACACCTGACTCGATCAAATTCATGACAAGCGTAGATGAGAATCAGTATCAGAATAGCCAGTCCTCTCGGTTGATAAGTTTCGAGTACCATGGACATTTTTCTTCGAAAACTACTCTGTATCATGGTAATTACAGACCCTATAGCGAATTTGCTATCAAAAATCAAACGATCGTTTTTCCTACCTCTCAAGCTCCTTTGTCACCCATGATATTATATAAGCAAGATATTTTCCATGAGCTGGAGAGACAACACCACGGAATGAAGATTTCTGAGCTCAACAGCCTTGTAGCTCACAAATGGGAGAATTTAACTGAAGAAGAAAGAAAGTACTATGAAAAAAGGTATGAAGAATCGGTGATTCGATATAAAGACTATTGGGAAGACAATGTTAAGCCTCTAAGTCAGCACTCTGTCGTTAAGCACCTTCGAAATTTGAAGAGTCCTTCAAACGATAGATACCTAACACACATTTTCGAATCTATTAAATATAATGAATATCACGGTCCAGGGGGTGCTTTCGGATATCAAGAGCATGATTATCATGAAAATGAAATGTGTAAACCCAGTGCTTCTTGGATCAACGCATTAGCTTATATCCAGAAAAAATACCGGAGATTTGTCGAAGCATATGAAAACCAAATAGAATCCTTATATTCAGGAAATAGCCTTGTCAAGAGAAGAAGCTCTTATACGTATTCGATTCATTGGTTCAGTTTTAAGGCGACGATTATTGATCGTAAGGAGGAAAAAGCCAGCACGATTTCCGTTTCAAAACTCAATACAGAACTGAACAAACATATTCAGAGAGTTTCTCGTGACAAGAAGTACTTAACCTTGCATATACTTAGGGAAAAAGATTTTGACCCTCAGACAATCAGAGAAGTATTATTATTACTTCCTAAACCTGAAATTATCTTCTGTAATAAACCTGGATGTGAGTAGTTCTTGGGATTCTTTACTGGAAACCATGTCAGAAGAGTGTAATTAGCTATAAGTCAATAAATGTGAGATTTTGAGAGGAATATCGACTTGGTTTACTACTTATCATTGCCCTTAATTGTAGATAAATACTTCTCCTACTACTATATAATAACATAACATTGAATTTTTATCCACGATTGAGTTTCCTTTATCCACGATTGAGTTTCCTTTTTCCACTCTCTAGTAAAACTTAACCTTGAAGCTATTCTCTCCTAATCAATACACCATGGCAATAGTTGAGCTATCGAGATAACACCAATCACAGCTTTATTCGATGAGCTTCTGAAGTTCAGCATTCTCTCATCAGCATGAAAGCCAGTAATTTCTAGAAAAGGGCGAGCCCAACACCAGTTTCCTTTCTAACGGCACTTTTGGAAAGTTCTGGTTTATTTCTTTTCCGAATTCTTTCCAGGAGAAAGGTAGTGAAGAATAAAATATAGCTATTTGTCAGTAACAGAAATCGAACAATCTTTTTTAAGTCAAGTTAGAATATTATACTCTCGATTTATTTCTTTTTAGAATATCAATAAATACAATCGGCTGAAAAAGAGATGATGAGGGTTCACTCTTTTGTCTTGAAGGATCCGAACGCAGATCTCATATCAAAGGACTTCTCTATCTATATCACTTGGAAAGAACCTGAAGATGATGGGTTTGTGTTTCGAGGATACATGTGGGACATCAAGGGGATGCGAAAAGTCTCAGATGGGTTCATAGCACCTGACTCTGTTAGATTTATTACAACAGAAGATGACAATCATCACAATCACCACGACTCCCCAATGATCACCGAGTACCGCGGACATTTTTCTCCGAAGACCTCATTGTACCATGGGAATTACAGACCCTTCAGCGAGTTTGCTATCAAGAATCAGAAGATCATTTTTCCCACTTCTCAGCCTCCTCTACCACCAATGTTGCTATACAAACAAGACATTTTCCATGAAGTGGAGAGACAACACCACGGAAAGAAGTTTTCTGAGCTAAATAGCCTGATAGCAGAAAAATGGAAAAATTTGGATGAGGAAGAACGAAGTTCTTATGAGAACAAATATAAAGAATCAGTGGCTCAATACAGAGCCTATTGGGAAGAAGCCGGTAAACCAGCTAATCAATTCAACGTTGTTCCAGAACTCCAAAACTCGGAAATAGACCATGATCGATACTTGGCTCATATATTTGAGTCTGCGAAATATGAATACAATGGACCTGGCAGTGGGCTAGGGGTCCATGAACATGATTACCGTGAAAATGACTTAAGGAAACCCAAATCATCCTGGGACAAAGCATTAGCGTTTATCCAGAAGAAATACCGAGGATTTCTTCAAGAATATGAGGACCGAGTGGACATCTTAAACTCTGGTGGAAGTAATACGGGTCGAAGACGAAGTCTTTACGCTTATACGATACATTGGTTCAGTTTTAAAGCTGAAATTGTTGACCGTGTGGAAGGCAAAGTGAGCACGATATCTGTATCAAAACTCAACTCTGAACTGAATAAGCGGTTTCAGAGAGTTGCTCACGACAAGAAGTTCTTGACGATAAATATCTTACGAGAAAAGGACTTTGATCCCCAAACAATTCGAGAAGTATTATTATTACTTCCCCAGCCCGAAGTTATCTTCCGCAGTAAATTTGGCTACGAATAAGAAAAAGACCACACATAGGAGAGAGAATGCAATTAATGCCAATGATTAAAAGTTTTGAGAATACTAGTACTCGGAAATAATGTTCTTGAACTTGTTTTATAATACTTTTCTAATTCACTAAGTTGTTTATATCTTGGTATAACGACTCGTACTGGATTTTACTTTGTAGTTGAATGAAGATTATTAATTACTTTACTTTTACTCACGCCAACAACTCCTGCTATTACAATCATTTTCCCTCAGAGGAAAGAGGTTTATAGAGCAGCCATTGTTCTTAAAGACATTGAAAATGTGGCGCTTCTACTAGAAACGCTTGAATAATCAAAATTGATAGTTCGCGTGTTTTTATTAAAAAATACCCGATATATTTGTATAAGCTCGTAAGATATCTTATCAAATTTATAATTTATCTGTCAATAATCTTGAGAACGCAAAATCATTCTGAATAATCAAAATGGCCACTGAAGGTATCAAAATTGCCCTCCCCAGTCACTAATCAAAAGCCTAGCATCACTAAAAGCACAGATAGGGAAGCTCGAATCCCTTGTTGAAGACCTCACCAAAGAAAATCAGACACTCAAAACAGAAAACAAAGGTTGAGTACCAAATAAATGAAACTTTAGCTCACAGAACGTTTAGACCTGCTTGCCAGAGTCGCTGAGTTAGAAAAAAAGCTGAATATTCAACCCACCACTGTTCAAACGAAATCCACACCTATAGTAACAACGACTAAAGAAAGTCCTGCAAAACAGGAATCGACAACAAAACCGAAAGAGGAACCTGGTATGCAATGATCCTAGGAATTGAATCATTTACCAGCAATCCACTTCAGTAGTGAAACCAGTGGCCAAAGGATGGCCCAATGTCAAAAAAAAGTATGACGATAGCGATAGCGATAGTTCTGAGGGAGAACCTGCTGGCAAATTCGTGCCCGAAAATAAGAAAAACCAAACCCAAGGTAACAACCAAACTTTATGTCACCCACTTCAATCAATTTCTTAGCAGCAGCTGCTGATAAATTCGTTCCAGAGACTAGAAAGAAAGCAAGTAAATATACTTTTTATTAATTTTTTGGGAAATTGACTTACTTCATCAGCGACGGTCACTGCCAATCCAACAACAACTGCAACCTCTACAACCAAGAAATTCGAGAGCAATATTTCTTCGGAGAAGTTGCTGACTCCAAGCTTCGGAGGAGGCGTCTATATCCCTCCAACAGACGCAAACCAATCTGTACCCCACAAGCATTTTCTTTCTCTCAAAAAAATTACTTTTCTTAGGCAAATATAAAGCGTACTTCTAGCTTTTGTCAGTCAAATGATTGAAAATTTGGTTACTTAGAGGACATTGCAGAAGAAAACAAGGGTTTAGACAAGGCTCTGAAGGGTTTAGGAACTGGAGCACAGGTTAAATTCGTAACTAAATGGATTCCTTCAGAAGATTCAAGTAATGGTTTGCTGTAAAAGACTTCATTGAACGCTATTATTAGAGGAAGATCCTAGCCAAGGTACCAAAACCACAGAGGATACGACAGCAACCAAAACTACTGACTCCGCTGATAAGAAAAGAAATACTATTGCCGTCTCGAACCCCACACAATTGCAGAATGACCTTTCAAAAGCAATGGCCAGCTCAGTAAGTTTGAACCTCGTGTGGAAGAGCGGTGGTTTCGCGGAATTAAGCAAAAATGCTGAATCAAATCAGGCGAATGTGACCGATATCAAATTCGATCTCAATGGCGCGTATAATTGAACAAATCAATTCAGAAATTACTAATTATATCTATTTTGATCAACAGACCCAGCACCGACTATAAGAACGTTCTGAACGCCCTCCAAAAATTCAAAAATCTCAAGGAGCTCGATATTAAAGGGTAAATAAGCAATTGAATGATAGTATTAAAGAGCACATTCATAGCATGGCGCTCGAGACGAAAGACACCTTCTCTTCTCTAATAGAATGTCTTCAAGGCTGGAGCAAACTTGAAACGTTCAAGTTCCAACAGTTGAAAGGAAGGTACTTTTTTATTCATACCATAAAGATATAAAAATTACAATGATATAGCGCCGTGGATGCAGGACTGGCCACAAAATTAACGGATGCTATCAGAGCTATAAAGCCTCTGAAAGAACTCCGTATTAATTGCAGGTAAGCTCACTTTTTGCTTGAGCTTCGAGCTAATTAATGCTAGATCTTTGACTCCTGATGTCGAGCTCCAACTCAAAGCGCTTGAGAAAGTTAGCAGCAAATTCCAGATCTGGGTAATGAATATATTAGAAATGCACTAATAGTGCTTGTAGGCCATCTAAGCAGGATGATGCAATGACAAGAAACAATAATAAAACTGACAAGATTAATACTCTGAGTTTTTTTACATTGAAATCGTTAATCTTTAGTCATAGTATTCTCTGAAAAATAAAATGGTAAACATAACCTCATAAATAAAACCTTTACAATCGAGATTTTATGAACATGTACGAAATCACTCTACAATAATAAGTATTTCCAGAAAACCAATAATAGATAAAATAGTGCTAGTTCCAGCATTCGTTAGGATCTCATTTCGCTTCATTAATTCTAATACCAAAAGGATATCGAGAATCTTTCAATAACATTGGTAATTGATAACCATTGAGAGCCTTAGATCACTATTAAGAAACTTTGAGCGCAATTAGAAATAAATCCGATAGAAATTTGATTGTTAGAAATTTAAATTGACGTCGAATTTCGCAACGAAATAAAACACAAAACATTTGATGAAAGCGTCCGCTTCCACAAGAGAAGAGCTTTTTCTCGAAGAGAAGATACTGCAAGCAAAGATCAGGAATTGCAACGCGATCTTTGATAAGCTCGGACCCGATCAAAACGATTACATCCATATCAATTCTATTGTAATCATAATAATCTCAGTTTCAAAACAACGATTTTCAATTGTATTAGCACAATTACCTTCCTCACCTGCCTTCAGCCCTGAGCAACTCTCTGACGAAGTTCTTCCAAGCATTCAGCAATCAAACTAAGAAGCAATCGATGAGCAGAAAATATTTTTACGTGAATATGATTTCAGCTGCAGAAAAAGGAAAATTTGACATGAGGAAATTCATCATCGAGTAACCATGTCTCCTCAATTTTCATGCTTATCATGGTTATTCTCATATTAGTGCTGAAATCGAGGGGCTATGCAAAACATTAGAGCTGATAAAATCTAAAAAGCAGCAAGAGGGTAAGCAGTGATAAAAGCAGCAGCAGAACTTTTAATCACCAAATGTTTCTATTAGGCCCGATGAGCACGTTCAGGTCAGATAGCAGCTGCTTAGAAACGAAAAGAACAAAGAGTCAAGATTGCAGAGACACACCGCTGATTACTGCAAGAGATGACATTAATGCTCCTCAGACAACATTGAGGACAAATCGTTCGAATAGATTCGAGTTGCCCTTCAAAATCACAAATGTTGAAGTCGTTCAACCAAAAAATGAGCCTCGAATCGAGCAGGGTCATTTTATCTTAAACCAATATGGTAAAGGGAGCGAAAGAGGACCGCTTTTTGGGCTTGGCTCTTCCAGAGGGTCTGAATGTGCTTCGAGTCTGACTGATAGACAAACAATGAAAAATCAGCAAAGTCTTGAATCCAATCAGGATGTTCGAGAATCAGTTAATAAACAGTTTCATATGGAGCTGATCGAGCCTGCTGATATTGGAGCTAAGAGAGCGCAACGTAAGCATATGGCTTTCTTTTTGATTGTAATGTCTCGTTCATCGCAATAGATGATTTCAGTCTGCAAGCGTCTTATCACGCAGAGAGTAGTTATGATGAAAATAGTCTCAATTCTAGCAACGCGCCTTCATTCAAACCCACAAAGGAGAAGGACAGCTCAAATGTAACCAAACTCGCACTAGGTAATTCTTTGAGTTGGAGTAAAAGTAATCTGCGTTTAGACAAACGCATATTTCAACCAAGTGTTCAACGTCCGCCTAGAAGCAGCAGCAGAGGTGAGGTAAGTTGCCTCCATATAAACCAAAAGATGAAATTGCTATTGTCTAGCTAAAGCCCAAAAAGAAAGAATCTGTTAAGGAGAAAAAGGGTGGAGTGATGGCACTAGGAGTACCAAATAATACTTTATGTGAAGAATCTACACGGCATTCAATAAACTGTTCATTTACTCACAAAACCTCATTCTCCTCGCGACATTCAGCAGTTTCGCAGTCTCCATCAAAGAAAAAGTAAAGCGATTCCATTTTCAGTGGAAATATTTTATTTGATATTGCAGCAGACATCTCCAAAGCCAAGAGGGTAGAGCCACTTCCAGAGAACATTATGGATATGGCCATAGATATCAGGAGAAGAAAGATTACTATCAAAATCAGGGGGAATTAAGCGTTTTGGAGAAAAAGAAAAGTGTCAGAGCCGCATCTCCAGTCTCCAAGTGCCAGAAGAGCCCTACAATCAAGAGTTATCGCCCTCAAACCTCACGTGAACAGACTCCTGCAAAAAATACCTCAAGAAGATTAGCAAAATGCCCTTCCACAGCGGGCCTGTCCAGAGTCCGTCCAAATAATAAAACCCCTGCAAAAGAGGATATGAGGGATCTCAGCAATGACATTTTCCACGACCAAGTTTTACTTGAGTTGGATGACTCTTGTCCAAAGCCAACTTCCTCTTTCCTGAAACTATGCGCTGAAAATCAGGCCTTAAAACTAAATCAGCACCTGGAAATGCGCAAGAGATACCACTTGTCAGTATCAGGAGAGAAAAAGTTTCCATCAAGCTCTGGCCACACGTTCATTGCTCAAACACCCGAACGATCAAATTCTCGTCGCGTTTCTCACATGAGACCAAACAATGTTCTCTTAGATAATTTTTCTGAGAGTTTCCTAAGAGATCATTCACGAGACAACTCTGGCCCAGCACTCCCAACTCGAGATGAGAGCACGAAAATAATATTTCCAAATTTTCTAAAGGAAAACAGAGCGCCTCAAGTGATGGAGAAAAAAATCGCGGAAGTCGATACATATGCGCAGTTCTTCAATGATCTTCAAGATTATCAACAGATAAGCGAACGCTTGAATCCTACTAAAGACCTTTTCAATGCTGGAAGTTACCTGGAAGCAGAGAGACCACGTGATTATGTGAAATCAAAAGCGCATAATGAGAGTGTTAAGCCGGCGCTTTTTGATTTAAAAATCTGGGATAATAGAGAAAATACTGACATTGCTAATATATTCCCTGAGGATTTGAAAAAGATAAATCGAGAGAGATCCTCCAAAATTGGAAAGAAAATCCAAAATGAATCGTCAGAGTCTCGACGATTCGGTGCTCAAAATTACGATGCAAAAAAATCAGAGTGGAATGTTTTCAGTATCCAGCAACTGATGATGCCAAACGATAACAAAGGAAGTATTTCATTGAGGAAGTAAATGAGCAAGAAGTGCTGACTAATGGTTCAGAATTTTGAAGAGGCTCATTTAGCATAACGGTGAATATTTCTTATGAATTTTACGATTAGAAAATTAGATTCCTTGTAGTTTTGTTGTTTTTTGGCAAATTAGATTAGAAATATTAGAATTTCACTTTTTCTGCTGCTATTCGATTTTGCAGTGATTTATTGTATTTTCGCATTTGTTTAAAAGCCTATTTTATTCTTATCATCAATTGAACTATCGTTTAGGGTTGATTTACCTTGATTCTTTTCAACTTTATTTTGTTTTCAAAAGATTAGTTAGCAAGTGTAACAAATTTCCTACAAAAATCATACCCACCAGCAGTATCCACTGCTAATGATGAACCTTGCCATTCCACTGAATTGATTGTCGATAACACACTGTAAGAATTTTATCAAATTCCAATGTCTTTTCTTCATAAGAACTAACGATTCATCTGAGCTAGTACTATAAGCCCATAAACATAAGCCTTTGAGTGAAAATTCGATCGCAATATGGTATGATGTGGATTTTGTTAGATTTTATTCAAATCTAAATTCCGGGTATCTAAAACAAGTATCATTTTAGAACACAGAAAATTAGCTTTCACATGGACGGAAACATAGCTAACGGCGACATGATGGTAATCGAGGACTCACATGGTTTTTCACACCAGCAATCGCCACATCAAGTTCCCAAGCTTTGCGTTTACAAAGAACTCGCTTTTCATCAAATCTACGGCAATATTAGAGAAATCACTTTTGCGAACAAAGAAACCCAACCGAGAAATCCCAAAGAAACTCCTCTATCAGCCTTCTCATCTGTATTCGTTCTCAAGAATTCAGTGGTCATCTGGTAAGAATATCAAATGCATTCTCTCAACTAATTCAAAATTTTGGCGGTCCATAATAGCAAAGTAAGATCAGCGTCATTATTTGTGTGCAAACGCAGTATCTACGACGAGCATAAACCTGCAACAACTAACGCAAAAAGCATCTTAACTTCAAAAAGCGAGACGAAACACACCAATAGAGAATACCAATATACCTTGCAATTCCCTGTTAGTATCGCGAGGAACATCTTCTGCGTCGAGGCAAAACCTAACAAGCCTGTCTTAATTGTCATCACTACGCTCGGGCAGATTTACACGCTTGATCTAGATGAAATCGAGGAGAATTCCAGAGGCAATAATGTGATTCACAACACATATATCCAGGCAGATATCAACTCTTCCATTGTGACAATCGCAATAGATGTCAACGATGAGGGAGTCAGCTATGAAAACGACGGATTTGCGATATGTCTCTGCTGCACGAATGGCTACCTTTACCGCATCAGTCTGTTTGTGTTCGCTTCTTCGATTCACACCTATAACAAGCACATCTACCAGCATTTCGACTTCCGTATAAGCAAAACGATCCTCAATCGCTTGGTTCCGAATTTCATTTACAAGCTTCAAGAGCATGATAGCGTTGTGGACGCTTGCTATCTGACCCATAAACTTGTTATTACAATGACGAGGAGCAACACGTTGAGAGTCTTGAACCTTCAAGACAAAGAAACTATCCTTGAGTACTCAAAATTAACAGTTAGAAACCCTGAGAAAGATTTCTATCGAGTCAAAGCCTTGCAAACGAACCCTTATATAACTAAAAGCAATGGCAGAATTAATTTTCTGGTTTGTTTGTATGTAGCGAACTCATTCAACCACAGAGAAGTGAAGCTGTTCAACCTTAGCTTCCCACCTTCCGGCAAAAACGGACTAATTGAGGAAATAACAGAGATTCCGTCTTTCTTCAATATCGGAGTCGACCCAGAGTTTACGGATCTCGGTGAGATTATCGTTGAAGATATGATTACGCATGTCGACGCAAATAACCACGGAATACTTATAACCACACTTTCATACGAAGGCGTTGAGGATCGTATTGTCTATCATCGATTTGACAAAAAAACAGACGAGAAGCTTGGAGGATTCGAAAGCGTTTTGGATGAAGTTCAATCTCGCACTGAAAGCCGAAGAAAAGCCTTTATGAGTCACTTAGACCCTCTTGTAATAACATAACTTCCTTTACGAAAATGTGCTTAACGCTTTTTCCTTTTATATCATTAGGAACAACTAGAAAATCTGAGACAACACCCAGAAATGATATCAACAGATCTTTTCTACGTGTTTCTCTGCCTGCAGTACCCAACATTCGATTTTTCGAAGATTTATGAGCTTACGCAAATGCACGCTCGAGCAGGTTTCTTTAATTTTGTAAAGAACAAGTACGAATCAGGAGACTTGGACCTTCAGGAGCTGTTAGATAAACTCTATAAATTTTGCCAGGAAAACACTCTGATCGATGGCGCGTTATTGGCCCCGAAGCACGATTTCCTTCCGATTATCTTCCGAGATAGGGAGATAAACGTGCTGGTTGGCTCGACCTCAATTGAGAGTTTGCATTGCATTCTCAAGAAATTCAGGGACAGACTCGATGACTCTGAAGCGATTTTAGAAACCGTTGATAATTTTTCGAGTCAAAGCTACCTGATCTTCCTTTCACTGTTAATGGCGCTAGAGCGATCGGTTGAGAGTTTGCAGGATGTCGTACACGACTATCTTGAGCATAACAGAGAGAAAGAAGATTTTTCGGAAGATTTCGGGCAGTACCTGGAAAAGAATCTGCTTCCTGAGATCAAACTGCAAGATCAGATCGTTTTGAAAAAAATATTGACGCTATATCGAAATCAAAACGTGAGCCTGTCTCTATTGATCGCTGGACTTTCGCGTGAGCTAGAGGAAGAATGGTCAAGGTATCGGGATGACGAGATGATGGCAGAGAAGGACGACGGGTGGAGCTCAAGCACGATTATCTTGTTTGGGCAGAATCTGCGTGAGTATGTCGATAGCACGCTCGATCTCGTCAGTCTGGCGCTGCTGCTCGTGAAATATATTCCTTTGGCTTATAAAACTAATCCTCACGACGGTCAAACCATACCTAGTCATCTGCGGATTGAATTAGAGGATGAAACCAAGCTGAGAGACCTAGCTCACACTTTGATTGGCCTGAAGAAACTCTCGCTTACACGCGTCAACCCAAGCACGTTCAAGAGCTTGAGAGTGGACGAACAAAATGACTATGCTTTCATGGATTTGCTGACCTATTTCTGCTTGGTCGAAAAGAAGAAATATCTAACGAGTTATCGCGAGTATTCATCGAGAGAGGTAAGGAGATAGTTTCTTGCGATATGAATGATAACTAAATGAATAGACTATGAGATGGTTTGGCAAAACATCGAGAGTTTTGCTAAGTGCGGTTGCTTTCGATCCTAGCAGCCAGGAACAGTCACGAGTTCCGCATTTGTTCCAATTTTTATCAGAAAGGGTAGGCTTTATGGTAGTTTCCTCAGTGAGAATTTTTGTTAGAATGAACATGAAGCGTTAGTCGAAGTGACAAATTTGGTTGAATGCAAGAATCCAGCCTTCCGGTTCATTCGAGCCATCGCCTTCGATAGACTTAAAGACCATCCAGGTAAAAATCCGAGATAAATTCCGTCGTAAAAATTAACTAAATTTTAAAGAGCTTATGAGATGTCTCATGTCTGTTGCCGCTTACATCAATGCTGAGTCATACAGCTCAAGTAATAGCGTCGTTTCGAAGGGCATTTGGTTCGGATCGAAAGGAGAGTATCTGAGAGATATCTCTGAAAGCGGTATAATTTCACCCAAATACAGCAGAAAATATTCTTACACTGATTTGAAACTCAGCGTTTCTGAATTCAGCTCCACCACTCGCCGAGTTTTTGCTCAAGTGCCTCAAATACTCTTTCTGCTATGAGAAATCGACAAAAATCGCGTTGGCTAACACCGCTTTGTCTCTTAACAATTTAAATGAAAATATCACGGTACTCTCTTACCATAATGCTGGTCTCACAGTTTCTCTTGTTAGGCGAAATTTGCTCGTGAACAGTTTTCCGCTCTGCTCTCTCGCAAAGATTACGAGCAGGCTTACAATGCGCTCTATCTATTCCCAGATACGACTCCCGAATATGGATACTGCATTGACGATCTGTTCCGAACAATGTCAGAGGAAGGACAGTTCCACCGATTCATCAAACTGCCTTTTGACTCGAGGCAATTCCAAAGCGTATATATCTCCTTTTTCTTAGTGGAGAATCCTGACCAATTAATTTTGTCCTCCTCTTTAGGTCTCTCGTTCATTGGAATCAAACGTGATAGATGGATTTAAACTAATCCATAACGATATATACAAACTGATGAATCTCGACGCAGATGCCTACTTCTTCAAATTGAGCAGAAACTTCCAAGCTTATCGTAACGTGATCGTCTTTTATCTGAGCCGGGAGCTTTTTAAAAATGTAAAGGGTTTCATCTTGCGAGTCCTCATTGATGAATTGTTTTAGGCTGGGCTATTTGCTTTGAAATACTATGAGCTGTTAGTGCAAACAGATGACACTTTCAGGTCAAAGCTAACCCATGAGTTATATATCGAGATCTTACGGCAGCGAAAATATATTTTGATTGAATGCCTTCACTGCTTAGACAACAGTGGCACGAAATCAGGATATATTTCTCATGCTCTTCCCCAACATTCAGGAACGAGTAAACAAAAGCGAACCTACGAGTCTTTGGAAAGACCTACGAGGTTCACATCTTCATGGGTTGTCGAAGAAAATGATCCAGAAAGCACGGGTATCGAAGAAAGCCAGGAAATAGTTGCGGCGAGAGTTCATGACCTATACTTGATCGACCGTGAAAAAATCAACCAGCAACTTCAATTGATCGAGGCTAGACTGTTACTCGAAGAGAAGGATATACTACCATTCGCGGAAACAGATGCTTTGAAGCTTGGCTCTATCCAATCGATTGCTCGACTCCTAATTATGATTGAGGAATATAAGCAAGCTCTTTCCTTCCTCAAGGTGTTCCCAAAAGTAATCAATGATATGGTTGGAATGCTACTCAAGAAATTTTTCTACGACAAGCCAAGTAATCATGGTATAACCGTCGTATTTAATAATTTCTTTTAGAAATGGCAGAAGACGATCCTAAGAAGAATCAAGACCAGCTTTATTCTTTATTAGAAAAATGTTTCAAAGCGCTCGATCAAAAAACTATTAGTGACCCTCTGAAATTTACTGCTGAAGCGATTTTGAAGATCACGAAGGATATCTATACCGTTCCTTCAGAACTGCCGAAATTCCTTGTGGAGCTTTATATGAAACATAACCCATTAGAGTTGATTCTGATCTATTTGAACCACGGCATGGCTCAGGTAATTTGTGAATCCTTGCCCGTTTTCTGATTGATCTTCAAATAATAGAAAGCAGTGCTCATCGTAGAGAGGATTTTGAAGCAAAACCAGAGTATTTTAGCTCAAAAGCGGATGGGACAGAATGTTGGAAGCAATCAAATCTATTTTGATCCAAATGTGATGGAAGAGGTATTTGATGCTTGAGAGAGAGAGGAAAACAAATTAATTTTACTTACTATGTAGTTATGGAGGGTACTTTCAAGAGGAACGCAGCCTCGAAGTTTCGAGATGGAAGATGAAAACGATATGGGAAAGATGGACACTAGCAAACTCAAGAAGTTCCTTCAAGAGGCACTAACAAAAATCAAGGTGTAAAATGTGAATGCTTTCTTAGTTCTGGTTTTTATTGTAGAAAGCCGTAAGATCAATATTTCTCTCTGATGCATTTTTAGCATAAAACTAATTATTTTTTCCAAGAAGTTAAAAACACAATCCTGCAATAAATATGTTTAGTGGCATCTCCTTGTTCATGAAAATATTCATTGAATTCTGCCCTATATATATATTCAAAGTCATTCAGAATCAAAAACCAAATTCCAGCACGCTCTTACTTGTATAGACTGATTTAAATGCTGAGTTACAATTTGTAATATTGACTTCATCATTCGATATAATCGTGATAATCCATTGAGTGAATATGAGCTGCTTTGGAATCCAATAGTATGCTTTTCAAATTTCTATCTTCGTAGTAATTACAATTAGAAAATTTACATAGGCTATTTTCAACGTAACGATTCATTTGTCTACACTGCCCTTTGTTTTTGGAGCTTTATTTACTCCATTTATATGAGAATAATATAATGCCTACACGTTTCATCTGCATATTTTCCACGTTAGAATATGGCATGACACACGTGTATTGGCAACGTATTCGAAAAAAATAAAATTAATCCAAAAAATTCAAAAATGTACGAATTGCTCCTCTTACTCGCAAACTATGCGATCCTTACAAACTTCCTTCTCAATAAGAAAATGTTTGCCAAACCTCATCACACGAAGGTTTCAATCCTGACTGCAACAATAATCGTGTCCATCATTGCACATATTGTGTACTTTATCCTCATGAAAGAAAAGAATCTCTTTGAAAAGTATAACCTGCCTCGCTACACCGAAACTGAAGAATTCCAAGATTCTCAGGCTGAACTGATGCTCAGCTATCTCAAACTGAACGACTTCCCTGAAGAGCGCCACGAAGCAGAGCTCTATGTGGTTAAAAACACCCTCCTTCGAACCCTATATGACAAATTCGGCGAGGACGTCTTCAATAGGAACTTTTCGGATCTCAAATCACTAAAAACGTACATCTTTGAAAAAAATACCTTTGAGACCATTGGCTTTTACGTTGTCGGCATCTTATTGATGCAATATGTCACTACTAAAGACAATATCAAGGGAATAAAGAAATGGATGGCATGCCTTCTCGCTGTTTCGTTTTTGCTTGAAGTGAACACTTTTCTCGATGAGAGTGCCAATAAGAACATCATTGATGATTTTTTCCCTCATCTCGCGACTTTTGAACGAGTTATCTTTGCGAGGATAATGCTTATCGCAGTGGCTAATTTCGTGAGGTTGAGCTATAAGTTGCTGTATAAGAATAAGAAGAAGAAAATGGAGGAGATTCATAAGGTGATCTGCTCTCATAACAAGAAGCTGCTGAACTACGTCGAGAGCTCAAAAGTGGACAGCGACTCTAACGGTGCTGCAGTCAAAACCCAGCTGAAAGAAATCGATAATAATCTTGGAAAGATTGGAACGTATATTCAAACTGAGCTTGAATACCATGAAAGCAAAATAAAAAACACCAATAAATCGAAAATCTTAGCGATAGCAGGTATTCTGGTAGCTGTTGCATATTATGTCCCGATTGTGAAGAAATTAGCGTTGCTGTATATCACCTCACCTCCTAAAACATTTATACGATAGCATCCATTTTTCATACGTAGACGTATTTTCATTTGAAAGCATTCGCGAACCAAAATCATTTCCAAAACTCAGTATTTGTAACAAAATAACAGGGATACTATGCCTTTTCAGAGCAAAATCTTAGCTGTTAGTAGTAGCATTAAGATAATCTATATTATTTCAGGGGTGCTTGCCTTATCTCTGGTGGTAAAGCCTGTTTTGAAAGAAAAAGTCGAATTGACGCTTAATTAATTTTTCAAATTTGCTGAATTGCATAATTAAGCAAAAAAATTCAAAAGGTTAAATGGTCGAGTCAGCAAAACCATCCAATCTCAAAGAAGATGCTCAAATGATATTTGAAACCTCCGAAGAGGTGGAGGTCTACCCAACTTTCGAGACCATGGGCTTGAAAGAGGAGCTTCTCAGAGGTAACTTGCTTTTATATCGCAAGAATCTCATCATGACAATTTAAATTCGAATCTAGGCATCTTTGGTTACGGCTTCGCAAAACCTTCAGCCGTTCAGCAGAGAGCCATTATCCCCATCGTTAAAGGCAGAGATGTCATTGTCCAGAGCCAGTCAGGTACCGGTAAGACTGCCGTCTTCTGCTGCGGCGCTCTCGAAGCAATCGATCTCTCTGTGAGAGAACCCCAAGTGCTCATTCTCTCACCGACTCGTGAGCTTGCTGAGCAGAGTCAGAAGGTCGCAATGGCGTTGGGCGAATATTTGAACGTCCAGGTATAAGACTTTTTTCTTTGATTAGGAAGATATTAATCTCTTTTTCTAGGTTCATTGCTGTGTCGGAGGCAAAAATATGAGCGAGGACCAACGCAGACTGGAGCACGGTGTCCACATCGTTTCAGGAACTCCGGGAAGAGTTTTCGATATGATTCAGCGAAGACATCTCCGAACGAGAAGCGTGAAGATGCTTATTCTCGATGAAGCTGATGAAATGCTCAATTTGGGCTTCAAGGAGCAAGTCTACGACATCTACCGCTATCTTCCTTATGCTACTCAATGCGTCGTCGTGTCTGCGACCCTGCCACAAGAAATTTTGGAGATGACGACTAAATTCATGAACGACCCGATCAAAATTCTCGTCAAAAGAGATGAGCTGACCTTAGAAGGTATTAAGCAGTTCTTCGTCGCCGTTGAGAGAGAAGAATGGAAATTTGACACCCTCTGCGATCTCTACGACACTCTGACGATCACGCAAGCAGTCATCTTCTGTAACACGAGAAAGAAAGTTGAGTGGCTGACGCAAAAAATGAGAGATGCGAACTTCACTGTGGTTAGTATGCACGGAGACATGGCCCAGAAAGAAAGAGATCAAATTATGAGCGAGTTCAGATTGGGCAACAGCAGAGTCTTGATCGCCACTGATATTTGGGGCAGAGGTCTGGATGTGCAGCAGGTCTCGTTGGTTATTAACTATGATTTGCCGAATAACAGAGAGCTTTACATTCACAGAATCGGTAGATCTGGTCGTTTTGGAAGAAAAGGTGTTGCGATTAATTTTGTTCGTAATGAAGACGTCAGAGTGCTTAGAGACATTGAGCAGTACTACTCGACACAAATCGATGAGATGCCAATGAACGTTGCTGAATTCATCTAATTACAAAGAGAAAATTTTACGTGTTTGGTTCTATGTTATTTTGATAATGATAAGGCAATGAATATGTGTTATGTTTAAGTGGTAGATTCAATGTGATTTTGAGTGAGGAAAAAAATATGAAAATGAAATAAAGGCTTTTATTCTTTGATACGATCAGATCGAAAGAGGATTTTTAAGAGGGAAAATTTTCATTTGCTCAACTTTTAAATCACAAGCACGTAATCACTTCTTGCAGTCGGTCATTCGTTTCAACATATCGAAATTACAGATACCAACGAAATGCTTGACTTATAATCGTACCCTAAAGGCACTACTTAGCTTCATCGCAAGATTCTGAAATTAATCACATGGATATATTTCTAGGGCTCTATACTCTACAGTATATGCAGAATTTTGTGTTATCAACCACTACGCATTGAGAATATTTCACTACTACTTTCATATCTATATACACACCTACTTCCCTATTATTCATCATCTTCGTAGTCATCGGCGTCATCTCCATCATCATCATATTCACCGTCGAAATCTCCTTCCTCTCCTTCGTCCTCGAAGCTTTCATTTTCATCACCATCATCATCGTATTCAGCGCCATCCTCATCGTCATCGCCACCGCCTGCCAAATAAGCCACTCCACCAGCAGCAGCTCCCTGTTGTTTCTCGCGCTGCAATTCTTTCTCCTTGAGTTTCTTCTTAAGCCTCTTCTCTCTAATTCTTTCCTTGTACAACTCTTTATCTTTCTCTAAATTTCTTTGGACTTTGGCAATAAGTTTCAAAGCCGGTTCGTCAGTTCTCTCATTCGTCTTTTGGAGGTTTTCAAGTCGTTCTTTCTCCAGTCTTTCAGCGTAAGTCATCTTTGTACCTAAATACCAACATTATTAACGGTTTGTTCAAGTATTTGATGATGAATTACCTTTCTTATCGAAATAAGTGATATTTTTGCCACCCAGAATGCCTTCTCCAATCTTGATTTTTTTGAGACGGTTTCTACTGATTTTCGTTTCTGTTTGCAACTCACTATCATCAATCTCGTGATTCTTTCTTTTGACTCTCAGCAAATCATCGTCATCATCTTCATCTTCATCTTCTTCGTCTTCTTTGTTATCCTCGAAGGCTTCCATTCTTTTAGCCAAAGCTTTTTTCTTTGCAGCCGAGGCTTTTTCAACCTGTGGCTCGTCTTCTTCTTCCTCCTCTTCTTCACCGTTAATCTCTTCATTTTCTTCTTCCATATCCTCTTGCTGTCCGTTTTGGGTTGCATTTCCGTTAATTCCCTCTAAAAATCAACATAAATATCTCACAGAAAGAGGCTAAAATCTACTTTGAGCTTTTGTGGCTAATTTCTTCTCTTTTATCTTTTCTTTCAGCTTCGCGAGCTTTGATTTGGACTTTGTTTTGACTTCTTCGTTCTCAAGGGCTTCGTCTTCAGAATCAGCTGGTACGTTGTTTTTTTTAATCATGATTTGCGGCACTTGAATCAACCCCAAGCTCTCTAAGAAATTATTTAAAGCCGGCCAATCAGAAGGATTTCTTTACCTGCATAGTCATTGGTGTTAAGATTGGAGACGTCGAAAATTTCCTTGTCTGGCATGAGAAAAACTGATCGAACATACGAAATGAAGGCTTTCTGAGCCAATTGCTTCAGGTTCATGTCTTCTGAAACAAAGCTCTGTAGCGAGGCTTTGATCGTCAGAGACTTTTTGGGATTTTGCTTTGGGAAATGTTAACTTGCAAATAACAAACGCGGAAATTACGAAGATCTTTTTGATTTCAAGTCCTTTTTTCTTCGTTTTTTCAATGAACTTCTCCTCCGATGGAATCAACATCATAAGTGATTTACCCTCTGCTGTGTATCTAGCAGTTCTACCGACTCTATGGACATACGTACTCACGTCCTCAGGACAATCAACCTAGATTATATGAGAGATAAATATCAATTTGCTTCCAGATAACTCGTACCTGAATGACCCAGTCAACGTAAGGAAAATCAAGACCACGCGCAGCAATATTGGTAGTAAACATTGAAGCGTGCTTTGCCTCTTTGTATCCCAAAAAGATCGCCATTCTTTGTGCCTAGGCGATAAGATAGACGATTAACTCGGCTGATAAAAACTAAAAAAATTTACTTGTCCTTGCTTTCCATGAAGCTGATAAAGAGGGAGTTGTCTTGAGAGGTTCAATTTTCTGAAAGCTTCAAACGCAAAGCGGACCTGATGATAAAACTCTTAAAATACAGTTTCCATGAAGCAAAGTCACCTGTTTAATTGTGGAGAAGAAAACAAGTGATTTTGAACGCATATGCGATCTCAAGAAGGAGTACAGCAGATCCAGCTTATCCTCAAGCTTGACCACCATATAGTACTGCACTAGCCCCTTTGGCAATTCTATCATCATAGAAGTAGTGCCCTTTGCAGGCTTCGTGTCGTTTCCGGCTTTGAGGCCATCTTTCAGCTCGCTTTTCGCCTCGTGCAGTGAAATGTATTCAGGGTTCTATTAAATAGTTTCACGTAATGAATGACAATAGCGCTGATTGTTTAATACTCTCATATTGAATTTTGCGATATTATGAACGCTCTTGCTGAGAGTAGCTGAAAATAACAGAGTTTGTCTCTCAGTTGGAAGCTCTTGAAGGATGGCGTTTAATGCCTGCTCGAAACCGAGTTCAAGTAGCATATCTACCTCATCCAGAACTAAGAAGTTTACAAAATTAGTTCGTTCGTCAAAAGAAGTCAAGAGAAATTACCCAAAACCTTGAGATTAGTGGCGGAGAAACCGTACGATTCGTTCATATGCTGAAGGAGACGACCTGGAGTCGCAATCATGATATTCATGCGGCCAACAGCCGCTTTTTCAGCTTTAACATTTTTTCCTCCAATGAAAAGACCCATCGAGATGTGTGGGTGCTGTGACATCACTGATTGAAGAACTTCAAAAACTTGAAGTGCCTATTAAGCAAAATATTATAAGCAACGGTTCGCCAATAGATTAGAAATTTACCAATTCTCTTGTTGGAGTAATAATCAAAGCTCCGAGCCCGTCCAATGGGGTAAACCTTTCAATAAAGAGCTTTTCGATGACCGGGATCAAATAGCTTAGAGTTTTTCCGCTACCAGTTCTGGACGCACCGAGTATATCTCCTATGGATGATGGGATCAAATCAATTGAAAATTTCATTAGATTACTTCCTGCGAGGGCATGTGGAAGCACGCAGCGCTGGATCTCAGTCATAACCTTGAAGTTTCTTTTGGTTAACCCTAAAAACCGACAGAGGTCATTAAATCTAGAAATCACAGATCGTTACCAGAGATTGTGTATTTAGAGAGTGGTAGGTCGGTGAATTTGACTTTTATTTTCTTTTGAATCTCTTCGCTTTTGAGCTTGTCGAACTCCTTTTGAAGGGCTTCTAATTTGTAGTCAAACAGATATTCCTAAATAGCTCGAATTAGAGTCATTCTAAGTTGTCGTTCTTACTCCATTTTGAGGAGCTTCAGCTTGACGACGACGAACCAGGACGTCGACATCCTTATAGATGTCCTTCTTCTGCTTATTGTTCTGCTTTTTCATTGTTTTCTGCTCGAGTTAAATTTTATTTTCAAGATTCTATAATAGTCTTCTTAATGATCGCTGAGTGCTCAAATCAACATCTTACTAATGTATGCAATTCACCTTTTTCTGAAGTTTTGCTGATTGAGATTAAATATCGATTTTCTCACTCAGATCGTCAAAATATATCATGGGACATAGAAAATGATAGTATTTTTAATGAGATTTTATGTATTTTCTCTCTTTTGATGATCAATCTGCTCCAAATATGTGTGTAAATTAGCCTATTCAGCGTTCTTTTCCTCTGAAGCTGAATTTGATAATCTTGGGAGAAGAAGACTTTCAGTGCTATGAGGGTTGCCGATCTTAACAAATGTTTATTTAGGATTATAAGAAGGAGTTTTCTTTGTTCGCGTTGCAACTATTTAAATCTGCGGGAGTTTCTTAACAGAAAAAAATTTATTGTTAACTCAACGTCGTATGTCTAATTATGCAAGCGTACCCAGCAGCAAAACTCGGAAAGCTGGAAGGATCAGAACCAAATTTGAAAGCGATGAGAAATTTTATCAAGAAATGAACGCGAGTTTGACTGATTTTTTAGCAAACGATCCCCATGGTTTTCAATACCCCATAACTAATGGAACGACCTATACATCCTCTTCGCCTCCAAGGCAAGATCGCATCAAACAAAACACCACTTCACACTATAACACGCTCAATCCAGACAGCAATGTAGCTAGCACGCTTTTTCCCGATGACCCGCAGTCGCGAAGGAAAGCAGAGAAGCAAAGACAAGGAACAAGCTACAATAATGATAATTCATTGGAACTTAAACTCTGGGCCGACACCTTTGAGAATACAACAACCTCTGGAGACTCTATGAGCACAAAAAACTTGCTAAGATGGACACCATCAGCAAAAAAAGGTCTCATTATTTATCAAATTATTGCTTTCAAGGCTGATCATGTGCTTTCTTTTTAGATTCTAAGTCGTATGCTGGAACACCATCAGCGAGTTCTCACACCAAAATCAGATTGAGCGTTCAGAAAAAGAGATCACCTGACAAACGTGCTCATCTCAGAGATGAGAATACGAGTTCAACGAGCGTTGGGATAAATAATCCGGCCGTAGCAAACCTAAAGGATACCATTCACAGACTCCAGCTAAAAGATGCGATAAATCGACAGGAAATCGCTAAATTACGCAGAGTCGTTGAAAAATACAAGAATTACATCGGCGAGTTGGAGGAGAAAATCGAATTTCTTGAGAATTCCCGCCGCAATGTAAAACCACTATTTGAACGAACGAGAGGTTGAATGCTAATCGCTGATACTCAGGAAAATAGGTTTTTGGTTCGTTTGGACGAGATGCTATTGAAGGATAAACGTGAGGGAAATCGAGAAGCTAAAAATAAAAGGTCAAAATCAACTGAAAAAGCAGGAGTAGCAGTCCCTCCAGAAAATTATAGTAATTCTACTTGTCCCTTTCGATTCCCTGATCTTGTCGTGCTTAATAGTGAACTGGATCAGAGAGCTCAAGACTCAAACCACTGAATGCGAGCAGTCGAAAGCCCAATTGAATGAGACAGTGAAGCAGCTTATGTTTGAGAAGGAACAGCTTAGAAATCAGATGAATTATGACTCCGCGCCCGGAGTTGAGCTGGACCTCGACGGGAACTACCAAACAAGAGAATCTCTGGACACTCCTGAAAAGAGACGATTCGCTGAGACCTACAATCCCTCAAATAAGGACTCGAAGTCCAAGCTTGCTTACAGTCTTGAATACTCCCCCAGTGTGAAAGCCCCGCGATCATTCGCCAGCACAGCAAACCAAACAATGAATGGAGATAGGTTCTATACAGCAAGCTCTCCGATCAAGAAAAAGTTAGATGAGTCATATACTCAAGAAGTGAGCAGAGATAGAGCAAGAGAACTTAAATCGGCGTTGAAAAAAAGAAATAGAGAAGATTCTTCGGAGAACAAATCATTTGAAAATTTAAATAAAAGCCAAAAGGAGGGGTCCGATGCTCTTCAGTTAAGTTTTGGACAAGAAAATGAGCCTACAACTGAAGATTTATTAAAGAAAGTCACAAAAAAATTGCGAGATTTAAACGTAATGGCACCATCATCAAAGGAATATGAGCCCTCCAGCCTGACGAGCAAATATACCACACAAAGTGTGAAAAACGAAGCTGCTTATAAGTACAATAGGTCATATGATCCCTTGCTAAGCACTCAAGGCAATCCTAAAATTCCGAACTTCGAGAAGGTAAAACTACACTCTCAAGACGAATGTGGTTAACATTCATTTATTCACATAGTGCATGCAGAATTCGTCTGATGCAAACACGCCTTTGACACAACTATCAACGAATTATACTAAACCTCGTAACGATATTCAACATAAAAACCCTAATGAGAAGGTACTTACAATACACATATAAGCAATTTGACGAATCATGTTTACTTCATAGGAAAACAAAACCACTGAGGATCCTCCAGTGAACTTTAATTCAGAAAAAGCTCAGGCGATATTAGGTAAGCAAAACCAACTTATTGAGATTTCGCTTAATGATTCGTTTTATAGATTATATTAAAAGCAGGCTTCAAAAGCAATAAATCACCTTTTGTAGTAGTTGTCTGTTATGTGTGCATTTTAGTAGTTGAAATCAGTCGTTTTGTAAAAAAAAAAACAAAACAATACCAAATTTCTATTTTTCTAGTGCTTTCTTCTTACAAATTAAGTGCGGTTTCGGCTATTGATTACCTTGCTAAAAGTAAATTAAGCAAATGCAGTTAAACTAATCAATATCCATGGGAAAGCTTTTGTGGAAAAAGGCTATTAATATATTAAGGCTTAACTAAAAGACAAATTTATTAATTCACATCTATATTTTGAACTTTTTTAACACTACAACTTATCATTAAAGGACAATGAAATTAATTGACGTTTGAGATTAGATCAACTTCTATTTTCAGTTAATCCATTCACTTGGAATGGCTCAGATGATATTCAATTCTCTTTGGTTAACAAACAATCCCTTAATGACTCGGTTGATGAATTTGATTTTCATTCAAATATACGAGGGGTTAGAAGGTCTAATTGTAAAGGAATTCAACTCTTAAAATTATAAGCAACTTTGATTACCTTCACAAGAAACGAAAAATGTAGACCTCTTTGCTCGCCTCCATTACTGATACACTCCTGCTTCTACTTCTTATCACCATCACTATCATCAGAATCTGCAAAGAAGAAATCAGTCAGATCACGCAAGGATTATTTAAAAATCAATTACCCGTTATAAACGAAGAATCACTCGACTTTGACTCGATATCATTTGCCTTGTTTCCAACGGCTGTTTGATGATGATGGGTTGCGACCATCTGCTGAGTCTGCTGAGGATATGCGTGACCTGTTTCAAAGACGATTTAAGCCTCTATTAACTTAAATTAAATCTTACTAATCGGCTCTTGAGACCTGCCACTCATGCCACTCATGGGCTCTGGAACCTCTTGATGGCTGAATGCGTTTCCCTTCTTGCCACCTTTCTTTTTTGATTGATTTTTCTTCAAAAGACTGAATTTCGCCTTCACGTATTTTTCCAATTCGCGCACTTTGCGAACCGGAAGCGCGTCAATATCGAATTCAAGGACTTCTTGATTATTATTTGCGGTAGCGAACCCATCGCTAACGATTTGGCAGACACCGCGGAGGTATTCTGGAGGAAGGTTTCGAATCATTTGGCCCAGCTGCTTCTTTTCTTGGAGAGACATAGGCTTATCCATAGCAGACCCAGAGCTTTTTTGTGACTTTGTCGACGCTGGAGGAGTCTTAATAACCGATTTTTGACTGCCAAGCTCTTTGATTTCTTTAGTCAACCTCTCGACTTGGCGCTGGAGGGTTTGGTAGTTATTCGGCAGCGCTGTACTCTCGATTTCTTTAAATAATCGCTCGAAATATGCGCTCATTTCCTTCGCCATTTTGAAAATCAGCGATTTGTCGTCGTTGTATATGTACGCGTTATTCCATATCTTTCTTACATCTCCCGCAAACTCGAGAACTGAGGAATAGACCCCGGCTCTTAGGTTTTTCTCGACGGTAGACAGATCCATTGGATCTCGAATTTTTTGATAGTAATCAGGCACGACGTTTTTATCGACTGGAAATAAAAACGGACCTGCGCTCGTGTGTTTTTTCAGTTTTTGAAGGATTGCATTGCAACTTTTCAGACCTTCATTACTGCTCTTCGATTGGGACCCAGGCAATCCATAGGAGTCATAATCGCTGTATCTCGTCTCGAGTGGGTTCTTTCGCTTGTGCTGGTCTCTCAGGACCCTCTTCTGAGCAGTATCGGACGCAGTGTCCGTTGAGACTTCGCGTTTGATTGAAGTTTCCCTCTAAAAAAATAAGTCAGTTAATCTCGGTGTAATCAAAATAAAAAATTTTCAGGCTAAATCTCCGACGAAAATTCGTTAAATTTTAGAAGGAATTCTTTACACTTAAAAATTGCTTCTTGGTCTGCGCTTGAGTTGGGTCGCTGCCAGTTCCTTTGTCTTGAAAAGTTAACGTAAAGCCACGTGGTAAAAGCCGTTGGAGGATCTTCCATTGTTCTTTTGTGAGTTCAAACTCAAAAACGTTATTTTTCCCTTCGTCAACCTGAGTTAGTGAGCAGAAAATTATTGTGAATAATCACCTCCATAAATCAGGATTAACGGTGACGACAGCAATCTCAGAAAAATAAAAATTTATTATAACAGTATTTGAAAAAACACTTTAATCAAATTTGATTTGCCTTAAAATATCAATCAATCTGATAGCGTATAGGAGCACTGACTATATATTTTAAGGAAAAATGCATTCATTACCACCTATCAATAATCAGCGATTTGGTGAGAATTGGATAGGTTTAATCGTATAAAATATACTATTTTGGTGCCTAAATAATTTTTGTTGCATCTGAGATGATTATCGAATGGGATGGGTGACAAGATTATTGATTATTTCGAAAGGAGAATTACGTTTTGCTGAGCTCGGAATTGTTTTTGTATAGACAGTAACCATATGCAACAAGTAAAACTGTTTTGCTGAAGTTGCTGCCTGTTCTCTTCGAAAAGTAATAGTCGATGATGAAGCCCTCATAAAAGGAAGACCAATGAGATGAATGAAGGGCGGTAGATGGCCTGTCGGTGATGAGGGATAAAGAATCCGAGCAATTTTTCGTAGAAATACCTTTTTGCGAGGAGAGACGCAGATCAAAGTCAATTCGAAGCCATTCACAAGTTGGATGCTGTTTCAAATCATGGATGTTTATTAGCTTGAAGTTCTCTTCAATAGCGAGGCAACCCTTGAAAAGTAGATTTTAGTTATTCATGAGGAACTGGCAGGCTTACCTTACTTTATAGAGATTATTTAATTTTTCTGAGATTGTGGAAAATTTATTAGAATCTTGGGAAAATCGATCAGATATTCCGGATTACTGAAGATCCGCTGTTGTAATTCTAAATTTTAATGTTTTAAAAAACTATTGAGGAGTCCAAAATGATTTGTGGTAGGGGAACTCAAAAGTAGTAGACCAAAATATCTAGCTATTGATAATCGGAAACCTTTTGATTTTCGAATTTTGTAGGCATGAAGGATATTCAAAGACTACTATTAACTCTAAGAAAACATAGGAAACTTAGGCACAAAAATTTTCGGTGTTGACCTTTAACATGCTTCATAGTGTGGCGCGGCTCATTAGTCTTTGAAGACATGACTTAATCTGAGCACTTTAAATCAGATCATTTCAGAGTGTTTCCCTCCTCTCATAGCGCCCTACTTCTTGGAGCCCACTCCCAAAATTTTACAAATCCCACGCTTTTCTACAACACACTTTTCAATCAACTCAATTAAAAAACTGAAATATTCTATTGTTAGCCAGCCCCTTCAGGTTGTAGTAGGGCTTTCTCATAAAATTGAGACAATTTTAATGCGCCAAAGTTTCATTAAAAAGAAGGTAGCAAACAGAAATCATGCCTAGTAATCCTTTTTCTTTTAATCAATGAATGCTTTGCTCTTGTTCCAATATTAAGCTTTGTCTTTCAGAAAATCACTCACTTTTTTAAATTTCGATTGGTTAGTAAAGGTTTTTTTAACTTCAAGCTTTATCTGACGACTCTTGAATATATCAAACTTTAATCACGAATGGAATCTGCGCACCAAACCATAGAACGCCTGGTTATCGTCAACCAAGACCAATGCAAGCCGAAGAAGTGCAGGCAAGAATGCAAAACGAGCTGTCCGGTCAATAGAATAGGAAAGCTTTGTGTGATAGTGACAAGCACTGACAAAAAAGCGGAGATTTCAGAACAGTTATGTATCGGATGCACTATATGTGTAAAAAAATGCCCATTTGATGCGATTCAACTGGCAGTACTCCCAAATACTCTACCAAAACTCCTCACCCATCGTTATGGGCTGAACGCATTCGCATTGTATAACCTTCCCACTCCAACGAAAGGCAAAATTCTTGGAATAGTCGGGAGAAATGGAGTTGGAAAATCAACTGCTCTCAAAGTACTCGCTGGAAAACTAAAGCCTAACCTGGGTCGATGCGCTGATCCACCAGATTGGCCAGAGATTTTGGGTACTTTTGCTGAATCTAGTTTTCCATCTCTACACAAAGAACTGGCTGTTGAGAAACAGAAAGCTGTTATCAAACCTCAGCATGTTGATTTAGTCATCAAAGCGTGGGACGGAAAAATAAAAGATTTGATCCAAAAACTCGACGCGAAAAAAAATAGTTCATCGCTTATTAAATTGTTGCATTTGGATACGTTGATTGAGAGAAATATAGATCAAATTAGTGGCGGAGAAGTCCAAAGACTGGCTATTTTACTCACTCTGATCCAAGATGCCCGTGTATATATGTTTGATGAACCGAGTACCTATTTGGATATCCGCGCAAGGATGGTCGTGGCTAATTGCATCCGTGAGTTGAAATCGCCTGATCATTATGTCGTCGTTGTTGATCATGATATGGGCTTCGTAGAAAGTGTTTCTGACCAAATCTGCTGTGTTTTCGGTGAGCCCTCTGTCTATGGGATTGGAAGCAAACCCTATAGTCCCAACGAAGCGATTAGTATTTACTTAAACGGTTTTCTACCTGCGGAAAATATTAACCTTCGAAATTTTGAGTTCAGCGCGGTAATATTTATGAAAAATTACTAATCTTGATATCTACGTAGATCGACAAACCTTTGGACGCAAAGCCTGAAGAAGCCAAATTAACGCAAGAGAACTACCCTGACGTGAAAAAAACCCTTGGAAATTTTGAGTTGGATATCAAAGCAGGAAGTTTCTCGACTTCTCAAATTATAGCCTTATTGGGTGAAAATGGAATTGGTAAAACCACTTTTATCAGAATTTTCGCAGGAGTTGGTGAAAAGGCAACGGAGGTAACAACAATTTTCTAAGGGTTTCGTAATTATTTGAATTAGATGACAAAGTTGAAGGTCTCTTATAAACCTCAGATGCTTTCACCGAAGTTTCAGGGAACTGTCGTTGAGTTATTACAAACGAAGATACCAGAAGCCTGGAAATCTTCTCAGTTCGTGAAAGAAGTCTGTGACCCTTTGCGGATTAAACAAATTTTAAATTCAGACGTTCAACAGCTTTGTGGTAAGCACTTATGAGCGAATTCATCGCTTACATACGGTAGGCGGTGAGCTACAAAGAGTAGCACTAGCACTCGCGTTAGGGAAAGAAGCGGATGTTTACCTGCTTGATGAGCCTTCGTCGTACCTGGACGCAGATTACCGAGCTATCATTGCAAGAGTCATAAAAAATTTCATAGTGGCGAATAAGAAAACAGCTTTCATTGCTGATCATGACTTAATTCTAGTGACCTCCATAGCAGATTCGTAATTCTTTCTTGAACCACCTTTGTGATAGTAATGTGACCTAGAGTGATAGTGTTCGAGGGAGACTCTTGTGGGAAAGCAAAGGCTAATAGCCCTGTACCCGTGGTGGATGGTGTCAATAAATTCCTTGAGCAGATGGAAATGCCATATAGCAAAGACGCAACTAATTATCGCTTTCCGCTTAGTAAGATGGAGTACTCTGATGAAATGCATCAAAAACTTAAAGGGAATCGCGACGATTAAGTGAACAAACGTCAAAACTGAGAAATATTTCAATCTTTCAGTGCGTTATCATCTGAATTTCGAGAGAGAATTCAAGTATTGAGCCTAGCTTTGAATTAGTTTGGATTAAATTTTCAAGAGTTTTTTCATTTTTTTCTCAGTCTTTACTCAATTAGAGGACAATGCTCATGAAAATAATCTTGATAATTGGTTTCTCGAAATATGTCATCCTTACAAAAAACAAAAATTTGAAAAGAAAGAATATGTAATATATACTCATCCACTTATGAAACTATAAAACTCTATTTAAAGCCTCTATAAACTTACATTAAAGACTGATAGATAGTGAAAAGTAGTCGACATGCATCAATTTTCATTGAATACTATCGATCAAAAAGAATAGTCTGATTTTACTCGTATTGGGAGCTTGTTCTCATTGAGAAGCTCCTTTTCTAGTTGTTAGGCCAGCGAACATTCCGTCGATGAATTCCCATCAGAGCTCAGTCCAGAATGCTTGAATTTGAGTGGGGTGATAGATTTCGTCTGTGCGATCGACTTGTGCTTCTGATCAGCCTGCTTGAGTGGAGATTGTTTATATCGTAATTTTTCTTTCACATAGATGCTTCTGTCCGAGGCAAGGGCGCCACTTTCGTCAATTTCGTCAAGGTTTGTTTCTTCGTCCTTGTTCTGATCCCTGGCGCTATACTCTTTGAAATATTCGACAATGGGTGTGACATTTTTTTTCTTCCAAAGCAATTAGTCATTCGGTTGAGTAAAGAACAAGAATACCTGTGAAATAAAAACCAAGAAATCAGCAAGCTCTTGCAAATTTGGATTTTCAGTCCTGCTCGTAATCGGATTGATTAAGATTCCGTTTTTGCGGTTCAATTTAATGAATTTTCTGTCACACTAAGCAAAGATTAAGCTAACACCATGGAAATTTATTTACGTCTACGAGCACAGTGCTTTCGATTTCTAAGGTTTTTTCCAAGTCAGTTCCTTGTATTATCTCTTCGACTATCATATTTTCATCAATTCCTCCAATGCATCCTTCGATATATGCGCTGATATCGTGAGAAACTGTATATTCTATCAGGATCTGAAGACATGTAATGTTCTGCGAAAAGTCAGTGATTACCTCCTTGTTCAACGAAGAGAACAAATATACACGATACATCGTTGTAATGGCTGATAAAAAGCTTTTTAGTTCTGATCTTATCACAGGAGCTCTCTTAGAG
>ENA-UOTZ01000450-UOTZ01000450.1-compost-metagenome-genome-assembly--contig:-NODE-450-length-34754-cov-5.340687_pt1 | contig 34754 bp, 19 predicted proteins | sample MGYA00238144_ERZ746983 | MGnify/ENA primary metagenome ERZ746983 (study PRJEB28759, sample SAMN06268863) | compost metagenome | isolation source: single cell | place: USA: California, Emeryville, Joint...
CATGATAAGAAAGAAGAAACATATCCCAGAATTTCTGAAAAATGTACGCATTCCGGCAGCCCAATTACAAGAATTAAGGAAAAGCGCTTTCAACGACCAGAAAAGATTGAGACCCGAGCAATCTGAAACTTGCCCCACTGCTCGATATGAATGAGAGCAACGTATAGAAATTAGATTTGATTAGCTAGATTTTCTGATATCAAATTTCTTCTGAATTTGGTTAATGTTCTTACTCAGGAATAAGGCTTGCGTCTGACCTTTCATTACTTCATGAGTAAATTGCTCAGATGTTGCTTATTTATGTTGAATTATGCATTGATAATTGGCTACAAATGCGATTGAATGAAATTATTGTCGCTATCCTGCATAATAGAGGAACTTTTCGAGAGAGGTGAAAGTGCTAATTACTATTGAATCATCAGCTCCAGCTATATGATAATGAGGAAAAGACGCTAGTTCAGCATCTATATCTCGATTCATTAATATTCACTTCAGTTCATACGTGCAGTGCAATTATTATTAATAAATTAGTAAAAAAAAAAACCTGGATGAATTTGTGTACAAAAAAAGTTGGATAATTAAGAGATATTAAGGCAAAATTCTAGGTCTTCTTATAAATTTGGGGCTTGAATCAGTCGTATTTGTCGTATCTGTCTTATTCGCAGCATCAGTTAGGTTGGATATATTCGTCGAATTGCTCATAATATCCGAGGTTACAGCGTCAGCCAAATTTCTCCTTTCATCAGTAGCATTGGCTGCCTTTGATGCATTTGATTCGTCACTTATATTGGCAATATTGGTCGTATTAGTAATATTAGTGATGTTCATCTCATTAGAATGGTTTGTCGCATGCTCTGTCTGATTTGTGGTATTATTTCCAATATGGTATTCATTTTCGTCAAGATCTAATACACAAGTTCGAGTATAATTATCTGCAGTGTATCCTTTAGGACAGGAATCAATGCAGCTTCCTTGATAAAGAAATTTGTCATCCGGGCAGTTAACAACTGGTTCAACAGGAGCTAACTCGGTGTCTGGCTTCGGGTGCTCAGTAGAGTTGGTGTTGTTTTCTTCTGTTGAAATGTCATCGAGAACAGCCTCTTGTTGCGCGTTGGCAACCGAGATTAATGCCAATCCAAGGAAGAAAGCTAAAATAATTTTTCTTTGCATATTGTTAATGTTTGGAGATTATTTATTGATTTGATATCAGCAGTATCTTATATATAAACAAAATACTCACTGTTTGGGAATGATATATGCTCTACTGAATTCGATCACGAGTTGCTTTACAAGGCGGGCTGTCCGCCTTATCAGTACTCCAAACGTCAATTTTCTACTGGATAAAATAAATTTAGATATTTTTTTGTCAATTTCGATTAACTTTAAGAAATGAATAATGTATTTCTACTGGATGTTAAATTATTCCAGTAAATATTGCTTAACCAATCTAATGTAGAATGCCACTCAGCATAAATAAATTAGAATTGAATTACTGAGAATATAAAAGAGAAAAACCTGCACTAGTTATCCAAAGTTAACTGGCTGCTAAATAACCTCTCCACATAGCCATTCGATACAAGGTAACTTCTACTGAATGAATAGCGCGATAATTTTTGCCTTGCGTAATCAGAAATTGTATGGGCAAACTCGGGCAAGCGCTTATGACTAAAAAGAATGTAAAAGATCTGAGAACAGGATTAGGATTATTAGCCATGCCTGAGTAAAGCTTAATCCTGGCAATCAGAAAGTTCCTTGACACACTATAGGAAGGAAAAATAATAAAATCAATAAACCTTCGGTTTCGTATCCAAGAGAAAGGACGCATCTGAACGAAAGAGTGAGAATTAAAAGTTGCATCAATGAATTACGTTATTGACAACAAAGATAGCATTTTTAATATAAAAGAAGTAGAATAAATTTTATTATTCTTTAACAGGCTTATGATTCATCTTCTCCCAATTGGTTACTTTTTTCTTAGACATTGATATTTGTTTTGTAACGAACAAGCAATCTTCGCTACATCGGCATGAGTGATGAATATGGAACAGAGATCTGCTTGCTTAACATGTCACACAATTTTGACTTTGAAACAAAGCCAAATAATCTGAAAGAAGATAGTAAACATATTCGAAAAATATTTCTCTTTCTCTCAGGGACCACATCTTGACGAGGTGTTAAATATTCATGAATATTATCCCAATGATAATATTTGTTGAAAAATACGGCATTCAATGCAAAACACCACATATATATAATTTTGTTTCATAACATTATTGTTTGATGAAACAAAATTATTTGTTGAATCAGAGAAAAAAGAAATAGTAACTCTCAGACAACAATGAGAAAATTATGCAGATTGGTTTTCATCTAATCCAACATAGTTCTTCTCAGTTCTCTTCGCCTGTTTCTTTGCAATCTCATACTTCTCGATTTGCTATAGGAGATAAGACAGATGCCGATAATGCAAAAGACAATTGCAATTATCGCTTCCACACCGACTATTGTCAACCAATACCTATAATACCCTGGCATCAGATTGTTCAGACCAATTAGGCTTCCAATCGGTAGTGTAATCCCAAGAACCAATAATTTCTTTAAATGATGATAATATTTCTGAATGTAATAAGCAAAACCCAATGCATATCTTACTACTATGTAGGTCCATACGTGTACCAAGCATAAGTGAAGAGTCCAGATGCCTGCTGTAGCAACCCACTTATTAGCAGCCTCATTGATCATATTTTCATAGTAATAACTGATAATTCCAAGCAATCCAATAAGGATCAATAAACCCATTACTACCCATCCGGGATAGAAAACACTGTACCAATAAAAAGTTTTGCCACACGCAGTGCATCTCACTGAAGAACAGCCTCCATTTCTTGTGATTGATGTGTGACAATAAGGACAGCGCTTCGATGAAAACGCCTTCACGATAAATGTTTTAAATTTCTGCCATGAGCTATCAGAAGATCCCTCTATGATTGGGTTAGTCCACTTCCACCCGCAACGCTCACAATCAAATGGGGCATGACATCCAAAATGAGATTGAACTGTGAATCCTACGTATTCACATGATGGGTTAGGACATCGCAGCATATCGCTCTTCTTGAGGATATAATTTCTTAGAAAAATCTCATTAAGGTGAATTTTGTACTCATCTGGAAGATTGTGAGCCCATAACTTAAATGGTGAATGACTTTGACAACCTAGGGTTGGACAAGTTGCCAAGCTGTCGGCGTCGATGTATTTGTTGTTAGAGGAAAGAGCTTTGAGCTATGTGAAAATGCATTCTGCACAAAATCGGCATGAAGGATGAACCGTGATCAGGAATTTGCTTTCGTAACAGATCGAGCAAGTTTCCATTGAGTTGAAAATTAATTAATTAAATAATTAAAATCTCTCAAAACCTGAGTCTCTAATTCTATTCAGAATCTGATATAGTAATTGGAGCTTTAAACTTTGCTCGCGATATAAGAAAAACAAATGCAAATCAGGAAGCTAAAATGGCTTCCATGATATTTTATTGATTACATGGACCTCGTTAAAAGATATTGAAATTTTATTAAGCCTGACAAGAAGAAAATCGTGTTACCTAGTACGTCTTATTCTCTTGAAGAGAATTGAAAATCTCTCCATGAGTTGGACATCTTATATTGAGGTATAATCTTCGGTTAAGTTTCAACCATATTTGATGCCTTCATTGCAGCTCGAGCAATTTCAATGAAAAAGCTAAAATAGGAGAGACTCCTTAATTAATTGCTGGCAAAGTGTGACTTATTTTCTTAGATATGCACAAATGTGATCCATATTGAAATCATACAACTCAATCAGAAAACAAATTGTTAAGAGTTTAGTCTAAAACAAGCATTTTCTTAATAGTAATTATGCAAGGCTTATTTTCTTAAATATAACTCCTCATTAACTGCAAGCAGAAAGCATTCTCCCTCTTTGAAAATTAAAAAAGTTCTAATAGTTTTCTTACAATCTTCGACAGGGGTCTTTTAACTTTATTTCAAGATTTTTGTCATTCAGTAAATTTGCGAAAGATTCCATTCAGTATTTATTACCTAATTTAACTTCTTACTGAGCAAAGTTAGTTTGCGCAGTTTTCACACTTAATTCCCATGACTATCCAATCAAATTCCAGATTCTGAGCTTCTAATTTACTACCTACTGATGAACGATCTCTCTTCCTCAAGATTCACCCAGATACAAGTTTATTGCCTCTTTTCAATTTCAAAATGCCTTGGAATTAAGCTATTGGATACTGTTTCACCACAAAGTGCCCATATTACTTGGCGGCGATTTACAAAAGTTCCTAGGATTTTTTCTATTGAAACTGCCAATTTATTCAAATCTATCGCTGTCAGGAGCCTCATACACCTCTAATAACGCCTTTGAATTCAAAGTTCTGAGGACCGTGTGTTATTTTTTCATGATCTTCATGCAAGAGAAGTTATTTTTTTTTTAAGATTTAAAGAGTTTTGAGCGCTGGCTGAATTGATTAAACTTTAACAGATTATCCGTAAATCGAACCACGCATAATTCCAAAGAAATCAGTCAGTATCGCTTCCCCCACCCAATCAGGTTACGTTCTCTGAGATTATAATATTAAACAAACGAATTTCTGCAGTTCATTCCGAATAAGCTTTGTCTTTACATACACCCAAACTTATTCAATGGAAACTGCAATTAACAACAACAAGCACTCGCTGACAGACGGAGATCTTCAGTGGGTGTCTCAAAACTTCCATGTTTTGAACAAAATGTCGGTTCCAAACACCAAGAACATTTGGTTCAAAAACAAATATCAAAAATACAATGCCGTGCTCAAGTACTTGTACCAATACGACGAGAAAAGCTTAGAATCCATGATTGAGCAAATCCAAACTCAAATCAATCAATGGAACCATCCAAACATCGTGAAAGTCTACGATTACGACTTCAACGAGAAGGACCACTATAGCTTTCGATTCGTGATTTGCATGGAGAGAGGGTTGTTCTCTCTCAAAGATGAGCTTAGCAAAAGGAATCGACTTGACCACGATCAAGTTTGGAATCTTATGCAACAAATGGTAAAAGCTCTGCATTATGCTCAGCAGAACTTTAATTGTCACCATGGAAACATCAAACCCTCAAACATTATTTGCTTCAGCGAAGAAGATGAAATATACAAGCTCTCAGAGTTCAGATCAGAGAGCATTGACCTCACAAGAGCCGATAAAATGCCCGCGAAGCTCGAAACGCTATTACAAAATGAATATTTAGCTCCAGAGTATAAATCACAGAACGGAAAAGGCAAAAATGGGCTCAATCCGTTCTCGAATGATGTCTACGCGCTTGGTATCCTCGCACTGGATGCCATGGGCTACAAGGTGGAGTTTCTCAGAGGATTGAGTCCTGATTCCGAGGAAGCTGAATACTTCTTTGCCTGCGTGTTTGCTGACTTGTACAAGAAAATTAACTTTAATTTCTTCAACATTTTGCAGATGATGCTGAATAAGGACCCGTCAAAGAGGCACTCATTGGAAGGTGTATATGAGGTCTTTGTTCATGACGAGGCAGCGGGCCAAGCGACTACCGAGAAGGATTTCGGGTATGCGAAGGCGGCTTTGGATGGTACGCAGCCGGCAGAGGCCTGCAAGGAGTTTAAGCGGCCGAAGGTTCACGCGGCGCTTAAATTAGCTGATATTGATAAGCTTTGGTCGATCCCGGTAAGGGAGTTCAAGTCGATAAAGGCGAACAAGTGGATGGACAAAAAAGGGTTGAGAACAATGAAATTGCATCTGTATGATTTTTAAGCCGGGTTAAGGCTTTATGAGGAGCCTTTATTCGGAATGATAGGAATTTATTGGTCACTTACTTAATAATATGATAACTATATTGATTGAAATTTGTGTCAATTAGTATTGAAAGGAATACTAAATTGATTACTGCATACCTGTAAAACAAAAAAGTTATATGACAGTGAAAAAGGAAAAGATATATATATGTATAGCTATATATATATGTGCATTCATCTTACTACTTCTTTCATTGGAACATTCAACTAAATGCAAAACATAATTTTTTCTTTAGGGTTCAAATTTATTCATAATGTTCTATATTTCTGTCTATTCAGTTTACTGATATGGTGGAACTCTTTGCAAATGAAAATATATCCTTGGAAAGTTTCTTAGGTTTTTTTTTTGGTAAGGAATTGATGATACAAATGGATCTGTGCTCATACAGATTATTTGCGTAGACTCATTCGTTCGCCATTAATTCGAAAATTCATAATATGATTTAGCTGTATTTCATGTGAACTGCCTTGGATTCAATGGCAATGGACCCCTTCAGAAATTTAGCTGTTGTGAGAAGTAGGTATCCCTTCAAAATGAGTTCCAATAGATTTTGTTTGGGATGTGCATCGCTTGAAAGCTTGCGAAGTAAAAAATCTTTCCAACTTTTCTCAAACTGATTCTATTTTTATCAATTTGCAGAATACCAAGTATATACCCCAAGCTCCGACTCTTAGGAGCTTTCAAATACTAATCTAACCTGATAAATCTCTGCTCACAAGAAATATGTCTTTCATTTTACGGTTCTAACATTAATTTTATTTATTCAAGATCTTAACATTCTCTAAAATTCTCGAATAAAAACCCACATAGCATATCTACTCCAAACTCTCAATCCATTTCCTATGCTCATGCACACTTCAATTATCCATTCACCCATTCAATCGCGATTCCTCCTTCACTAAGCAGTGATACTATCCTACTTTACCTTAATGAATATAGGTATTGTCTCTTTTTTTAATAAGTTTGTAAATACATTTAAATGCACATACACACACACATTATCCACAATGAATTTCTTATATTCAGTTATTTTGTTTCTACCTGAGCAGTTTTTAAGATTCCTTATGCATTAATAACAACAGTATCACACATGAACATATGACACAGAATGTTATTAATATTAAGTACACTTAATAAAATTGAGAAGTTTTAGAGGTTCACTGCTATTACCTATTTTCATATTCACTTACCTATGCAATTAGTTACTCCCTCTAGTTAATTATATGCATCAACTCTACCTATATTGCTTTTGGAAGTTGGTTCATAAAGCGCACGATTTCATCATCATCCAACTTCTCCTTTTGGCACCAGTCATGTTTCCTTATCTCTTTCAAAGTAAGCCTTTTCTTCGGGTCAGGATTAAGCATTTTCTCCAAGAGATCCTTCAGCTCCTCTGTAAACAGTTGCTTGCTTGAGTGTTGGCTAGAGACCGCTTCATGGAACTCCCAAAATGTTTCGAGGCTTCCATTGACGAAATTCTTGTACAATGCATCGGATTCCGTGGCCTTTTCAAACGGCATCGAACCTGAGATCATGCAGAACAGCATGATCGCGGCAGCGAAGAGATCTGCTTCTTTCGCATCGAAATCTCTCGCCGCGTGCATCTCAGGGGGAAAGTACTGCGAAGTCCCGACTTTCGACGTACATCTTGTCTTGGTCAAGTCAAGGGAGTGTCCAAAATCGGCGAGCTTCAAGCAATACTTCCCATCCAGAAGGATGTTCTCGGGCTTGATGTCCCGATGAGCGATCCCTTTTTCATGCATGTACTCAACCGCGTCAAGAAGTTGGCAGAAGAGCGTTCGGGTGAGTATCTCTGACAAACTCCCAACCGATTCAATCAGATCAAGTAGCGTTCCGCAGGTCGCGTTCTCCATCACTAAGGCAGAGACTTTGAACGAGCAACCTCGACAGTCTTCAAAATCGATGTTCTCCAAAAACTCAATATAAGGGATAATGTTAGCATGGCTGAGGCTTTTGGCGATCTCTTTCTCCTGGTGGATGAGTTCTGGGGTGATATCAGAGCCATAGTCGTAAATTTTGATGGCGGCTTCTTTTTTTGTTTCGGTACTCTCACCTAAATACACGCTGTGCGTGAGTTTTAATTAGTGCAAAAGCCCTACATAAAAAAAATGTACTTAGCGGTCGAGCCTGAAGCGATATGCTTAAGAAGAGTCCATTTCCCGATTTTGGGGGCCGAGACGAATGGGTTCATCTCCAAGAGAGACTTTAGTCAGTTCGGTGAAGAACTTAAGTTCAGTTCTTTTGAGTCTCAGTTTTAAACTTGAGACAATCTATTTTTATTGCGAATGCAGAATTTTGAACTATTTCAAATCTTCGGATGATATCATCTTAAGCCGATGACGCAGCAGGGTAAATGAGCCTTTTTTCTGATAATATAAATTCTAATTAGAAAAAACGATATTTTTTTTCCAGTGACTTGCGCCATCCGAAATGATTACGCGTTGTGATTGCAGTGAATTTGAAATCAAAGTTGTGGTAGAGCACCCTCTCATAACTGAAATGGCAGAAAAAGGTAAAACTAAAAAAAAATTCGCCAGTTATGCTCTTCTCTAATGATATGTTCTTGAAATTTGGTTTTGATGGAGAAGTTCGAAGCTGACCGTACAGTAGAGTCAAATGAAGAGGAATAAATAGATTTCACTGAAATTCTCATAAGTTATACTGAGTGTTCCAATTATTCGAGAAAATGAGGTTTGTTTATGGCCGGCATCGACTAAAAGCCTTGCTGAAGCGCCAGCTCAGTTTGGGAAGAGAATTCTTGATCGATGCGAAAAAGAGCGTTTCTCCGGGAGCAATTACTGAATTAGATAATAGGATTGATAATTTAGCATTGGGACTGAAAAAAGGGTAAATAATAGCATAAAGGTTCGTGTTGAAAAGACCTACAATGTTCTACAGTCCATTTCTGTTGTCAAAGAAATGAAACAAATTTCTATCTTGAAATACTAGTAAGATACCTACAGATGCCTATCTCAAATTAATTTTTTGCAATTCTCTTAAGAACCACGGCATAGCCTTGAATAAATCTATCCCACTTCCAAAATTCTCAAAAACGAATTCTTATTGTAGGAGAGAGTTGGTCATTTGCTTGAAAATTAATTAAATCCAGTAGCATCCTTAAAACGGTTTTTAGAAAATTTACAAGTCGTCGTAAAATAGATCATAGGGGATCTATGTTTTCAATCAAGAGAGATCTAATACTCATTTCAACATGTAAGACGCACACTTACGAGGGTTTCTGAGAGTTTAAGAAGCAAGAGTCATAAATAATTCCAGTTTTCAGCTGGTTTTTGCTTATCAGCTTAGTTTTTCCTCGAAGCTAATCGACAATGGCGTAAGTGAAGGCCAGATCTTAATTTAGGGAACCAAATCGAGGGTTTGATGGTTTCTTTTCTTTCCAATGGAGAGAAAATTAATATTGCAAAGAGAAAAATAAATTATTCGACTAAGATTGAATGAGACCTGGACCCCATACATTTAAATCTATATTGGAGTGCTCACTCTAGAAAGAGGAAGATTCGCACAGGATAATATATTATGATTCATTATTGCATCACCTTTATATATCCTTCCGTTGATTGGAAGAATTAATTGTGGGATGTTGTCGATGCACCTATAATTCGAATTTCAAAGAATTAATAGCTGATTAGGCATGTTATCAAAGATCAGATTGATCTCCATTCTTCTTGCAGTGAATATAGATGGCTCGGATCCTGTGCAACAATACACTTTCCTGGTCCATCGTTACTACTACTAAAAAAAAACAAACTGGTAGAATGATTCTGCTTAGCGTGAGAAACTGCGAGTTATAAGTCTCTCTCTCGAGCACCGACAAAAATCAGCCTAAATTTATGTGTTTATGGATGATTGAATTTATTCTGCTCTTGGAACTCAATCTCATTTGCAGCGGCAACTGCCTCAAGCATTGCTGCGTGTATTTAGAAACTCTACCAATATTTCAAAAATTTAAACCTCTCAATTCTCATCCATTTTGCAAAATTCTTTTTTTCACAGATAAAATTTTGTAGGTAACTCTGATTATTCAGAGTTTTAATTAACAACAGCAAAGCACTTAACCTTCAGAAATCAGATTTGACGAACTTCTCTCACGACACGCAATTATCTTACAACTACCATTTCCCTTATGAAATTTCATAGTCCTAGTATTGCGCAGTCGTCTAAAATTAATAAACTAATTTATATTCTGTTCAATTTTGGGAGAAAAAAAAATTCAAGCGCGCAAGCGCAGTGAGTATGGTGAGTTAGAGATTCTTTCCAATTCAGCAAACCAATTAAAAACTCCTAATCTTTTATTGATAAAATGCAGCAAATGAATAATCACTCGATATCCTAACTCGTTCACTCTCATTAACTGTTATTATGTGATGTGTGTGTGGATTTTCAAAAATCTGCCCACTTTTTCTAGAGGGAATGCTACTTCATTTATGTTACGCTTGATTAGGCGAAATCGTTTTTAGAAAAGTTGAGATTCTCACCCTAACTAGCTACCTGAGTTGAGCTATTAGAAGAAAAAAATAGAGGTCTGCTGATAAAATGATTCAAAGTACGTTAAATGAATTTTATTAGGAACCTCAGAACTAGCTCGCATTGTCTCGATGGGACAGTCGGATCCACTGGAAATGGTTATGTCCACACTGGCCATAACGTCTTTTATGAGAATAAGACCTATTATGTGACCTACTCTACCGAAATATATACCGAAATTTCTGACGGATCAAATCCATGCACATCTGGCACTACCTATCCCTTAAATATTGGTCTTATAACTAAAGTTCAACTTATTGCGTATCTTCAAGGCACAGATGGCAGCACCTTGAAATGGACCCCAGCACCAGCAATTTACACTGGTGCTGTTTCTGCAATAAATGCCCAAGGTCCTGTCACTGTCTCAATCCTTTCCCCAAGCTGCAGCCAAGGAAATTGGACCAACTCCACCACCTTTCCCTGTACTTACTACACTGGCACCACTTACAATAGCCTCTGTTACAACCCAGTAACTCTTCCAGAAGGTTTTCCTGGCATCAGTAACACTTATACCCTTGCTGAATTGTCCGCTCGCAATATCAACAAGGAATCCTCATTAACAACATAGAAAATTCTTACTCAGACGCTTCCACCTTTGCGACCCTCAACACCCTTCAGCTCTACAATTTAACAACTGGAGCCACTACAACAGAAGGAAGTGTAACATTTAGCATTGCCAATACCTATTCTGAAGGCGCATATAGTGCATGGAGTCTTCCTTACTCAGAAGGTTGGGTCTAATAGATGTATTTGAAACTGCAGCAGACACCTATGTTGCAAACTATGGTACTTGGTTTGCAAATGGAACAACCAACAGAACACGGGGTGCATTTTATGTTGGTGATGATGCAAACACGATGAGCTTTTTCATTGACGACAATGGTGCACTCTGGGCTGGAGCTTATTCTACCGATACTCCTATCACCACAGTATATCTTGGTAAATTGGACGCTCAGGTGTACAGTGCTGATGCTCGCTCTGCTGCTGATGCTTATGTTCTTTCTACTCTCTTGTCTTTTGTCTCTCTATTCATGGTCTCTATCTTCATCTTTTAAGATAAGTGCACTCACATTAATGTAGACTTTTCTTCTGAATAGTAAGTTCACATTATTATAAGTTCGCTGCTGCAGTCTGCATGAAGATATCCATATTTTTCATTATTCTATGCACTTCTCGATACGAAGTCAATAAGAAAAACAAAACGAAATCGACAATAGAATGGAAATCAAGGAAACTAACATGACGCGAAGAGCAAGAATGCTTTTCTCATTAAATATTCAATAAGTAGTAAAAACTTTTTTCATTTTCTTGATTGTAAGCTATTGGAAATGGCTTACAAGAAATTAATAGTTTTTTTAAATACTCATTATTACATTGCGCTTCTCTCATATCTGCTATTAGAGATATATCTAGGGTCTGACTTGACATTAACTTTGGTGCGCTGCGATAACAAAAAAAATATTCAAGCTTTTGAATGGTTCATCAATTTGTGTTCGCAATGCGAATGAATAAATTATTCTAAATTCAAAGCTAGCTAGCTTTTTGAAAATTCATTGAATTCAATAATCTCCTCGAACAATATTAAGAAATCGGCTCGTCATCGGTAAATGAAAAAAGGGGGCTCTCTTAACTCGTTTCAGATATATTTCTAAATTGAAAGTGAGGCGAGATTTCCATTGCCGATTTCAACATGGACAGCACACTTATGAGAGTTTCTGATCGAATAGAGAATCTGACAAGAGGAATTCTCCATTTTTTCACTAATGCTCTTTATAATTTTTAGTTTCACTCAAAAGCAATTTACATAGCTTACTTTACCGAATCAAATCAAAGGGTTTTTGATTTCTATTCTATCCGATTCTTGGAATCTTAGTTTTCAATTAAAAGAGAGAAATAATCTCTTTGACACAAATAGTATGATACCTCAACATCATACACTCAAATCTCGATTATTTTGCTCACTCTAAATGGAAGTCTCATACGCAATGATGATAATATAGTATGATTATGATAAGTTTCAAATGTCTTTCCAATTATTGGAATATAGAATTGTGGGTTGATAGCAAGCACATTTAAAGTTCACATATCGAGCTTATAATCGCTGATGAGTTATTTTTTTAAAAGACAGATTGATTTCCATTCTTTTTGCACCAAATTAATATGTTTTGGGTTCATTTTGAATATACAAATTCCTGGTCCATCAGCATTGCTTTTCGAAATAACAAATCGATTAGGTCGAAAATCGCTTTAGATAGAGACTCCAGGTTGCCTCTCTCTTGCACTGGCAGAAATCAACTAAATTTATATGTTTATAGCTGATTGAGTGCTTATTTCTTCCGCTGTTTGAATTTCTATCTTGTGTTATAGCGATAGAGATCCAGCATTGTTGAAAGCACTTTGAAGTTCTAACGCTGTTTGGACTGAAAGGACTCTAAATTCTAATCCATTTTGTTAAATGCTTTATTTTACATATAAAATTGTGTCGACATCTCTGATTATTCGAACAGAAACAAAAGACTTAACTTTAAGAAGACAGTGTGGCGAATCTCTCCCGTCAAACTTACTTATCTTCCAATTGACATTTCCTTATTAAACTTCGGATAAAGTATAATAGCACGAATTTCCTAAATTCCCGGTAAAATTAATAAACTAAATTTGGTTTCACGGCAATTTTAGGTTATATTTAGCATACATCCATCTCCTCCTTCCTCTTTGAGTATCTGCAAATGTTTTTCTCTTAGGCGGGCCAATGCAACCAAGTTTTATCATTTATAAGCACTTTCCATTCCAGCAAACATCTATTTTTGGATTAATTGCATCAAAATGAGATTTGTGATTAATTGCATCAAAATGAGAATATACGCCATTATGAGCTTATTTGAAATGATGTGTATGTGTATTTTCAAAAATTATTCTCATTTTTCTCGAGAGAATACTATATAATTTTCGGTTAAGCTTGATCAAACAAAAAAATTAGAAGAAAGTAGATATTCTAGCTTCAACCAAACTACTAGGGTCTCTTGCTCCTAAAGCCGTTCTATTAGAGGAAAAAAAAGAGAGAGATTTAATGGAATGATTTCAAGGACCTTTAATGATTTTTATTAGATACCTCAATAATAACGATTTTTTTCATCTAGATGGATGGTTCTAATTTAAGTTTATCTTTCGATCCAAAATATAACTCAGACATGTACATTGTTATATAAATTTTGCAACTTTTGAACATTAATGGGAGCCTGCGCAAGTGTCAATAACACAAAGGCTAATCAAATTATCACCCCACTGAATAGTAAGTCTGTATCGGAAAAGGATGAGATACTAAAGCCTTACCTTTTGTACCCTTATCAACTAAATGTTCCTGCAGTTGAAGAATTGGAAAGAAAATATCCTAATTCTGACTTTGTGGAGTATTATCTTGAGAGAGTTAAGCAACGGAAGGGCCACAATTTAATGACTTATGAGCATCTTGATATATCAACGAAAGCTCCTCAAGATCTAAAGGATGAACTATTGAAAGAAATCGACTCCGACTCAGCATCCATTACTCTAATACTCGACAAAGGAATAACTCCAAATGAATCAATTGGCAAAAGAGGTTATGGTGAAACCGTATTGCATTATGTGGCGAAGCGTAATAAGTTCACGATACTCAAAGCCATACTCAGTTGGATAGAAGAAAAACATCCAAAGGAGCTTGATACTTATTTAAATATTCCTGACGCAGAAGGAAATACTCCTTTAATGGTTTCCGTGATCTGTGACGCTAATGAATGTGTTTCTGCCTTCTTAAACACGAAAGGTAGAATCAACGTCGACAAGAAAAACAAGGCTGGCTTATCTCTCACAGATATTTGTAAATATTTTAATCCGAAAAGCCTAGCGATTGTAAATCGATATAACGAAGAAAAGTTAGCAGAAGAAGCTAAAAGAAAAGAAGCTCTAGTAAAAACACGAGGAGCGACGCTGATTATGCTTGGGATAGAGAATAAACTCGATCAATTTTCATCCCAGACGCTTAATGAAGAAGACAATCTCCCAAAACGCTCTGAAGTTTCGATGACTGTTGAAGATTTGAAACTGACTTATCAGCAAACCCTTGACAACTTGTCAAGTGCGGGTATTGAGTTTAATGACAGTACAGCTCTCGTAGAATATAATGATTTCATTTACCCTTTGCGAGACTATCAAATTATTGGAAAAGAAAAAGGCACTGTTAAACTCCTCGGAAATGTGAGCCCTTACGATATTTTACCGGGAGTCCGCTCGACGAAAATGCTGAGTTTATTTCAAGTTCTTGCCTGTTTTCCATCGATCATCAGGTCCGCTTTTAATACTAAAGAATCAAATCCTCAAGGTCTCTACTCATTAACCCTGTATCAAAAAGGAATCCCAAAAGAGGTGTTGATTAATAACATTTTCCCTGTACATTGTGGGAAGCATAAGCCTGCGTACTTCAGGACTGTAGGCAAAAAATTTTGGACCAATGTCCTGGGAAAAGCAATAGCGAAGCTGTATGGCGGCTATACGGAGATCAACAAACGAGATGTCTTGACTCTTTTTGGAAATATCACACCAGCTCCTGTTTGGTTTGTAGATGTGTATGATCAGATACATTCTGACACTCTCGTTGAGACCTTGAAGAAGATGATTTCCCCTCACACGATCACATATTTCTACTCATACGACAAATACATTGTAAAGCTAATGCCATCTACTTTTTATCAACTGCTGGAAATAAAAAGTTGGAACAAAGATAGGTTAGTGGTTGGGAAAAACCTCTTCGGACATGATGAGAACATGTTTAAATCACTCGAAGAAATGCGAGAGCGATTCCTTGGCAAACCACCTGAGAAAAAAAATCCGGACAAAACAACTGGTCAAAATCCCTCTAATACAGGTGTTGATTATGATCTTGGCTTTGACCAGAAAGCAATAGAAAGCGGTGTTTTTCCGCTGAGGTTGACAGATTTTAAACAAGGCGTTGAGAGAATATACATTATTCCAAAGATGATGGATGGCAAATACACATACATTCCGATCGAAATTGAGAAGAACCATGCTGAATACTTCGAAATCGAGATCACAAAAGAAGTAACAGGATGGTTCAGATTCGACCTTAATATCGAAGAAGCTATACTAATTCAAGATTACGACACAAAGCCCAAACTCTCCTGTAAGTCATTTAATGCAATTTTCCTAATCATTTATTTTTCTGAATTGTTAGGGTTTGAGCCAGACAAAGCTAAGAGGCTCTTAGATAATTTCACTGAGATTGAGCCTAAAACATATCCTCCTGGGAGATATGTACTGAGAGTGAAGAATTATAAAAAGCCCATTCGTTTTGTTACGCTTGGGTTTTATGGAACCGATTATATTAAGATGAAAAGAGCTGATAGGATGAAATATAAGAATTTCCTATCAGAATTCTTGAAAGCACACGGTGGAGACATCCCAAATTTCGATCCAGTCGCTGTAAAGACCAGGGGTGCATTGCAGAGATACCATTATTACATATTTAAAAATAACACAAATATCACTAAAATCATTGATATTCAATTAGAAAAGAAGGATCCAGCACATAAATTATCTAAAATCTTTAGAGAAAACGCGGGTGCTGTCAAATTGATTGCCAAACCAGGTGAATCGGTTGTACTCTATGCGAAAGTTTGGATGTTAAGTCCAAAATATAAGTATTTAGATGATGTTGAGTCTCAGGCCAAGGATCAGCAGGATTTTCAAAAAGAAGAGACGCAACAGCGGCAAGATGGTGATAAGATTAAGCCCACGCAAGAAAAAATCCAAGACGTAGCTGAGAAAAAAGAAAGTTTGAATGACAAAGAAAAAAATACGATACAAGAAGACGATAAAAGTGAAAATAGTGAGGAGAAGACTGAAAAAGAAGACACTAAAAGAGGAGATCTGGAAATAGAGAATTTCTAGTTGGTACAGCAGTAAAGTGTGTTCAGAATCATCACAGTGAATATATATGATAATTTGTTCAGACTCGGAAGTTTGTTATCAATTTCTACATTTTGAATATCCTTCTATTATGCACAATTTGGGTCGGTCTCAAAGCAATGAGCTTGTGTGATATTCATTAAAGAATGAATTGAAATTTGTATCTCAAAAAAGCAGTAAATTGTCTATCACTTGTGCCTTCATCGCAATACTCTTACGAACTACGGCATAGCCTTGAATAAATACCATTCCATTTCCAAATCTCTCAAAAATGAACTTTTATTGTAAACCCAGAAGGTTAGTTCATTTTTCTTGAAAATTAATTAAATCTAATAGCATTCTTGGAATGGTATTTGAACATTTGTTGTTGCCTTAAAAAGGAGCACACGAGATCTATTACTATTTTTTCTAACATAAGGAGACAGATATTCAATACCCATCGAGAATTTCAGATGTACGAAACACCCATTCGTGGTTACTGATGGATTGGAGAACCGAAAGGCATAAATAATTCCAGTTTTCCGTTGATTTTGCTTATCGTTGTATTTTTCACTCGAAGAAATCGACAATGAAATACGCGAAGGCCCGAATTTAATCTCACGAATTAAGCAGAAGGTTGTGCCATTTCTTTACTTGTCTGATGAAGAGGAATATAATTTTGGAATAAAAGAGGGAAATAATCTATTCTACAAAACTCACCCCATCTCCTTTATACTATAATGTATTGCTCATTCTGAGAAGAAGATCAATTTGTACTGAAAAGATTATGAATCAATATTGTATATATTCATTACCTTTTCCAATTGATCAATTGATTGGAAAAATAAGTCCTCGGACATTAACGGCAGGATTCAATTTCGAATCTCAGGCAAATGATAATTAGTAGTTATTTTCTTGACAAAATTAGATCTCCCTCGTTGCTGCACTCAATTAAGATTTGTCAGATTTTATTAGACAGTACGAATCTATGTCATTCATCACTACTAAAAAAAAACTGGCCGAACGATAGCGCTCTGTGTTAGAAGCTGCGAGTTATAAGTCTCTCTCTTTAACACTATCAAAAATCAACCTAAATTTATGTGTTTATGGATGATTGGATTTATTCTGCGCTTGGAACCCAATCTTATTTATAGCGAAAACTGCCTCAAGTATTTCTGCGTGTATTTCGAAGCTCTACCAATATTTCAAAATTTAAGCATCTCAATTCTCATCCATTTTTGCAAAATTCATTATTACACAGATCAAATTTTATTGAAATATCTGATTATTAACAGTTTTAATTGACAATGTTAACAACGGAAATGCACTTAACCTTCAGAAATCAGAATTGACAAACTTCTCACCACACGCAACTACCGTACAACTACCAGTTCCTTATGAAATTTCATAGTAAGTCTAATATCGCATATTAGTCTGACTCTGAATTCTCAGTAAAATCAATAAACTAATTATTTTCTGAAAATCCAAATTAGCCTTCACCTACATCCATCCCTCTTGTTCTTTGAGTATTCGCTTTTTTTATCAAGCGCGCAAGCGCAGTGAGTATCGTGAATTAGAGATTCTTTCCAATTCAGCAAGCAGTTAAAGGTTCCTAATCTTTTTGATTTGATAAAATGCAACAAAAGAGTGATCACGCGATATCCTTGCAGTGTGTGTATTTCAAAAATCAGCCCCACTGTTTCTAGAGGGAATGCTACTTCATTTTAGGTTACGCTTGATCAAACGAAAACGTTTGAGATACGTTTATCATGTTTCTCTTGCTCCTACATCTGAGCTATGAAGAAGAAGAAAAAAAAAGTCCGCTGATAAAATGATTTAAAGTACGTTAATGAATTTTATTAGGAGCCTCAGAAATAATGAATTTTTAATATAGATGGATAGTTCTAATTTTAGTAAGTTCTTTCAGCTCAGAATATTACGTTAAAATGCACATTTTTATATAAATTTGTAACTTTGAAATGGGAGCCTGCGCGAGTGTCAATAACACAAAGACTAATCAAATTATCGCACCAATTGATGTGGATCGTGGGCCTAAACTTGAAAAGGAAGAGATATTAAAGCCTTATCTTTTATACCCTTATCAACTCAATGTCTCTGCAGTTGAAGAAATGCAAAGAAAATACCCTGAATCAGACTTTGTGGAGTATTACCTCGAGAGAGCTAACCAACAGAAGAACCAAAATGGTAGAGGGACCTTTAAGTTAATGGTTTATGAGCATCCTGATATATCAGCAAAGGCTCCAAAAAATTTAAAGGAAGAATTATTGAAAGAAATCGACTCCGATTCAGCATCAGTAACCCTGATACTCGACAAAGGGATACATCCAAATGAATCAGTCGGCAAAAAAGGTTATGGTGAAACCGTACTGCACTATGTAGCGAAGCATAATAATTTCAAGATTCTCAACGCTATCCTCAATTGGATTAAAGTAAAGCAACCGGAGAAACTCGACTTTTATTTAAATATTCCTGATGCAGAAGGAAATATTCCTGTGATGGTTGCCGCGATCTGTGACGCCGTTGAATGTGTGTATGCTTTCTTCAACACGACAGATTCAATAAAAGTTGACAAGAAAAATAAAGCCGGCTTATCTCTCACAGATATTTGTACATACTTCAGCCCTAGAAGTATGACGATTATAAAACGATTTAACGAAGGGAAGTTAGCATCATTAGTTGATGCATTGGGATTGAGCAAAGAAACCCCGATAAAAGCAGGAGTAGCTTCTCTGCTTGTGCAAGGAATAACGAAGAAAGTAGAAATTGTTGCGTCTGAGAAGCTCAAAGAACTAAGATTCGCACAAAATATGATTTCGTATCGCACTGAAAGTTCAATGACTATTGAGGATTTGAAACTGACTTATCAACAAACCCTCGATCTCTTGTCGAGAACGGGTTTTGATTATGTTGAGGGTGAATTCTATGATAAGAATAAATTAGAACATAATGAACTCCGTACTTGCTGGAAGAAAGACTATGAAATTCTTGACAAAAAAAAAGGCGATGTCAAGCTCCTCGGAAATGTGAGCCCTTATGATGTTCTTGAGGGAGTGATCTGGACAAAAATGCTGACTGTGATTCAAGCTCTGGCCTGTTTTCCATCGGTTATCAGGTCTGCATTTAATACTAAAGAATCAAACCCTCAAGGTCTCTATTCAATAACATTGTATCATAACAGAATCCCGAAAGAAGTTTTGATGAATAACGTTTTCCCTATAGATACTTCGACAAATAAGCCTTCGTACTTCAGAACTGTAGGCAAAAAATTTTGGACCAATGTGCTAGGAAAAGCTATAGCAAAACTGCATGGCAGCTGGCAAGAGGTTCGCAACCAAGAGCTCGTGTCCCTGTTTGCGAATATCATACCAATTCCTGTTTGGTATGCAGGTGCGATTGATACTACTGATGATAACATTCTCATTGAGAACTTGAAGAGAATGATTTCTCCTAATACTATCACATATTTCTACTCACGCAGCACATGCAAACAGATAACGGACATTGTGAAATCAGAGACCTTGTATCAACTGCTGGAAATTAAATATATTGAGGATAATTGGTTCGTAGTTGGGAAAAATCTCTTCGGACATGATGAGAAAATGTTTACATCAGTCGAGGAATTGCCTAATCGTGGTCTCCCCTTCTACAGATATAATGGATTTGACGAGAAAGCAATAGAAAATGGTCTGTTTCCGCTGAAGTTTTCGCATTTTAAAAACCATGTTGAAAGAATATACATTATTCCAAAGATGCTGGATGGGAAATATACGTATATTCCAATCGAAATCGAGGACTATCATGCTGAATACTTCGAAATCGAGATCACAAAAGAAGTAAAAGGGTGGTTCAAATTTTCCAGCAGTGATCCTGAAGAAGCTATACTAATCCAGGACTATGACACAAACCCTAAAATTATATGTAAGTTCGTTCATTGCAATTGCCACTAATCAATTATGTTTCTGAATTCTTTAGGGTTTGAGCCAGAACGAGCCGTCGTGCCAATCGCAAATTACACTGGGATTGAACCGAAAACATACCCTCCTGGGAGGTATGTACTGCGAGTGAAGAACTATGATAAGGAGGATGAGCAGATCACGTTAGGGTTTTATGGAACCGATTACATTACAATTAAAAGAGCTGACAGGATGAAATATAAGAATTTTATATCAGAATTCTTGAAAGCGCACTATGGAGACTACCCAAGTGAAAAACCGGTCTCTGTTGGAATTTGGAGTGTGTTGAGATATAATTTTTATATATTTAAAAACAACACAGATATCACCAAATTCATTGATATTCAATTGGAAAAAGAAGACCCAGCGCAGAAATTATCCAAAATCTTTGAAGAAAAATCAAATACAGTGAAATTAACTGCCAAACCAGGTGAATCAGTTGTGATCTATTCGAAGTCCTGGATCATGAAACCAACATATCAGTTTACAGATGATGATGAGGAGTCTATCAAGGCTCAGCAGCAGAAACTTCAAAAAGAAGAGACAAAGTCTAAAGATTTTGAGAAGGAAAAGCCACAACAAGAAAAAATCCAGCAGGTAATCACTCAACAAGAAAGCTTGAATGGTGAAGAAGAAGACAATAAAAATGAACATCCTGAGGTGAAAGATTCTAAAAAGGAAGACACTAAAAGAGAAGATCTTGAAATAGAGAATTTCTAGCCAGACTGGCTTAGTAGTTACGTTAGTTCAATATGAGGATATCTATATATATGAATGCTTTTGTTCAGATTCGTAACTTTTTTTGGCATGGTTGGAATTCATTAGAGACTATACAGTAGTCCCTAAGAGGGTAGCGATGAATTCATCAGAAATAAGCCTCACTATTATTTAGTGATAAAATTTTGCAAAAACCAAACAAATTCGTGATCTCAATATTTCGCAAAAGTTTGAAAGTTATTGCTAACTCTCTAAATTTTTAAAATTCTTTTTAATAAATATGCAAATTCGGATTTCTGACGACTTGTGAGCGTGTGTCACTAATATCTACGGGTATCCAAAGTATTAATAGGGATAACCTTTCGAAAAGACTAATTTTACAGGTTATCAACTGAATGTGCATTAGGTGATCGAAAATGGATACGATTTCCTTTTTGGAAAGAGACAGCTTGCGACAATATTCTCTGAATAAAGCTACCTTAAAGAATCAGATAACTCATGTGATTTCAGATCTAAGGATGAAAAGTCCATTATGCTGTTTTCAAATTTTAAAGTTCTTCGAGAAATTAAATCAACAGTTAGTGAAAATTAGTCTAACCAAAGAAATAGCAAAAAGCGAGTGCAGTATAAAATTATTTTACCAAAGTGTGGTAATTACTATCACAGATTTCGTAGGATAGAATTCCGTCTGTGATTAGCATCATGAGAAAAAAATTGCTATTTTTGCTATTCTTTGCAGAATTCCTATTTTCTTAACTTGATTTCAGATTGAATTTAACTTTCGGAACGTTAACTGTTGATTTCTTATGAAGAGAAGACAAGATTCATTTATTTCGTTTCAGCTACTACCAAGCAGTTAAGCTAGTCTTGAGTTGAAGTGCTTCCAAAGACACAGCCATCATTTATAAGTGACCGCATGGTGAGACTTACGAAGTGAAGTGTTCATTTCTTGAATGACTTTCTTTTTCTGCGCGAACTCTCTTCGCAGAAACCATCATGACGGAACATCCAATCTACCCATCGGAGGAAGAATTACGTGGTGTACGAGACTAACATTGAAAGAATTCGAACCAGCTCTGTACAACAGATGCATTATGAGCGTCTCTGCGCTGATCAGAAATTAACAGCTTCAAATTCTAGAATCATATCGTATTTTGTTGGTTTATGGGTTTAAATATTCAACTACCTTCGTTACAAAATAAACAAAAATTCATTTCTAAGACAAAATGCAAGTGCCTGCAGCTCACCACTATTACTCAAGCTTAATGCCTTTTACCTTGTTTCGCTCGGACTATTTTCAGCAAGTCAAAGCAGAGAATCCTGGGCTCACGATTCCTCAGTTAAAAAAGCTTTTGACTGATCGCTGGAATAACTTGGATGCTGTTACAAAATCTTCCTACGAGAAGTTAGCTGAGGAAGTGTACAAAGGGTATCAAAGTGATGCTGAAGCCATGTATCAGGTAATCATAGAGCAAGCAGAAAAAGAAAAGGCAAAATATGAAAACATCGAAGAGGAGAGCACGGCCTCCAACCCTCAATAAAATCTTGACAACGCAGCAAAGCTTCATTGAGAGAAGTATTCAATTACCATTCAATTTTTATTAAAGATAAAAGAGAGATAATTTAATCTATAGATCATCCAGACTTTTAGAAATACAATTTCTTTGGCTTTGTATACTTGCTACTATTCCATGAGATTATGATTTTATTACCGTTAAATCCAATTTTTTTGAATATCTTGTCTCACAGGCTGCTTGATTCTTATGAGTTATTCATGGCCTGTTTACGTTGTTTGATATCTAATATTATCGTATTATTGCCATGGCATAAAAAGGATTAACGGCTGCCTCAAATATCGTCCTCTAAATTGCCAAGCAAGTTTAATTAACAACAGAGGGTGCAGGTCTTTTTGGTGAGATTTGATGAAAAATTTGCCCAGAGCGCTCTTTTTCCGTAATATCGATCCATAAATCATAATCTCGCAAGAGCCCATTCACAGGAGCTACGATCTCCCTAACTAAATAACTTTTTCAATGGCATTAATTTAGCTGAAAACTGCATTTAGGAAATCTGTCTGGTTTAGTAACTCCTTTCTCAGCGAGTTTTGTCTGTCCCTCAGTCAAGGTGGCAGAATGACTCACTTCTAGCATAATCATTTCTTCAAATCCTTCATTGACTTAAATATTAATAAATCCTTCTACCAGATTATCTTTTACACTACTGAGCCATTTATTCTGACTTCTTCACAAAATTAGAATGGAACTCTATAAAAAAGATTTTCAAATCCATGAAAACGCCCTAGATATAGCTTCATTGTTCATGCTCTTTGTTTGATCATTATCAAAAAACATTCAAATTTCTTTTTCTCAATTGTGATTCCCAATTTTGATTTTCTACTCTAACTCAGCAATTAATTCTAAGCACATAGTTTCTGAGTCTGTGCGAGTGAATCATATTATGGATGAGCATCGAATTATTAATTTTTCCCCCACAAGAAAAGAATTCAATAATGGAACAACTCAGAATGCAAATAGAACTTGAATAAATTTAGTTTACAGCCTGATAAAGCGGATTGATCGTATTACCTTGGAAAATTCCTTGATCAATAAGTGGCCTATCATCTCGTATAACTTTCCCATTGGCGATGTATTTAGGATATCAGTCCGGTCTCGCTCCTTTTTCCATAAGTTTCTTCTTAACATCGATCAACGTACGACTAACTTCTACCATAATAATTTCTTGAAGGCTGTCATTGACGTAAAGAGTCATTGTATCTGAATCCATTTTGCACGTACTTTGATTATTCTGCTTCTGATTATTGATTATGATGAAGTTCATTTATTAGCATATATCAGCTTACGAATTCATCCTAAGCCGCTTATTCTCATTCTCAGCAATTTAAAGTGAAGTTGTACGAAAAATTTGCTTTCTCCAGCCAAAATTGGACTTCGCCTTCGTACAACGCCTATAATTCATAGTTAACAGCAAGTACAATCTAACTCTCAGAAATTTTCAGTTTTCAGCCATTTCAATTTTGCAATTCGTCGAATTTACTTGATGGTAAAATGAATAAATTGCATTATGCAATTGAGTTATTAGTGTGCAAGCATTACGCTATCGGTTTATCCAGCCTCAAGAAAACCAAGAATAAGCATTCGAGACAGAATTCAAGACAGAGAGAGCAGATGATATAAAATTATTATCGACGTATTTGCCAATATGATTACCCCTTAGCAAGTGATGCAATAGCATAGTATTTTGTAACATGGTATGGTATCAAGGTGTTGGACTAGACATTTACTCAACAAAAAGTATCCAAATTTTATTTTGTAAAATATGTTAGTTTTCTAAGGAATGAAATTTAAATAACTTCTACAAAATGTAAATACAGCCTCAAATATCATATATTTTTAATTCATTTGGAGGTTTTAGAGTATTCGCTCTCGAAATGTAGTATGAAAAAATAGGGTTCCAAGCAAATGAAAAAATTATTGCAAGCTTGTAGATTAAGTAAACTAAAAATTCATTAGATTCAATACTATCCTTGAAACGGTATTTAATTTCTTTATTCGTTTTCAGATATTGGACAAAGTGCAATCTATTACTGCATTTACAATCTCTCAAATCAAAATGAAAGTGAGGTTCAATATATATATAGAATTTCGAATTGGCAATCCGTTTCTTGGTTATGGTTTTTGAGAGGATTGGAACCAAAAGAATGAATCATTTCTGAGTCCCAATAGTCCGTTTGAAATTTTGCTAATCACTAAAGATAAACTGCAACGGAGTAATTGGAGGTCAGAGCTTAATTTCAAAACTGAATTTGAGGGAAAATGTCAAGATTTTTTCCAGGCGAAGCAGATCTTAATTTTGAATGGAGAGAGAGAAAAGAAAAGAAAAACTACTCTATTGAACAAATAAATTTTTTGCCATCTCAACTGCACTCTATGGTTGCTCTCACTATAAAAAGGAGATCGTTTCTCATGAATAATAAAGTGATTCATTATTGTATAAATTTCATCTTCTTTCCAATTAATTGGGATATTAGGCTATAGGATGCTTGCGGCGCAGTTAAATTTGAAATATCGAGCTGTTGATAGCTGATGAGCTGAACTTTTTTTCTTTTTTAGCAACAGATTGATTTCCATTGGTTTTGCACTGAGTAGAGATCTTTCTGGATTCTATGAGGCAATGCGAATTTCTGGTTAGCTTTCTTTTAAAAAACTTGTTGATCGAATCTGCTTTTAGCCAGATACTCTGGATTACAACCTCTCTCTATCACACGTATGAGCATAGGTAGATCATTCAAAAGTATTTGTTTAGATGTTGATGAATGTCTATAGGTTCCAATGTGCTTTTCATTCTCGTTTTTTAGCGATGAGTTCCTTGAGCATCGCTGTACTTATTTGAAAACTCAAGAGTTCAAATTCAATACTCCAAGTACTCATCCTTTTTGTTCAATACTTGATTGCTACCTATTTCTCTTTGTAGAATCGGATTGTTGATAATGTCAAATGGTAAAGAAACTTTATCCTAATCTTCAAGAGACCTTCTGATCCCATTTCCAAGCCGCAATAATGATTTTATAACTGCCATTTTTCTGATGGAAATCAGAACGGCCAAGACAAATTTGTCTAATTCTGGATTCTGATCAAATTCATGAAACTTCCTTTTTTATTGAAAATCCAAATTAGCTTTTTTTCATCAGAATTTTTTTTTTATTTCTCATCAGAACATCTGCAAGCCTTTACTCTCATGCCAGTGAGTGCAGCTAACTTTCGTATTTTAGAAGTTATTTCCATTTCAATAATCGTTTAGGCCATTTCTAAGCCTCCTAATTTTCAATAAAGTGCAAAAAAAAGACGCTCGATAATTCCTGTTGCCTATTCAACTTATGATTATTATTTGATTTGTATGCATGTATTTTTCAAAAAACTCTATCTGTGGGTTCAAGAGGAAATATTACAAACTTCTGCTACATTTGTTTTGATCAGAAGAAACAGTTTGAGAAAAGTAGAAATTCTCGTCCTGGCCATGTTAACAATACCTATCTTGCTTTAATCACCGCACCATGGGAGGAGAAAAGAGAAGAGCGTTCCTAAAATGGTTCAAACCACCTAATTACACTTTATTAGGACTTTAAAGAATAACCACCTTTTAATTTAGATGGATGGTACTATTTTAATTTTTCTATAAATTCAAATATCGCCCGAACATGCACATTCTTATATAAAATTTGCAACTTCTGAACTTTAATGGGAGTCTGTGTAAGCGTCAAGAAACCAAAGCCCAATCAAATTATCTCTCATGTGAGTTTGAGTGACAGGGTTTCCACGGAAAATCATGGGACACTAAAGCCTTATGTTTTGTATCCTTATCAAATTGATGTTTCTGCAGTCGAAGAAATGCAAAGAAAATACCATGGCAGAGACTTTGTGGAATATTACCTTGAGAGAGCAAACCAGCAAAAAAACCAGAGGCAAAGCAACGAGAGAGAGACAGGAACGTTAATGATATATGAGCATCCTGATATATCAACAAAGGCTCCGAAAAATCTAAAGGAAGAATTATTGAAAGAAATCGACTCTGATTCAGCATCAGTAACCTTGATACTCGACAAAGGGATCGCTCCAAACGAATCAATTGGGAAAAAAGGTTATGGTGAAACCATGCTCCACTATGTGGCCAAGCATAATAATGTGAGGATTCTCAAAGCCATACTCAAATGGATTAAAGCAAAAAGACCAGCTGAGCTAGACACTTATTTAAATATTCCTGATGTAGAAGGAAATACTCCTGTAATGGTTGCTGCGATATGTGATGCCGCTGATTGCGTTTATGCCTTCTTTCACACGAAAGGCAGAATCGACATTGACAGGCACAACAAAGCTGGATTAACTCTCGCGGAAATTTGCAAATACTTCAGCACGAGAAGCTTGGAGATTGTAAATCGATTTAATGAAGGGAAGATCGTGCCATTAATGGATGCTGATGAAAAGATCGAAGAAACTGCACCAAAGTCACTTGTAGGGAATCTGGTAAAACAAGAAACAATAAAAGAGGTCGAAGAAGGGTCAATTCTGAAGGCTGAAGAATCAAAACCAGCAGAAAATATTCTCTCGAAACGTCCAGAAGCTTCCATGACTGTTGAGGATTTGCAACTGACTTACCAGCAAATTCTTGACAACTTGTCGGGTACGGGTGCTGAGTTTCTTGATAGTGAATTCTATGAGTCACTTATCAGAGAACATCGAGAAGACCCCATCATTTGGAAGAGAGACTATGAAATTCTTGAAAAAAAAAAAGGCGCCGTCAAACTCCTCGGTAATGTGAGCCCTTATGATATTTTAGAGGGACCGGAATGGACAAAAATGATGACGGTGATTCAAGCGCTCGCCTGTTTTCCATCGGTGATCAGGTCCGTATTTAATACCAAAGAATCAAATCCTCAAGGTCTCTATTCACTCACCTTGTATAAAAACGGAATCCCGCAAGAGGTGTTGATTAATAACATGTTTCCTGTAGATTCTGAGACAAATAAGCCTAGGTACTTCAGAACTGTAGGCAAAAAGTTTTGGACCAATGTACTGGGAAAAGCAATGGCGAAGCTGTATGGCAGCTATACGCAGATTGACAAAGCACAAGGCTTAACTCTCTTTGGGAATATCACACCAGCTCCTGTTTGGATGATAGAGATGAATGATTCGATTGATGATTATCTTCTCATCGAGAACATGAAAAAGATGATCTCTCCTCATACGGTCACATATCTCTATTCAGACTATTCCTGTAATCATGTAACGGACGGTATTAAGCCAGGTACCTTGTATCAGCTTTTGGAAATAAAGAGCATTTCCAACACTTACATTGTGGTCGGGAAAAACTTCGATGGGCATGACGAGAAAATGTTTAAAACACTCGAGGAGTTGCAAGCTCGTGGTCTCCCCGTCGACAGATACAATGGCTTTGACGAGAAAGCAATAGAAAGTGGGGTTTTCCCGCTGAGAGTTTCACAATTGAAAAAACTTATTGAAAGCATATACATTATTCCAAAGATGTTGGACGGCAAATACACGTATATTCCAATAGTCATCGAGGAGAATCATGCTGAATACTTCGAAATCGAGATCACAAAAGAAGTAAAAGGGTGGTTCAGATTCACTAACCGTGATCCTGAAGAAGCTATACTAATTCAAGATTACGACACAAATCCTAAACTCTCCTGTAAGTTCCTTCATTGCAATTGTTACTAATTATTAATGTTTCTGAACTCTTTAGGGTTTGAGCCAGACAGAGCCATGAAAAACTTGGTTAATTTCACTGAAATTGAACCTAAAACATATCCTCCTGGGAGATATGTAATGAGAGTTAAGAACTATCAAAAGACTACTACTTCTATTACGCTTGGGTTTTATGGAACCGATTATATTAAGATGAAAAGAGCTGATAGGATGAAATATAAGAATTTTCTATCAGAATTCTTGAAAGCACACGGTGGAGACATCCCAAATGTTGAACCAGTAGCTGCTCAGATTTGGAGTGCCTTGAAGAAATACCATTGTTACTCATTTAAAAATAACACGGATATCACCAAAATCATTGATATTCAATTAGAAAAACAGGATTCGGGACTTAAATTATCCAAAATCTTTGGAGAATATTCAGATACAGTGAAATTGACTGCCAAACCAGGTGAATCGGTCGTACTCTATGCTAAAGACTGGATGTTAAAGGCAACATATCAGGTTACAGATGATGAAGAGTCTCAAACCAAGGATCAGCAGCAGCAGAATCTTCAAAGTAAAGAGACACAGCAAAACGATGTTGAGAAGTTCAAGCCACAGCAAGAAAAAATTCAACAGGTAATTGCGCAAGAAGAAAGTTTGCATGATGAAGAAGAAGAGGGAGATGCGAAACAAGAAGACGATAAAAGTGTACATAACGAAGTGGAAGATAGTGAAAGGGAGAAAAATAAAGGAGATCTTGAAATAGAGAATTTCTAATTGGCTTCTAGAGTCATTATGAAAGTAACTTGAGTCATCATCATCATGAGTATATTTGAAGAAGCCTTGCTTTATTTTGTAAATTTTATCAAAGGCCTTAAAAATTTGAATATTCTTCTAATTCCTTCATCATAAATTGCGGCCTCTCATTGAAAGACAGCAATTTGTCAAGAACCGCCAGACAGCAATAGAGAATCCGTGTAGTTGTCCACAGAAATGGGTAGGCGAAAAATGAAAAATTTTGAATATGACTGAGCAGGGATTCTAAATTTGAGGAGCTTTATCCTCAACCAATAAGCATTGACTAAATTCGATAATACAATAGAACGGTTTTAACTCTATACTGCTTATACTGCTCAATAAAAGTGAAGAAAATTTTTTTTTATCGTGAAATTATACTAAATTGTCTTTTTCCCTCTGATCAATCCCTTGCTATTCTCTTACGGAGTGCTGCATTACCTCCAATAAATTTCGTCTTAACTGCAGGTTTCATAAGATTTTGAAAATCCAAATTTCTCAACAAAAACATTTAAACACTTTTATGTAAATATGATGATTATCTATGATATGAAATTAAATCTGTGAATAATTGGAGGAGTTAGAGTTGTTGTTCTCAAAATTAAGATCAGAAAGGAGCTGAATTAATTCTCACGAACGCAGAGCTTTAGCTCGTTTTCTTGAAAATGTATGAGGTTCAATAATCGGAATTTATTTGCTCGCTGTCAGAAAATGAAAATTGGAATTCGATTACGCAGCATCAGCAATCTTGTTAAATCAAATGAAGGTGAGGCCCATTTCTATCGAGGACCTCAACATGTAAGACACTCTTACTCTGGTTTCTGACAGATATAGAACCAAGAGGAAAATATTTGTTATTATCAATGAGTGTGTCACTCGAAGTAATGAAAATCACTCAAGAACCAAACTTGAACCGATGGAGAGAGAATCGCCATAACTTCAAGCACTGATAATATAATATAAGACTCACTGAGAAAGAAATCCAGTTCCATTAACTTTATGATGCATTATTGAATCACTATATCCCTCCGATTTGATTGGAAAAATGAGTGATGGGCTGTTATCGACGGGTTTAAACTTCGAATTTCAAGGTCTGAGCATGATTAGTTATGTTGTTAACAATCAGATCTTCATTGCTTTTGCACTTAATTAAGATCTTTTTATTTCTATTTGATAATACAAACTTCTGTTCCATGAACACTGGTTTTCTTGAAAAGAGTAACTGACTGATTCAATCGGCTTTGTACTAGAAACTCTGAGTTATAAGTCTCTAACTCGAATTAGCACAAGAGCCCAGCGAGAATTATTTGCTAATAGATGACTTGAATGCTATTCTTTTCTTCTCCAGCGTTGGCGCTATTTTCCAGCGATGATGTCTCCGAGCACTAATATGCTATTTGGAATTTATCTGAGATTCATAATTCGAAGCTCTAAGCTGTCCATTTTTGTTAAATTGTTTATTTTGAGTATCAATTTTTGTAGAAATCCCTGATTATTAATAGTGTTGGATTGTGAACTGTAAAATAAAAAAAAAAGAGAATCAACGATCTTCCCCTTGACGGTCAGGATTGATAGTTTTTCCCACTACTTTCGAAGCCTCGAAAACGCGATTATCTTATAACGACTATTTCTTTCTCAAATTTCAGATCACAACTCTTAGTACATATTCGCTTGATTCTGAAATCCTAAATTCCCCTTAAAATTAATAAAATTTAGCTTGTTCTTAGAAATTCCATGTGAATCTTGCCTTATTTTCCCTCCTTCTCTATCTAAAACATTCGCACGTTTTCTATCATGCATGTTTTGTTCTTTCAGATGATTGATTTGCTTCGTTTGATATTCTTTAAAACATTCTCCCCATTGTTTTTAGAGGGAACATTAAATAGTTTTCTGTGAAATCGTTAGGAAAGTAAAACTTCTCGTCCTGACCTCGTTAAAGATGTGTCATTTTCTCCAACAACTGCCTCATGAGAAGCAGCTGCCTATAAGAAGAAGAAAAAAAAAAGTGAGAGGACTGCTTTGAAATGAGTCAAAGTCCTTTAAATGGATTTTATTAAAAACTAAGGAATAACGAGTTTTTAATATAGATGGATGGTTCTGATTTTAATTTTTCTGTAAATTCAGAATCTTTTGCTCGAACTCCGCATTGTTATAATGATTTTGCAACTTCTGAACATTAATGGGAGCCTGCGCGAGTGTCAATAACACAAAGGCTAATCAAATTATCGCTCCTCTGAATGTTAATGAGAGGAATACCACGGAAAACAATGAGATAATAAAGCCTTACCTTTCGTATCCTTATCAAGTTAACGTATCTTCAGTTGAAGAAATGCAAAGAAAATATCCTGACTCAGATTTTGTTGAGTATTACCTTGAGAAAGCCAACCAGAAGGAGCATCGTGGCCGAGAGACCTACAATTTAATGACTTATGAGCATCCTGATATATCAACAATTGCTCCTAAAGAACTAAAGGAAGATATATTGAGAGAAATCGACTCCGACTCAGCATCCATTACTCTAATACTCGACAAAGGAATAACTCCAAACGAATCGATTGGCAAGAAAGGTTATGGTGAAACCATACTACACTATGTGGCCAAGCATAATAATTTCAAGATTCTCAAAGCCATACTCGATTGGATTAAAGCAAAGAATCCAGAGAATCTTGACACTTATTTAAATATTCCTGATGCAGAAGGAAATATTCCTGTAATGGTTGCCGCCATTTGTGGTGCCGTTGAATGTTTGTATGCCTTCTTAAACACGAAAGGTAGAATTAATGTCGGCAAGAAAAACAAGGCTGGCTTGTCTCTCACAGATATTTGCAAATATTTCAATCCGAAAAGTCTAGCGATTGTCAATCGATTTAACGAAGAAAAGTTAGAAGAAGGAGCCAAAAGAAAAGAAGTTCTTTTCAAATCACGGGGAGCAACGATGATCATGAACGAAATAGCTAAAAAATTCGAGCAAGTTACAACCAAGGAGCTTGAAGAATCAAAGCCAGCAGTAGTACATGAATTCCCACCTCGCAGTGAAAAGTCAATTACTAGTGAAGATTTGAAACTGACTTATCAGCAAACTCTTGATGAATTATCGAGAACGGGTGCTGAGTTTCTTGATAATGAATTCTATGATAAAATTGTCAATGAACATAATCAAACCGTTCAGATGAAGAGAGACTATCTATTTCTTGAGAAAGAAAAAGGCGCCGTCAAACTCCTCGGAAATGTGAGCCCTTATGATATTTTAGACGGAGAGTACTGGACAAGAATGCGCACTGTGATTCAAGCTCTCTCCTGCTTTCCATCAGTTATCAAGTCTGCGTTTAATACTAAAGAATCAAATCCTCAAGGTCTCTACTCACTCACCTTGTATAAAAACGGAATCCCGCAAGAGGTGGTGACAGACAATGTCTTCCCAATAAACTCTGAGACCAATAAGCCTATATACTTCAGGACTGTAGGCAAAAAAGTTTGGACCAATGCACTGGGAAAAGGGTTAGCGAAACTTCATGGCGGCTATGACCATGTCGCCAATCAAACGCTCTCGCATCTCTTTGCGAATATCATACCAATTCCTGTTTGGTGTGCAGAACCCTGGGAACAACATAGGAAAGACTACATGCTAGAAATAACCGATATTGCTGATGAAATTCTTATCGATAACTTGCAAAGGATGATCTCTCCTGATACGGTCACATATCTCTGTTCGAACTGTTTTTGCAAACCTATAACTGACGGTCTTAAGCCACTTACCTTGTATCAACTACTGGAAATAAAGAGCATTTCCAACAATTGCATCGTGGTCGGGAAAAACTTCTCCGGATATGATGAGAAAATGTTTAAATCACTCTCTCTTGATCTCCCCGTTACCAGATATAATGGCTTTGACGAGAAAGCAATAGAAAGTGGTGTTTTTCCTCTGAGGATTTCACAGTTTAAAAAACTTATTGAGAGAATATACATTATTCCAAAGATGTTAGACGGTAAATACACCTATATTCCGATCGAAATCGAGAATAATCATGCTGAGTACTTCGAAATCGAGATCACAAAAGAAGTAACAGGGTGGTTCAAATTCGAAAACAGCAATTCTGATGACAGTAATCCTGATGAAACAATACTGATTCAAAACTACGAAACAAAGCCTAAAGTTCACTGTAAGTTTATTCATCGATATTTTATTAATCATTTCTGTTTTTCTGAATTTTTAAGGGTTCGAGCCATTAACAACCAGAGTGAGCTTGTTAAATTTCGAAGAAATTAGACCTACAACATATCCTCCTGGAAGATATGTACTGCGAGTCAAGAACTTTGAGAAGGAGCATCAGCATACCACGTTAGGGTTTTATGGAACTGATTATATTACGTTCAAAAGAGCAGACAGGATGAAATATAAGAATTTTCTAGCGGAATTCATGAAAGCAAGATTTGGAGACTTCTACGGTTATGATCAAGTCGAATTTCGGATTCGGAGTGTCTTGAAATATCATTGCTACTTATTTAAAAATAACACGGATATCACCAAAATCATTGATATTCAATTAGAAAAACAGGATTCGGGACTTAAATTATCCAAAATCTTTGGAGAATATTCAGATACAGTGAAATTGACTGCCAAACCAGGTGAATCGGTCGTACTCTATGCTAAAGACTGGATGTTAAAGGCAACATATCAGGTTACAGATGATGAAGAGTCTCAAACCAAGGATCAGCAGCAGCAGAATCTTCAAAGTAAAGAGACACAGCAAAACGATGTTGAGAAGTTCAAGCCACAGCAAGAAAAAATTCAACAGGTAATTGCGCAAGAAGAAAGTTTGCATGATGAAGAAGAAGAGCGAGATGCGAAACAAGAAGACGATAAAAGTGTATATAGTGAAGTAGAAGATACTGAAAGGGAAAACAATAAAAGAGGAGATCTTGAAATAGAGAATTTCTAATAAGTAACCCGTCAACTTTAGCATAATAAAAGTAAATAATATATGAAACTTTCCTCTGATTCATAACTTTATTCATCAAATTCAAAAATTTGAATGCTTCTTATATACTCATCATAATTTTTTCGTCTCTTCTCAATGAGTAATAGAAATTTCGTGGAAATCATCCAACTCTTCTGCAAAATTCCCACACTCGCTATCTTTAATCGGTTCGAAAAATTAACATTTTTCTCATAGACCTGACGGGGAGATTCTAAAATTTGAGAGCTTTTCATCGCTCTCTCAGCTTCAATTTAATGATCAAAAATTCGCAAAATTACATGTCGGATAAATCGAGAGGCTCGACGCCCATAGAAGCTTTTTAAACATATAATACTTGAGACCTTACTGTACAAACGACACTGACAAAGCGGCTTGGATCTAAAGTCAATTAAAGTAACTTGTAAATTTCTCCTCTAGCATTAGACAAAACCTCACAATCAAAACACTGTGTTTTTCTCCATTATTAACTTGTTGAGGCTCAATATTAACAGGAACGAGCTAAAAAGGTTCAGTGAATTGTCTTTTTTAGCTTTTTATGTTTTTTTAGTAGATTCTAATCTTTGAAGCCAGGAAAACCTACGGTCTTAGCGATGCAGGTAATATCTATCATATATTCTACTCAGATCGGCTTTAACCCTCCTTCAGAATTTTAATAGAAGTCAAATTTGGAGGTTTTAATTCAAGACTTTGTTGGTTTATAAGGATGGGCTTTTT
>ENA-UOTZ01000452-UOTZ01000452.1-compost-metagenome-genome-assembly--contig:-NODE-452-length-34672-cov-13.165255_pt1 | contig 34672 bp, 47 predicted proteins | sample MGYA00238144_ERZ746983 | MGnify/ENA primary metagenome ERZ746983 (study PRJEB28759, sample SAMN06268863) | compost metagenome | isolation source: single cell | place: USA: California, Emeryville, Joint...
CAGTTGAATAAAAAAGCACAAAAGAATCCGCTGTTACTGGAGGATCAATGAAGTTGAGGTATTTATGGCTGAACACAACGTCGACGTAGTTCAGCTGTAGCTCGTTCTGGATTTTCTCTTGGTTCTCGATCGCATGGCGGAAAATTCTCGTCTAATCATATGATAAGCCTTTGGATCTTTGGCAAATGATTTACTATTTGATACAACGCCTCGTTCTCAACTTTAACGCCATAGTAAATCCAATCATCAAGCTTATTGTAAACCGCGTTAGCGAGCGCTCTCATTTCCTTAATCCTGCTCTCAGCTATCGTCTTGATCATGTAAAGCCTGTATCTCACAATCGCTTTCTCTGTATTAATTGCTTGCTTGAGTTCTTTCTCCAAAGGAGTAATCTCCTTTGGTTCCTCTGGCTCTTGCTGCCCTTTCTTCCCAGCTTTCTTATCGTCCTTCTTCGGTGGGAGTTTTCCTCCCTTCTTATCGGTCTTAATCTCCTCGACCTCTTCCCCATTAAGAATCCTCAGTGAGTCATTGTAAAGCTTGTCTAAGCGAGGGAACAAATTCGGGTTATCAGCGCTCTCAATCGGAGGTAAGAGATCAGGCTGGGTCACGAGTTCAGGGCAAGGGTTTTCAGGAGCGTCAGGCAGATCCTTGTTGTCCAGTGTGTTGTAATAGTCGGTTAAGATCTGCGCAGAGACGTAGTATCGGTCGAGTTCTGTTTGTAAAAGTTTCTGGACATTCGACATGAAGAACTCCATTTCGTTCTCGATGTAGCCGGAATTTAAAATCTGCTTTCGTTCTTCAATTGCATACTCCTTTCTGCGAGGTAATATGATGAAAAATGCTGAGAATCTTGGGCTATAGTTACTTATTTTCGATCAATTCCCAAAGATATTGGTAAAGGTCTTCGACGCGTTGATGCAATTCTTCTTTGGTAGCGTCTTCTTCGCACATGTCTTTGTTATCTTCGACGAACTGGTTATATTCCTTCTGGAACTTGAGCACATGCAACTTTATGAATGAGAAATGCTTCAGATATCATAGTTAATCATGAAGTTTACCAATTTGTCGTCTTTCCTGGTGATGATCTCCAAAAATCTTCTCTGAATCTCAGCGACTCGAATATTAATGAAATTTCTTTAAAAAAATAAGAGATTTGGAGAATTGTCGGCAGAGATACCGTTGCTCTCGGATGTTTCTGAACACATGTTTCGATTGGTTCAGGTATTTATGAAGAGAATCTTCCCATGTGCCCGTAAGAACGTCCAAAATCTCTTTTGTGAGTCTTTTGAGAACCTCAGCAGATCCACCGGTCACAGCCAATAGACTATCTTGCAACTTTTCGCGTTCTGTGACAATCATCTAAGAAAAAATTAGCAGGAATCAACAAATCCGTTTACTCTAGCATCCTCGATCTCTTGGCGCTTGCGCTCTTCTTCAGCTTCTTGTTCTCTCTGTTTTCTTGTCGATATTTCCTCAAGGAATGCCTCATTCTCCTGCTGCTTGTGATACAGAATTCTCGTTAGGAGTTCATCGATTTGCGTGTGAATATCAATGACTGGTCCAGTCCCTTCGAATTTCTGTAGGCAGTTGAGTTGAAGCTCCTCGAAACCGAAATTCTTAAACCATTCTTCAATAGCCGCAGAGTTTATATCATAATAATTGTGTTTCTCGACGATTGCGAGTTCGGAGTCCTCAGGGTTGTTGATTGGAACGAGATTTTCAACGAGAGGAGATTGATTCATTGGTGGAGGGTTATCATCGAGATGGTAAATTTGTTGAGTGTTAAGATCGATTCTTCGACCCAGGGCCCGGCGAAGACACTCGGCCTTGCTGACTTCTAATACAATGCATGAATCAATGCCTCCTTTGATAAGCTGTATTGAGAATGAATGAGTAAGAATGGAGATTAATCAAAGAGGAGGTACTTTTCTTGGGACTATCTTCTTGGCTATCGCTTTCACGATTTTTGCGGCTTCTTGTTTCTTTATTTCTGCTGGAGTGCTCGGAAGCTCGTCGTCTGGAACGTATCCTGTGAGTGCTTTCTCGAGAGCTTTAGCCTATAGTACCATGAAAGGATAATGCTTTAAAAGATAGCTTTTTGAGTAATTCAGTACTTGACTATAGTTATTTGGGAATCCGGTCAAGACCCATCCTTTATTATAGTAAGTTGATAGCGTTTTCAGCTTTTGTTCTTTCTGCGCAGTGATGAGGTCCTTCTTGCTGCTGCTCTTTTTAGGCGAGAGCTGCAATTGAGGCGGAATATAAGTTCTAAACTTTTCTTTTGCTTCCAACAGCTCTGCTGCGAGCTCTTCTTCGCTTTTGTTGGGGAAAAGCTGCCGAATCTTCAAAATGATGGCTTGGATGTAAATTTCCTCTGGAATCTGCTTTCCAGAGACCAAGATCTTCTTAATAGTCGCTGCAAGTGCTTTGGCCTCGGCGTTCAAATCCCTTGGGGGTGTGACCTCCTCTTCCTTTTCTTCCTTTGGAAGGAGATTGTCAGCTTCTGCAGCAATTTGCTGTTGAGAGCGGTTTTCTGAGGGTTGATTGGAGCGGTTCTCGGCTGGTTGCTCTTCTTGCCCTTCGTTGATTCTATCGGAAGAAACACCGGCAAAGTCCTGCTGAGCTAGAATCTCCCTTGAAGCTTGCTTGCTTTGGGAGGCCTCAAGCCCTGAAGCTTGCTTGCTTTGAGAGGCCTCAAGCCCTTCTGGAGTTGTCTAGTAAGAGATTAAGAGTCTAAAAACATCAATTATATTAGGAATACCAATTCAAGGAGTTCTTTAATAATCTCATCGACTTGTAAAATCTCAACGCCGTACTTTTCTTTAATGAATTTGCAAAGCGTTCGCTTTCCTGAGAACGCGTACCCTGAGACGACGAGCTTGAGTGGCATATATCTCGGAACGTCTGGGATGCTCACTGCTTTCTTTTCAGGGAATGCCAGATCGATAATAGTCTCAACAACGCCTCCGAGGATAAAATTATTGATTGGCTCGTTAGGAATGTATTTATTATCCTCCTCGTTCTCAGGCCCGTTAAATTTATGCATTGGTCGCCACTGTCCTTTGCCGCTGATGTAGTCATCCAACTCCATTTCAGCCAACTTATCAGCACTCTCTTCCACCTGAGTTGTCGGAGGATTTGAAAGCACTTTCGTCGCGCTGGGATGTCTGAACGTCTGTCTTGGAATGAGCGGAATGTCTTCAGTAAACAGCGTCATGCATTCCCTCCAGAACCTAGGGTCGATCTCTTCGGTATCTCTGTCCTGCTGATGCGCGAAACATAGCTCCGATATCTCGAAGATGACATCGAGGAGCTTATTGCACATTTGGTAGTTCTCCATTCTCTTTCCAGTTTGGTATTCAACTGCGAGTTCCTTCTGCCGAATGAGCTTCTGTTCGATTTCTTGATCCCTTTCCTGCTGCAGACAGCCAAATAAGTACTCTTCCTGTTGCTGGGCTTGGAAGATGATATCATCTCGCTTTCTCTGGAATTTCGCCTCTCTGAGCAAGCGATCCTCAATAATAATATTTTTGCATTGGTAAGCTCGCCAGGCTTCATAGTCTATTTCTTTTTCCTTGAGAAATCGCATCGTAAGTTAACAATCATAGGAATTAAAGGCTAGTTTACTTGTTTTGATTGCTGGCCTATCTTTTCGACCAAAATTTCCTCTCTTTTTCTAATTTCGATCTCCTTTTGCTGTCTCGCTTGGTCGACGATCATCTTCCTCCTTCTCTTATCACGTTCCTTCCTGCCTTCTTCAGAAAGGAGCTTCTTCTCCTGCAAATGCGAGACAAAAGCTGCCGATGAGAATGCTGATTTTTCATCTAAACAAAACCGTTAATTTCCCATTGGCAAAAATTACAAAAATGTTACGTCGTTTAGGAGCATCAAAATCTTCATCAGTTGCTGGTTTTTCAATCCCAAATTTCGGCAAACTGTTCTCAAACTCAGCGATCCCTTCTCTCACGTCCTCCCTCTCCTCGGCCTGTTTCTTCATCGTCATATTATTCGTTTTCGTCATCATTTTTTGCTCAAATTCTCTTTCTTTTTGCTCACGCGTGTGCTTAATCTCCTGGTTTTTCCTCCAGTTTTCCCAGCCTTTGGTCGTCCAATTTTCCATGAAGCTGATATTTCTTTGGAGTTTATTCAATTGAACCTTTCTGATTTCCTCCTTTGTTTTCTTCTCTTTGAGCTTCTCTTCCTCCAAATACATTTGGACTTTCTCGAGATTTTTTGCTTTCGCTTCCTCGAACTTCTCAAGTTTCTTTTCGAGATTAACGACTTTCTGTGCTTTGTTTGTTTGGTTCAGCCGCTTCTTGAAATACGTGCTTTCCATATTATCAAATTGCTCTTTTCGAGGCTCGATTTTCTTCAGAGGTGCAATCGTGTTCAATTTGCCGGTTGCGTTGAAAATGTTGATATCCGCTGGATTGTTGACCTTTTCCAGAGCCTATTCAAAGATAATGTTACAACTGTTTGAGACTTCAAAGCGCCTACCATTTTCAGCTGATATAAGACTTTCAGAGCCTCCCCGCGCTTTTCCTTGAGGATGCCATCTGCGATTTGAGCACTGAATTTGATTTTGAGGGATTTCAGAGTCGGTTCGAGGAGACTGAAGTTGTGTAGCTTGTGCTGTCGCTGATCACTGAACAGAGAATGAGTGTTTCAAGGGAGAGGTAAGGTAGGTAACCTGTTAACAAATGTATCGAAGTCCATCTGCTGGTTGAACTTGGACAAAAGCTCGCCAAAGTAGTATCCATTGCTGAAATCCTTCTCGAAGTCGGTGATCTTCCGAGAGAGCTGCACTTCGTCGTTGAGCCAGCTGCGAATCAAATCACTCATGGAACAGAAATGGAACGATTTGTAGTTTTTCTTTCTTTTAAAATATTAAAGTTTTCAGTTTTGTTTTTTTCTTACTTGGTCTAATGCAAAAACTATTCATTTACAATGTCCAAATTAATTTCTTATACTACCAAATTTCCATCCTCTCCCACATAGATACATCTATCGTCAATGCGTTCTGAATGATTGAACGCATTGGCTCATCGCTAGTTTCTTGGGGAAATATTTAATGAGAGAACGTGAGGATATCCTTTGATATGAGAGTAACATCTTCATTTGAAATCAAAATTAAAACAGCTTTTAGGAGCAATCGCTTTTAATTAATCATAAACACACACACAAGCAATAATGAGAAGCATATCTAAAAAAGTATTAGATCCAGCGACGGGTAGTAAACGAGCGTACTTGCGAAGCCCTACAAAACCCCATGAGGATGAAGCCGAGCTAAAAAAGAGGGAACATGAGGAGAAATTGAAGTTCAAGCAGGATTTGCTGGAGAAAGAGTTCGAGAAGGAGCTAATGCAGAAAAGTTTGGAGGAAACCACGACCAAACAAAATATTCAGAAGGTAAAGCTGTCAGTTCTGCGTCGTTGATTGAATAAATCGAAATGTAGCTGAGACGATACCTAGACGATATTGCTGACGGCAATACAAAGAAAGCCGAGCAGCTTCACTCGCTAGGAGAGCAGATCAATTTTCTTGAAGATAAGAGCAAAGATCCTCTAAGTTCGCGTTTTATCGGGGAATTCAATGGAGGTCCGAGGAACTCGACGATAGCGCCGATAAATATTTTAGCGGATCCATACAATCTGGCCGATTTAGAACAACAAGAGCAAGCGCTAATGCAAAAACATGAGGAAATCGATGAGTTGGAGCGAATGGAGGAACAGACGCATCTCGCATTAAAGAAAAAAATGAATGAATTGTATCGAGACAATGTGACTAATCATCATCCCATGCAATAAAATTCTAAATGAAATCTGGTCTAGGTGCTCTACAAGTCCCGTGTATATGAACTTCAGAGAGCGCTTGATCATGCAGAAGGGAGATTCAAAGATCTGCAGCCTGTGGAACTTGTTGCCAAGAGTTTCGAGGTATTTACGCTTGATTTCATTGAGATATTGATTTTTTTTTTTGCTGGTTTGATAACAGACCACGGTGAAACAGAAATTCCAAGAGGTTAATGAGAACGTAAAGGCTGTTCAAGAATACGACGAGAATGTTAGAGCGTCGATCGCCTTGTCTCAAAGGGTAAATCACAGTCAATTGGTGGAATCCAAGGTTCAGTTGTCCGAAGCTTTAATCAAATTAGACGTAAATCAATTGAGTGAGAGATGGGAATTAAGCGATTCATTTTGTAGGAATATCGGAAATTGCATGAGGAGTACGAAAAGAAACTTGAAGAGCTGGATAGCTACCACATTCGATTGCTTGAGCAAAGGAATAATACCGAGCAAGTGAGCGGGATCATAGAAATCCTCGAGACATTAGAAAAGTATTTATATATTTGTTCGTAAATATTGAGGTGATGCCAAATATATAGAGAGTTTATCAATCGGAATGAAGGGTCGCACTCGGCGAGCGACAGTGAGTTCGATGATGAGCCGACGGAGATTAACCGGAATTCTGAGATGTCAACTCGGAGTAAGAACACCCAGCCCAGGAAAAGTGTCAGTAACAAACTGGTCCCCAACCGACGAAGCAGTGTCAGCGTGAAAAATAACGGTCAAGTCGCGAGAGAAAACACCACCACGAGAAACGCGCAGATTCTGATGCAGACTTTGAATAAAAATCATATTATCTTCAAAATCCAGCGTTTTTCAAAGAAACATGAAAAGGGAGGTGTCGCCGGGTTCGCCGAAAAATTGATAAATCTCTATAAGAATCTCTGCCAGCAGGAAATAGGCTTAAAGATGCAATATGAGGAACTCTCGCGACAAGTAAAATTGAATCTTAACAACAACAAAAAAACTCATTTGCCCTTGTAGAAATTAAAAAAGGACTCTGACATGGAGCTATTGATGAGAGATTTACAAAGGATGAGGGCAAGCAATGAGATAATTCTCCGAGAGGAAAAACTTAAAGAAGAGAACGCGATTACCAACCAGGAGGACGACCAAGACCTCAATGAAGAAGAAGCAGTGACCAAACTTGCTGAGGATGCCGGCGTGATTCACCTAGGCAAAACTGTATCAACGATCAATCAAGTCAAAACTGAAGGTATCCACCAAACTGATATGGATCTGCTTCAGACCCGTGTAGAAGCGAACCAGCAGATGATGTTCGCCGCTTACTCGGGGATTATTGATATCCTCTTTAAGTAACAGCAATAGCAATCAGACCTTATATAATGTGCTTTATCGCGAATTATTAGACTGGCTACTTTGGTCTTGACTGCAGACAAACAAAGTTTAGGCATTGTGCCCGAAGACCTCCATAAAATCGCCGAGGAGGCTGAAACGCTCACAAAGAGCATTAGAGGCGTGAAGACAGCAGATTCGCAAAACCCGATCCCTTCTGAAAACAATACGAGGGGAGATATAAACTTCACTGATGCATCGCGACTGTTGCGCTTGGAAACGCATTCAAATCTCTCTTCAGAATTCTACGTAGACACTCGGTTCCATCTTCCGCAAGAAATCAATTTCGAAGCTTATACGCACTCTTCAGAGCATATCATCGCAACTTTTCTCAACTTTTTTGAAGGGTTCACCAAAGAGGCTTTCCAATTTGATAGAATCATACAAAATGTAACTTTCCTTACGCTAATTAACCCCTTAGAAGCTTCCTTAGGATATCTTTATCAAAAACTTTGTGCCTCCAAACAGAATCCTCGGGTTTATACAAGAGCACGCCTCTCTTGATATTCCCAAGGCAGAAGGTGCAATTACCTCCTCTCATTGTTGTACTAATTTAACCATAGCCCTCAAACGACTGTTTCATGAGTCAAAAACACTTACCGAAGACGGCGAAAACTTGCTTATTGAAAGATTTGAAAAACTGTTTGCGAGTTATTCGGAGCTGTTGGCAAAAGTACGCTCCGTCCTGAAAGAAGGTATGAGTGGTTCTCTGCAGCTTAATTAATGAAAACTAGGCGAAGCGAATCTTCCAGCCCATTTGAAGGACCATGCCGGAGAAAATGGCAAAAATACATACCAAGTCCCTGAGAAACTGAAGAAATCGCAGCAATTACGAGTGGCGAAATACTTCAAGCATTTGGATCACACTCATCCAAAGTATAAAGCAAAAGAAGAAGAGTCTCAATGCTGTTTCGAAGAGCGAGATGTGGTCCAGAAACAAGAGAATGAGATGGAGACAGCACTCTCTGATGAGGCGATAAAGAAAAAGCTCAAGGGACTGACCATCAGCATGCTTGAGAAAAAACGAGGACATTTCTACAGAATAAAAGGCATTCAGTACCCATTTAAGTCTCAAAAGCAAATCCAAAGGGAAGCGGAGACCGAAGAGCTCAACCGCAAGCAGATAACGGAGGATAATTTGCGTCCTGCTGAGAAAGAGAAGGTAACACTCATTCTGGTGCTTGAAGCAATAATTTTTTTGTGGTTAAGTTACATTTTGAGGCTGAAAGGGAGGAAATGAAAAGAAAAGAGGCTGAAATGACTTCAAAGCCCCAAGTCGAAGCTCTCTCCGCGCGGAAACTCCAGGAGGCGAAGACTACGTCTTTGACTCTGCCTACGTCAATAGCGAAGAGAAGAATGATTGAAAACTCTCAGTTTTTATCGCAGATTCACCTCAGTACAATCAACATCACTGCTTTATCTAATTTTCATATAATTTCATAAAGTCGAAACACAGATTAACCACGAAAGACAGAACAGCACAAAGACGATGAGCTCAAGCAGTCAGATCCTGTCGCCGAAGGGTATATATTCCAATGACCTCACAATGAACATGAGTCCACGCTCCTACAAATCCAGTAAATTTAGCTTTCATTCCGCCTCTTATTTTTTCTATAAAAGTCAATAGAGGTTCTCTCAAGTTAAAAGATATCACTCGCAGTCGTGAAGACTACATCCGGGCCATTGATCATCACAGCACAGTCGATAACCGACACTCATACATGGGGAGAACCCAGACCGCTTCACAGACGAGCAGACCGGTAACTTCAGCCACAATGATAATTACTGCGAAAAGGGCTGCTCCTGACTCGATATCATTCAACCATTCAAAAAGCTCTTTCCTCGCAGGGAATGCAGCTTACCTCAAAAGCTATTATAACCCCAAAGACAACAACTCCGTGTCTGATAACTTTGAGTCGACGGATATAGAGGCAGCTCCTCGAAAATTTCCACCAGTTACGCGTGAGAGTGATAGGGCCCCGAGCAATTCAAGGAACAAGAAAGTAGGAATGAAAAAACTGAGGGCCCGACCGAAGCTTGAAAAACTGGAGCCGAGGTCATTTGATACAAACCTGCTGTTTAAAGGGCACGATCAGCAGCTGAATAACGTCTTTGCTCCAAGCTTTTTTAGTACTACATCCACGATGACGCCGTATGGTACCGACCACAGCCAATTCAATTACAGATTTGATTCTTATCAAGTGAGCGTGAGTCCAATACTCACAGATATTAGAGGATTAACGAAACCTAAATAGTGCGATAAATGGTCCCTATAGCCATAACGCGATCACCTAGCTAATTTTTGGATTGATTTATTATTTAAATATAAATTTTCAGATTTTTTTCTTGAAGAAAATCTGAATTTTCATTTTATTTCAACAATTTTTGATTTCTGAGGTGTTCTCTATAATCATGACGAAACTTATATGTTCAATTCATCCTAGGTTGCCAGACTTTTCCTAATATTTCCCTTTATTAAATAAACCATTCAAATACGTTATTGCTCACAACCAAAACAAAGAACAACTTCTTGGTAATTTCGATAATACTCATCCATGAATCGAAGTATTCATGAAAACTGCTTGTAGTTAATAACTTGTGGGTTCGTTAGTATCTAACCACATTACTCTCAACATAAGGAGGATAGCTCTTTTTTTTTCTTTGATAAATTTTTAAAAAAGTAACACTCTTATCCTCCAGATGAGTATAAAACTATAGTATCGATTTATCGTTGTCTATATCTAGATCATTATTCTTGCTGACATCAATCTCTTTCTTAACGACCTGTTCATTGTTTTGCGGGCTGTTTCTTCCTTCTTCTACTTGGCCCTCTTGCTGATTATTCTTTGGCGATGTCTGCTGCTGATCCCCCGTTTCGCCTTCCTTTTGAGGCTGGTCCTGTTCAAATTGAGGCGCATCCTGCTCCTTTGAATTTTCGATAACCTCATTTTTCGGACTGGTCTTCTCCGCCTTCACAACCTTCTTATTTGCCTTGCTGCTGGTGAATGATTTTGAGGAGATAACTGATTTATTGAGGCTCTTATTTTGCTGTGGAGAGATGACTTGCAGGTATTCTGAGTGTCTGTTGACAAATTCATCTGTCTCGAGGTGGTTCAAGTCTTCGAATTCGACATGCGCCTGTCGGACCTTCATTTGGTGCTCGTCGACCTCATTTAACAGTTTATCTTCCCTGCAAGAAAGCGCCTTGATAAGTTCTTCCTTTTCCCGGATCAGTCTCTCTTCCTCTTGAATCATACGTTCTCGTTCTCTGGCAAAATGATCGAGTCTGCGGTTAAAGAACTCCGAGACGTTTTGCTCGGCAACTTGCTTCAAGTGCTTGACTTTCTCTCTTTTGATGCGGTTCTCAGCGAGGGTTCTTTCTTTGATTTCTTGCAGTCTTCTAAGGTTCATTTCTTTTTGGAGGCGGATCAACTCAATCTGTTGATTTCGCTGGAAATCTCTTTCTTGATGGTTTTGTCGTTGCATGTCAAGGACCTTTTGTCTTTTCTCCTGGTAAGATTGCTGGGCCAGCTCTTTCATCTTTCGAGTCATTTCGCGGAGATTTTTCTGAGGAGGTCAAGAGCAAGGTAAATCTCGAAGGATGTAATGAATGAATTACCTGAGTTTCTTCTCGCTCCACACGGTGCTTAAGCATCGAAGAGGTCTTCTCTTTCGTATCCTTGGTAACTTTGATAAGTTTCTCTTGCTCGTGTTCGAGGACCAAGACTCTGTTGTTTAGAAGATGGGCACTCTCCTCGACTTGTTTGCGCTTCGCACGAACGATGGCAAGAGAAGTGCTTTTGCTGAGCTCTCGCTGAGAAGGACTCAGGTTGCTCTCGTTTTGGGAGCCGGTGGGGGTCTTTCTATGGTTGATTGCTGGGAGTTTGAAGTTTGAGCTTGACATAGAGAGATGATTCGCAATTACAAAAGTGAAACCAAAATAAATATATAAAATTTTTTAATCGAATCTTCAGCGAGATCAAAATTATTTTGCTCATATTAACTTGGTGAAGACAGCGAGAGAGAAAGGTAAATGGAATCGTTGGGAAAGTGTGCTAAGAAAGTTTGAGTATAACCATCAGGTGATTCAGAATTGAGTCTTATATTTGCCTATAAAAAATGTATGTGATTAAAGAGGCAGAAAAACAATCACTCTGGCTTGGAATAACGCTTTTTCCATATTTGAGCAGCATATCTAGTAAAGAAATACTAAATCAACTGAATTCATAGGGCAGAGAGAAATCATTTTGGCAAGTTCAAGTGAGTGAAAATATGTACAGCATATTTATATATTTTATTACTCGAAAAATTAATTGATATTTAATCTGCTTGCTTTGTGGTATGAATGATGGGATTGATGTTCTCTTTTTATGAATTCATTTTGATTGTTATCGAACAGAAGAACTGTGGACGGCCTGGATAACTGAGATCAAGTAATATTGTGGATTTTATCCAATGTTATTAATGGTGCTATTTCATTACAAATCTAACTCCTTTCTCTCATATTACTCATTCAAAGACCACATCAACTGGACCATGAAAGCTATATCTGAAATCTTATTAAAGAATGAAAATCTCAAATTGATTTGTTAGATTCTATGCTAATTATGGTCTTCAGCCAATCACGGAAATCTTGTGTTATTGCAGTGGCAATGTTTACATTGGCGCTCTCATCAAAGCCGACATGTATACCAATTTTATACCACACATCACCTTTCTTGAGATAAACTGATGATCCACTTTGACCCGGCGTCGTATTAATATTATCATACAATATAATTTTTCTTTTCCCTTGCGAAATAATTTCTTTAATTGTACCTTCCATATAGTACAGATAGCCATTCTTTTCACCAGGATAGCCCGTGACCATAATCTTATCACCTGCTTTAGCACACTCGTCATCGATGTCTGAGAAATAAGAATTTTTGCTGATTGGAAGCCCCTTTACTTTTGCGCTTTTTTCGAGAATACCAATTGCAAGGTCATAGCCTTCATGAATATGTGGGTATTTCAGATAGTCTGGGAAAATATGATAATGCGTGATCTTGGCGTTGAGAAGATAGTTATCTGGACCATCTTTTACATAATGAATCCTGACACTTTCTGCTTCAGCTATTCTTTTTTTTATTCCAGAGTAAATATGCATAAAATTATGAGCACAAGTAAGTACAAAATAGAAGCCATTTTCTAATCCTCTACCAAAAGAAATACAGAGAGAACAAGTTCCAACATAATTTTCACCATCGATTTTAACACAAAGCTGTCCTTGCTCTGTTTCAAAGGCCGAATACGCAACTCTTCAGAGCTTTTTATTACAAATCCTTCAAGTTTTGAACCATAACTTTGTTTTTTTTGTTTTCCTGGAGAGTAAAAACAAGCGTTCAAGAAGTCAGAGTCACTAATTTCGGTTAAGTTTTTGATAGGATGGTCTCTGGGAAGAATCTCTGCTAGTTCTTTCTTCTCAGATGGCTTTGAGTTTGGGCTCTCATTTGAATTTCCCATGCGCGAGCTCTTTTACAAAAATTAATTTTGCTAGAATTATTGATTTCTTTTATTTCTCTTGCATTAACTAAACTGTCCTGGCTTCAAAAGGATGTTGATTACTAGAATTATGAAAAATAGGAGTCTGAGGTTTGATCCATCCATTGGATCTAAGTGTGTATCTGCAATCTTAACCTACAGAGAGGTTTGATCTTCTTGATTTTTGAAATGATTTTCAAGTTCCCAAGCAACATTGCCAATATCTATTTTGTCATGATCAGCATAATCCAGCATCAGAAGCACACGAGAGAGAGACGTACTTGAACTTCATTGTTCATAGATGAGATAAACTGTCATCTTTCCTTTCGCATCTACGCACTAGGAATTCCTATAGAATTTAAATTCAAGCCTCCATAAACAAATCCGTTGTTCTCAACACAAATTTCTGAAATTAAAGCATGAGTACTAAAACGTGAAGACTTTTCAACAATTAAGCATTTTGAAATAGTGACAAGGTATAATGGGTTCTTTCCTAGGGGTGATTCCGAGATTACTTAATGCTAATCACTTTATTGTAACACGTAAAAGCATGTATTCTTATCTATGCTTGAAATAATATCTATCAAGAGACTTTAATTAATATTTTGTATATAGCTTTTGGCGATATATTTTCAGCTCAATCAACATGTGGAAAATGTACTAAAAGGACAGTTTAATTTGTTAGAATTTTTATTTTTATCCTCTTCCAGAAATGCGATTCCTATACTACCACGATAACAAATATATGAATACTAATCAATCGTCGATCAACGAATAATTCATTCAAAAACCAGACTATTCAATATCAAGAAATTTATTTTTTGGGATCAGGATCAAAGCCTACTAGACTTCTAATACATGCCTTCCATTCCTCCCATGCCGCCCATTGGAGCGCCACCCTTCTTATCATCCTTAATTTCAACAATCATAGCTTCACTGGTTGTCATGAGAGCAGCAACTGAGGCAGCATCCACAAGAGCAGTTCTAACGACCTTGGTTGGGTCGATGATACCTCTCTTCACCATATTCACGTATTCTCCGGTAGAAGCATCGAAACCTTGTTCTTCATCGTTAAGTTCAAGAAGCTTGCCAGTAACAACAGCACCATCGTAGCCAGCGTTTTGAGCAATGGTTTTGCATGGGACTTGGATGGCTCTTTGAACGATTTCAATACCAACGTTTTGATCGAAGTTTTCTCCCTTCACGTCCTTGAGGACCTTAGAAGCGTACAACAAAGCGGCACCACCACCTAACAAAGCACCGTAAGATAATGAAACCTTTAACTATGGTAATTACCGACAACGATTCCTTCTTCAAGAGCGGCTCTGGTGGCGCAGACGGCATCAGTGATTCTGTCCTTAATTTCACCGACTTCGACTTCAGAAGCACCACCGACCTTAATAATACCAACACCGCCGGTAAGCTTGGCGAGTCTTTCTTGAAGCTTTTCCTTGTCGTATTCAGAGGTGGTGATTGGGATCAATTCCTTGATTTGGGTAATTCTGTCTTGGATGGCGCTCCTGTTAAACAGCAGTCGGTTTAGAGCCTATTCAGTTAAATTAAAATCTTTACTTTTCTCCAGCTCCGTCCATGATAATGGTGTCGTCCTTGGAAATTTCGATCTTCTTGGCGCTTCCGAGCATGCCTTTAAGAGAAAATAAGATGAGGGAACACTTTGAAGTAGTTACCTGGCTCAGCCTTCTCCCAGGTGAGTCCAACTTCTTCAGAAATGACGGTTGCTCCGGTGAGGATAGCGATATCAGTCATGATGTTCTTTCTGTTGTCACCGAATGCAGGTGGCTTGACGACGCAAACCTTAAGACCGCCTCTAAGCTTGTTGACAACGAGGGTAGCCAAAGCTTCACTCTCAACATCGTCGCAGATGATCAAGAGTGGTCTGTTTTGTCCGGCGGTGTGTTCCAAGATTGGAAGGATAGATTGGAGGTTGGAGAGCTTCTTGTCGCAGAGGAGGATGTAAGCGTTTTCGAACTCGCATTTTTGGTTCTTTGAGTTGGTGACGAAGTAAGGACTGATGTATCCTCTGTCGAATCTCATACCCTCAACGAATTCGATTTCGTGATGGAGGGTCTTGCCATCGGCAACGGTGATGGTGCCGGTTTCACCGACCTTCTCGATCAATTGGGAGAGGAGGTTTCCGATTTCAGTGTCACCATTGGCTGAGATGGTCGCAACGTGGGCGACGCTTTCCTTGCCCTTGATTTGCTTGCTTCTCTTCTTGAGGTCAGCAACGACGGCCTTGACGGCGAGATCGATACCTCTTCTGAGATCCATTGGGTTCAAGCCAGCAGCGACTCTCTTGCAGCCTTCCTTGAAGATGGCGCGAGCGAGGACGGTGGCGGTGGTGGTACCGTCACCAGCTTCATCGTTGGCTTTGCTGGCAACGTTCTTGACGAGGGAAGCTCCGAGATTCATGTGACGGTCGCTGAATTCGATGGCCTTAGCAACGGTGACACCATCCTTGGTGATCTTTGGAGAACCGAAGGTTTGGTCAATGATGACGTTTCTTCCCTTTGGTCCGAGAGTGACTTGAACGGCGTCAGCGAGTTTGTCGCAGCCCTCGAGCATTTTTCTTCTGCAGTCATCACCGAAAACGATGTCCTTAGCGGCGAAGTAAGCAGGGGAGAAAGAGGTAAGGTGCTTAGTGTTGCTCTTCAACACATTGCGGAAGCTAGCTTTAGCAGCAGATAACATTGTAGAGGAGAATGAGAATGCTGTTTTGTAAGGCTGTCCTTATTTAGGAAATTAAAAGATATTACAATCGATCTGTTACCTCAAATTAAATTTAAGAGGCTGAATCACTTACTGTAGTTCCAGAAAATTCTAATCCACGAAAATCAACATTTTCTCGATAATTCCAGATCAATATCGACACGTGTGTGAGACAGTTAGTGAACGCCTTCAACAAAACTCGCTTATCATTGGAACTATGAGAGAAAAAGGAGAATTTGTAATCTTGAGTTCGGATAGATCGAGGAGACTTCGAAAACGATCTGAGAGAAATTTCTGAAAAGTGCTTTTTCTTAAGCACGAGATGATTTGCTCAAATTTCTGGTTATGAGAGCTCTGGAGAGATAAAATACTACGGCAATATCAGTTGGGTTTCGGAGGTTATTGAGGGAAAAATGAACTTACGGCATTTATGGAAATTTCTAGTAAATCTGTTGAAAGTGGAAGCAAAATTGCTGAAAAAGATTTTTTTGGCTTTCCAGCGAAAGCTTTCCTTAGGCAACCACAAGCAGCAAAAAGAAAATAAATGCTCGTGTCTACTGGTCGAGTGGGAGTCAGTTACATATGCGGAAATAAATTTCTCACTGATTTAGAATGTGATTCGTCTTCCTTGTGAATCGAAGTTATCAATGGTTGAATCGAGTCTCTACAGAAGCTTTGGCACTCTCTATCGACGGGCAGTCAACACTTCAGTCACAAAAGTCTGCTCCAGGTAGCAAGTCAAAAATTTTAGCCTCTTGAGCGCATAGATTAGTACTCTTCTTCTTGGTTACATGCTCATCTCTCACCCGCTATGAATTACTTCAATATTCTCCCTTTATTCCCCTTCATTTAAGCATAATTGACCTGAAAAACCCTAAGTTATCGACTAAAATTAACGATAGTAGGATTTCAGTGACACACTAACATTCTTCAACGGAATGAACTCATCCAAGACACTCCTCCAACTCAAAGCTATCTAAATATATGGGAATGACTCCATCTTGACCCTCTTTCTTAACTTTTTCCAATGAAACAACCAGCTCACATCTATTTTAGCTACCCGAAAATCTCTTTAGTGCTTTCTTTCAACCCTACACAAGCAAAGTTGCCCTATCTAAGTTGTTTTTTTTCTCTCTCTCCTAAAATATTGTTTTTTTATTATTCAGATCACCCTTACCACTGCCGAAATAAAGAATCTGGTACATTCGTCACATGAGCACAAATAAAACTCAAGTTAGATAATTCCGTTTTTCGTTTAAAAATTAACTACATGAGGTATACTCAGAATAAATAAAGTTTGTTTTGTTCAATTCAATGGGTCAGTGTGTCGCAAGGGATCTAGGCTTTAACGTTGACAGGCAAACTAAAGATGCTGCCTTAATGAAAAAAATGCAAGAGGTTACTTTACTCATTTTATTGCAACCACAACTCTTTCCGCAATAACATTTTACGCTTCAATATAGAGACTCAGTCGTAAACGAACAACCAACAAAGACAGGGCAAGGGAAGATTTCACTTATTCAGACTTGTACGATAGAACGTATCAACAGAACAGAGGGGATGCTAACTCAGACCCGGACGATCCGTTAGATTTTAAAACGAGCATATTGAGCAAGCACGATAAAACTAGTCGAAATGGCAGTAATCATGACACTCAGTACGAAGATAGAGACACGCTCGTCTTGAGTGTCGGTCAGAGTCCCTTGCTCAAAGACCCTAAGCAAAGAAACAAAGAATTAATGTTGGCTTTAGCAGATTCTGAAACCCGAGCGCAGCAAGGCTATGACTCTGCCGCAAGCGCTACTCTCGCAGACCGCCGAGTCGCCCAGAGTCGCAAAGATTTTTTCTCAGCAGGATATACAGCGAAAAAAGACGTAATTTCTTCTATCGCAGCACAAATTTAGTCATATTATGCTTCAGAGCACGGAGGAGGAACCGCAAGATGACCCTGTGTCCGATAGTGTTTCCGACTCGAGCAAAGAAGAGGGTAAAGTCGGAGAAGAAGACGAAGAGAAAGTTCCTGAGAGAAAGAAAAATGAATTCTCTCAGAAAAAATACGGGTATAGCTCCCATGAGAAACGGGAAACGTGGGACACAGCAGCGCAGCGTTTGAATAGATTCAGAGAGAACAAGCCTTTTGAATGTAAGTTTTTTGGGTGAGGTGTTGTGTTTAATAGTGGGTGTATAGTTCAAAAAATCAAGAAGGAGAATTTTATTGAGGATAAAGCGTTGGGAGGAAGGAAGAAGTCACCGTATGAGCTGAGCCGATCTCCAAACGAGAGAAGCAAGTCGCCACTGAGCAAGGTGGATTTGTTTGAAGGGATTGATAAAATTGATTTCAGGCCTCAAATTAAAAATTACACGGAAAAATCGCTGGTTTATCAGAGTTCGTTGTCAACGGGTCCGAGGATTATTGGATTTGAGAATGAGTTTTTCAAGGATCAAGTGACTAAGCACGCAAACGTGCACACTCCTGCGGCGGATGAGAAATTTAAGGTCGTGTTCCCAGAAGGGTTTGACACCGAAAACACTGATTTGGAGTGATAATATATTTTAATATTGTTTTGCGTTCAGGGTCATTATTTTTGTTTTTTAGTATGATACTGAGTGCAAAAACCTGCCTAATGCCACTTGAGTTTATATGTATGAGCTATTTTTGAAGATTATTCTTTGCACCTTGTGATTGAGGTACTAATATAAGCCCGAAATTCAAAATGAACTGTTCGTATTCCCACAAGATAAGCCTTTTTTATGAGATGGCAAAGAGTTCGATTACCCTGAGAAATTGAGTTTCATCTTATTTATAAATTATCAGACACCCATGTATCATACCGATGTCTCAAGTTTTTTTCTAGACGTACACTCATTGCAGTCGATGCAGCCTAAGACTAAATTCATTCTGGTGTTTTCTTTGTGACACAGTTTGTTTCTGGAAGATGCCAGGGAAAGCTACATGGATCATTTACGAGAAAAACTCACCATTGAAAAAGATTTTTCTAACTTCATTGTTGTCTATTCTCTTAATTATTCTCCTAATTGATATATAAACCAGATTTTGCCTCATACAATCAGGATTTTTTCACAAGCTTTCTAAGAACGTCTTCTGTGATGGGAACTCGAGTCTTTTCATTGTTTTTTTTCATGTTACAGGCTTTGTTTCCACCTTTATGGCCACCATATTGTTGTGCTGTCTCGAATTTCACATGGCAGTTCTTACATTCGAAACGGCCTGTGAATGGAGGAGACAGCAAGGCTAGCAATTCCGTCCAATTCGATAATTTAACCTTTGGTCGACTGCTATTCACAAGTAGTTCTTGTTTCTTGCTGACGCAAATGTTTGTTTCAAGTGCTTCTAGGCACTCCTTTTCGTTCAAGGCCTCTTCAGTGTCGCTTTTCATCTCGAGATCGAGAATGGATTGGACTGGCACCTGAATCTTTTTTGATTTGAGAAGCTTGACTGAACTCATTTTTTCATTTTCCCTGATACTTTCTTCAAGTTGTACGAATGCTTTATTTAAGGCTTCAGCCTTATCTTTCAAATATGCAGGAATCGGATTCGAATAATTCATAGGTTCATTTGAGCCAGTTTGAGTCGTTGTGGAGCAGTCAGTCTGCTCTGAAGACTGGATGGTTAGGGGATTGCCTTGAAGGATAATCGTTGGCTTCAGAAATGAAGAGGAGAGTTTTGGGGATCTAGTGGTAAAAGAGCTATTGCTGCTAATTTCAAATTCTTTTATTGATTTTGACTGCAATTTGCTGACTGAATTCAGCTTACAATCAGTGACGGAAGCCTCAGGTAAGAGACATCTCTCAGGGTCCTTACCATCAACAAAAGGATTGATGGTTCTTTTCGCTGGCTTTGAGAAAGAAGGCGGTGATAGTAAAAAATTTGTCTTGTTAAGAATGCTCAGAGGGGGACTTGTAAGCATATTGCACCTACCTAGACCGCCATCAATTTGGATAACCTGATTGATGATCACAGGGTTCTGGCCGAGAAATGACGGACTAAAGAGTCGGTCGTAGCTTTGATTCGGCGAAGCCATCAATTCTCAGTGATTATTGAAATTTTTGAGAAAAGTACTTTTCTTCTGACAAGAATAAGGAGTTCGACTGAATTTATCAATTTTAAAGTCAAACGGATCTGAAAAGGCGCGCATGGAAATTTGAAAATATTCTTTCGGATACTTCGATCTGAAGATGCTGGCCAAAGTATCTTGATTAGAAGATTTGGCTAAAGTATCCTATTGAATTAGCGAGAAAATTTCAAAATTAAAGGATATTATTTAATTAAATCAACAACCTATGAAAAACGATCAAATTAGAAGGGTTCGGATACATTAACCTTGTTCCAAAGCTAGCAATTGCTCCCAAATAAGCCTGTGGATGCTGTAACGGGTAAATTCCTACAATATATTGTTTCTTGCGCCTTTGCTCACGTCTTCTATCATCTATCTAGAGCTGAATCCAGACGTTGAAATCAAAAAAATTGAGTGTTACTTTTTTTTTTTACTTTTGTTTTGAAGGGAGCGTGCAGATAGATTCCAATATATAGAAATATATAGATATATGAATATAGATAGATGTATTCAACGTTATAGTATTCATGCATATTAATCGTATAATAGCTAAATCAGCTAAACTTTAAAGTATTCTTATCATAAACCATATCAAACAACTCCAACTTCATCTTTCGTAGACAAATTCCCAGCAACTGAAACATGCATGCGAATTTTCGAAATTATTGCATTCGTATTGAATGACAGAGATTCTCTCCACAACGCTTATTACTTGAGTGCATGGCAAAGCCAATCCATACCTTCCGAAAGGCCATCTCCTGTCAGTGCACAACAGCTCTGAAGGAACCAATTACGATTCTTCAACGTCTGCAGTCCCAGTTTCGTTTTCACTTCCTCCGGTGTCATTCCTTTCAAATCTTGCTTATTCGCAAACACCAGCAATGGAGCACCCTTTAGTTCATCATTTACTAAAAGCGAATAAAGCTCTTTCTTCACAAGCTCGATTCTCTCCGTATCAGCACTGTCCACAACGAAGATAATCCCATTTGCGCCTTGAAAATAATGTCTCCATAGCATCCTGATTTGCGTCTGACCGCCTACATCCCAGATCGCAAACTTCGCTCGTTTGTATTGGACAGTTTTTATATTAAATCCTATCGTCGGCACCGTATGTGACACTTCTCCCAGGTTCAATTTGTTCACTAGCACAGTTTTCCCTGCTCCATCCAATCCTAATATCAATATTTTGAGATCCTTCGTTTTGAAGAAGGAGTCAATGAGCTTTCTAATAGCAGAACCCATTTTTCTTTTCCAACAAAAATTATTTTTTGAATTCTCCTTCTAAATCTTTAATAGAACCACCTTCTCGCAATCAGAAAATAATTTCAGATTTCTAATCTCAAAAGAAGGAGTAAGAGCCAGGTTTTACTGCTTACGATGGCTTTGTTGAACTGCGAGGTTTATTTTCATTTGTTTGGTTAAAAACTGAGTATAAACCACCTATGTAACATCATTGAGACACACTACAATAAAAATTGTGAATGAAGTAATAACTCATTCCACAAAACAAAGAAATCGTTATCAGACTAAAAGTCAATTTGGCCTGCACTATTCTTTCACCAATGTTAAATTTCATTGAAAGTTGCTGAGATCGACCTTCGCGACCTCTCCGAACTTGGCTAATGTATATTTTCTTCTCGCTGCAGTCAACGCGATTTTCTCGTGGAGCGGCGCCGCGAGCATTGAAAGCTCTCGGGCACAGTTCCTCACTGCAGGCTCTTCATAGCGGCTGTTTCTCACAAGCACGTCGTTCCAAGTTCCGCACCCTTCCATCGTCATGCCGATATATAATGCTCCACAAGCCAACATGCTGGGAGTGTATCTCATCATTTTATATTCGATTAGTGAAAGCTCAAGCAGGTAGCATCCTAAATGATACGCTCTTTCGTTAGCCTTTGCTAACTGAGCGTATCTTTCGAAAAACCGGAATGATGAAGGGGCAGTCAACTGGAATTTGAGCGTGCTGAGGACTTTCCCTTCCATTTCAAGCACCTCTTGGCGGGTGTAGGCCTTGTCTGTTACATATACAAAATCTTTGACCTCAGGGGAGTAAATCTCCTCATACTTGCAAGCGATCAGCATGCATGCGACGCCTACAAGTTGGAGCTTCTGTCTTGATACTGGGACGAGCTCCAGGTACCGATCGATGAGATTCACGGTGAGATAGAGCGTTTCAGGAAGTAACTTGAACTTAAGATGGACGTCTATTAGCCAGTCTATCATGATAGCGCGCATCTTCTCATTGATATCCTTTTGGCTCTTGCACATGTAGTTAGGCTTTGCGAGGTATTTCTCTTCGGTTTCCTTCATATAGTCGCACACTTCTTTCGCGTAATATGGAACGCATTGAGGATTATCGATCCTTTCGATGTCCGCTGGCTCGATATCTAAAGGAAGGGTCATTTTGCGAGAAAACGAGCCTCCTTGATTCGATGGCTTTGGAAACGAAAGGGGTTTTTCGATGCTCATGCGCTTTTGGTCAATAGCTGTTTCTATTGTCATTGAAACACTGCTGTTATGATTGTTGCTACTGATGTCTCCGAGATTCAAGAGCGGGTCTTTCACAGTTTGCATTTGAGAAATGTCCTCGGGGATCATCGACATCGAGGTATTCTTCACTTCAAGCACAGAAAATTGAGGCTTTGATACATTGTTTACAGAGAGCAAGTTCCCTAAAGACGCTGGCTTTGAAAGCTAAAGGAAAGGGTTAGTAAGCAATCAATGGTAGTGGAGATATACCCCTGATTTGGAGGGAAGATTGGATAGTTCTCGTCCAAAAGTACGATTGGAATTTGCGAGGTTGTTATGGATGATTGCCTTCTCTTTAGTGACGAGAGAGGGGTCGATGTTCTCCTTGTGGGCGAGCAAGTCGCGGGCGCTGAGATTGTGGTACATAGCTTAAAATCTTCGAGTTAGGCGAGTTCTTTTCCAAAACTTTTTGTATTTTATATATGATTCAGAGGCCAATTAAATCCTAAAATGCAGCCTTGAATTCAAAATCAAAAATCTTTTTGAATTTATTTAACGTCTATTGAATCGGGATTAAACTATATCAGATATCGTTAGAAAATCATTGTGGTTTTGCAGACGCAGCTGGGACTACCTTCCTCCTCAACGAATGATAGCCTTGCAATGCCTCTCATTGGAGAAGCTATCCCAGAAGTTTTTGTGACTTGGATGGAGCTTTGAACAATAATTTTGAATAAAAATCGGATGTGTTTGGTTTAGTCTGGTGGTTAAAATCATTAAAATCCAAATATTTGTTCCCAAGCTGTTAGATTGTTAAACTAATCTAATCTTTATCTTGATAATGAAGCGTTATACTACCTGATTAGCTGTTAAGAAAGCTGGGATGGAGTATTGGCAAATCAAGTAGTGTTCCTAGATGAAAGTTTACAAGATTATGACTGGATTTCGATTGTTAACGATTTTCTGAAAAATGGAGATGTTAAATGGATTCTATGAGATGCAGAGAGTGAATAGCAAATAGTCATTGAAAGGTCTTAATGACTTGAGACGAGAGTCATTCAAATAGAAGTAATTTGAATTTAAATTGATGGAGAAGTTTTAAATTTGAATTAACAACGATACAGTTAAATTGATAGAACAAAATTTTTTTTGATCTTTTATTCTTCCCAGTACTTGCGAGAGGAGCAGTGAGATTCATACTAGAGCGAGAATCGAAAATGTTTAGTGCAATCAGGAAAAACACTGATTTTTCTTTTTGCAGTTTATTTCTATCTTCTCTCATGTTTGTTGATTCAAGCGATATGAAACGTTTTTCTTAATGATTTTTGGGTTAGATGGAGATTGGAAAACGGCTCTATTCAAATACCATATATCTATTCAATTTCATCTTGACTTAAAGTCGGGATTATGGAGGGTTTCCGTTAATACTTTTTGTTTGGAAGATGAAAATGGAATCGCACCTGGTTCGAATTTTGAATGAACAAAATCGGAATCTAATTGGCAAAATGAAGTCCAATTTCGAAAGTGACTCTGAGTGTGGAGGCCCGTCTCTCTGAATTGAAAAAAACTCAATATAGATCTTCTATTTTGCGAAAAGAGTGTCATTTGCCTACACCAGCAACATATCTGTCCTCATGAAGTGCGATGGGATTCTCATTTTGAGTTTTGGTATTGTCTACGTGATTCCCCCTTCTATCAACAGTCCACGCTCCTGAGCGTCATCTCTTTGCGAATCTCATCAGTTTAGATCTTTCTCTCTTTAGAATTTGGTTCTATAAATGTCTGCCTCACTGGTAGGTACATCAACTTCCACTAAACAACTACTTTTCACCGACAACTAGATCTACTCTTTCTAATTCTTAATTTTTTTGCCTCGTATTGATTTTAATACAAACTAGTGCAGTACTCACTATCACTCATAAAATTTTCCTTTCTTATCATCGCAAATTCCAGGGAGATCTCTCCTTAATGATGCTATTCCAAGTTCATTACTTTACGAGTTAGTGTTTTCTAAACAACTTCAGAGAAGAAATGGAACTGTCTGTGTATAAGGCTCCATAATCTACGATGCAGAACTATGCATTCATATCAAGACAGCAAAATCAATCATTTGAAAACCCAATACTTAGAGATCTTTGACAGTGTTTCTCACTTGTTTTTCGTAGAAGTATACTGACCCATTGACATAATCAGGATAGGCCTTGTAGAGAGTTTGGGTCGTCCACTTTGAGTATTGCGATCTTTGTCTCGTTCCGACGACGGCAAAATAGTAGGCGAGGCCGACAGTGATTGAACTCAGGTAAAAGACAGTCGAGGCGGTTTGCATGCGCACCTAATTGAATCAGATTACATTATTGATAGTAACGACGCTGTACTCTCTTATTTAAAAAGATTGGAAGGTTGCTTGGGACACTCTTGAGCATCTGCCTGTACTTTGAGACATCCATGTGGGTGTGATCGAACTTAGGTTCAGTTTTCATTGGAATTAGCTGGGGTTATTCGGTTTTGAGGATCTTTATTAATTAATTCCTTGAGAATGTAGTAAAAATTTATCTAATTAAGATAATGGCTGTGTCGTCATATGGTTCAGTAATTACCTATAGAAACTATTTTCTTTATAAATGATGCTAATAAAGGGAGTCCCAGGCTTTTGCTATGAGTTGACTCCGTAATGGGGTTGAATCTAATCATATATTCATAATAGAAAATTCATACGGAAACTCTCGATTCTCCTTGCACTGAGAAGGAAGTCACCCGAGAAAGTCAGTTTTCTTCATAAACTAATGAAAGGACCCTATGGTGGTATATATTGATCGCAGGGAGATACTAGCTAGACAAAACACAAGGAGAGAGAAATATAATTAATTGCCAAATAAATCGCAAAGACATGGAGAACTCTAACACAAAAGCTCCTGTGAAACTAAAATGCGGCAAAGATATAATAGAGGTTCAATATGAAGTTGCAATACAATCCCGACTGATCAGAGAAGTGATTGAAGGTACAATGGATACTTGAATGATGAATTTGATTCTCTCAATAGATGGCGTCGAAGACGAGATACCGATTAGCTTTATGACACCAACTATATTGAAGAAAATATTGGTGTATTGTGAGCATTACAAAGACTGCAAAGAAGAGGATCTCCCAAAAATCGAAAAACCCCTCAAAGATGACAGCTTGGAAAAATCAGTACCGAAATTCGATTATGACTACATCATTAGAACTGCTGATTGGAAATTTCTATTTGATCTAACTCATGCTTCTACCTACCTGGGTGTGGCCCCGCTGACAGAGTTGTGTTGTGCTTACATTGCCTCGAAATTGAGAGGTAAAAACAACAATAGAGAAGTTTTCTCAACTAAACTTTTCCCTATCGTTTAGAAATAAGAACTCCTCGAAAACTAAGAAAGGAATTCGGAGTGAACCAGTGTCTTAGCCCCGAAGAAGAAAGGAAAATCAGACTAGAAAACCAATGGGTTGAATTAGCCGATTTTGAAGAACAGAAAAACTAATCTACATCAAGCAATGCGATGTACCATTGATCTTAAGTTAAGAAAATCCTTCAATCTAACTTTGTAATCGTTACCCTGTATTTTTAATGGAAAAGCTTTTTCCCTACCAATTAATTGGCCTGATCAAGCCAAGTCTCAGTAAAAATTAACTTTCTTATAATATTTGGAGAGATGGATACTTCTGCTAGTGTAGATACATATTACAGAACAAAAGCTAACCCTTATTTTGTAAAAAATAATTTGCTAAGAACAATCAACTCTAATTTTGAAAAACAGCAGTAAATGAGATGGCTGAGCTCTCTCAGCGGAAAAAACACCTCAGAAAATTCTACAGTCATCCTTTTCACACCTTCGGAACAATGACCTTTCCGTTCCTTCAAATTCCGTAGGAATTCTCCCTCCAGGGCCGTTTTCATCGGTTTGGAGATAAGTTACTGCTCTATCATCTCCATAAATCGTCTGAAAGTCTTTAATTGTCCCGAAAAGCGTCTCTTCCATCACTTCTTCATCCTCTTCATAGTTCTTCGAAAGACTCCATTTATTTTGAATTGACATTTTTTGGTCTGCCGTCGCGCTATTCTTCATAACCCCAAACGTCTCTCTTGAGTAACCAGCCTGATTCTGCTTCCTACCCTTAGTTTCTTCATTTGTATAGCTCTCCTCTTTGATTTCATGAGGACTGTTGGACATGCCATTTCGGGACTCGTAGTTTTCCCAAGACTTGACCGTTCCTGATTTCAGGTAATCATAGCCGGTGTGGCTCGTCGTTACTTCCTGTCCCTGACTCGTGAAAGAGTCTCCTAGTTTAGGCATCACAACCTTTTGCTGCTGGTGTTGCTCATTATTGATCAGGTCAATGTTCACAAACTCTGATGTCTTCGAAACCACACTGTTCTCGAGTCCGTGGCTAAAAGCGAAGAGATCGGAGACCCTATCACTTTTCATATTGGCCCTATTTGAAGAGTCCGGCTCCTCTTTGGCCTCGGTCCTGCGAGTGCTTGGCTGCCTATTCGATGCCAGGTCATAGAGCATCGAAAACCGGCCTTTTTGAGGTTCGTCTTTGTCTTTGGATACGAATTTCAAAGCAAGGCTTTCCATATTGGAAGAAATATTTTTCGCGGCTTCTTCATATTTGCGTTGGATATCAGGCGCTAAGTCTTTATTTTCTGTTTTTCCTTCCAAGACCTACGAAGAGAGAGTTAGTGATGTCAGAGAGATAGGGAAACTTACGTTCATGTAGCTCGCAAGCGAGTAGCCCAAATGATTGTTTCTTAAAAAATTGGAAATGTCGGTGAGTCTCACCAGCCCGTTTGGTCTCATCTCTTTGAATGCTTTACAAACGCAAACGCTGTGTTGTTGGATCCAAGCCATGTTTAAATCGTATCCACCTTCCATTGCGCAGAGAAGCACAAACGCTTCTTGGGGTTTAATTTCCTTCCTAGAGTATACTTAAGCAGATTGTTAGGACTTAACGGTTACCTATCTTGATATAACACCTTCCAAGTCAATTCAATTCTTTCTTCGAATCCACTCGCGAGAAGGGCAACTTGAATGAGAAATCTCTCCAAAGAAACCTATATTTAGCACAGTTAATGAGACAAATCTGTCTCAGGATTGAAAATTTACGAAGCCTCTGCAGGACTGATCACTTGCAATAAAATATTGAGCCGCAAGCAATTTTGACTCTCGGAATTTTGGAGGTCCCCGTTCAAGTAAGGTGACGAAATCGAAGGTCTCGAGCTAAATTTCAACGATTAGGATATGAGATGCTTCAAGGATAGAAATTTACGGTGCCAACGCTCTCTTGAATTTGATCCATCAAAACTTTGACCGAGTTTTTATGCAATGAGAGCCCGTTAATGACAATCAGCTCTCTCAAGCTGTGCAACAGCTCAAAACGTCTTGATTCTTCATTCAGTTGGTACTCTTTGATTTGTTGCTGGATATCGGGTACCGACTTAGATTTTATAGGATTTGACCAGAAGCTTTTTAAGCTGGACGAAGTCGCTAAGGAAAAAATTTTTGAAAAAGATCTGTTTATATCTGATGGAGGGATCACGGATCTGATTCCGCCTGCAGCGATGCATTTCGATTCTAGTGATTTTGGGATCCCAACCTTTTTAAGCTCAGATGCCATGCTATTTATATGAGATCTGACTCTGCTCTCAAACGTAATGCAAGCTGCCAAGGCAAACCTTGTGTTAATGATTATTAATTTCCTAGGAGTAGTTGGAATGGCGTACATATGGAAAGTTCCAGCAGGCTCGATTTGCAGTAGGTCCCAGAGTTTATACGTGTTATTGAGGTCGAGATCGATAGAAAAGAGCGAAAGGAACATCTTTTCAACAAAGGCCTTTGTAAAAGCCAGCAGACACTCCTCCTCCTAGTAGACAAACGCTAAGAAAAGGAGAAACACAATAAATTTCTTTACATCAAGCGTGAGGTAGATATGAGAGGTGGACTTGGCATTCGTTTCGAGTTTACACGATTCTGCCAGGTTCGGGACTCTGAGCTTTAGCAAAACAATGAAGCGGTAAAGCTCGAGGTTTTTATTGTCATTCTCTGGATTATATGTATTATAGCCCTATGGGAAATAGAGACATTTATTAAGGCTCTTTCCATAAAAATTTACCTTCGGGAAAGCGTTTTCCAAGAAATGAATGAGTAGCACATAAAACTCCTCCTCGGTCTTGACAAGCGTACTTAAGACGCAAGAAATTGCAGCCCAGCCAATGTGATACTGCAGATTGCGGTTCTTCAAAAGCACCAAACTCATGACTCTTTTTATCCTGCGTTTCATTGAAAAGATGTCCTGAGCCAAATTAACGGTGATAATCATACTCTTTGCGCTTTGTCTCGTTAATAATCTCCACCGGATTTTTTGCGTTTGAAGTGTTATTCTGGTTGACTAACAAAGCCGCATTGTCGACGTCGATATCGATAAACTCCATTTCAGGCATCTCTTCAATATACTTATTCAACTATCGAAATACATCGCGTCTGAGAACCTGAAAGCGAAGAGAGCTTACATCTGAAACGCTGCAAAGTTCTTGGTATTGATCCAAGGAAGATTCTTTTAAATCAGGCGGAACTAAGCTCAACCAGTACCTGCGAATACAAATAGTTTAGTAAGTGGGTGCAGGAAAGCAGAGAGTAGTACTGGAGACGATCAGAAACGGATATTTTGGAAATCATAGCCTGCGAAAGTTTGAGACGACTGATTCTTGTAGTGTAGTCTCCATTGAAGGCAGTATAGTCGTTGAAATTCTGAAACTTGGTTAGTTTAATAGACTTGCCAGTGAAAGTTCGAGGCAACATCGATTTTTTGGTTGGTTGTCACTATGATGGTTTTTTTCTAAAGTGGAAGTTCGTGATCCCGAGTTGATTATTTGCAGTGCAATATATTTTATTTTTTGCTGGTTAACTCAGATAAAATTATGTTAAATAACATCAGCGATTTTTGCTCGAACGGTTGCCTTCCCTTGAGTACCCATTATTTTTCGACTGTATTGTGGATATTTTGTTGGATTGGTACTCAAGAACAAAGAGGCATTTCTTATTTTATATCTTTCTCCTCTTGAGAGCTGTTGAAATAAATATATTTCTAATCTGTTAATGCCTTTGAGGAAAAAAAAATTGCAGGAGAAATTTCTCAGATCTAATGATTGGTCAGCTAACAACATAGCAATAATCAAGAAATGAATATATTGTAAACTAAAAATTCCTCTCGGTCTAGGTCAGATCATTCATTGTATTCCTGTGGAAATGCAAAGGTTTCGGATTTAAGCGAATACGATTCGATAAGATAATCTTAGTGATCGGTGATATATTTTACAAAAAGGTCTCTTGAAGATAAGGGATAAACCTGATTAGTTTGAAGGATCCAGCGTGATAAAAACTCATAATTTGTTAATTGACTCAAGATAAAAATTAAAATTAACAACTACATAAATGAGTTTGCTGGTGTTGTAAAAATGAGAGATCGCTTGATGCCATTAAAAAAAATTTTTGTGCTACTTTTGATGAAATTCATAGCGCACAAACGTTTTCCTTCTCAAGGAATATTCTAACTCTTTGAGAGGCCATTAACTAATAATCAATAATAGCATTGCTATAACAATCGCCTAAAATCATATTGGGCCCTTTCCAGACACCTTTGAATGGGCCTTAATTGCTGTAGCCCCACTGCATATTCTTTTCTCCAACCAAAAAAGAATCCTATTGAGTTCACGACTTTCAGCAACACTCTCTCAAAGCATATAGATCCATTACCAAATTAAGTCTTCGTTTTTTTTTAACATCCCGTTAAGCTTGCTACCGATCAGAGAAATAACAAAAATTCTCATAATTGATTCGCCAGAATATCATTGTTAGAACTTAATCCCTGTAAATTTTTATTATTTCGGCTCACTTTTCACAATGAAAGGAGAGAAAGGATACGAGAAAGCCAGATACCGAGATTTCAAGGACCAAATTGAGAATTTTGACCTATCAGTAAATCAACCCCCTCTTCACCACTCTTAAATCATTTCTAAGCCCTATGTGAAACCCAAACTGCCTCAAACAGACTCCATGGATATAGTTTCTATCAGCGAGACATCTCGAAGAGAAATTTTACTTAACCAGAAGAAAATCATGGTTGAGGAAGTGAAATCGAACCAAGCTAGACCGCCTTCAAAAAGGTTTGAACCATCCATGAGGTAACCCATCTCATTGTCATCATCATCTAACTTTTCTGACTCCTTCACGCTAGTTCAAACGGCGAGGAGTATTTCGGCAGGTTTAACAGTAAAATCTGGGACCGGTTCTTTCGATTCTTGTCTCCAACTTCAGTATTGACCTTACAATGTGTGAGTAAATCCCTCCAATCAAAAATTCCCGATGGCTACTGGGAGAGAGTTCTGAAAGTAAAATATGATTTGCCTACAGGTGGCACCAAAACGAAGTGGCTGCAGAACGATAAATGCTATAAGGAAATATACATTAGCTCTCGATATCTAACCAACGGATTCTCCAGCGACTCGCTCGCAAACTTTTCTCTTTTCTACACGAAACCTTTTAAGCGTGATCCACGGGAATTAATTGATACGCTAGCCGACATCTACAAACTCCCAGAAGGAGCAGCTTCGCGGTTACTTTTTCGGCCGAACTCAAGTTTACATAAGATGCCCTATATCTTCATGTCTTCGCTCCCGGCTGAACAGAAGATAATCCTTTGGAACGCAAAGATCAGCAAACTCCCTAAGGACTTATCCAACTTTAAATTCATCGCAGCTCTGTCGTTTAACTCTGATGGAAACATACTGAACCCAGAAACTTGTCGTTTCCTTCCTGACGGCAGATTTTTCGTGGCCTTTAAAGAAGATGTCCTGAGGATTTATGACCCAGTAGGAGCAAATTATGAGTTATCCAGCGAAAATTTTGAGTTTCAGATCCGGTTCAAAGAGTCTCGCTTAGAAATCGCCAGTCCAAAGAGCAATGAGACACAAACATATGAGTATCTCAAGGTCACATGCGGAAAAGATAACATAAAATGGAAGGCAAAGGAATTGGAAAGTGGCTACGTGCTTGTTTTTGTTGAAGTTGAGAACATTGTGATCTTACTCGACACAAAACAGACAAAAATCATTAAAGTCGTTCAGCTTGAGTTGAACAATAGTGATTTTGTTCCACAGGAGTTCTGGATGAGCCCAATTCAGGGTCCAGAGAGCCTCAGGATCTATATTGTTGATCAACAAAGCAGCATTCAAGGGTTAAAAATCGAAGTAAATTCGCAGCCAACGGCGCTTGAAAAATCATCTACTGAGGTGATTTTTGAGCAGGCAAAATATGAGAGAAGGAACGAGCTTAACGTCGTTTCGAAGAAAAATTTCGAATTTTTCCGATGGAAGCAGTTCACAATCTCTGAGGGAGCCACCGATGCCTGTGTTCTCTATTTCAACACGCATTTCCTGCTGTTGGATCTCAAGTCCGGCTCGAAATTTATTATTGAAGAAGTCAACCCTTATGATCTTCCTCAGATGGGATCGCGTGGATGGACGATAGTAAACAATGTGATATTCTACATCACGAAAACGACGATTTACGGGTTCAGCCTATACCGTGACTATCTATTTGGGCAACGAATGATGGGTTGGTCTCTTAACCCAACAGAACAAAGCCATTTCCATATTCTCAGAGCAGATGGAGCTCTGGTTGTAGTCTCTCAGGATGGAAGTTTGATCGATATAACTGTTCTTCATCCATATTACTTCCATTTATTTCCTCCTGAAATTGAAAAGCCCAAACTCCGATCTCAGTCTGAAGATTCAGAAGGATCCTCTGATGAACTTTTTGCAGGTGGTCTTTTCGGTGATGATGAGCCAATCTACACATACAACTTAGTCCCAAGAGACCGCGAACTTTGGGGCAAGAATCATATGAATTATGGTGGAACGAATGTGAAACCACCGCAAATGCATGGGAGAGGTCGGTATGCCACCATTGTGACGAATCACTTCGTAGAGCCTTCAGAAGGGATATTAAAAAACTGCAATGGACTCATCTTTTTCAAATCGGGGACCCGAATGTGCTTTGTTGACTTAACAAATAGCATTGAAAATCAAAAAAACCTCAAGGAGTCGCCGTCAAAATACGTTCCTTGGGCTGGACCCGGGGTGGACGCAAAAACTAAAAAAATTGATTATTTGAATTTGTATCACAAATCTAAGGCAAAGAAAGAACCTGAACTCAAACAAGAGAAAACAGAAAGTCCTCACAAGACGAAAACTCAATTAAAGAACGAGTTGAAAGGACTATCAAAAGAAGAACGAGAAAAAGTTATACAACAGCTGTCGGAAGAAATTGACCATGGGGAGCCGGAAGACCTTGAAAAGAAATCGAATTCGAAGCTCGAGGCTCCACCTGAAAAGATCGAGAGAAAGAAAAAAGTGCAAGTTAGGAAGGAGAATGAACGCAAAAATGATCAGACATTGCAAATATCGAAGAAAGCGACGGGAAAGAGACTTGGAGGAAGTTTCTTTTAGTTACTTTGAGTCCTTGATAATTAATTGTGTTGCTAATTGCTGATCATGCTCAGTCAGAAGCGAATTATTGGCTAGCAAATTTGGACAATTCATAAATATCTCAAAGACAGTAATAAAGGACCTCTGAATGAAAAATATAATTGATAATCTCGTCATTAGCTTCTCTGAAAAAATAGAAAGTCAAATAAGAGACAATAAGTAAAAAGTTGCTAATAATTCCTTTTGAATGTTTTTATTGATCCAATTAGAGGGTTGATTCAATTGAACACAGCGCTCTATTCGAGTTATAGTAATTCTTATGTTGTTAGAGTTTGAGGAACTAAGAAAAGACACGATGAAATTTAATTTCTAATTTTTTCACATCGGGATATTGAGAGCCCTTTGATGCTTGGCATTATTAACTTGAAATCTTTGCCAAAACATGAGAGCCGACTCAGATAGAAAACATCTCACGTGAGCGACAAGATTTATGATGATTGAACAGCCTACTCTTATCAAATCATGGGTAGGAGTATCTACAAAGTATTTAGCTATAAAATTGGGAATTGAAACTGCCAAAATGAATAATCCAGCGTTTTTTATGTTTTTTTAACAAGCTAAAGTGCTCGACATAAATTAACGACGTAAGTTAAAAAGTTTGAAAATTTTGATCTCTTCAGACCTGATTCTTCATGAGAAGGACTCTGTTTCATAAATCAGCTTTACCATTCTTCTTTATCAGTAGTCCAAAGTCAGAAATTACCCAAACTTAATTTTAAAGTGCATTTCGCTGCACTAAATCACGAAAATTTTCAACTTCCACCTGAAAACCCAATGCTTCTTCAGCTCTCACTTCTCTTTGCCTCAATATCGCTATTCGGGATATAATAAACCATTAATCTTCATTTGTTGCTTTCAATACGATCCATCTGAAAATGATTCTTTCCAGAGGAAGATAAATTCACTTTATCGGTCCATAAGAGAAGTCTCAGAGCCTCGGCGTTTCCTTTTTGCACGCGAGTAGCTTCAAGTGAGGCTTTAACTCTTCAAAACACGCAAAATGATCCGAATTTTTTTTTCAGTGGACTTTGATAGAACGTTTTAGCGCGCACAAAACAGAATTTTTACGACGTTGGAGTCTTGAATCTCATCCTATCAAATAGAATTCGTTAACACCTTCTCAAATTCTTGCGAACAATTAGAAGCTTTTTCCCCTGAACTCAATTTGAATTAAACAAAATTTCTTTGAATGGATGGTGAGAAAATTTTAATTGATTAATTTTGGCTAATATTCTCAAAATCGAATAGCGAATACAATCGCCAAGTCTCGACCATCGCTCCCTTACATCTCTTCAAACGAAATATGCATGAAAGTTGAAATTTCTCAATTTTCTGAATCACCAAGGCACGATTTGTTTGGTTCACTATTCTTTGGTGACGGAGAATGCGGTAAGATGTTGTTATGAATGAATTATTCGTTGAAAAAGTCCCTTCTCGAACAATTAACTTATGCATCAAAAAGTTTCTTTTACTGGAATATTAATTCAATACAAATTTGCAGTGAAATCGTCAATACCTAAATCATTTGGAGCATGGAGAGCATCACTAGTAAGAAAATACGAGAAAACGCGAAACCCAGCAATTCGATTCCTGCATTCCTGCTGAAAACCTACGAAATTCTCTGTGTAATTACCAGACTGGTTATTTAAATGACTATCGAGTTAGAGTCAAGAGTATTCGAGTTCAATTACATGGAATGAAGACGGAACGGCATTTATTGTGAAAAATATAAATGATTTTTCGGAGCAGGTGCTCCCGAGATACTTCAAGCATAATAACTTCGCGTCTTTTGTAAGACAGGTAATATTTTCAGCCAATCGACGATCGATAACTCTGATGAAAATAGTTGAATATGTACGATTTCCATAAAACACGGCATGAGAACAATGAGAATGAGTTTCGTCATCATCTTTTCAGAAGAGGAGCGAAGTAAATCTAGAGTGACGTGTCAGGATCTTAACTTGAGTTATCAAAGGCATTTGCTTGCAGATATCAAGCGCAAGACGGCAGATGCATCGCTATTGACTTCGGCTTCAAAGGCCGGTGATAATTTCTCTGAATGCAAATTCAAAGAGGAAGCTAGCTGTAACTGGGACTT
>ENA-UOTZ01000456-UOTZ01000456.1-compost-metagenome-genome-assembly--contig:-NODE-456-length-34500-cov-34.034628_pt1 | contig 34500 bp, 29 predicted proteins | sample MGYA00238144_ERZ746983 | MGnify/ENA primary metagenome ERZ746983 (study PRJEB28759, sample SAMN06268863) | compost metagenome | isolation source: single cell | place: USA: California, Emeryville, Joint...
CACCAGCCAAACCGCCAGCAAACCCGAGAGCAAACCCTAAAACCCCAAAACCCCAAAACCCCAAAACCCCAAAACCCCATGGATCTTAATCGCTTGAATACACATAACGCAAGAAGGAATATAGATATTTAGTTTTTATTAAAATGAAGAGACTACAATGAGATTTCCATGCAACTTGTTGCACCTCGAGGTATTGAAAAAGACAGTTTGGATTGATTTCAGCTTTAGTCAACTAGAGCTTTTGCTTTTATCTGCTTAAGATGCAAATATTTTTCTAAAAGTTCAGATCTAACTAAATGAATCTCATATTTATTGAAAGGAAATTAAACACAGGAATTAACACAGTTCTTTCTGTTTATTCCAAGGTAATATAAATAAAGCTGGATTTTATTTTATTTTTTCGGATTTCACATTTAAATGAATCTGAAGAAACTTCAAGAAAAGCAGTATCCAAAACCTCTTCAAGGGTCTTTTTCCCTTCCAAAGACAACAAATTGCACACATTTGGAGAGTCGCCTACAAATATTTTAACTTGAAAAATGCCTGTTTCAAGGAAAGACACACAGCTTATAATAAAAGCAACGATCTTATTTGTATTATTTGAATATCATGCCAACACTATCCAACACCAAGGATGGAAGTGCCATGTAAAAATTTTGTGAAAAAATCCATGTAAATGCAGTTAATATGAATTTTCTCAACCGAATAAATAAATCTATATACAGTTCCATTTGACTTATCATCAGCCTATATACAACAGATCCTCTTAATTGAAAATTTGACTCTCATATTATCGTGTAATATTGGATATCATTCTGATCCAAATAATCATCATTACTTCATTAACGCTTTTCGTCTTTGCATCTCCGCGATGTATTCCGTCGTACTTGCAGGTTGGATTTTCTTAAACCAGGCGCTGCTGCGAATTTCAGCAATCGTCGGTCTCATCGAAGCGTCTGCACACAGAAGCATAGATATCAGATCCTTAAAGTCCTCATCAAAGGTTATACATTTTTTCCTGTACGCTTTTTCTTTATTGCTCCAAAACGCGTCCCATTTCTCAGCAAGGATGAATTTATACCAGATATCATTAGAGTTAGCTTCTTTGAATGCGGGTACTCCAACGATCAAAATGTACAAAAGGGCTCCCAATTGGAAAATATCGGCTTTTGCACCATCATATCCCTTAAGTTCAAATCCAATTAGCCACATCTCAGGCGGATTGCAGCTCGGAGTTCCAAAACTTTTCGTAAGAGGCTTCGAAGGATCAATTTTAGTCGCGAAGCCAAAGTCGGTAAGTTTCAAAGAGAAATCATCATCGAGGAGTATATTTTCGAGTTTGATGTCTAGATGGCAATAGTCATTAGAATGAAGATGCTCGATGGCATCAAGCAGTTGTCCGAAGAGATAGCGAGCGATTTCGTTTGAAACAGGGCCTTGAAGGAGATAATTGAATAAATCTCCGTTTTCCATATATTTCATCACGATAGCGTGCTTGGTACCAGTTTTTGATCCAGATGTAAGTTGAATAGCATCAGTAATGCTTTCTTCCAATTTGATTACGTTTTTGTGTTCTGGGAGACCGAACACTGCGCATTCGTTTGAGAAAGCAGCGTCGTTAGTGTCCATTACTTTGACGACGTATGAGTCAGATGAGCCTTCTTTTTTGGCGAGATAGGTAGGGAAGAGATGTGACTCTCCGAGAGGTTCTGTGAGAGTGTACTTGCCAATTTTCCCGATGGTACGAGTGGTGTTAGTGTTAGTGATCATTATGTTTTTGTGTGTTCCTCAAATTTTTTCATTGAATATGATTATAATTGAAGCGATCCGTGCCAAGTATTTAAGGCTGATGTTTCAAATTGAATCTACCAATCCTGTCGGAAAATCTGGTAGAATTTAATAATTAAACGCTAGGTGTGAAATTATTTGGTAGCATGCCGAATTAATCGTAATACGATCTGTTTGCTCGAAGGTAATGATACTACAGAATCTATTTATGAAGGACACTCCTAGCTCTGAAGAGTTATGACATCTAATGTGAGTGTAGACTTGAAGAGTCATGACATCTAATGTGAGTGTAGACTTTGAAAATATTGAGTAATAATAGCGTTCGATATGTCTACTGTAATTAATTCCGATCGTACCTGTGCTTTATATATTAAAAGTGGAATTTTATTTTGATCAGAATCTGATCGGCCAACGCTGGAGAGAAAATGCTTGTAGACTTTGGAAATTAGTCTGGACAGAAAAATTGAAATGGCCGATAAGTAAAATAGTGTGTATCGGAAATATTCATATCAACCTAGCTATTTATCGTTATTGTGCGAAAGATGATGTTGAGACACTTCTCATTCCATCATATTCTTCTCTTACCAGAATGGAAAAAAGAACTACGAAAAGGCAATGGCAATGATAACTGGATGATGAAAATAATTAGACTGTCTAGTCGTCCAATGACGATGAGCATAAAAGTGCATCGAATTTGTGAATCTATTATAATTAAGAGAGGGAGGGAACTAGGTGAAAACCGTCTTGAGATTTCATAGTCTTCATCACATTTGGAATAAAACATCTGAAGACATCTTGTTCTTTTTTGAAAATATCGTGATTTTTAGCAAAGTTTTCCTGAAATTAAGGTTTTGTTTGAGTAAGTTGAAATAAACATCACAAAAATTAGAATTGATTCCGCTCGAAACATACTTTTTCACGATTTTGTTATACTTAACTCAAAATCAATGGCATAAATTCATCTCCTAAGATATGAATAGAAGATTACTATTTTATATTTTCAAGTATCTAGTCATTACTAAGATTCAATATCGAAAAGGCTCAGCATCCTATTTTCGCATTCAAAGGAAGCATACCGACATCGCGAACTCTGTAACATCGCACCAACAAACAAAAGTAAGCTCAAATGAGAAAGACGCTAAATTACTGGAATCACGTGTATTCTTCGAGATTATCTCTCGTTCTATTCCAAAATCGAAAACAGTTGCATGTAGTTCGTATGTGGCTGCGAGTTCTTTTCCGTCACTACTCCATCGACCGCAGTTCACTCGTCCTTGCCTAACTACAGTATTATTTTCCTCCTTCTTTCCCCGCTCAGACGAAAGTTCTTTTACCACTCGCAATCTGTTCCGAACATCGGGCAACTTTTTCACAACGCCGATCATAAACCTTGATGTTTCGATCTCCTCCACCATTAGCTACAAGCGCTGGGTTACTCGGATGAACATCAATCCAACAGGTCCCTAATATTTAATAATCTGCTGCAATCAAATTAATCTACTATGTTTGTGCTTTTCCAATTGAAAATGCTCCTTAAGAACATACGCCTTTTTCTCGACGTCCACGTAATTCAGTCTATTTCCCGAAAATTTAACATAAACCACTGGTTCACCGCTTGCGGTGCTCCATCTGCATCGTGCGCCAGGATCTACAAAGGATAAGGCACATTGACTTCAGGCTATTCTTTACCATTTATTTTTCCTTCAAAATAGAATGGCTTGATGCTCATTACGTTTTTTCCCATATCTATATCAGAGACAAACAGACGATTATTCACATCAATCGCTGTGAAGAGCCGCGCTGCAGGCTCGAATTCAAAGCTTCCAACTGAACTATCTGTTGAGAGTAGCTCAGCAAAAGAGAATGGAAAGTATTCCTACCGCTAGGAAACACATCTGGCCATTTTAGTTTTTTACAAAGATCGACATCGGATTTATCGTTGCTCGCGCCGCTCCCGTCGATTTTGAAAACATGGAACAATGTCTTCGCAAACACTGGCATCGCACCAAAGATATTTCGCTTGGCGTTGTAAGTAAAATCTCCAGCGCCGGTGACTGAGCAAAATGCAAATAATTAAGATAAAGAAAATGGAAAAGTGGTAAATAAGAATGGCAGTAGAGTGAGGTCAAAGAGCGATTAGTGCGTTATACCTCCTTGAATAAGCTCTGATGTGAATACTTTGGAGACTTTGGGCTTAGAATAATCAAAAATATCTAATCTTGCAAAATTGAGGGCGGAGTGATGTAGAGAAACTAGCAGATTGGTGTTTGGAATATGATCAATGTGAGTATACGAGGTCAATTTTTGGGCTTCTGCAAGTGTTTTAAAGAATGATTGGAAAGATAGAAAGGGTTACTAAGGAAAGGTAGTCGTGCACCTTCGAAGTAGGCATACTCTTTGTTCCTTTCAATGTCGATGATCCGTACTTGATTGTTCTCTTGAGACGAGAAGGCGTACATTCTCGTGGACGTTGGTTCTTCTAATGATGAGACCATATAAGAGACAGAGTAAGGAATTATTGGATTATTTATCCTTTCTGATCAAATTCTGCTTATCGTTGAGAAATTGATATATATGTATTGGATATGTTACTTCCAGTCGAACAATAAGAAGGAGTTTAAACCCCATACTTTACGAATTCTTTTTATGAAATACTGCATTTGACCGTCAAGCCATTAAAATTTTCAATGATAAGAACGAGGATTACATCCTTCATTACTTTGAGCGGAGGAAAGAAAATTGAGATTACCTTTCTCTGTTTACAGAATTTTTTAGCATGAAATTGCCTCTTTCACGATATTTGTGATATGATATAGAAATGGCCCGTGTAGATTCTCATCATACTTTCCTGGAAATCTACACTAGGATTCCTCTTCGCCAATTTGCCCTCTCCAAAAGAGAGAGAATTGCCAAAAGAAGCTGTAGTGATATTTGAGACGGCCTACTCGGAAAACAAATTCTTCCAGCAAGTTCACTTTTTCAATTTAGCCACAACAGGAAAAAGAGAGGTGACTGAAGAGATTAGATATGATCATATCTTATTTTGTGGCATTTTCACGACTTTGGACGATCTTATTTAGAGATTCCTTAATGTGTATGATTTAAGTCATTCTTGATCGGCTAACAATTCTTCAATATAAGATCTAAAGCAAGTTTTGAATAATGGTGATGATGTAGTATATATATATCAAGAACTACTTATGACTAAAATCAAAATAGAGTTAGGAAATAATAGAATACGAGAATGAATAGCTTTATCACATGATGGAAGATTGTGCTAACGTGTTCTGAATCAGAAGTTACAAGAAGAGAAATCTTCGCTTTGTGAATACTAGTTTACACACAATTTCATCCTGATCCAATTTTTACTACACTCTATTCATATGCGAAATTAAAGCTACGGCCCTTTTATAATTTTTATCGAACTCTTTCATAGTTTATACGATGAAGAGTCGTATTTCCCTCGTCCTTTTAACCTTGATATCACTGAGCTTCCTCGCGAATGCTCAATCAGAGACAAGTTCCTTTATTTTGATATGGATTTTCATTCTCATGTGCTCATTTCGACAGATCTAGATGAAAAAGAGATGCTTTTCATGGAACTACAAGGCCAAAGAGGTGGAATTGTCACATTAGAGCATCAAGACATTGAAAATAATGAGATCGAAGCTCTCAAACTTGGAAGTATTATGAAAGCTCCTACTGCAGGAAAAGGGATGGTATTACCTGGCTTAACCGACCCAAATCCTCCCACTCCTGGTCAGACCTACGACGGTCCGGATCTTGCCATCACACCAGCCAAACCGCCAGCAAACCCGAGAGCAAACCCTAGCATACCGATTGCAGGACCAGGACTATTGAAATATCTTAGACAAGCCCAAAACAAACCTCTCGGATCCTTGAATATTGGTGGTGCTATCGGTATCCTTCCTACTGCGTCCAACCAAGGACCACGGGAAGAATAACTGCTTTAAATTTGCATCATTCTAATCCCGAGTGTCAGCTAGAGCATAGAATTTTTAACATTTCTGTTCTATGTTGAAGTAATTTCACACTTTGAACAAGGGATTCTACGAAATAATGCTAATTAAATGAAGTGGCTATCATTGCTATTTGTACCAACAGCAGCTTTTTGTTGAGTTTGTCGAAGAAGAACTCAAATAGATATGAGTGGATTTGAAAGATGCTAGGAGGCCGAGCGATTTAGATTCGATTTGTTAACAAATGAAGTCACCTTATTAGTTTCTATTCCAATTTTCTCTATAGCAGCTTTGCTCACGATATCTCCAGTAAAACAATGAAAACCTTTCAATGAAAAAGTGTTTAATACCTTCAACTTACAAGACTACATAGTAACCCAATATAATAATTATCTCTTGCCTTTTGCTTTTCGTGATCTTATTCCTTTAATTATTACCTTCTCTAACGCTTCAGCATAAAATGTGTTAAACTTATAGATAGGTTTTCTCCTACGAATGAAATACCATTGTCTTTTTCGCTGGAAAGTTTTCATTGAGAGTGGACTAAAAAAAAAAAGCAAACAAACACATGAACGAACTGCCCATACCACTGCAGATAGATAGTGAGCACTATTATAATGCATGTTCAAAATATCTTCTCTTAATTGCTTAGAGCATTCCTGGATTTGAGAGTAGATTCGATTTTTTCTTCAATGGCGCTGTCATTAGGTTTTTCTTTGCCATTTCGAGTCCGAACTTATCCCCTTCCTCGACTTTCTTATCAAACTTGACCTGATTCTCTTCGCCATCAGCGCTCTTTCTTTGCTCCGTTTCCTCATTAGTCTGCGAATTCTCGGCCTTCTCATTACTTTCGGATGCAGTAACTCCAAACTTCGCCAATAATTCCTCATTTTTTCTGCTAAACTTATTCAATGGATTATTCGCACTACTCTTTGACTCTTCCTCTGATGTCTTCAATAATTTAGACTCTGAGATCTCTTTTTTATTCATCAGCTTTTCCAACTTTTCCTCATTCAACAGCGATTTCTGCACTTTTTTCAGCTCCTCTGGATTTTTTAAAATCGATGCTGTTGTCGTAGCTGTATTCCCGCTTCTTCTCATAGCTCCTTCATTTCGTAACGCAAGTAATGCCAGCTGACGCTGCGGGTCTAAAGACGCGAATTTTGGGTCTTTTGAAACGAGTCTGGGTGTAGCAAACTCAGAAAACTTCGCTTTTGGGTCCGATGTTTGAGCGGCAGCTGGCTTTCCGACAAGCGCGTTGAATTTCTCGAGGCTTTTCAGGTACTGATTCGATTGGGTGTTTTTTGGGTTTGATTTATTGAAGATCTGCTCGATTTCCTTGTATTCTACGCCCAATGTCTTCAGCAGCTTCTTTTGATTAGCTTCGGCTTCTTGCGCGCCTAGCTGACTAAATTTCTGCAAGAAATGCTTATGCAGCCGTTCTTTGCAGCAAGCGTTGGCTCTGAGATCAGTGCTGGTGTCGTTATCGCAGACTGATCCGAAATTATTCTTATCAAGGACAAGTGCTTTTACGTCCGCTGTGCACACAACGGTATAAGGGTTTTCTTTTTCAAGGAGAAGAGGGAATTCGTTGAACGCGTAACCTCTCTCAAGGACCCCGAATATTATGTATCCTTTGGGATAATTGGGGTTGATGTCGTTCTTTTGGACCAGCGCGACCTTCCCCTCCTCAATCGTGTAGATTTCCTCGATTTTGCTTTTGCTGTTGACCACAACGGTTCCTTTGGAGAACTTCTCCTCTTTGAAATAGGTCAAAAAATGCTCTTTCGAAGATTTATCCAGTTTCTTAAACCTCGTGAATACCTTGCTCAGACAAGCGATTTTCTCATCCTTGGCTCTGTCCTCATATTCCTATAATGAAAAAATATTGCGTGGTAAATAATACTGAGACTGATAGGTAAGAAGGAAGGATACCTTGACTGTTTGCTCATAGAAAGCGACGTCTATTGAAAGAATCTCGCTCTCCTCAGCACAAGTGCAATTATAATAGCTGTTTTCAGGCAATTAGAGACTGATTGAACACATATCATACTTGTATTTCCCGAATTCAAGGTTATCTTCGAGCTGGAGATTATCCGGGTGGATGAGAGCGTGCTTGTTGTAGAATTCAATCGTGTCTTTGCTTATTATCGAGCCATCTTCTTCGTTCTTCTTAATTCCATTGAACGAGAGCTTGTTGGAACTTGAGCTTTAAGCGAAAAATAGCATGAATGTACCTGAAAGAACTAAAAAAATATAGTGGTCGTAGTTATCGTGGTCGAAGATAACATCGTCTACGTCGTGCTTTGCGTATTTGAAGTTGTCGTAGATCTAATGGAGAAAGTCAGGCGTGATCTTGTGGAAAATTCGACCTTTTCGCAAGCTTCTTTCTGGAATCTGCTTTTAAGCATCTTGCCCAAGTCCGGCATGTAAGTCATCACGTAGTGGTCGATAAAGTTGAAGTCATCGCTGGTTTTCGTTTCCTTTTTCAGAATATCCACTAGCTTCGATTTTCTCATGCTGTCAATCGCCATTCCTTGACCCTAAGACACATCATCGTTACTTCCAATGCGGTGAGTAATTAGTACAATGCTGTTGATTTTGAGAACTTCCATCTTAGAGTGCTCGAGCGTAATACTGTTTAACTACTAGGTTCTATTTTATGTAAAATTAATTATCGCGTTTATCGCTCGTAACACATTATTGTCGAGCCAATCAACTGACACACTTGCTCTTTTGATATTATTTTATTGAGTTTTTGTGAAAGAAAGATCGATCTGCCTCTCAAGCACCCAGCGCATAGTGCTGTGAGAATAATCTATAGAAAAAAAATAGTTATATTTCTTCTCTCAGCTGAGATTAGGTGGAAATAAGGCCAAACTCCATCAAGACAATTGAAATTTCAATGAATAGAAGTCGGAAATAGGCAAAGGTGTTTCCCAAAGAAAAAACTTTTAGGTGATTCCGTTTTTTGAGTACAAGCGAACTCTTTGATTAAATATGCTATTTTAAAGCAAGTGCATTCACAAAAGCTGAGGTTACACTGTCCTAAATTAATTGCATTTATTATCCAGAGTAAGTATCAGATTTCCTATCTTCCTCTGAACCACAGGGTCATCAATTTCTCTCTTAATCCGGCAATTACTTATCCAAAAGATGTCCCTAGCAGACCTGCTTTCCAGCGAAAGAGAGGACTATCAAAAGGTCCTCCTCGGCTTCATGACTCAGTCCTGCAGAGTTTTATCCATACAAAACCCCGTCATTAAAGATCCTTCCCTCATCATCAAGTACCAGCTATCAAAGCGATGTCCTGACTCACCAGCCTGCTTCCACTTTCATAACTACGAGGAGAGGAGACGGAAGATAACCCAAGAGAACTCCCAGACCCTAATTTACAACCCTGAGCCTTGCCCGGCATTTGTTACTAAATTTTTGTGCGACGATGCAGACACATGTCCTTTCAGCCACTGCAACAGCGAGATCGTCTACCACCCGAGCGTATATAAAACCCAGGAATGTCTGCTAAAATCCTGCCCTTTTGAGAAAACTCCTCATTTGTGCCCGAATCTCCACCCAAAAGAGCCTTCCAGAGCCTACACCGCGAGACTTTATGATGAATTTGCCGCAAGGCCTGAGCAAGCCTTCGGAGTGGGCAAGGGCAGGACTATAATGAACCTCAATGCGTTTAAAACCAGCCCTTGCACGAAGAAATCAAACCATGAGAAGAAGATTTGTCCGTACTACCACAACGAGATGGACCGGAGGCGTCCGACGACGCAATACAACTATTGCTTTGAGATGTGTAGCAAGATTAGTCAGAACTATTGCCCTTGCGAGTCAATGTGTTTATTTGCTAAAAATAAGGTCGAGCAGCTCTACCACCCGGAGAAATATAAGAAGAAGTTCTGCGAGCACTACCCTTATTCAATCCAGAAATGCGAGTATGGAGACTTTTGTTCGTTTGCTCACAGCGAAGGCGAGCTTAGGACTGAACTCTTCTTTAACGAGAAGCAAAACGACGAATTCAACATGTATAAGCTCAAAACGGTGTTCTGTCCGCGCAAGAACGAACACGACCGCAGTAGCTGTCCTTACGCGCATAACGTGCAGGATTACCGACGAAATCCGCTCATGTATAAGTATGAACCAGAGGAGTGTCCGAATTGGAGCAAAGGCGAATCGGTGACGTCGTATGATCAGCCAGGCTGCACGAAAATGCTTGATTGCGATAAGTGTCATGGGTGGAAAGAGTATGAGTATCATCCGCAGGTTTACAAGACCCGCACGTGCTCAAACGGCGCGAAATGCCAGAAAAAGGACTGCGCGTACCATCATTCCAAAGACAAAAGGTCAGCGATTAGTAAAGTCACGAGTCCGTCTGGTGAAAAGCAGGTAACACTCTTTATATGGGGATTGATTTCTAATCCATGATGTTAGATTAAGAATGGCATTGGGCAGTTCGGAACGAATCTTTTCAAGCAGGATTTCTCATTCGAGCCGAGAGAAAAGAAGGCAGCGAGCAACTTCATGCGGCCGATGGTAGCGAATTACATTCCTAGTGGTAGCAAGTATCAAGAACCTCTGCTCCACCAGGAAAATTTGGAGACGTCGCACTTTACAGCCACGGCGGTAGGTCAATTGTCTCAGGAAAGTGTCACTGCAGGGAACCAACAGCATCAGCAGCCTCGAGCCCAATCGACGCCGAATTCGATGACAAGCGCGTGTCATGCGTCGCTGCTGCAGGAGTCTTACTCCACGCGTTACAATTCCGGCGTTTCTTCAGCGAAAGAATCCAGCGAGGACGAAAATATGCAAGAAAGTAAGAACGGCTGATTTTACAAATTTAATATTTCGAAATAGACAGCCAGAATAAAACACCAAGTCTTAAGAAGACCAGAGGCTTCAGCCCGCAGTCAGCGAGCTCAGAAAAGACTTTTCAAAAGTCAAAGAACCGCAAACCTCTTAAAATTTCCAAGAAAAACCAGAGTTTTGTTCCTTCAAGCACCAAGGACGGTTTTGATGAATCTGCATTAATCTTCAATTCGAGATCAGACCAAAACGTAATATTTTCCTCGATTTTGAAAGGCAGCTAAAGCGATTATTTTCCAAGTCTAAAGACACGGGGTCATTTGATCTCCAAAAGAAATTCCAGTCTCGATCCAACACGCCGGACTCTTCTAACAGCGCAAGCAAGGACACGCGTTCAATGAGCTCTGAGGTGTTTCCAGGCACAGGAATTTTCATGCAGCCAAGATTTCCTTCGTATGGCACTAACACTTTTGGGACTATAAATATAGGGTTGCCGACGATCCTCAGCTCCAAGTCAAAAGACAGCAGAGTCGGAGACCCGTTCCAGATGCTCTATACAACGCCGTTTGATATAGATGATCTGAAATTAACGACTAATAATAAAACTAATCCCAGAACTAGTTTTCCCACTGAAGATAATGAGCCAATAGTATTAGGTAAGTTTAGCGAAGATAACGCCCAAAACGACGAGGAGGATCTGAAGATCCTGTTGAGTCAGATCGATCAATATGCTGGTAACCCGTCCTCACTTCTTATTGAGTCTAACTGCTTGATGTAGAAGCTAATAACGACTCATTTAATTCTGATGGAAAATTATAAATATCAATAATGAACAACACAATTTCAAAGCAAAATTTCAATATAAATGGGGAAGGCAGGCCCGTTGCGCAAAGAAGAAGAAGAGTTTGGATGAATAGTAGTGTTTTGGTTGGAAGTCGGGCTACTAATGAGCAGGATTTTGGTCCCCATAAAACAATCATGTTTTTAATTTCCTTATTTCAAACGTTTTCGCGTCAGATTACTTATCAGTTTTTGTTTTTTCGAATAATCATTTTTAAAAGAGTAGAGAGTAGGACTATGGTCCCTCTCTTTGGTGATTGATATCTATATATATACATTTATTATCTATATTGAATTTAAGTTCATCATCTAGAGTATTGAGTGTTCATATATAAATGGCTTAAATAAATTCTTGTTTAAATCAAAATAGATCTGGAAGTACATGGATAGGATAGAGCAACTGGCAATGAGGTCAGGTAGCCAGGATGAGAATTTTACTGATTTCGTCTTTGTGAATGTTTCAGCTGATATTGATTGTAGCAATGTAACAATCTCAGTACATGCTTGATTCTCGTTTAAGATGTTGAAATTATTGATGTGACTCCCAAGCTTCATTACGAATGGAGAAACTCTAATTTATTATTCAAATTTTTTTCGGTCGAAGTTCCAGGCAGAGGGACATCAGGGCTTCTTGAAATATTGAATAGAAGTATGAAATTTAAACACGAGTCATATTTGACTAATATAAGAATCCGATGAGAATTCATTCAGAAATTCAATGCATTTGAGTCCTCGTAATTCAACTATCAACTCAAATATATATTTATGATGAAAATTGAACAATTTCCAGGCAACATGGCTCCTCTGAAAAATATGTAAAATTAGTTGCTTATTTAGGATGAAGAAATAGTATTGAATAGTGGTATTTCTTCCTCCTTGAATGCGATCCACAGGACCCTTGGTTTTAGTATTATGATTGAAAGTACTCGAAAACGAAATTTATTTGTTCTGTAACTCAAATAAAAGTATTTCATATTGACATGGTTTTGATAAAAACATCAATTATATACAGCAGACTGGAATGAGCTGCTGAGAACGCCTCTTTTTCGAAGTAATTTATATATGACCACTCGATTCTCGGATTCAGACATTCAGAATTATTTATCATCTGAATGCATAAAAAATCTGCTGAAAATCGACATTTTATGCCAAACGTCCTAACTGCTGCAAAAAAGGTATTTCGCCTTTTCTTTACAAAGAAAGAATGAATCAATTGTTTGTTGATATTTCAATTAGTGCCAGGAGCTCTCCTCTGATAGACTTTATCACTTTATAGCCCAACATGAACAAACAGCAGGAAAAATCTGAATTAATTTTTTATTTTTTATATATTTGTGTCGAGTGACTAATTCGCAATTCCAGCATTGGCAGAAGCCTTAATTTATTTTAAATAAACTCACAAAGCTCCTAAATCCCTCTGAGATTCACTCATACTCCATGGAAACGATACCAACCAACACATCAGACAAAAATTCAACTCCAACAGAAGAGGAAATGGAGTACCACGACGTCGAAGGCCAAGATTGTACTTCTTCGTCCTGTTCAATTCTCTAATTTCCCTCATAGCTTACGCCTCGCAGCCCTATACCAGAAGCTCAGTTATTCCGCGGTACAACCATCGGGGTCTTGGTAAATTTCTCACTAGCATCAGCTACATATCCTCCAATTAGGCAAACTCCACGTTGTTACCGAAGAAGACGCTGATTTAAAAGATTCTCTCACTTCAGGCCCGCAATCCATCATAAACAATCCCCGAAACAGCGAATTCAGCAATAGAGACTCTTTAGGTAGTGCAGCCTGAGAACTATTCAGCCTCATATCTTGCTTAGGGACGGATACTGAGACATCGCAGAGCAGCACTCCAATGTCTAATAAATTCACTGATAGTTCTCGGACATCAAACACGAGCAGACAATCTAAGGCGCGGGTTTCAGAAACCGGATCACTAGATCTATTCGCTTACTCAACCAAAGACACAAATTCAGATGATCGTTCAAAATATATGAAATTTGATTCGATTAGTTCAACCAATTCCGATTCTTCAGGTAACGCTCTTGGTCTTGCAAGTTCATATAGCAGATACAGGTCTAGCTATCACATCTCCTCCATTGAGGAGCATTTTTTCGATGACAGGTCTGCGAAATGCCTCTGATAAGAAAACAGACGATGTTCAGCGTAAGTTTCTTATTTAATTGAGTCGATTACGATTAAATCTAATTTCAAGCTGTTCGTAAGACATCTGCTTTTGAATATTGGAAGGAAATATCAGCGCATCATGAGCAGATAGACATGGAAAACTCTCTTCTCTTAAAAAGTAGTTTTGGGACTATTCGATCTTTTGATTAAAGTAACGATCTGGCTAGTGTATCCCACTGATGAAGACGAAATCGATGCATCTACCACAGTGTCACAAGTGTCAAATGAAGAGGATAGGTCCGAGGATGAGGAACCTAGCATTTTGAATTGGTCGGCGTATCAGCGCGAGCTGAAGGATAGATATAATATCATCAGAGCAGGTTTAATCATCTTATTCCTTATTGCATTTTTTCTCATGGGTTACTCCAGAATTCATGATGAAAGAAGGGTTTGTCGAGGAGATCAAGAAACTCTCGATGGATTATTTAAACAGCCAGTTGAACATTCGCAACTCAATAGAACTGCTGCAGCAACAGCTAAAAACTAGAGAGGTAACTCAAGCCTTTTTCCTTCTCGGTTGAAATTCGATTCAATGCTTTAGTCAGAAAATTTGAAAAATGGAGACTGCTATAAAACGCTTTTACCTGATCCCTACCAAGCGTTGGGAGATTCCACATTCAATGTCAAAAAGCTGCTGGAAAGGGTATACGAGAACCCAAGGATTGCCGTCTGGGCACTTCGGTCTACTCCTGACACGGCGAATAATCGAGCGCTGGAATATAGCCTGTGCAACCAATTTTATATGAATCTCATTGAGAACGGGAAGTACGAATACGATTTACTTCGGTTTATGACCGAAGTTATAAAGGTAAAACCTCGCACTGAAAATGCAAGCTGACATATATATCTGCGGGTAGGCTGATATTAACGAATCGAAACACTTTGGAAGGTTATATAACGATGAGGGGTTCAGTTTGAGACTGTTTGATACGTTTTACAATCGAAATGAGTGCAGGAAATACTCCAAAATCTTGCTGAAGAACCCGATTATTAAGATCATTCGCGATGGCATTACTCTGATCCTGGACCATCAAGAGTAAATTCCACAGGCACTGTCATAGGGGTCATCATGATTATAGGGTAATAAAGCAGCTGGCTAAAAGAAACAGGCCGGACCCATCGAAAATGATGGTGAAAAGTGCTGTAGTTGACAGCAAAAATAAGCCTCAGCTAGCACAACGGGCTACAGTCGATATTTCTTTTCTTAGAAGCGCGAGTCTTGCAAACTCCATGCAAAGCGAGATGGAATTGAAGAAATCGCAGTCGAAATCGAAGGAAGATTATTTGAAAATGCTTAATTCGTATTATCAAGAAAAACTGAAAGGGCAAGAGGTAGGCAAAGAAGGAAAAATCCAAAAGACGGTTTTGTATAGTGATCTCCTCGGAAGCGAAGAGAAGAAGATCATTGACGGTTCAAAAGGTGAGTTGTTTCAAAAAACCTATTAACCTGCTTTTGCTAGTTTTACCGATCTTTACGAAGCGAGACAGCAATGGCAAGAGGAAATTAGCAACGCAATCTTCTAATAGCAATATGGACAATGTAGATAAGAAGAGAGAGTTGGAAACTAAATGGTACAGAATCATGCTCTTGTTGTACGAAGCTAATTCACTAAAGTATTATGAAAGCGCTCGAGGACGTGGGACTCGAAGGTGAATCCCACAGAGTCTGGAGTAAAAACTTAATCAAGCTCACTTCATACGTCAATCCTCTGCTGCAATCGCTCTTCGATAACTTTTATTCCATGCCCGTGAGTATCAGGATCCTTGCGAAGATCACCACAGTCCTTGTACAAGAAAAAAGTAGGATTTTTGATGCAAAACCGCAGTTAACTCCGTTTCTTAGTTCCCAGCTATGAAAAAGAAAGACGTCCATGATGTCCTTGCCAGGATGATCTTTACCAACTGGATAATCCCGATGCTGCTAAACCCTGACGTGCATGAAGTCGTCGATGAGTTACCCAAGTGTAGAGTGACTCTTACTGAGGTGACAAAGCTGTTCCATCGAGTCATCTTCCAGGACACCTATCCCCAAAGCGAACAGCTTTCAGTGCTGAATCCTTACATTAAGTTCTTCAAGTAGCTCACATTGATAGCTTTAGTATTTACGCAGAAATATAGGACATCAATTGAAACTTATTTCGATGAGTTGATCAATGTGAATTGCAAGCAAGTCCGTGAAATGATCTTGAGCGATAATACGATAACAGAGCCTTCGAGGAGGATAAACATAAAGAGCTTCTGTCTCTCTGTAGAGGAGATTAGAACGCTCGCGAGGAGTATCTCGTCTCAAGAGAGCAAAATTAATGAAATTGATGGCCAGGCCGTTAGATTCGCCAAAAAGTAATTTTTTGGCATCTCGCCATGGGAACTTACCCCCTTTCTCACTTAGGATTGTGGCCGATGAGAAAGAATTTCCAATTTCTTCCCTAAAGACAGCTCCGGAGCAGACTTATGTGAATTTCTTCGACCTCAAATTTCCCAAATCAGCAATAACGTCATACGTTGACGATTTCTTGAAGATACAAGGCTATAGTAAAGATTTATCAGAAAGCGAAAAGGTACTAAGAACATCTTTTGCTTGTATCGAATTAACTGATATATGTAATTGACAGTTGGTTGCCAAATGCAAGCACAATTTGAAGCAGATTCTGCTTGCGATTGAGGAGATCAAAGACCTTTCAATAACTGCTGGGAATGACGAGATTACTATTGAAGATATTTTAGAGTTTTCGAAAGATAGATTTAACACAAAGGAGAATAAACTTATTAAAAAGAAAAATAACACCAGTGTGCATATATCGTCTCGCTTCCTGCTGGAGGACATTAAGAGATTGGATCCTGCTTACAAAATAAACAACTTCCAAAAGATGCTTCATGAGATGGTTGGAGAACTCGCAGAAAGTAGTGGGAGAATCTACACGAAAGCCCAAACCAACAAGATTCAGCTTCTGCGCGGTCTTGATTCGCTGAAGCGAAGAAACGAGCAAATACGGCAACTAGATAATAAAAAAATGCGAATTCTGCAGCGGGCACTAATCCGCGATTATTGCAGCACTCTGAAAATGCATCTGTGTCTTCGGGCTCCAATAAATCCAAATTCGGAAGACAAGATTCAAGTTCAAAACGAAAAGGACTGTCTGGCCGGAAAGCTCGCTTTTATCAATGAACTTACAAGTAATTAATAACCTCTCCGTTCAGCTTCAACTCATTCCTCGATAGATACGACTGTGATGAACTTTGGAACTCCAAGGGATCCTAAAAAGAAAACATCTAGCAGCGTGCGAGAGCCTGCGAAAGATAATAAAGAACTACCTAGTGAATTCCATGAGCATTGCTACAGTCTCAATCAGTAAGTTATGCTTTTAAGGATGTTAGGTGTAATGGTTTCGTTCATCTAGATTCCTTGATCACTATGCGTCGATTCCAGCTGTGAGAGAAGCGGTGACTAACTGCAGCACGGAGTTCAATGACCAAAATGGGTAATTGACTCATGAGTTTGTTTGTGTAATGGTGTGATCATATAGGGTGAGTGAGACATATAGTAGATTTATTCACATGCTGTTCGACATCGCGGCGCCTCAGATGCAAAAACTCAAGGAAGAGGACAAAAAACTCGCGCAAGAAGAGATCGAAAAATATGTAGGGAAGAAGCTCTACCACAAGTAATGACAGTGCCGCGAGATAATGGTTTACTCATCATTGATAACGTAGGATTTTCCCTGCGCACGATAGAGCAGACGAAGCGTTTTGGATGAGGTGTAAGACACTGGAGTGGATTAACTTCCAGCATCTCGAGATCCCTGAATCGAACCGCTGTGAAGAGCTCTGGAATTATGTTGCTTCGAGTAATTCATGCCAGTTTAATTGCGCGCTTATCAGTTTTTTCAGAGTTCGCTGAGATTGATTATAAGCTGACTCCAATAAATAAATCGAATACTGTGCTGGAGGCCTTCAATATGATTTCTTACGTAGTAAATATCGCGACCATGAAAAGCGATTTTGGTGCTGACGAATTGACGCCGATTGCGCTTTATATTATGCTTCGTTGGTGTCCGAAGAGGATATACTCGAATTTGAAGTAAGAACAAATTTAATTACTTTTAGGCATCAATATGTATAATTTTTTTAAGCTTTATGAGTCGATTCCGCTCGGACTATAAGATATTGCAGCAGGAGCAAGCAGGCTATTACACTGAAAATCTCAGAGGAGCAGTTAGGTTCTTGGATGAGCTGACACACAGGGAAGTTGGTCTCGACGTGTTAGAATTCGAAAAGTACGACTCTATTAAAGATTCAGCTGGTTTAATTGAAAAATTTAGACTGATGCATGAAAAAGAGCTGAAATATGAGATATATTTCTTGAGGAGTAGACCTCGTTCAGAAAAGGAAATGCCAACGCTTGACTTCTCGGCGATCCGAGCTAAACGGAAAGCAAAAGCTGAGAGAGAGAGTATCATTGAAAAGTATAAGATTAAAGAAGAAGCTTAGTATGAATGTCTAAACTGTGCTAGGTCTCGGATACCTCAGTGATGTTTAGAGCTAGTATTAAGTTGTAAATAAACAATTTCGAAAAGAGTCCCCTCTATAAGCAGATAGATAAGATAAGTTTCAAAGTTTTTTGACTGGACTTAATTCTTTCAATGAATTTTTGATACATAAGTCAATGAAATTTCTCGTCATAATGTTATTATTATCATCATTATCAGATAGATCAATTTTAGTTCAATTGCGCGATATCTGCTTATCTATCTTTGCTCAGAACCCGTCATCTTGGATTTTACACATAATATGCTTTGGCTCAAATACTAAGAACTTGGCAGGCGGTCAGATGTAGTTATCGAATATTTTTATCCTTTGCTTCATCATTAGAAGATTCTTTAGATGCATTTTTCAGACAATGATAATAACACCTATTAGCTTGGAGTCTGTTGGCTATTAAGTCCGATTTCTTTTAAGACAGCAGTTCCCATAAAATGTTCTTATGTAACGAGATGTGGCTTTGAAATTTCGAGAAAGAGTGTTAACGAAATTCGATTATGGGTTACCGAAGTTTCCTTTGAATTTGATTAATCTCGAAATTTAATAACGGTAAAAATTCGTGTTTTATTTAAGGAAAAAAACACACACACATATTAATCGTTTTGACATATTGTATACACTCAGAAAACTAATGAAAAGGGCTTCTCTAACAATTGTTTTACTATCCCTTCTATTTATTACTCATGCGACCAATTTAAGAGTATCAAGAAGTAACACGTTTCTGCGCGCATTATGGTTATCTAAAACATCTATAGTACGAGCAGCGACCGCATTGACCGACCAGTTTACGGATTTAGAGCAGCAGCTTCTAATTTCTGAGCTTGATCACACGCATTTTACCCCAGAAGGTAAAAGTCGCCTCATCAACCTCCTTGTCTTATTCAACTAGATACCATCGACGAAAGTTACAACCCATGGTCAGATCAATTCCGATACCACAGTCTTTACGAGAATCTCCCCGACACTGATTGCCAAGGCTTAGAAGGCGACCTTGCTGCTTTTGCTTCAGCCGAAAACCAAAAATATTTCACAATTCCCTTGCTTACTGAGGGCCTAATCAACGCCATTAACAACAATGAAACTTATCCGAGGGACATCCTTGCCGAGGCCAACGTGTTCAGAAAACTTGGCCTATACGACAAATTCACAGATAACAGGACCGGGATTGTCAACTACAAATTAACCATTAACAGAAACTACTGCGATGAAGTGGACATGCTCAATTTGATCCAACCCTCCAATCTCTTCCAGCACTACAACGTGTTGTCCACGCTATTCCTCCGTATGCTCTATTCCTCGGGAACATTGTGTGAATTCTTGTCTAGGGCCAGTGCAAAAGATGCTTAAGGAGGTGTCTGATTCAGTTTATCTTCCGGTCGCTAGGAAAAAGAATCAAGATCGCATCAAATACACGACTCTAAGGCCAAATATCAGCGTGATGCATGGTGATGATTTGAATTTTGACGTTTTGCGGAACGCTGGAATGGATTATGGATGTAAGAGATCGCGATGGATGTGGTTAATAATTCTGGCAATAGGCATCACTCAGGCATACGGGAATATCAACGGCGCGCTTACGATTGCGGAGAAAGATGCCATTGTTAAGTACTACGAGTAAACCAATAAAATTTTCATCGAATTGAACGATAATCTGATCTTTCAAGGGGATATAAGCAAAGGAATCTCCCAAAAACATGTATAAACTACGACAAGTTTTTCCCTGCTTCTTATCGGCTCTTCAGTAACTATCTTCAGCTATCTTGTTCTGAAATATATCAAAAAATAGAGAAGGAGGAGTGCGAGAAATTCTTTGAGATTATCAGGTCGGAGGGATACGCTCAGGCCAAAGTTAAGGAGCCGGTTCAATTTCTTTTGAAAGTCGGGTCGTATAGTCATCAAGGCAAAGGAGTCGAGGTCATCTCAAATCAACTGGAGAAAGTTCTCCTTGCGAATTATTCGAATGGAGCGGCTTGCGGGATGCGCAAGGGTGATTTGATCGCTCAGAAATACATTAGCAATCCTTTGCTGGTTTATAATGGACAGAAATTCGACTTTAGAGTCTATGTGTTGATAGCCTCAACAAACCCTCTGATTGCCTACTACCGTGATGGGTTCGCTCGAGTTTCTTTAAAGACGTTTGATCCAAACTCATCTGAAGTAAACTCTCAACTTTGCCTTTGGAGACGTTCTTAATAAACTCTCTTATAGAAGCAAAGCCATCTGACAAACTCGCATTTGTCTGATGAGATCGTTCTCAACGCCAAGACAGCGGAAGAAAAAGAAGAACTATTGGATATGCAGCTTTCGACATTCCAGATGATAGCAGACGATTTATTAAGCAAGGTAGATCCTCATCGGTCTTCAAAGCTAATGATGAATGAATTAGAACATAATAACTGGAGGAGCAGAAGGCAAGGAGAATTTCCTCAACGAACTTCGAAAGAAATTCAAAAATTCAATTTCTCATATCCTCAGGATGACTCTTCCTGCCATTGAAGAGAGAAGTGGCACTTTTCGGATCATGGGCTTCGATTTTATGCTCGATACAGACATGAATCTCTGGTTTATCGAAGCAAATAAGAATCCTCAGATGACTCAAATTGAGCCCCATAGGAGAGACTTTACTCAGATAATGATTAGAGACGCATTGGAGATAGAATTCACATATCTTCGAAGTAGAGTGAAGAGACTCAGAGCTTTTGTGCAGAGGGCAGCAGAGGAGTACAGAGAGAAGAAAGAGGGATGGGATAAGGAGGCGCTGGTGAGAATGTTCAGAGAAGCCAATAAAGAGAAATTGGAGAGAGAATTTGAAATTCAAAAGGAGAATGTATGGGACAAAATGATTGATTTATCTACTGCCGCAAATGAGGAGGATGGGTATCTTGGCAATCTGGATCACTCATGTTTTAGTTATTGAGTTTAAACCGTCTTCTAACTCTCAATTTAGCTTTGTTTAATGTATCAGCACCAACTTTATGATAATATAAGCCTGAAGGTTTTCTATTTGTTATTACTTACATATTCCGTTCATATTTATTTTTTCGATCATATCGCTTTGATTTCTCTTGTAAAAAATGAATACAATGTTGTTATACCCATATTGCAGATGCATGCGATTCCTATTCTTGCGAAAGTCCATTATTCATAAATTGATCAAGAAAATTCCTCCGAGGCAAAAACTGCTTATGCTCAAGTCGAGCTGCACCAGTAGTTCAGACCAGAGTCTCCAAATTTCTTAGGAGTTCGATTATATATTACCTCATTCAAAATTCGGAGCGCCAAATCGAACTATTAAGGGAAATGAAATTGTTTTGGAGCTTCGTCTTTAATTGGAATTATCTTGCGAAACTTTTTCGCCGCATTGGCCGATAACAATGTGAGCCCCTAAGAATCTTTTTCGAGAGCTTTTTGGAGACAAGGAATTAACGCAGCTCACATGTACCCACCTCATGGATCCATTAAAACCTTTAAATTCTTTAATGCTTTCCATGGTTCCTTGATATCTCAACGAAGAAGAAACGCTAAGGATATAAGATCCCTGTGATATGGCCATCATCAGTTTCTTATGCCGACTGACTCACTCCTCAAGGAGGCCTGGGTTCCCCTTATCTTAAAGAAATTTCATTATTAGTTTGAAAATGTTTTCAGGTTCAAACTGACCTTGAAATCTCAAATTAGATGAGTCTGTAAATAGAATTTTTTCTGATTGGTGCAAAGATTGATTAACCATTTCGAAAACCGATTTTGGGAAATGATTATTAATATCCACGCATCAATCGCTGGCTTTATTTAGCTCATGGGAGGAAGGAAAAAAAGGTTCTGATTTGTTCTGAACTGAACTTAACTCTTTCAGAAAAAGCAGTGGCTCTCCAAATCCACTGAAACCCAAATCTGACTAAGTAAAGGTTGTTCGAATTGTACTTTTCTTTTCTTGAAACATCCAGCCCACCACTTCCATCATTCCAGAATAATGAAGCTTGAGAGTAGCAAAGGTTCGGAGTTTTCTCAATTCTTAAGCAATAGTAGGAAAATTAGAGAAACATAGAATTACCTGAAATATTATTGGGAGGGATTTGAACAAAACAATTAACTGAAATTTAAAAAAAAGAGTGCTGTTTGCCTGAAATACTCAAGCCTCTTGGCTAAAGCCCCTTGGAACGCATTTGCTTAACCAAGATAGGGGAGGGATTGTCGTTTAACAACACGAAGGCATTTCTCAGAAAAATAGGTAAAACCATCCACCCATGGAATCTCTGGCAATCGTCTATCTCTTTATCATTTTTTTTTTTCTCAAGCTTTGTTTAGCTCCTTTGTTTCTGAGCTATGAGTGAACGAAAGGCAGCAGTAAGCAGTTTGATTCTTTGAGCATGAGATATCATTGAATTGAAAATATAGATGTATGCTACAGAATCAGGACGGGACAAATTTTGGGGAGAATTTCAGCTTTAATAGAGAGAATCGCTAGAATGAGGAGGACTCTAGATATTTTATGTATTTTCAGGAGAATGTGTACACTCGTGATTTTTCATGCATCTCAGAATAAATCTGTTGTCGCAAAATTTTTAATGCGACAGTTTAGCTATGTCATGATGACCTACACTTTTATCAAGCAAGACTCAACGGCCCATCTCGCAAATCCATATATTCACTCATTCATGCTCTCATATAAGTATTTTATTTGACTAAATTTTTAAAAAGCGCAAAGAAGGACTTGATATCATCCACTTTTGGATTTTAAATAGGAAAGTAAAATTTTGTAAATTTCGATTAGAGGGTCTAATCACTGACTGAAGGCTAATAAACCGAATGCGCTCAGCGAATATATCCAGTTTGATGCAATTCGTAAAGGCATTTTCGACGTTATTTGATATTTTGAAGGAGAAATCCTTCGTTTCCTGCAATGAAAAGCATCAATTGGTATCACTGCAAATCCAAAGAACTGCAGCCAAACCCAACAATTATGTATTAACTGGTAAACACGTGATTGAGAGGCGAGTTTTATAGGCAACTCAATGAAATATCAAATTCAATAGATCATCACGTAAAAACAAATAGATGATGTTATGAAACTTAGATTCAGAGCATTTCAGCTATTGTTGATAGCTTTATGCTGAATTTTGCTTAACCATGGAGATTGGTTCAAAAAATATCTCTCCAGGCCTTATAGGATATATTTTTATTATTAGATGGAATATGAATTGGTCCAACAAACGTCTCACTGTGACAAAAAAAACCGCTTTCGCGGTCTCTCGTCAACTTATACCAAGCCACCGAAACCGAAAATCTAAAATCCCTTCCGTTAATCGAGCAATGTGTCTGAGCCCAGGTTTTAAGATCAGGTTAAAGGCGGCTAGTTGTTAGTGTGTTGATGTAGTCTGATCCCCTTGCAGGTGACTACTCAATGGGGACATTAACTTGAACTGGTAGAATTCGAGGAGCTGCTTATAGATCTCAAGGTTCTTCTTTAGCGAAATGTTCTCATCGATAATCTTATTTATCCGCTTCAGTAATGTTGCCTGGTCAGTAACACCTGAAAGATCGGTAACTGCAGGGAAACTTGGGACAACATTTGATTTGAACATGTTTGACTGTAAAAGAAACTGATTTCCAAGAGATCCTTCGGATAAGAGCGCATCAAGTTGTGAGATATTTTTCGCTCCGCTCGGCTCGACCTTTGATTCAGGTCGAGTTTGGTACTCAAAGTGGTTCTGGGAGGTTTGGTGGACTTTTCTGAGGTTTGGTTCCTGCGGCTCAAGGTAAATAGACTCTTTTTGTTTCATTTCATTGGGATCTGGCTCTTCACCAGAGTCAAAAACTTGATCTTTTTTCGGGGTTCCTATCGTGTCATGGACTCTAACGGTTTTCTGGTGTTGCTTCAGCTGAGCGAGCGTCAAAAACGACTGATTGCATGCTATTTTCAAAAATTACACGACTATTTCAAAAATTATTGCCTTGTTTAATAAAAATTACATGGGAAATCGCATTTGTAGACTTTATTATTCTTGTGTTTGAGTACGTGATACCTCAAACCCGCTTTGTTTGCAAAAGAAAGCTTGCATGACCCCACAGGACACACATAGGGCTTTTCACCGGTGTGAATTCTTAAATGAATCGACAGCGCGTCACTTCTTTTGAAGCTTTTTCCGCATCCTTCGTGCTCACATGTAAAAGGACGGCTGTTTGTGTGTATCAGAGCATGTCTCACGACCTCCGACTTAAATTTGAATGCTCTGCCGCAACCTGAGTGCGAACACTTGAAGGTTCTGAGTGTCTCTTGATCACTGCTTTGGCTATCTATTCGGAGTAGTTCTAGTGGAGAAGTTAGAGGAGAATGGGTTACGTTCTGCGTTCATAGGGATAATCCGATTAATTTCTCTGCGTTTTTATAAGCGAGAGCGAGTTGAATTCGGTGGATTAAAATAGAGAATTATAAATTTTTGAATATGAGAATAGTTGGTCCTGATCAATCTGAGGACCTCTGAGAAGCGAGTCTATGAAAAAACGTTAATTGGAAGTTTCTAACGTTTAAAAAACTTATGAAGTGAGGTCGTAGGAGGTTCGTTGTGTAAAGAATTGCATTCACAGAGCTGAGAAATTTAAAAATGTCGCCTTGTCAGAAAAAATTTTTCAAATGTGCTTTGGTATCAATTAAAAACAACACTAATTATAGATATCTCATTCCCGAAATAAAATTTAAATCAAAGGCATTTTTCACTTCTTTCCAGACGTGAAAGGAATAATCTGTATGCGAGGAGGAGTGAAGCACCTCATACCTGATGACTCATGGTGATGCTGCTAGAGAATTGGCATTGATATCTTCATCAATTGTTAATAGGAGAGGTTCCGAAGTGAGTGTTGGCAGCTTTGTGCTCTGTTTGAGAGTCTCTAGAGCTGGGAGATCCCTCAGTCGCTGGTTCAGCCAAGAAACAAGATGTAAATAAGCTTAGCACTTAAATGAAAAGCGCTATGATTATTTTCCAGCGTTCTATTTAAATTAGAGCGCTATATATTTTTGAAAAAGCAGCAAATTAAACCAATTCGAAAATATTCCATTCATTCTGCTCTATGGACCAATGAGCTTATGGAACTCGAGCTGAAGAGAGACTGAGGCAATTCTGAGGCCTTTGATAGTTGGAAAGGAGTGATCGAAATACAATGAACTCACTTTCTGTAATAACAAATCATTAAACTGGTCACAGGTCCAATGTATTTTCCACTGACTTGACCAAAGTTAAAGTTGTTGGCCTTTCAAATTTTTGAGAGGGTTCTTACTAAAGAAGTTTTTAAAAAATTAAAGTTCGTAAAAACTCTTTAATGCATTAGAAGAAGTGCATTGAAAAATTTCAGAGTTATAGAAAATTCCACTTCTGAAAAAGACAGTTTCTCTTTTCGCAAACTTAAGAGTTCGAATCGTTGGATAAGCCTATTGGGAGCCGCAGGGAAATGCAGAGAGTTGATACAACGCTAATTATTTTGTGAGGAAAAAAGAGTGAGAAAGGCTTCGTGTGTTGTAGATGAAGGTTCCCAAGACATAAAAGGATTTGAATCCAATAACTTTATTCTGCAATCAGAAGCAAATATCAGGGATTCTCAGCCCCTATTTCATCACTGAAGCAGAAGTATTCTCGTGCTGTCGGCAACTGTTCTCTTTTTCTATCAAGAAATAGATAGACTATCATAATCGATTGGATTGAACTTATTAAGGCAAATTCGGTCATATTTTAAAGTGCCTCTATAGAAGTAATTAGAAGCTGAAAGGCTTTTTTTCTTTTACTGAAATATCAGAGCCTTCACTTTGTTCAATATTGCATAAGAAGATAAAATAGTCTGATTACGTTCAATTTCACTATGTTTTCAGCAAGATAGTTGAATTATTTAGGGGAGGCCACTAGAGGTTTAGAACTGACAACATCACATGTACATTAGTGATTCGTTTCTCATAGATTTATAAGTGAATACAATCGACTTTAGAGTTGAGGTTGTTGTGGCATAATCAAACCTTCGCATTGTCTGTCTACTATGGCGATGAGTTTCCTCGAATTTGCTTTGCAGGTCTTTGACTCATACTCTTCTGAAGTAAATTTGCCTTTATTTTAAAATATATTACCACCTCGTCAAAGATACAAGAGCATATACAATCCACCCGCATTCTCTATATGAGATCGTTACCAAAGCTAATACAGGGAAAGAAATAGAAGATCGATTAGGAATGCAGCCTTCAACTTCCAAGCTCATGGCCTTGAATGCACTCGGAGATAATCCATGAAGAAGGCAAGGAGAACCTCCTCAAAGAGCTTCAAAAAGAGTTCAAATATCCCATTTCTCATATCTTCAGAATGACATTGCCTACCCTCGCAAAGAGAAATGGCAATTTTCGTGTTACGGGATGCGATTTTATGCTCGATATATAAATGAAACTCTGGGTTATCGAAGCGATTAAGAACCCGCTGAGGACTCAAATTGAACTCTACCGAAGAGATTTTATTCAGATATTGACCGAGGTACGCTGAAGTTTGCATATCTTCGAAGTAGAAGTAGAATGATGAGACTCAGAGCATTGTTGCGAAGAGGAGCTAAGAAATACAAAGAAAAAAAAAGAAGGGTGTGCTAAGGAAGCGCTGGTGAAATGTTTAGAACTACTAATAAAGCAAAATTGGAGAAAGGGACCGAACTCAAAAAGAAATGTGTGAGAGAAAATGATTGATTTCTCTGCTGGAGGAAACCAAGAGGATGGATATCTTAGCAACCGGATCACTATTTCCTGTGTTATTAAGCTCGCAACCTATTTTCGCTAAAGAGTATTAGCAGAATCGTTACTCTTATACAAAGCTCCAAATGTTTTCTATTTACTATTATTACTTCATATTCTTCTCAGCCAATTATCTGTCATAATTGTAGAGTTTTCTACCGTATTTTGAAGCAGCTCTCAAAGAATCATAAATTTGCTGCAGGCACCAGGTCTCCTCTAAAATTTCTTATCAAATTCAAAAAAAAATTGCTCACAAAAACTTCTTTTCAGCAGGAAATCCATTTCTAAAAAACGCCTGGAAATTGAGCTCAAGCGACACCTACATCTCACCGATCAATCCAAAATTCTTTTTTAGAAATTGATTATATAGTTAAACTAAATTTCAGGAGTTTTGATTAACTATTTTCGGAGGACAAAGAAGAAAGAAAAAAAAAATAGAATTAATGTGTTGTTACCTTCAACTGGCATTTGTCTTGAAGAGCTTCCCCACCACGGTGGTCCATAGCAATATCAACAACAATCAAAAATTCCCTTAAAATTCGTAGTTGAATATGAATAATAATAATGACAATATCTCACGCTTTGAGTATTATGTTTACTTCCAAAGTGTATCTCCAAGTCATAATGGAGAACAATTTCTAAGAATGGAACTTGGAAAAAGTTTCAGTGCTCAGGGAACCTTGAGCTCCTAATTTGGAGGCTTCATAAAATAGAATTTTTCTTATTCGCTCAAAGGGTGATTGCCCATTTAATAAATAGTATTGGAAAATGATTTTTAATATCCAAGCATAGCCAGTGCATTTTGAAACCCTCGTGGCAAACGAAAATTTCAATTGAGAATTTATTCCAAAGTTAACTAACCGCTGCTTCCAAAGCCGCATGATAGCTTTGTTCAAACTCCATCTCTAATTTCTAAAACTCATTTTTTTAATGAAAGCCAGCGGACGGATTCTCTAGTTTCAAAATTGAAACCTAAAGGCATGATGGGTCTAGAATTTAACAATCAATGAAACGCGGGTGAATCTCAATGGGAAATATCATGAAGCAGCCCGGTAATTACTGTTGAATGAATGAAAACGTAAACAATTCCCAAGAAGTGGATTTCAAAATCCCACAACAGCATTGCCTCTCCTATGAGGTCTCCTTTCTTCTATTGATTGATAAAGGAAATCCAATAAGGACCATTTCTGTGTGGTTCATTGAATGAACTCTGAATTGGTGGTTTGCGTTATGCTATTATTTCAGTGAACTAGGTGATTTGCTGAGCAGAATCAACTTCACCTGGATTTAAAGACACACTGAAGGATTTCTACATCTGAGAATGCAATCAAGAGAAAATTGAGCAATTGATCGTCTCGACATGAAAACTATGTGTTTGAATTATGAATGCACTTTTTTTGATAAAGTGGTAACAGTTACGTCTGCCTTATCATTTCAAAAAGAAGACCGCAATACTGATGAAACGCTATCCTCAGTGGGTTGATGTGCTTCTGAAAAACCAAGAAATTTTCTGGTTCGACCAAACCTACTTATGATGTATTCACCTGTCAAATGTATTTTCAGTTTCCAAAAAGAGCTATGTTAAATGAACGCTTCGAGACAGAAATTAAGAGGTGAGTTTTGAAGCGACTCAAAGAACTATGATATGCAATGTATGAAGACAAAAAAGAGAGAGAATCTGCGATGGAAGTTCCATTGCTCGAAATATCATTACGATATACAAGGTATATTATTTAGAGAAATATGAATTGATAGAAGAAAAAATATCTCGATTTGAAGTAATGCCGCCTCCACGACCCACCGCCAATCACCACCAAGCCACTCAATGGGAAATCTAAGACCCTTTGCGTTGGTTGAAAAAACTGACTGACTGAGCAGGACCTCAGGATTAAAAGCAGCCGATTAATAACGAGATGATGCTGCCTGGTTTCCTTGGAAGGAATTATTTGACGGGACCGTACGATTGGACTGGTAAAGCTCAATCAGTTGCTGGCAAATTTCAAGGCTCTTTTTCAGAGCGAGATTTTCATCGATGACCTTATTTATCCGCTTCAGCAGTGTCACTTGGTCGTTCATGCCGCTAAAATCAGCCATTGAAGAGAGAATGAAATTTGGTTTGAAGAAATTAGGTTGATAGGTGAGCTGAGGCCCTATAAGCCTTTCAGGGAGGATTATATTGCTCTGAGAAGCTTCTTTTGGTCTCTCGATCACGTGTAGGGTGCTCAAATCCGGACGATTTTGTTGGTATTCAAGGCGATTTTGGGCGACTTGGATGAGCTTTCTAGATTCTGATTCCTGCGATTCGAGGGAAACAGACTCTTTCGACTTCACTTCATTCGAATCTGACTCTTCTCCGGATTGTTGGAGCTTCCTAGGCACTTTGTGGACTCTCGCTGTTCTTTGGTGTTGCTTCAGCTGGTTGAGTGTTAAGAAAGACCGATTGCAGGCTATTTTCAAAAAATTTTAAGACTATTCAAAAAACCCATGCTTTTAAAAAAAGATTACATGGAAAATCGCACTTGTAGACTTTATTATTCTTGTGCTTGAGTACGTGATACCTCAAACCCGACTTGCTTGCGAAGGCTAGCTTACATGACCCCACGGGGCACACATAAGGCTTTTCACCGGTATGGATTCTAGCATGGATCGCCAGCGCATCGCTTCTTTTGAAACTCTTCTCACAGCCCTCGTAATAACACACATACGGACGATCACTCGCATGTGCCAGGGAATGCCGCACGGCCTCGGATTTGAACCTGAATACTTTGTTGCAATCGGGGTGTTCACACTTGAAGCTCTTCGTTGTCTCTTGATCACTGCTTCCGCTGTCTGTTGGGGGTATAATCAGTTGAAAAATAGGAAGAAAACCGGTTACCTTCTTGAAAGTTCATTAGCAAATCGATTAATTTTTCTCTGTTTTTATAATCGTGCGAGTTGAATTCGGTGGATTAAAATCGGGAATTATAAATTTTTGATTCGGCATATAGATGGTTCTTATCGAGCTCACTCCTTCTGGTAATTAATTCTTTAGAAAAATGTTAATTGCGAGTTTCTAATCCATCTCAAATGCAAAATCTACGAAATGAAGGCAATAGGGGGGCCTGTCGGTTGAGACTTGGGCCACTGGGTTTAGAATTTAAAAAAAAAAAATTTCTTGCCAGAAAAAGTTTCACAAAAGCTTCCGGTATCTGATTAATTACAACACTAATTTTAGATATCTTGTCCCGAAGAACAAAATTTAATTCATTGGCCTTTCCGTGCGTGGGCTAACAACTCATAGAGACACATGACAAATTATGAAGATTCATCGCTGCATTTCTACTACTCACTGCCTATATAAGCACTCCCAAAGCATTGATATTCACATCTTTAAGTATTTTACAAAACAGTGAGGTTCAATCATATAGAGGGGACTAGGCACTGCATAGCTCTTTTAGAGCGGAGAGATCAAAAATAAATGGATTTCCCATGAGCAAGATGTAAGCTAAGTATTTAATTAAAATTTCTAAAGGTTATTTTTTTCAAAATCGCTTCACAGGAGTCATTCTCAAAAAGACTTCACTTGATGCCGGTCGATGTCATTACCCACTCCTCAATTGATGTCGACTGAAAGGCTCAAGGTTTCCACGAAAATGAAGCAAGTGGGAGAGTTGATGAATGAATTATCAATCGAAAAAAATGCACAGCAGAAATTGAATTTTGGCAGGAGACACCGCGAGACTCAAGGAGTTTGGAAGGCAATACAGCAAATGAAGGCTTTTGGAATCACGAAAACCAAAGATATTGAAACAGTGTTTTCCACCATCGGATTCTACTGATTAAATTGAAAGTCTCCAGCTTTAAGAAATAATAGAACGATTTATCTTCAGAAGGTGTTTGCTCGAGAGAAATTTTTAACAAAAATAAATTTCCAAAAAGCTCAGGTGCATTAGGACCGATGCATTTTGAAAAATTTAATCGCGTTCAGAAAGGCCTATTTTGGGAAAAATAATTACCATTTTTGCTATTATGCACGCGCCAGCCACTTGAAATGAGAAATTTCTCAATCGCAAAGGAACTCTGAAAACTCGAAACGAACAGATTGCCTTCACACCGATGGAATTGAGTTGTTGTTTCTTGAATCGAAACATATTTCTGAACTGCTATAATCTGTGATAAAGACCCACTTTTCAATGGAGAAATATTTTTTTTGATTCTTAGGTTTCCTTCCACCATCGAAAACTGCCTAGCAATTCAACAATAATTGATTATGCTCCATTCCCATTCCATTTACTGTTCATAAAATTTTGGATTACGCGATTCCTTAAAGAGGTATTTTCATGCAAAAAAAAAATTTTTTTTTTTTAATTTAACGTTCCAAGTCTTGATAATCGATAAAATAGAATAAGTTGAGCAAGGAATATATGGCACTCATTTTCCCAATTTTCCATTTTCGATAAGGCTCTTACTTGAGCCGTGGAATCATTATGATATGATAAACCCAGAAAAACTGAAGAAAGCTGCTGAATTTTAAAAGTGATGCAAATAATTTCTCTATGCGAGGGAATTTTAAGGCTACTGAATACGGATTGTAGAGAATTGCCTCAGAGTTTAGGGAAATCATTGCTGTAGCCTTAGATAAAAGGAAATCGTCTAGCTTGGTTCCAGAGGGAGCCCGAACTCATTATAGAGGACATTTTTTTTTTCTACTGTCTCTGCTGAAACTTATGGCTTTCGGCCAGGGTTTGAAGGCCGAAGCGTTTTGTCTGGACACCCTCTAAAATTTTATTAGACTGGGTTAGTATCAATGCCTCAGCTTAGTATTAACGCTCGTCCAATGTCCAATTTCTGTAATGTTTAGTAACTTTATTTTTGTTTTTGTGAAATCATTCCAGTTCAATGTCTGTTGATTGAAGAATATGTCAAAATCCCTGCATTCATTCATTAATTATTTGATCCTTCCGTTTTTCCAGTTCAAAACTTAATTTCATTGAAGGGCTTCAAATAGAAGTTAGTTCAGTAGAATCGGTATGTGCAAATTTAATGGAGTCTTAATAACAAATGTATAGTTGATCCTAAAAAAAGCCTTTGCTATTGAAGGTTAAACGAAGCTCACCACTGTAGAAAATTTTTTTTCCAAATGGCCGCTGATTCAGTGCAGAGCGTGCATGATGATACATTTTAGATGTTCAACTAAATTTACAGAATGAGGAAAAAAGTATGGGAATCAATTCACTTTATTTAACTCTGAACTAAGATATACATTAAAGAAAATAATTGATCATCTTGAACCGTGTCTAAGCTCTTTGGGATGATCTCCAAGATACTTTTCACAAGAAAATTAGCGTTTAGTCTCGCTTCTCGCAACAACCCGTCAATATTAGACGGGATTGCTTTCGATTTACAGACCTTGCATTTACCGCAGCACTCATTGGCAAATTTTCCGCTTCGCTGATTATAGGACTCATAAAGCCTTGGCTCAACAGCCAGTACTATCAAATTTTCGCACGTGTTAATCGAACGTAAAAATCTTCCACCTTTATCCGTATCGTCTTTCAAAACAAGACTCAACACAATAAGTTTGTTTATCAGAAACAATATTTGGCAAAAGGCGCGGCTGAGGCCTTCATTTTTGAAAATGAAGTCCACGAGGTAGCTTTCTTTGGTAGATGGTGGCGCTTGTAGCGCGAGGTCTACGAAAGTTTTGGAGCAGAACATCACATTCCAGTACTCGGATTTCACCACGCAGATTTTCTTATTTCTGTGATATGACAGGCAATTTTTGAACTGCTCCCAAGACTTTTGCAGCATTTGCCTTTGAAGATGAACAACGTCTTCAATAATCGGTTCCGGGTACCCCATCATCACGATAATCGAAGTGATTATTTCTCCTGACACCTTGAGATATTTGGAGACAAAGGAGCTGCTTGACTTGAGGTGTTTTTTCATTAATTTTATGAGTTTTCTTCCAAATTTCAAACTGTCTCGACTGTGAAGCAAACCCCTTGACGATTTCTCAGCATCATCGATCGGTAGAATTAGCTCGTCAGTTTTGTGCTCTTCTCTCGTGGTCTCTGCTGCTGGAGCAAAAAACTCAGGGATCTCTCCGAGAGGCCTGAACGGCTCGCTTTCGAAATAAGGGAAAGTTGGCTGAGGGTAATTCATGAATTCGCTTGTGTTTTCGTATTCAAAGAGCTCGGAATATGACTCTATCTCCATGTCCAAAGGGAGTTGGATTACAAGGTATGCTTTACTACGTTTGTTGTTGATTATATCTGGCTAATGACCGCTTCAGTTAAATATCCTCGAATGGATGCTCTAAATTAAGCGCGTTGGGATGTGGCTGATATTTTTTGTTTTATATTAATTTGGACCCACAAGGAATCACAGAATTTATAGTTTCCAACCGTTATGAGCTGACTGCTGTTGAGAAATTAAATTTCCGCACCTGTTTTTCTCAAAAATTTATTTCAGTAAATCGAAAAAACTCGATTGCATTCAAAAACTTGTCTTGCTTTGATTGCTGGATAGGAAGCCAAAATTTCTGCAAACAGTTAACATTGCTGTGAATGGTTTTATACTTACGGCAGCAGCAAGAGCAACACGCGAGAGAGATGAGTCAAGTCTTCAAATTAATGATTGAAAGATTCCTCAAGGTGAGATCGTGTCCATAATGGAGATAAACAGAGCTTTTCATGTTTTTTATCTTAATTAAAATGATTGCTTTTTAATTAGTTTATTGCATTAAAATAGATATGCACTGATTAAAGTCGTAAAATCATCAGTGAAAGGAGTTAGAGAAGGATATTCATATCAAATTATAGAAATATGAATAAAAATAGCTTTTCAAGAGCCTAGCTATCTCGAGCTCCTCCTACTCCTCGTATTTCCCTCTTGAATTGAAAAGTGTCGTTTCGGATCATGTTGTCATTACATCGTGATTGGAGTGATTAAGAGTACAATGGACATCAAACTTCGACTCAAAGACATCTTCTTAATTAACCAAATCGTGCTTGGTTCAGCATTTAGCGGAGTGCTGGTGTGAATTGCTATTTACTGAGCAACTATTTCTTAAATTGCATTAATAGCAGCTAGAACGCATGGATCTACTTAATGATACAAATCTATAATCTAACAGTACGTAAAGCGATGTACTAGCCACGATAAAACTCGAAAAAGCCGGTATGTAGACATCAACGAACCTCATCTAAAAATTTATTACAACTCAATGTTTTTTCACTTTGGGACTCTCCAACCTGTTTTTTTTTGGTACTGAATTCCTTGCAAGCGGAGAATTCGCTTTCCCATTCGCTGTAACACCGATAATTCTATAGAAAACTTATTTGGAAAAGCTGTTTTGAAAAAGTATATTGAAACGTTGTTGGCTAGTATCTCAAAAACTATTAACAAATAGCACGCAGCATGCAACTATGTAGAAATTGAAAAATGAAGTAATCAGTGTTAAAATTTTACTCTGAAAAAATGATTTTACGGATTTTGCTCCGCAAAGACACGAACTATCAACATTTAATAGTTCTTTGACTCTGTTCACAGCGGTTTGGTTTTAAAAGCGAGAATTTTGATAGCAAGGGTGATCAAAATTGATATTATGATCAAGCT